>Ga0315314_1003528_pt1 | contig 12160 bp, 12 predicted proteins | sample TDP9_MG_FD_203631 | JGI IMG/M metagenome (GOLD analysis project Ga0315314, IMG submission 203631) | Freshwater sediment microbial communities from Lake Towuti, South Sulawesi, Indonesia - TDP9 | ecosystem: Environmental > Aquatic > Freshwater > Lake > Sediment | place: Indonesia: South Sulawesi...
TCTCATACCCGCCGAGGTCAAGATCGGTTTCGCCCCCATCATCCGTCACGTAAACCTCCCCGTGGATGTAGGGGTTCATGGTGCCCGCATCCACGTTGACGTAGGGATCAATCTTTATGGCTGTGACCGTGAAGCCTCGAGCCTGAAGCATCTTCCCAATGGACGACGTAACAATGCCCTTACCCACCGAACTCAACACACCACCCGTAACAAAAACGAACTTAGCCATCTACAACCCTTCGCGATAACAAAACCATAGACCGCAATACTAGTTAAAATGCTTTTTCACATAAGGGTCGCAATAGGATATTATTGTCGAAAATAGCGTTAACCCCTTAGGCGGTAGATCAGAGTCTATAGGCTTTGTGAGATTTTTATGTAGATGCCCCTCTTTTAGGCCACATGATTATCGGTATTATGCTTAGGATGGTGATTCCGCCAAAGATGAGGTAAGGGTACGTTGGGCCCAGGGATTCCGCCGCGGCTCCTCCGATGATGGATCCAATGGTCCAACCTATGCCGAAGACGCCTTCCGCAATACCCATGGTGACGGCAACCTTCGCTGAAGACGCCATTTTTGAAGCTATAGAGAGTGACAAGGGGGTAAGTATGCCTATGCTGAAGCCTAGAAGAGCCATGAAAATTAGGAAGGGTATAAACCCGTATAGATACGTGATAGCGATGAGTGAGAGGGCTTGAGTCACCAAAGCCATGATGATAGATTGTTTTTCTCCTATCCGTGTTATGCTCTCGGAAAACCATACAGTTATGACTCTTGCGGTTCCCAGCGTGGAAAACAATGCTCCAATCTGGAACGCATCCATGCCCAGCCCCTCGGCGTATGCAGGGAATATACTGAAAATAAGGCTTATCGTTGTGCTGTACATGACGATGACAAGGTAAATATGGTAAAGATAGACCGGGACACTGCCCTTTGATGAACTAGTTATTTTGGTTGTGATCGGCTGACCCTTAGGCTGATAGTGGAAAAGCATAGCGTATAGGGCTATGATAAAGGCTGAAATACCTACGACTAATGACGTGGAGAAAAGAACTGCAAATCCGAAGTTTTCAAGGAGCAGGCCTCCGATGAAGGGTCCTGCTAACATGCCTAAAGCCCATGAGAAAGAGTACCTGCCCATCGCCTTTATTCTCCCTGAGGACGTGGTGATGTCCACGACAAGGGCTTCAGCTATAGGCCACATGAAGGAATACGCTATTCCGTTAAAGGCTCCAATCATGGTTACATGCCAGACTTCATGGGCTAAAAGGAAGAGACCCGGTACATGCGCACAACCCGCCATCCCTACGAGGAAGAAGGGCCTTCTTCCAATCCTGTCGGCTAGCGCGCCTATGATTGCTGGCATTATTATGTAAGGGACTGCCCACGCCACTCCAATTATGCCGAGATCGAAATATGAAGCGCCTAATTGTTGAGCGTACAGGGGAGCTAGTGGACTGAACATACCTATGCTTAAAGAGATGACAAACATCGACACGTATAGAAAAAGCAGAATATTGCTTGCTGTAGTTTTTATGTTGTCCATCGCCTATCACGTGGTTTGCCGCGTCACATTTAATGCTAAAAGTATCGTGCAGGTCACTTTCCTTGTATTACAGGTTTCACGGGTGTATGGCGATTTTCAGATCACTTTTTGAGGTGGTCAATATTTCGAAGGCCTTTATTATCTCGTCTAGTTTCATCTCTCGAGTTATGAGGGGCTTTACCTTTATGATTCTGGATGCTATGAGATTTAGGGCCTCTTTGAAGTGGGCGGGGGTTGCGTGAAAAGTTCCCATAACGGTTGTTTCTCCATAGTGAAGAAGCTCTGTGCTTACCCTGATTTCAGTTCCAGGCGGGCATCCACCGAATTCTAAAACGGTGCCCCCCTTTCTAACCATCCTCAGCGCCTGCTCCCAAGTTGTCGGAAGTCCTACCGCCTCGATCACCACATCTGCCCCGTAACCGTCGGTCAGTAGCCTAACCATACCCACGGCGTCTTCACGCTTGGCGTTGATGATCTCGTCGGCGCCGAGTTGTTGAGCTACCTGCAAGCGCTCGTCAACAGCATCGCTTATTATGGCTTTTTCCGCGCCCAGCTTCTTAGCTAATTGCAAGTGAAGGAGCCCGACGGGCCCAGCCCCTATGATTGCCACTTTGTCTCCTAGCTTAATGCTGGCTTCTTCGATTCCGTGGAGGACGCAGGCCAAAGGTTCAGTTACTGCTGCCTCCTCGTATGTTATGTGAGGAGGGATTTCCTGTGTGTTGAGCATGACCATGCGCGTAGGAATCTTAATGTATTCGGCGTAGGCTCCCCAGAGCCACATCATGTCCTCGCAGAGGTTGTATTTCCCTTTTTGACACATTCTGCATCGAAGGCAAGGCGCGCTGTTTCCCGCTCTAACCCGCATTCCCTCTTTGATCCATGAAACCCCATCGCCGACTTTCACGACGTCGCCAGCCCACTCGTGTCCAAACACGGTAGGGAGTTGGATAACCCGCTCTACGTAGCCTCTCTGAAAAATTTTTACGTCCGTTCCGCAGGTTGTCGCGGCCCTCACCCGTACCAAGATCTCGCCAGGTCCTATTTCTGGTATGTCGATTTTTTTGATGTCAAGGCCTCTGACCCCGTATAACAAGGCGGCTCTCATTTTTTCCCTACTCATTCAACACCACCACCTTCAGGCATTCCTTGTTTTTAGCCGCTGTTCTAAACGCGTCGCTGATGCGACTTAAGGGGAAGCGGTGCGTTATAAGCTCCTTCGCCTCGATTCTTCCCGAGCTCATGAGGTTTAAAGCTATTCTAGTCTCAATGTGGGATGCGGAATAAGATGGAATAATGTTGATTTCTGAAAAGAACAATCTGTGGGGTTTTATTTGCATATGTTCACCGGGTGGTGCGGGCGCAAATACGCATACGGTTCCGCCCCTACGGCAGACGTTCATTCCCGTCGATAGGGCTTCGGTGTTTGGAGCGGTGACGATAACAAGGTCCGCCCCCTTACCACTCGTAGCCTCTTTTACCCCTTCCGCGAAATCCTCACTCCGCGAATCTATTGTTAGGTCGGCTCCAACTCGTTTGGCTGCTTCTAACCGATAAGGGTGGTGTCCGCTGACGATGATCTGGCTTGCCCCGAAGTTTCTTGAAAGCATCGCGTGAATGATTCCAGAGGGGCCGTCACCTATAATGGCGACGGTGTCTCCCGGTTGGACATCGCATTTGTTCAGAGCCCGTATGCAGCATGCGATGGGCTCGATGAGGGTTGCTTCTTCAAAGGAGAGGTGGTCCGGGATTTTTAGTGTATCAATCTGAAGGTTTGGTGCTGGGACCCTAAAGTACTCGGCAAACCCTCCGGGGTGTATGTGGGTCTGGCTGAATTTTTCGCACATGGTGTGGGCTCCTCGGAGGCAGTAGTGGCAGGTGAGGCACGCGGCGTGGTGATGCACAAAGACTCGGTCTCCAAGCTCGAAGTTCTTCACCTTTTTGCCAGTTTTTACTACGATTCCAGCGGGTTCGTGGCCGAGAACCAGAGGGGCTCGTCCTTTGAGGTACCACTCCATGAGGTCGGATCCGCAGATTCCGCAAGCCTTCATCTCCACGAGGACCTCGTCCGCTTTGATCTCTGGCGTGGGTACGTCTTCGATTCGTATGTCGTCGAGGCTGTAGTACATGGCGGTCTTCATTTTGGGTCGATGATGTTTTTAGGCCGTAAACACTTAAGGCTTTCTTCTTGTTGGTTGTGAATTTTTCTTCCTCTATATCCAGGGGGTTAATAAGGTAACACAAATTATATTACGAGTATTTGGTGGAGTTGAGGTTGTGGGGGACGACCGTGTACGTGACTAGCGTGGAGAGGGTGAGGGAGTACAAGATGAAGGAGGAAGGGGCTCGAGGGGTTAGGGTGAAATACCTGCTGCATAAAGGCGTGGGCGCCGAGAGGCTCCAGTTGCGTCTCTTCACCATTGGTGTGGGTGGCTACACCCCGTTAGAGAGGCACGAGCACGAGCATGAGGTGTTTATGCTTCGGGGGAAGGCTCTCGTTCGAGGTGGAGACCAAGAAAGCATGGTGAAGCCTAGAGATGTGATATTCATCCCCTCGTTGGAGGAGCATCAGTTTAAGAACGTCGGCGAAGAACCCGTCGAATTCCTATGCACAAAAGAGATCCACGAAACCCCGTCTGTTCTGAAGGAAAAATAGCGCTTGTGGCTTATTTCAGGACTCCGAGCGTAGTCATTTAAGGGAATCAATGATCTTCTCTGCGATTAGGATGGCTGCGGTCCTCTGGGCTTCTTCGGTTTGGGCTCCTATGTGGGTGGTGCAAACAACGTTGGGCAACCTTATCAACGCGAGGTCTTCAGGTGGTTCAGTTTCATAAACGTCCAAGGCGGCTCCACCCAGCTTTCCAGATCGAAGTACCTCTAAGAGGGCCTTTTCGTCTACGATAGCTTCCCTCGACGTGTTGATGAGGAAGGCTCCGTCTTTCATGAGTTGAAACTCCTTGGCGCCGATCATGTGGTGGGTTTCGGGGGTCAGTGGAACGTGCACTGTGACGATGTCGCTCCGCTGGAGGAAACTAGAGAAATCCTTAAGGGGAATGTATTCCGCCTCCAGCTCTCTCAGCAACTCGGGGGACGGCGGCGTTCGTTTCGTGATGAGAATCTTCATTCCCAAGGCCTTGGCGATTCTCGCCACCCTCTCTCCAATGTTTCCCAAACCCACCGTGCCGAGGGTTTTGCCCTTCAACTCCCAACCCATAAGATCCTTTTTGATCCACTTCCCCTCCTTCATGGTTCGATCGGCAAGAGGGATGCTTCGCGCTAGGGAAATCATCAGTCCTATCGTTAACTCAGCCACGGCGTCGGCGGGTGCTTCAGGGGTGTTTAAAACGGTGATGCCCCTCTTTTCTGCGGTCTCCACATCGATGTTGTCCAAGCCTACACCGGCTCGCCCTAAGACCTTCAGCCTCTTTCCGGCCTCGATGATTTCCTTCGTAACCCTTGTTCGGCTCCTCACAATCAACGCGTCATAGTTTGAAACGGCTCTTCTCAATTGATCGTGGGAAATGGTGGGGTTTACGTCAACCTCCAAGCCAGCCTGTTTCAACTTTTCTATCCCTTCCTCATGAATGAGGTCGCAAACGAGAACTTTCCCTTTCGGCTTCAATAGACTTCGCCTCCTAAAGTAGTGTAACCGTGCTTCTCTTATCCTTTTTCTAGCAGAAGGTTCATTTGAGGGTTATGCCCACATTTTGGTGGAAGTTAAGAGCCTTGATGGTGGGCATAGTTGGGAAACCAAACGTCGGAAAGTCCACTTTCTTCAGCGCTGCGACTTTAATTCCGGTGGAAATCGAAAGTTACCCGTTCACCACCATAAAGCCGAATCGTGGAATAGGATACATACGGGTTCCGTGCGCGTGTAGGGAGTTCAATGTGAGGGACAACCCTGTGAACTCGTTGTGCTTGGATGGAATACGCCTAATCCCCGTTGAGCTGATCGACTGCGCTGGACTGGTGCCTGGTGCTTGGAAGGGGAGAGGACTGGGAAACCAGTTTTTGGACGAGATTAGGAAGGCCGACGCCCTCATTCACATTGTGGACGCTGCGGGAGCAACGGATTCTGAGGGGAGACTATGCAAGCCGGGGTCCCACGATCCCGTTGAGGATGCACGTTTCCTAGAAGTAGAGATAACCATGTGGCTGGCTCAAATCCTGAAGAGGGATTGGCTCAAGCTTGCTAGAACAGCCGAGTCGGGTACGAGGGACCTGCTCAGCCTCCTTGAAGATCGGTTAAGCGGATTAGCCATAAGGAGAGTCCACATTATCGAAGCCTTGAGAAGGACAGAGCTGAGTGCAGAAAAGCCTACCTTATGGAGCGAGGATGACCTCGTCACGTTCCTTGATGCGTTGAGAAAAATCTCTAAGCCCATGTTGATAGCCGCAAACAAGATTGACCTCCCTCCGGCAGAGGAAAACGTGGAGAGACTAAAGGAGCTCGGTTATACGGTTATTGCTTGCTGTGCGGAAGCGGAGCTAGCCCTAAGAAGGGCCGGGGAGAAGGGGTTGATCGACTACAAGCCCGGAGACTGCAGCTTTGCCGTCCTAAATCCTAAGAAACTAACAGAGCCCCAAAGCCGAGCTCTCCAGACAGTTCAAGAAAAAATCTTGCAAAGGTTCGGCTCCACCGGCGTCCAAGAAGCCATCAACATGGCCTTCTTTCAGCTCCTAAACATGGTCGTCGTATATCCCGTAGAAGACCTCGAACGCCTCTCAGACCACAACGGTCGAGTGCTCCCCGACGCGTACATCGTGCCCTACGGAACCACCGTCCGCCAACTGGCCTACAAGATTCACACCGAACTGGGAGAGGGCTTCATCTACGCTGTGGAGGCTCACGAGAAGAAGAGGGTTGGAGAAAACTACGTGTTAAAGGATAGAGATGTAGTCTCCATAGTCAGCGCCAAAAAAAGAGGCTAGCTTCGAGGCGCTTCAGGAAACCCTTCACGAATAAAACTTACTGCTCTACGTTTTACTGGCCGAAACGTCTCTTTCTCCATTGATACGTCCTTACTGCCCTCAACAGATCGATTCTTCTAAAGTCGGGCCAGTAGACATCGAGGAAGCATAGCTCGCTGTAGGCGCACTGCCAGAGCAGAAATCCGCTTAGTCGCTCCTCGCCTGAGGTCCTTACGATGAGGTCGGGGTCCTGCTTGGGAAGGTGGGCGGTGTACAGGTGCTTCTCAAAAAGGCTCTCATTTATCCCCTTGGGAGTTAGTTCCCCCCTTTCCACCTTCAGAGCGATTTTCCTAGCGGCGTCAACGATCTCCGCCCTCCCACCATAAGCCAGCGCCACGTTTAAGAAATGGTCGTCGTAATCCTTGGTAGCCTCTTCCACCTGCCTAACCATTTCTTGCACGCGTTTCGGCAAGAGATTGAGCCTCCCTATGACCTTGACCCGAACCCTGTGTTTATGGACGTTTTCGTCCTCAAGAAGCTCACGGAGCTTTATCTCGACGATCCGCATGATCTCATCCACCTCTTGAGGGGAGCGGAGAAAGTTTTCAGTGGAAAAGGAGTAGAGGGTAATCGATTTCACATTCAGGTCTAGGCACCACCTCAGCAGGTCTTCAACCTTCTCAGCGCCATAATGGTGGCCCATCCATGGGTTCAACTGACGCTCAGAAGCCCACCTGCGGTTTCCGTCGAGGATGATGGCGATGTGCTCGGGCTTTATGCCGTCCTTCACCTGATGCCAGAGCCATTTCTCATAAACCCTATATACGCCGATTATGGAAAGCAGTGCCTTCAGCATGGTTTAACCTCGAAACCTCGCGTCCTTAAGTGCGTGTGCACAGGGACAGTGACGTTCGACTGGTAAGTGCTCAATGGTTTCTCTTAAGATTTGCTGGATAAGTGGCACTTTTTCCTTCGCCATCCTGGTCACCTCGCTGGCGGTTAATCGTTGCTGCATCCCAGCCGCCATGTTTGAAATGAAACATACGGTTGCGTAACACATTTCAAGCTCGCGAGCAAGCACAGCCTCAGGAACGCCCGTCATACCCACGATGTCGCAGCCCAGCCGCCTCAGCATCTCAATCTCTGCGGGGGTTTCGTAGCGAGGTCCCTCCATGCAAACAAGAACCGATCGACCCCACGTTCGCGCAACATGCTTCTTCATAGTCTCGATCAAAAGCGCTCGAATCTCCGGACAGTAGGGCTGAGACACGTCAATGTGTGTAACCGGGGCCTCGTCGTAGAAAGTAAGCTGTCGAAGCTTTGTGAAATCGATTAAATCGTGTGGAACCACCAGATCTCCCGGCTTAAAGTCAAGATTTATGGCGCCTACGGCGTTGGTTGCAACGATCCGTTCAACACCCATCTCGTGGAGGGCATAAATGTTGGCGCGATAGTTCACCTTGTGAGGGGGAATGGAATGGTGAACGCCGTGACGAGGCAAAAAGGCAACTAGTCTCTCACCAACTCCACCAACCGATATGGGAGGCGAGAGCCCATAGGGGGTTCCTACTCGGATCTTTTCAACACCCGTAAGCAGAGCCTCTAAACCAGTCCCGCCAATTATCCCTATGTCAGCCTTTCTCAGTTTCCCCCGTTTCCTCCTCTTTCTCTCTGAAGAACTGCGCGTATCTTCTATGGAGTAGAGAAGTGACCAAAAAGGCAGCCACGGTTAAAAGTATGCCGATGATGGTGGCGGCCACGAGCTCCCATTGTAGGATTTGAGCTAAAGCGGGTTCGATGAGAATCTGTGACGCCTGATAAAAGATTTGTTGTGACCATGCGCATGTAACCATGATGACAATGGTACGCCAAAATCTGGGGTCACGCTCAAAGAAGAAGTGGGTCACTCTGCCGGCAAGTATAACACAGACACCGATGACGATCAAAGTTATGGACTGGGAAATAAACTCGCCCGCCAGTTTAGGAAGCAACGCGAGCCACTGACCAAAATCCGTGGGGGCGGGTTGAAGAATCGGCGTCACGAAGGCTCCCGCTTGATAACAGCCGATCCCGATCAACAAAGCTCCGGTGATGACTGAAAAGGTTGCTATTTGCTTAGGAAGCGGAGGCGGGGAGTACTCTCGAATCCACCTGTAGAGGCTTAAAGCCGCTCGATCAATTCCAAAACCCCTCATCAGGAGGAACCCACCAACAACGACGAGGAACGCAAGCCAAGCATAAAACAAGAGGTTGTACAACCACAAGACGCACAAGATAATCATCAGAATTCCTGGCAAGCCGAGCGTGATTCTAGAATAACGAGGGTTCTCCACGAGCATCTTTAGATACCGAGAAAACAAGGCTGCCGTTTCCTCGATGGATTCACTGTGCTTTATCACGATTCTCTGAACCGAGGTTACCGGAACCCTTGATTGGATGAGCGGCAAAATTGCTTCATCTGTGAAACCGTCGGTGACAAGGATAACATCGCTTGCGGAAAACTTGTCTAACACATCGGTGAGCTCGGATACCACTTTCCTATCTGCCCCTAAACCCCCCAGTTCAGAACCCGCTATGGTGGCGATCTGATACTGTTCATCTTTGGCCCCCTCCTTAAGTCGGTCATAGATCCTCACCGCCTCAAACATGGCATTGGCGTCGGGTTCTTCAGGGTCTCTTAGGGCAAGGCTGACGGCCGCGTTTAGGTTTTCTTCCCTCCCAAGGACTGGAGTCTTAATCCCCGCTTTCACGCCTAGGTCGTCGTCTCGGTCGACGCAAAGGACGAGGGTGCGTTCAGGCTTCTCCTTCGCGGGCTTCGACATCCTTTGTTCTCCTGTCCATTTGTTATTATTTCATCTGATGCTATTAAACATCGCTTCTCTTTGGGCCTCCGATATCGGGAGTATTGCCGCTGTTTCGATTAACCGCGAGGTGTCATTAATCATTATGTTAATAAATTGACGATAAATTAAAACGTATGTACACAAAATATGTACACGAAATTCACAATCGTACCATCCTTTTTTAACAGGAACGTTGTACTCCCTCTAAGCTCGAGATTTCTTTGATGTAGATTCATAGTTTTGTTGTCACATTACTTGCGTTTTTGAATTTTTCGAAGACTATGAAAAAGCCGAATAGTTTTTCCAAAACAGATAGACTTTTGTGTTAGGAATCCAAGGATGCGGAGCATTCCGGCGAGTTTTTGTGTGCGACTTGCGTCATTTAGAATCTAGCACGATCCCTTGCTCAGCGAGAATCTTAAACTCCTCCCATGACAACTTTTCGCCGCGTTTCAGTTTTTTCAATGCCTTTTCCTTCAGCTCTTTGCGAAGCTCAAGTTGGCGTTGGGCTTGTCTTTCCTCCTCTGCTCGATTGAGGACTTGCTTGAGGGACCTGACCTGATGCAAGGTTTCTGCGTGTTTCTGATGGAGCTCTTGGGATTGCTGTTTAGCCTCCACGTATTTCTGATGCGCCTTATCTGCCTCCTCTCGAAAAGCATAAGCTTTCTTCAAGGCTTCAAGCATCCTTTCATGAAGCTTTTGGCTTTGCTCGGCGAGTTCTGAGAGCGCCTCATGGCAATGCTGGGCTTTGACCTCCAGCGCTTTCTCCTCAGCCTTTAGCCCGAAGAGGCTATGGTTCAATTCTTGCATCTGCTTGTAAATCGATAGCTGAGCCTCAAGATGCCTCACTTGATCGACCAGCTGCTTCTCCTCCTTAAGGGTGAGGGGCGTCGTTTGAATCCTCCAGTCAAGGCTTTCAATTTCCCTTTCTATATCGTGCATGTCTCGGGGAGGCCTCTTTTCCGCGAGAATTCTCATTTTCTCTTTCAGCTTCAAAATTTGAGCGTGTATCTCCTTGCGTTGCACCTTCGCTTGTTCCCGCAGGTTTTTCAGCTCTCGAACCCTCTCATTCAAAGCGTCGCGTTTTTCTCTGAGATCAGCGGCCTCAGCTCGCAGCCCCTTGATCTGCTCACGGATAGAGTTTCTTTTTTCAAGCCATTCCCGGGCTTCGAGGTTCAACCGGTCGCGTTCTTCTTTAAGAGAACTGAGCTCGCGATTTAGCTCTTCGATTCTCTGTTTTAGTGATTCCAGCGATTTTGTCCTCCTACGTTGGCTTAGACCATTCGAGAATTTGTTGGATCAAGGCTTGTCCCTCTGTTGACGAGAAGAGGGGGAGGTCCCAGTTCTCTTTGACTCTCCAGCGGGTTACCGTATGGTTTTTCACCTGCTTTTGATAGGGTTCCCTATAGACGAGAATTCCTCTCCGCTGCCACGCCGGCGTTTGAGCTAGGTTGACGCCGTGACGAAAAAGCATTTCATGGAGATCCTTTGTTTTCAAGCCCTTCAGCATCCTCGCAACCTCCTTGGGTTTGTGGCCTCTCTTTCGCAGGAGCCAGTACCCGTAAGCGTTGTTATGGTTTCGCCATGCATCCCTTTGCCTCTCAAGCAAATACTCTAGAATTTCTTCTTTGGGGTAGACTGCTATGCGTGAATCAAAGGACGCGGTTAGGGGTTTCCTGAAGAGCTTTAGGGTGTTTAACGAGAAGGAGCTGGATGCGATGCCTGCGAGGATCGAGTTGATTTTTTCAACCCTTCGCCTGAAGGGTGCGGCGTACAAAAAGAGCACATTAAGTTCGTCGCTGGCCACGTAAACCAGGGCTGGGTTGAAACCGCTTTGAAACAAGGCTTTCGCGGAGGCCCCTAAACACTGGGCGAATCTTTTGTCGAAGGGCTTCTCGGCTCCGACCGTCTCGGAGACTGCTTGAAAGCGCCTCCCATCCAGTCGAACAAAGAAGGGAGTATCCGGTGAAATCCGAAGCTGAGAGAAAACTTCGTGTTCCGAATGGTTAGAGCCCTTATTCCAGGATGATCCTTGCATCGACCGTCTTCGCACCCTTTTCATAGACCATGATGGGATTCAGGTCAAGCTCCTTGATTTGCGGGTGGTCCATCACTAACCTTGAGGTGTTTAGCAGAATCTGCACGATGGCGTCGATGTCTGCGGGAGGCTGACCACGATAACCCCTAAGAATCGGGTACGCTTTCACCTCGGTGATCATCTCTTGAGCGTCTAGCTCCGTGATGGGGGCGATCCTAAAGGTCACATCCTTGAGAGCCTCCACAAAGATTCCTCCAAGCCCAAACATCAAGGCCGGGCCGAACTGGGGGTCCTTGGTGGCTCCCACGATGACTTCAGTGGATGAGGGCGCCATCTCTTGGACAAGAACGCCCACAATTCTGGCGTCTGGCTTGTGCTTCTTTACGTTCGTTAGGATTTTGTCAAAGGCGTCTTGAACATCCTTGGCGCTCTTGAGGCTGAGGATAACGCCGCCCACGTCAAACTTGTGAATCACGTCCGGGGAAACTATCTTGAGAACCACGGGATAGCCTATCTCCTCCGCAAACGTCAAGGCTTCCCCTCTGGTTTTCGCCACCCTAAACCTCGTCACGGGTATTCCATACTCCATGCATATCGTTTTGGCCTCGGGCTCCAGCAGATAGCTCCTCCCCTCCTTACGAGCCTCCTCAAAGATATGGGAAACTTTCCCCATTTCGGCATCCTCTTAATACAACTTATGACCTACAAGTATAAAAGACGTAAGTGCGTCTTTATTTCTAACTTTTGCCTAGCTCGAATAAGCCTCACAAGTTCAGCAATGGGTAGTTTTTTCAGAGAAATTTGGAGTTGAGTGCAGGCACATT
>Ga0315314_1003529_pt1 | contig 12158 bp, 11 predicted proteins | sample TDP9_MG_FD_203631 | JGI IMG/M metagenome (GOLD analysis project Ga0315314, IMG submission 203631) | Freshwater sediment microbial communities from Lake Towuti, South Sulawesi, Indonesia - TDP9 | ecosystem: Environmental > Aquatic > Freshwater > Lake > Sediment | place: Indonesia: South Sulawesi...
CGGCACAGATAAAGAGGTCGTACGCAATGCCAATACCGGTTCGCCGGAGTATAAAGGCACTAAGGCCCTTGGTTCCGAGAGCTATGACCCCGGAAAACTCCTATGGAATGTCACCTACTATTGGCGGATTGACGAAGTCAATAATGCTAATCCTGACAGTCCCTGGGTAGGTCCTGTTTGGAGCTTTACGACAGCCGATTTTCTTATCGTGGATGATTTTGAGGACTACGACGCCGGCGAGAACCAGATATGGTACGCCTGGAAGGACGGGCTTGGCTACGGCACGCCGGGTGCTCAGCCCTACTCTCCCGGCAACGGGACAGGCTCAGCCGTGGGCGACGAAAGCACTCCTTCTTATACCGAGGAGACTATCGTTCACGGAGGCAGCCAGGCAATGCCGTTATTCTACGATAATAGCGTCTTAAAGTATTCGGAGGTGGAGAAGACGCTGACTTATCCTCGTGACTGGACTGAGAATGGTGTCACCACGCTGACGATTTGGTTCAGGGGCGATGCTGCTAACGCCGCCGAGACGTTGTATGTTGCTCTCAATGGCAGCGCGGTGGTCAATCACGATAATCCTAATGCAGCGCAGATAGATAAATGGACACAATGGAATATTGACCTGCAGGCGTTTGCGGACCAGGGCGTGAACCTTGCCAATGTCAATACGATTGCTATCGGTCTTGGCAACAAGAAGAATCCGGCAGTCGGCGGTTCAGGCACGATGTACTTTGACGACATTCGTCTGTATCCTCCGGCACCGTAAGCCGGTATTTAGGCGACAATTGAAATTGCTCAGTTGATATAACAGGTTCACGTCAATTCGGGGCCTATACTGTTTGATTTAGTATAGGCCCTGCTTGTATTCGTATTGCGTATCTTGTATTTTGGTTGAGATACGCTTAAAACTGCGTGAAATTTACCCTTCTGATTAAATTAGATTGACCTGACAAGTCGAATCTGCGATTATATCCTACAGTTTAGCCTCATTTTTGCCGTATTTTTGTCTAAAAAGAGGAACTTTTTGAGGCAATATTGGTCTAATTGAGAGTAAAGCCGGTGACGGAAGTGGCAAATATGGATACGTACGCTTCTAAGAGGCGTATTGACATTGACGATTCCGTATTGGTTATGCGGTGCTGGCAGGGCGATTCTGCAGCAATGGAACAGCTTGTTCTCAAGTATCAGAATCGCATCTACAACGTGGTATTAAAAATATGTTCAGACCCCGATGATGCTGCGGAACTCACGCAGGAAACATTTGTCAAAGTAATAGAGAACATAGATGACTTCCAGGGCAGAAGCGGTTTTTATACCTGGGTGTTCAGAATAGCCGTTAATCTGACCTTGAATTACTGCCGGAGGAACGCCAGACTTGGGTTTAGCTCACTGGATTCGAGTCCGGCAATTCTGACGGAATACAGTAGCCAATCAAGCCGTGTTTTGAGGGAATTTTTGAGCGATGATAGCTCACCTGACCCTGCTGCGGTGGCTCAGAACAAAGAGCTGTACGAGATAGCTGTTGGGTCGTTAATGAAATTGGATGATGCACAGAGAGCCGTCATCGTATTGCGGGATATTGAAGGTATGAATTATGCCCAGATTGCAAAGGTTTTGGATATCGAGTTAGGTACGGTCAGAAGCAGATTGAGTCGGGCCAGAAGCAAGCTAAGACAGATTTTGGAGGCCATTTTGCAATGAAAGAAATTCCAAATATGGATGAATTGCTCAATAGCTTCATTGATGGAGAGCTGCCGGCCAGGCAGCATACCGAGGTTCAACGGCTGGTGGCACATGATGAGAAGATTTCACGACGGCTGCAACAGCTAAAACGATGTAAGATGCTGCTGAATTTTTTGCCCGTTGCCGAGGCACCGCCACGGACACTGGAGAATGTAAAGGCCTCGCTGGCCAGGAAAACAACGTTGCTCGATGAACAGTACTCGGATTTTGCCGAGCAGGCCGGTGCGAGACATTTGTTAGGTCGCAGAGTACTGGCTGCCGCTGCTATGCTCGGCCTGGTTGCCATTTTGACGGTGGTAATTTATACCATTGTAGCTCCGGAAACTGTCCCGCAGAGACCGATTGCTGTTGAGCGCCGAGAGCAGCCTCTGAAAGTTGACGTGGTAAAGCCCGAACCGACAATGGTTGCTGTGCCATTTAGCGGCAGGCTTGAATTGCGAACAAGTTACCTGCCTGCTGTTGTAGCGTTTATCAACAGGGCGATTGAAGATAATATCCCCTCGGATGAGTGGATTGCATCAGACCAAAGCAATGTCAAAGAACCACACGCTCTTGTTTGCAGCAGAGAAAGCTTTAATTTACTATTGGCTGAGCTGGGCAATATTTGGAACAAGCTGGATTCGGCTGCTTTATTTGTTGACACGGAAGTGTTTGGCGAACAGATTATAGTTGATGCAGTTACCACTCGGCAGATAGCAGGGATTGTCAATCAGAATGATTCCAAAAAGCGTGTCGAGCTGGCGAAGGATTTTGCCGTCTTGAACGGTATAGCCGAGCATTTACCCGGCAAAGAGATTCTAACTGCTATCGATGATAATACGGTTGGTTTGATAACCCCACCGAAGCCGGTCTTGACCTCGAACCAGAAAACGATTAAAAAATCAACCACCAGAACTGAAGCTAACAGGAACGTGCACTTAACGATTACGGTTACAGGCAGTAGCTAACAAACTGCCGGCTTTGATACTTACATCGAATCGGAACCGACAACAAGAGAATAAATAAAAGGAATGCTTGATATACAAAATTGCTGTCTGGTGGTTGTTGATGTCCAGGGGAAGCTCGCCCAGTTGATGCACGGCAAAGAGGCTTTATTCAAAAACATCCAAGTCCTCGTCAAAGCCGCCAAAATCCTCGATATTCCAATCTTGTGGTGCCAGCAGTGCCCTGATTCGCTGGGGCCGACGGTGCCTGAAATAGCGCAGCTTCTGGCCGACAATGAGCCGATAAATAAGGCAGCTTTTAGCTGCTGCGGCAGTGAGCAATTCAACATCAGGTTAAATGAATTAGCTCGACATCAGGTTCTGCTGTGCGGCATAGAAACCCACGTTTGCATTTATCAAACAGCGGTTGATTTACTCCGGAAGGGCTTCGGTGTGGATGTAATTGCAGATGTAGTCTCTTCGAGAACTTTGGAGAATAAGCAGATTGCGATAAGCAGAATGGCCGCCGAAGGGGTAAATATCAGTTGTGTTGAAATGGCTTTATTTGAGCTGCTCAAGACCGCCGAACACCCCAAATTCAGGCAAATCGCAAGGTTAGTTAAATAGTGATGTCGCTCTGCGACGTCTCCTGCAATCGACATATTTAAGTTCACCCTATTTAGCATTATACATTTGCAATGGGGCATGCGCGATATTTGCTATCTCGTTATTGCCAATTTTTTTCTGTCCGCCGCACAGCTCAGTCATTAGATTGCCACGCCCGCCAAAATGACGGCGGGCTCGCAATGAAATTTTACGCTGATTTCTTTTTCTCCTTTGTAATTGTTTCGGCCTTTTCGCTGGACTTATTTTCTTTCTTATCAGATTCCTTGCTGGTTGTGCTTTTCTCACTCTCGGCGGCTTTTTTGTAGCTCTGGCTTCGATAATCAGTTTCGTAGAATCCGGGGCCTTTGAAAATTACTCCCGCTCCGGTACCGATTAGCCGTTTTAATCCTCTTTTTCCGCACTTTGGGCATATTCGCAGAGGTTTAGCTGTTATAGTCTGGAACTGCTCAAACTCGTATTCACAGTTTTCACACATATAGTCATAAGTCGGCATCACAATCACTCCGTATCTTTTGTTTCATTTTCCTCGGTTGTTTCGGTTTTGCCGGCCGTTTGCTCTTGGGGTTCTGCTCTTTGTTGCTGGACCGGTTGTTCTACAGTCAGCTTATTGACAATCACTTTGCTTGGCCGAATGACTCGACCGTTGAGTTTGTATCCTTTTTGAAACTCTTCCAGAATGATATTATTCTCTTTTTCAGGCTCGGTCCTTTGCATTATTGCTTCGTGCTGGGTTGGGTCGAATTTTTCGCCCTGCGCTTTTATATTCTCGACACCGTTTGCTTTTAGAATATCGAGCATCTGGTCGTAGATAATCTGGATGCCTTTTTGAATGTCGGCCTTTATAGCTGATTCTGCATTTTGGACCGTATGTTCAAAATTATCTATAGCTGGTAGCAGCGTCCTTATTATCTTTTCTTTCTCATATTCAATGGAATCGCTAATTTGTTTGAGAGACCGTTTTTGGTAATTTATATAGTCGGCGCTGACTCGCTGATATTGGCCGATAGCAATTCCAAGCAGTTCCTGTAGGCAATCGTTTTTTTCCTTTTCAAATTCTAACAAGGCTTTGGTTTCGTCTTCTTTCGGTGATTTGCGTTCCAAAGCTTCCTTATGCTTCTCTAATGTTTCTCGCAGAAGCTTACTGCTCTGCGGTAACAAAGTATCTAAAAGTCTGTAGAAGTCTGCGAAGCTATTCTTTACTGCCTCAGGTTCTTTTGGTTCTTCTTGTTTTTCTTTCTTTTTTTGTTTCATCAGTTGTTACCGAAATATTTTTTTAGTTTTTCGAAAAAGCTTACGGATTTTGGAGAGACGCTTTTATTTTCGCTTTTAGCGAATTCTCTGAGAAGTTCTTCCTGTTTTTCATTTAGTTTCACTGGTGTTTCGATAATAATTTGCACGAGCTCGTCTCCGGTTTGTCGTGTTCTCATATCCGGCAGGCCCTGGCCTTTTATTCTAAAGACACTTCCGTATTGTGTTCCCGGTGGGATTTTCAATCCTCGTGTGCCGTTCAGACTTGGCACGTCGATAGTTGTTCCTAAAGCGGCCTGTGTAAAGCTTATAGGTACGACGGCAATCAGGTCATTTCCGTCGCGCTGCAGGAATTCGTGTGGCTTTATTTTGACGTAGCAATAGAGGTCGCCCTTTGGTCCACCGCCTCGACCGGGCTCACCTTCGCTGGCGACTCTTATGCCCTGTCCTTCGTGGACACCGGCAGGGATTTTGATATTGACGATTCTCTTTTTGGGTACTCTGCCGGTGCCTTTGCATTTTTTGCAGGGATTTGTAATGACCTGTCCGCTGCCGGCGCATTGGCGGCATGTCGAGACCATCTGGAAGAATCCGCCGCCTCTTGCAACCTGACCACTTCCACCGCAAGTTGGACATCGGCCCGGCTTGCTTCCTTTGGCGCAGCCGTTGCCGTTACATTCGCCGCATATATCCTGGCGCGTAAATTCGATGGTCTTCTCAGCACCTTTGGCGATATCGTTAAGTGTCAGTTCGACAGAAGTCTCAAGGTCATAGCCGCGAGCCGAAGTGGCTCGGTCTGCTCTTCTGCCACGAGCGCCGAAGATGTCACCGAAGAAATCGTCGAAGCCGAAGATGTCTTCAAATATACTGCCGATGTCCTGCCACCTCATGTGTGCATAATCTCGCATCCCTACTCCGCGAAGACCTTCGTGGCCGAACTGGTCGTATCGCTGACGTTTCTCAGGGTCGTTTAAGACTTCGTATGCCTCGGCGCACTCTTTGAATTTGGTCTCGGCTTCTTTATCATTCGGGTTTTTGTCCGGATGATATTTCAATGCCATACGCCTATATGCGCGTTTAATCTCATCGGCAGAGGCGTTCTTGCCTACGCCTAAAACTTCGTAATAATCTCGCTTGGCCATAGTATCTTTCAAAAATTCGAAATCCGAAGCACGAAATACTGTGCGGTCCTTGGGACAGCATGACATACGAAAAACATTTCGGCCATTTGAGTTTTGGTCATTAAATATTATTTCCACTGCAAGGTGTTCTGCGAAGGATTTCGATATTCGAATTTATCCATCCGCATATATATATATATGGACTATCGGACTGAGCCAGGTATTGGCTCTTCGTCTTTGTCTTTATCTTTTAATTCTGTTACCAGGACATTAGTAGTCAGCATCAGTCCGGCTACCGAAGCGGCCATTTCTAATGCGGTTCTGGCAACCTTTGCAGGGTCGATGATTCCCGCTTTAAACATATCGACGAACTGTCCTGTATTTGCGTCATAGCCGATGTTTCTGTCTTTTTCGAGAAGTTTAGCGACGGCCACATCGCCTTGTTCACCAGAGTTTTCGACAATTTGAGTTGTTGGTGCTTTAAGCGCGTGGATTATAATGTCAAAGCCGATTTTTTCATCGCCTTTGGCTTTCGCTTTGGCTTTTTCTACCTCGCTGATGGCCCGCAGAAACACAATGCCGCCGCCTGCGACAACACCTTCCTCGGCCGCAGCTCTTGTAGCGTGCAGCGCATCTTCCAGGAGGTCTTTGCGTTCCTTCATTTCTGTTTCGGTTGCGGCGCCCGCTTTTATGACGGCTACTCCGCCGGTCAGTTTAGCCAACCGTTCCTGTAATTTTTCACGGTCGTAGTCACTGGTTGTTTTTGCAATTTGATTGCGGATTTGCTCGCAGCGCCCTGCAATGTCTTTCTTTTTGCCTGCCCCTTCGATTATTGTTGTTGTTTCCTTATCCACAACGATTTTTTTGGCCTGGCCCAATTGTGAAAGCTCGATGCTTTCGAGCTTGATACCCAAATCTTCGCTGAGGACCTGCCCGCCTGTCGAGATGCCTATATCGGCCAGCATTGCTTTTCTGCGGTCGCCGAAGCCGGGCGCTTTCACCGCGCAGGTCTTCAAAATACCTTGCAGCCGATTGATAACCAGTGCGGCTAATGCCTCACCTTCGACATCTTCTGCAATAATCAGCAGAGGCTTGGCCACTTGAGCAACCTTTTCAAGCAGAGGGATAAGCTCGCGAACGTTGGATATCTTCTTTTCGTGCAGCAGGATGTAGGCGTCTTCGAGGACCGCTTCGAGGGTATTGGCGTTGGTCATAAAATACGGCGATATATAACCCTTATCAAACTGCATACCTTCGACTATGGTCAGCTCGTTTTCCATTCCTTTGCCTTCTTCGACCTCGATAACACCGTCACTGCCGACCTTATCGATTGCATTAGCCAAGATTTCGCCCACCGAAGGGTCGTTGTTTGCGCTGATAGTTGCAACTTTTGCGATGTCACTGTGGCCTTTTACGGGCACGCTGACCGATTGGATGAATTTGGTAACAACTGCGACTGCTTTGCTGATTCCCCGCTGAATGGCCATTGGATTGACACCGACCGTGACATACCTTAGCCCTTCGGTGTAGATTGCTTCTGCTAACACAGTTGAGGTTGTAGTTCCGTCACCGACAACGTCGGAAGTTTTGGTGGCGGCCTCATTGACCATCTTTGCGCCCATATTTTTGAATGGTTCGGGCAGCTCGATTTCTTTACTGACCGAGACGCCGTCCTTAGTTACCTTCGGAGAGCCCCAGCTTTTGTGCAGAATAACATTTTTACCGGTTGGTCCGAGAGTAATCTTTACTGCTTCAGCTAATTGTGACAGACCCTCTTTGAGCTGCGTTCGTGCTGTATCGTCAAACATTAATTGTTTTGCCATTTTCATTACCTCTTTTAATTTTCAATTATTAGTTTTTAGCTCATACTTTACGTACTGCGAACTATAAACTATTGTTTTATTTTTCAACGATTCCGAGAATGTCACTTTCTCGCAGAATTACATATTTTTCCCCATCGACTTCGACCTCGCTCCCGATATATTTTGCGTAGATAACTTCGTCTTTTTTCTTTACGGACATCTTGCTTCGCTTGCCGTTATCGAGCAGTTTGCCCGGGCCGGTGGCTACTATTTTACCTATCTGTGGTTTTTCTTTTGCGGTGTCCGGCAGAATGATTCCGCCTGCGGTTTTTTCTTCAGCGTCTGATTGTTTGATTACAATTCTGTCATCCAGAGGTTTAAGTTTCATAACTGGCTCCTTAATCTATTTTTGGTTTCACTTCTTAATCTCTCATTCGTCTTTGATTTCGAGCACGACAACTGTATTGATGGGGTCAGGTGCCTCACTCGGCACACTAATAACGACCTTATCCTCATCTTCACGCCTAACCGATAGTGTAGAGCGTTTCTTGTCGATTAGGAGGTATGCTTTTTTGACCTCGTTTCTCAATCCATCTACTTCGAGGCTGCCGTTTGTCGGCCAATCGAACACGTGCAAATACAATTTACCGGGCTTTGCAGTGCATCGGCCCCATGGCGTCTTGCTGAGCGGACTGGCCGTCGTTCCGTAAATGCTTTCGCTGTTTAGCTTCATCCATGCGCCCATGGCCTTCAGACGCTCAACGCTTGGGGCGGGGATAAGACCCTCGGCGGTAGGGCCAACGTTCAGCAGGAAATTGCCGCCTTTGCTGGCGATGTCCGCAAGCTTGTGCAATAGTTCTTCGGTTGATTTCCAGTTGGTGTCGTAGTACTTGTAACCCCAGGTGTCATTCATAGTCATACAGGTTTCCCAGTCAACGCCCGGCAGACCCGTCGCTGGAATCTGCTGTTCCGGAGTCCCGAAGTCACCTGCGTATTCTTCACTCTTACTGAGCCCTTCCATCCCCTTGCGCCCTTTGCCAACGCGATTGTTGATGATGATGTTCGGCTGAAGAGACAGGACGTAATTATACATATCCTTGCCCATCGGCTCGGTCCAGTCCTTTATCCACTCACCGTCGAACCACAGGACGCCAAGAGGACCGTAGTTTGTTATTAGCTCTTTAATCTGTGGCTTCAGATAGTTATTGACGTACCGGTCAAAGTTGGGATTCGAGAGATTCGGGTCATTATAGTTCGGGTAGAAGGGCTGCTGAGCATCGGGATGATGCCAATCCATTATTGAGTGGTAGAAGCAAAGCCTTATGCCTTGTTTCTTACACGCCTTAGACAGCTCTTTGAGGATGTCGCGATTGAAAGGTGTGGCATCTATAATATCGTAATCCGATACTTTTGAATCCCACAGGCAGAAGCCGTCGTGATGTTTGGATGTGATTACGATGTATTTCATCCCTGCGTTCTTGGCGATTTGCACCCACTGGTCGGGGTCGAACTTAACCGGATTAAACTTCTTTGTAAGCGGTTCGTACTCGGAGACGGGTATGTCTGCTCTTTCCATAATCCACTCACCGATACCGTCAATCCTCTTACCTTTCCACTCGCCGGCCGGCACTGCGTAGAGGCCCCAGTGAATAAACATACCGAACCTCGCCTCGCGCCACCAATTCATACGTTCGTCCTTGCTCAGCGGGCGTTTTTCCCCAAGTAGCCCTGTTCTTTGTTGCAGACAGCCTGTAATCGTGAATATGCACAGCGCTGCTATTGTTATCACTGCGTTTATCTTGTTCCTGCGGGTGCTTTTGTAGTTACGATGGTGGGTGGTTTTGTTGTCCATTGTTTTGTCTCTTTGTTTTATTTGTGCGTTTTTAAAGCAATATCGGCTGTATGATTCAAAAACCTGCTTAGAATTGCTATGCGATTCTTGATTGCTTACATCATATCCATATCTTCGCCATAGTCACCCATACCTGGACCTCCACGTCCGCCTGGCGGCATTACTTCTTTTTCCTTGGGCTTTTCAGTAACGAGGCAATCCGTAGTCAGCAGCAGTCCAGCTATGCTCACAGCGTTTTGCAGAGCAATTCGGACCACCTTTGCCGGGTCAACTATGCCGGTTTCAAGCAGGTCCTCGTATTTGTCTTTATCGGCGTTGTAGCCGAAACCGCCTTTGCCTTCCATCACTTTGTTGACCACGAGATTTGGAATAGCCCCGGCATTATAAGCAATGTAGTAGCACGGCATTGAAAGGGCCTTTACCAATATATCTACGCCGGTTTGTTCGTCATCTTTGAGTTCCAGTTTCTTTACTGCATCGATACAGCGGATTAGAGCTACGCCACCACCCGGCACGATACCTTCTTCGATGGCTGCTCTGGTGGCGTGCAGGGCGTCTTCGATTCGGGCCTTTCTTTCTTTCATTTCCGCTTCGCTTGCAGCACCGACATTGATTTGCGCCACACCGCCGGTAAGTTTAGCTAATCGTTCCTGGAGCTTCTCGCGGTCATAGTCGCTGGTTGTGATTTCTATTTCGTCTTTTATCTGCTTGATTCTGCCATTGATGGCTTGCTGGCTGCCTGCACCTTCAATGATTATTGTATTGTCGTTGTCGATGGTTACTCTTTTGGCTTGGCCGAGCTGTTTTACGCTGATGTTTTCCATCTCGATGCCTAAGTCTTTGAAGATTGGCTCTGCGCCTGTTAGCACTGCGATGTCCTGCAGCATCGCTTTTCTGCGGTCACCGTAACCCGGTGCCTTGACGGCTGCAACCTGCAGCACGCCTTTTAGCTTATTGACCACCAGCGTTGCTAAAGCCTCGCTCTCAACGTCTTCTGCGATAATCAGCAATTGCTTCTTGGCGTTTGCAACCTTCTCGAGCAGCGGCACGAGCTTGGCTACATTGCTGATTTTCTCTTCGTAAACGAGGATGAACGGTTTTTCTAATTCGCAGACCATATTCTCGGTGTCGGTTGCGAAATGTGGAGAAAGATAGCCGCGGTCGAATTGCATACCTTCGACGAATTCGACGGTCGTCTCAAAACCTTTGCCCTCTTCAACCGTAATAACACCATCTTTGCCGACTCGCTGAAAAGCGTCAGACATAATCTTTCCGATTTCTAAATCGTTATTTGCTGATACCGATGCGATATTGATTATGTCGTCAGCTTTGGTGATATCTATCGGTTTTGACAGCGAGGCCAGCTTATCGGTTACCACCTTGGCGGCTTGTTGCATGCCACGGTTCAGGGCCATAGCATCTGCGCCGGCTGCGAGGTTCTTGTACGCTTCTTTAAACAGTGCTTCGGTGAGCACTGTGGCGGTTGTTGTCCCGTCGCCGGCGATTTTCGAGGTTTTGCTCGCAGCTTCTTTTACTAATTTTGCGCCGAGGTTTTCGTTCTTGTCGATAAGGTCGATTTCTTCGGCAACCGTTACGCCGTCTTTGGTTACGGTTGGGCCGCCCCAGCTTTTATCGATGACTGCATTTCGGCCTCTTGGGCCAAGAGTTGGTTTTACGGCTGCAGCGAGTTTTTCCACACCAGCTAAAAGGCTGGCTCTTGCATCTGACTCAAATGCCAATTCTTTAACTGTCATAATTGCTTGCCTCCTTAAATTGTCTGCCCTATAAAAGGTTTAATTGTTAATTTTCGCATAATTTATACCAGACGTGCAAAAGATATACCAGTTTTTTACAGATAGAGGGCTATTTTGACCTGTTTGCGGTAAGTAGCTTATTGATAGGCAATTATGGAATGCAAAAATTGACAATAAGAAGAGTCTGGCGGGATTGAGCAGCCGAAAGGGTGCCAATTTTGGCATTGAAAGATGGATTAATACGCCAAGTTGACAGGAAACATCGAGTCAAAAATCCCCTTGTGATGCTGTCTTTTCAATGACTTTGACAACACCACGTTGTAAAGAGCAGATTTTTCCGGCTTCTTATTTTTGCTGCCATTTTTTATGTTGTGGTGAAGTGGGGGTTTTTTGATAGCTCGGAGAAGGCTCATGCGAAGCTTCAGACTGTTCGGTACTGCTTTCAGGCCATGAATTTGAGGTATCGGAGCTATTATCAGGCCAGGGCTGTGATAGATCTGGTACCTCAGATGACTGCTCAGATTTTTTGCACGGCCTGATAACGTTGATGATTTTCTCAAATAGGTTCCAGGACATTTTTCCAAACTCCTCATAAAAATAGGATTTTTTTGGCTTTTAGGTCTTGTTAAGTGTGCTAATGGATATTTTTGAACCTATTTTCGGCGTTTTGGGGCGATGACTTTATCAGGAAAGACGAATATTTTTATGTTAAATACCGGTTATAAAATCCTGAAAAATGTCCGAGATACAGCGCTTATTGCTGAATTACATCTTGTAATTAGAAGCACTAAGCACTAAATCCGAAGCTCTAAACAAATCAAAAACTCAAGTGATAAAAAATGCTACACGGGAATAAGTTGCACAGATAGAAGACGGAGGTCAGAGGACAGAAGACAGAAGGCAGAAGACAGAGGACAGGTTATCAGGTTATCAGAAAATCAGGGTGCAGGGCATCAGGACAGCAGGGTATCAGGTAAAGGAACAGAAGACAGAGGTCAGAAGGCAGAAGACAGAAGGAAGAAGAAAGAAAACGGAAGGCAGAAGACAGAGGACAGGTTATCAGGTTATCAGAAAATCAGGGTGCA
>Ga0315314_1003530_pt1 | contig 12146 bp, 10 predicted proteins | sample TDP9_MG_FD_203631 | JGI IMG/M metagenome (GOLD analysis project Ga0315314, IMG submission 203631) | Freshwater sediment microbial communities from Lake Towuti, South Sulawesi, Indonesia - TDP9 | ecosystem: Environmental > Aquatic > Freshwater > Lake > Sediment | place: Indonesia: South Sulawesi...
AGCATCTGCATACCTCAAAGTAGCTGGCAGTTTCATCTTTATCATTATCGAACCCCACTGCATGAATGATAGTCTGTAAACGTTCATCATGACTTCTCTTATACCGATTTGGTCAAAGGGAACTCGCAAGCTCCAAAAGTATCCCAGAATGGAAAAAAGAGAGAGGGGGGATGTCTTCCAGCTCTCCGTCTTTGGCCTGCTGATCGTGTTGCTAAGGCTTTGGTGCTTAATTATGGTTGTAGGCTTGGTGAAGGCCGGTTTTGTAGGGGTTACGAGATCGCTATCGATGATCCTGTTGCCCAATTTCTAAGTCGATACTTCACTGTAAGCACGCCTAATCGGAAGATGGATCACAGTCCCGGCGAGTTGGAAGGGGAGATTGATCATCTCAGCCATGATGCTGCTGTCGAATACCTATTGATGCCGGAACGTGTCAAGTCCTTGGAAGGAAAGGTTGAAGCTCTACACATAGATTTGACGGAGCTGATATCTACTCTCAAGCAGTTGTTTAATTTGGAGTCAGACCCTGGGAAGAGGCAGCGGGATAAGATGAGGGCGGACACCTATAGGGCTTAATTTTGGAAAGGCTATTATTCGTGGTTATGTTGGAGAGAGATTTGATAAAACTTCTTCGATGTTTCTGTATCGCTTTTCTGGAAGGCTTTCGAACATACATAGGCGAATTGGACTTCTATTTCTACGATAAATCCGCAAGGTCTCCAGGAGCCTTGCCTCAATAACTCATCTCAGTTTGTCAATGGTGCTGCTCTATTTTTTTAGAAGCTGTTCTATTTGTCTTATACAGCTTTCTGGATCCCTAGATATCTTTGTTGCGGGGAAACGTAAAGGTTTCCAGCCGATGGATATTAGCTTGTTCATTTGCTCCATATCTTTTCGCCATCTTTGAGGATCTGAATGATAAGTGTAGCCGTCTACGAAGATCGCGATGTTTTTGCTTGGATAGGCGAAGTCTGCTTGTGAGATGATCTTTCCTTCATTGTCTAGAATGGTATGTTGCCCGGTAGGCTTGGGGAGACCGAAGGCCTCCATTGCTTGCAAGAGTCTATCTTCTGCTGGTGACTCTGTCCAGTCTTTGGCTTCGTCTCTTGGTCGTTCCTCCTTTTTTTCCACCTTTTCTGCTGTTTCCACTTTTGGTTGGGGGATCGGCGTTTCTCCTTGTAAAGGTTGCTTTTTGATGAGTTCTTCCATTAGAGGCATGATTAGGTTCTTATCTAGGTATGGGTGTTCTCTTTGGTTATAGTATGTTTTTAGGCATTTGTAGCAGCTTGTTACGCAATCGCACTTGGATAGAAATTCGTGGGCAATTAGGGCTACTTCTGGAAGCTGAGGTGCCACTCTTTCGAGGTAGCCTGCGCCGCCTGGAACAGATTCGTAAAGAATTATTTGGTAGTGTTTTCCTTTTTCGTCTTCTATTACGCGTTCAAAGCCGCCAATCTCGCTTTCGTCGGCTTCAAGCATAATCGCTGTTGCCGCAGTTAGGGCGTTTCGCAGTGTGACTAGGAATTCTTGTTCTTGTCCTTCTGGAGGCATTAGATCTATTGTTAGAACGTCTGCATCCATCTCGTATCCAAGATGGTAGGTTTCCGTCTTTCCGTCGCAGCGGCGCTTATGTCTATCTTCCCAGTTATCATCACTTGGATCTTTCCATGCGCCACATGATGTACATATTTCGAATGGTTCCAGTAATTTCCTGGAGCTTCGTAAACCAGCGTTAGCGAAGAAGAGACGACCATGTCGTCTATAGGCGACTTTCATAACCTCATAGTCATATATTTTTTGAGGCTGTGTTTCTTCAAGGAGGAAGGACCAGACTTCATAGCCTGCTCGTAGTCTAGCTTCTTCTTCTGAGGTTATGCTGCCGCTAGTTAGGCCCCGCATGGAAATTGGAGTTATAAAATTGTTACGGATCATCTCCTGACGGCAGTAAGGACAATACAGGTTTGTGCTTTCGAGAGTGGCGTAGTCACAGATGGGGCATCGTAAGTAGCTCATATCGAGTTCTTGACTTATCGTTTCCGGACTAGATGGTTCTCTAAGGTTTACCCCTGCTACTCGAATTTTCTTGCCTCCAACGTAGACTATGTTTCCCGGAGCATATTCTTCCACGGCTATTCTACGGTCTCGGAGTATAGGCTCTAAACTGTCAGGATCTTCGAGTTCCACCTGTTCTCCGGGGAAAGCATAACTCGGTAGGAATCCTACATCGCCGAGGAATGAGAGGGTGTAAGCTTGGTATTTGTCTTGGCTTATACGAAATAGAAGTTGTTCAAGCCTATGTCTCCTTTGCTCCTGTGTAGGGGTTAGGCCGTAAGCTGGGAATTGCTGAAGTTGATTGATTAAGCGTCTTCTCTTTGCCAACCATGGTTCAAGAGAAGCGTATAGTCTTTTTTCAAATTCGAGTATAATATTTGCGACATAGTCCCGAGTGAACCATTCCAGCTGACCATCTTTCTTGTCATTAGCAAAGGTATCGAGTATCATCTCGATGATCTCTTGCCTTCTCTGATTCAGTTCATCGATGAGTGGATTTATCCCAACATATTCTTCTTTGCTATTTAGAAGACCACCGAGGGCGCTTGGTAATTGCTGCTTAAGTTTCTCTAATATTAGAGAATGTATGTGGCGGCGTATTATTCGTTTGTTGTCAAGTAGGATATTAGGTGGCCTAATTTCGCCAAGAATCATCTCTTCAGGGTGAATGTAGAAGTACAGGTTATGTGGACCAAATTGAGAAAAGGCATTTATTAGGGCGAATTGGTTCTCTCTCCTTCCTGCTCTTCCGGCTCGTTGAGTATAGTTGGCGGGGGATGGCAGGATATTCCTCATAAGTATTGTGGCTAATTCGCCTATGTCCACTCCTAATTCCATCGTTGGAGTACAGACTAGAATATTGGTTTTTCCCTCTCTAAAGTTGTCTTCTGCTTTCTCTCTTTCTTTTAAGGCGAGTTGTCCACTGTGCTCTTGGGCTTCAATTCGTACTGGTTCGATTTCTTTGTACATATGTATATAGAAGTTGCTTGTCTCAGGGGCAAACGGTGAGAGCTTTCCGCTACACCTGTAAGTAGGACAAGTGTCTCTCGGGTTCACGTTATAGATTCTACGGCAAGATATGCATCTCCATTCTTCCTCAGGAGCTTCAAACTCAACACGTCTATGGTTCACCGTCCAAGCTTGTGTATGATCTCTTCCTCGCGCACCTATTGATACTTCAAGGATGTGACTGGTCTCGCTGAGGATGTTTATTGAGAGTTCCACAAGCTTTGTGGAATCCACACTCGGTGCAAGTTTTCTGTAGAACCCTTGGAAGACAGTAGGTGATCCTGTTATGTTGTAAAATCGTTTCAATCTGTAGGGCTTCCCCCTAGCAGAAGAGGCATAGCCATATCCAATGGGTACCCTTTCATACTGTGGAACGACAAAATCTGAGAATTCTTCGTCGTGTGGATCGATATATTGGGTTAGAAATTCGTGGCTGAGTGCCCTCCGATACCTCATCTCATTTAAGAAGGTCACTAAGACGGCTAAGGTTTCTTCCGTTGAAAGACCCAGCAAATTTTTTAGTTGTTCAAATTCGGGCTGTTTTGGCGCTTCCTCTTCTAACCCTGCGTATTGAACAGATATCAAGCCTATACCCTCAAGGTTAACTCGTCTTAACCCAGGTCTGGTGAACTCGCCTAGAACATCCCATGTTAACTTCCTTACTTCTCTGCGTCTGTGCTCTCTTGTTGGTGGTCTCTCTCGGATACCTAGTTGGACGGCCTTGTTGAAGACTTCATCAGGAAGAAATTCAAGGGGGACAGGGGGCTCTTTTCTTTCTCTTCTTTCGTCAATAATTTTTAGTATGATTTGGCGCCATGCAAACTGGTTTTGTCTGTCTCTTATGTATCCTGCTTGGTAAGCTGTGTCTTGTCTGTTGTCTGAGAATATGAGGAGACGGCGTTCCTTCTCGGATTCTATATGTGCCATGATAGCCCAGGACAGAGTAGATACGGCGGAAGCAGTGCCTGTCGACAATGGAGTAACTACTTCTCTTGTCCCGTATCTTCCGAAGCATGCTGGACATGCGATTATTTTCCCCTGCCAGGCTTGATATTGATGCAAGATTCCGTCGCATTCGGATGTAGAACATCTACCCTCTCCGGGTCTAGTGGTGACGTGTCCACATTTGGGACATAGCCATAATGGAGTACCTGATGGCGCTCTCTCCTCTTCGAGCTCGTCCTCTTCTACTGTTTCCAGTTTATGGATGCTAGTTGTTAGATGAATTGTGAAGTCGCTACTGTCTTTTTCTTCATAGGGGAGGATCCTGAATGTTCTGCGGCCTATTTCTAAGGGTCCAACGTCTATGGAGATTGCTTCTTCAGGGATCACTCGTAGGAAGTCTTGACCGCAGGAACGACATACCTCCAAAGGATAGGCTTTTGAACCGCATTCGGGGCATTCGTCTATGCCATCTGTCAAAAGCATTCTGCATTCCGTGTTTGAGCAGCGGGTAAAGTTCCAGAGACCCTTAAAGAATAGGTGAAGCTTGGGTCTTAATCTTGGAAGATTTTTCTTAATGGCTCTGCTCCCAGCTAGTAGATAAGCTGCAACTTCAGTTCTTACTTGGTCAAGTGGCGCGTTGTCTCTTTCGGGGAGATTGTAAATCTTTTCTATTAGGTCTCCGAAGAGCATGGGTTGAGTGAGGAGTTCCTCTATTTTTCTGATCATTTGATTATTCTCGAGGAGATTGGAGAGATCCTCTGCTAGGTCTCCGGTATCAGTGGCTTTTTTACCAGTTAGTCTTTCGGTTACATTTACGACTTCTTCAAGTGATCCAGTCGCAATTAGGTTTATATCTTCTCGGGTTACATTCGGGACTTGGGGGAAATACGGATCTGATAGTGGCGTTAATTCTTGGAATTCCTCTGTTACTATCGAGTCTACTGTCACTTTTTCTCCGAAAAGGTTTGTCGCAAATTTTGCGAGTTCCTCTTCGGTTTCCTCAAGTTCCTCTTCGGAGCCTGTTGGGCTTCTAAGTGTAGCGCTGGTTCCTACGCAAATTAGTCCGCCTTGAAGGAGACCTGTGTGTTCTTTTAGGCGTCGGATGAGGCAAGCGACTTCTGTTCCTCTTGCGCCCGTGTATGTGTGGATCTCGTCTAATACTAAGAATCGGAGGGTTTTATGCCGGAAGATTGTTTGATCCTCTCTTCGGACTAGGAGATATTCCAGCATGGCGTAGTTGGTTACGAGAATGTCTGGCGGGTTTTTTCTTATGGCGTCCCTAGACCAGCATTCGTCGGGTGGTATGTTTATAGGTTTTTCTTCGTCTGTTTCAGCTGTCTGGCCTGTGTATCTCCCAAAGGTTATTCCAGTGTTACCTAGATATCTCCTTAGCCGCTCCAATTGGTCGTTGGCTAAAGCGTTCATGGGGTAGACGATGAGGGCTTTGGTTCCCAGTTTGTTCTTGTTGCGGATGCAGTAGTCAATTATGGGGATGAGGAAGGCTTCGGTTTTCCCGCTTCCTGTGCCTGCGGATAGGAGAACGTGTTCGCCGTTGCAGAGTTTCTTAATGGATATCTCCTGATGCAGATATAAAGCAGGAATGTTTGGGAGCATTAAAGCCAGTTCCGGTCGAAGCAGTCCTTGGTTAACTAAAGATTGGATTTTGTCACCCATTTCGTAGGGTCTAGCTAAAGCAATATAGGGACCTTTCCACAGAAGATTCTCTTCCCTTACTTTCTGCTCAACCTGCTTCCTTAAAGATTCGTCTGCAATAGGGAAGCTAGTTGCTATGTATCTTCGGTATTCATCCTGAACCTGGCTTGACAGAACGAAGGGTTGCATTTCAGATCAACTCCTAATTTGGGTTTTTACGGATTTGAGTTCTATAAACTTCTCAAGAACCAACTTCTTCTCATCCTCCGCTACAAGAGGAAAAGTTGAGAGAATATGAGAAAGATCATTCTCATCCAGACCATAAAGTAAAGCTACATATGCATTTATTTCAGCGACAAGATTTTTCCGCTCTTGAATACTGAGAGGCCTGGTGCTGCGGGAAAAGTGCTTGGCAAAGCTCTCGTATTCTTTTGTTGTTGAAATTAGTTTTAGTACTCTGTTAACTATCTGTTCTTGAATATCCTTCTGTGGCGACCTTGGAACTGGAAGCTGGTAAATATAAAAGAAGTTTAGATTAGCGGAAACTTTCTGTCTCACTACATAATCAAGTACAAAACTATTGAGAATGCCCGATAGATAGGCCATGGCCTCAAAAGGCAACGTTTGCGGTATCTTACTCAAATTATTAGTCCCAGTTGACGAGTATACGATTGCTGCAGAATTAGCGACAAACACATTCCGAGGCAGAATTGTAGAAATTAGAGTTCGTTCATTTGTGCTGCTTGCGATGAGTCTGAATGCTAGACGATATTGTTGTGGAGGCAAGATCTTGACGGATGGAGAAGATAGAGTCATGACCTTTTTCGTATCCCTGTTTTTTCCAATGTATCTTTGTAGCAGCTCGTTTAGGCCTGTTTTTTCTTCAACCCAGTATTCAGGCGGTGCGAAGTCATGACGGAATTGGTGGAACATCTTACCTTCATATAGCGGCCAGCCTTTTCCTTCTGTGTTAAAAAGATGGCTGTCATTCGTCCTATGAAGTTCACTCAAGAAGTACACGTTCCAACTGTTAGGAATATGTTCGCCTAATAGCGGGTGGTTACCATAGATTTTCTCCGTGATATCAATATCTCTTTGACTTCTGAACTCTGTAACGGAAAGAGATTCTGGGGAGAACTTTCGAATGAGGCTGATTCCAACCGTCAACCTTTTTCTTTCAATCGTGTTGAGAACATCGAGTTTATGCAGATAGAAGGCACAAGGGATGATTTCTGTTTTTAAGCCCAATTGAGTAGCCAACAACACAAACTTGAAGCTTCTATGAATAGGGAAAATCGCTTCTCTGTTCTCAAAGGTATACCACGCCTCTATCTGGGATTCTTCGAAAAGAAGCTCTCTTAGCTCCTTCGAGCCCAGGTCGGTATTAACCCCTGAAGGCACAATAAGAGCAATACAGCCCACTGCTCTGTCAAAGCAGCAGGAACAACTATAAGTACTCTATCTCCACGACGTCTAGCCATTAGCTCTAAAAGAATCAGCATGGCCTCAACAGTCTTTCCCAGACCCACGTCATCAGCTAGCAGAATACGTTGGCGAGGATTTTCAAAAGCCTTCAGGACTGCTGCTAATTGATAATCTTCCAAACGAATCCTTGCACGATTCAGGCTCACTAGGTACTCGGGACCGTGAACCATACCTAAAAGATACGAATCGTGAAGAACCTTCAGCAACCCCGGTTGACCAATTTCCCATCCCATTTCCCCTGAAGGCAGTCTTTCAATCTTCTCCAAAGGATAGATAAACGAGCGATTCAATGACCTATTGTTCTCCCCGATTCCTTCCACTTCAACAGTATAGATCCCTTCGTGTTCACGAATTCCGGATATCCTCCAAAGCCTATCTCTAATTCTAACTCCTTCACCCAATTCAAACATTCAAATCAGCCCTAATCCTCAAAAAGCACCACTCAACAAGCATACCTATCGGAATTCCCTCCAGAAAAGATGGATCCTTCCAGAATTCTTATAACGTATATCCTTCTTTGTAAGGGCCAAATGCATCAAAGCCCGCAAAGCCGTCTTATGAGATATCTCCAGCTCCCTCGCAACCTCATTCGGCGTGACCGGCTCACGAGACAACATCCGATAGATTGACTCTTCGTATCTACTAACCATTCCACGCCCTTCTAACAATAAGATGAATGGTACCAAATATAAAACATTTAAGGTATAATGGTCTAAAAAATAATTGAAAGAATATGTCGGAAGACATCAGAAGACGAATTGAGCAGTTCGTTCAAGAAGGAGAAAACCTGGTAAGAGAACCCCCACTTATGCTATTGGTGCTGCTTTCTCTTCTGTTAACTCCCAGCCTACGCCCTTCATGATGTTGCGGAATTAATCTGGACGTATCAGGTTGATTTCAGCTGACTTAATCAGGTCTGCAACAATTATTTCAGGCTTTCTGTTGCTGAGATAACTCTTTCAGATAATTTAAGGCATGTCCGACATAACTGTGGATGAATGTCTGCGCTCATTGAGTAATCTGCGTCATTTCTATGATCCCTCAAAGTATTTAATTGACTTCCTGCAAGATGGGTCTTTTCTCCTAAAGATGTAATAACTTCTTCATGGACACGGTAATCTGATGAGAATCCTTTTCCAAGATCCTGGAGCCTCTTCCTCGCAAAGAGAAATGCAGAATAGTAGGCACGTCCGACAGCGGTTCTTCTTCTGCTTTCTTCATCATAGTGAGTGTCATCCACCAGTTTAGTGGCCAAGTGAAAAAATTCTCTTGGGTCATAGGGCGCCTGTGAACGAGGATTTAGAGCTGCCACATCACATCCCTTCACTCAGGAGGGAAGCTCATATCAGTGAACATCTTTCTTTTGATTGAAGATATCACTGGACGTTCCTCAGGAGAAGCCTCTTCTTCAATCTCCCTGATCGCTTCCATGACTTCGGCATCAACCATCTCCCAAACACTCATCTTCTTATCAAAATCAGATTCCTCACTATCTATACTGAGGATTATCTTCTCCCAATCTCCAATCTCCCGATCTTGACGTATAAGCATCCTCAGATCCAATTTTGTCCTAGTCTGTGTGAAGGATCTTCTCATCCTAACCTCAACATTCCGAACGATCTTCTCTAAGACAGGATCAGAGACAACAGTTCCCTGTAAAGGTTCAAGAATAGAAAAGCCGAACGGTTCAGGACTCACTATCCTTTCTTCACTTGATATCCACGGCTCATAGAACAGACGACCTCGAAATGTGGGCTTATACGGGTCAGTTTGAAAATTTTCGAACTCTCTGCCGTTCCACTGGGAACTTGCTTCTTCCTCTACGAACAGAGGCGTTGTCGATCTATCTGAAGGATATTCAATAACCCTAGACCAATACGTGGCGTCTGACAACTCACGCTCACCGAGCTGGGATCTTATCATGTCAAATTGGATTGCCAGATCGTAAACATATTGAAGTTGTTTGTAACGTTCCCTCCTTCCCCGAGGCGCCCTTTTCATACGAAGCTCTTGAGACTTCAACTGAGCAGGCGATGGTCGAGGGATAGGTCGCATCTTTCTTAAAACATCTGGAACCACGTAATTCTCAAGCATGGAAAGGAATTCCCTTACTATGTCATCTCTAGATGCGCCTGGATTGGCATTCGCAATCTCAGTTGCGATTAACTCCATAAGCTGCGGCAACTCAGGTCTTCCTCAGGCTATTTTTCTAGTTTCACCTCAGTCTCTAAAGCTTTGGTTAGACTTTCACTTATCTTTTTCTTTGCCTCTTCTGGAATTCGAACTGCCTTTTCTGCAGGAAGTTCTGCTCTAGGGCGTTCCATGTATTGAATGAAACATTCACGCCATTTCTTCACAAGTTCCCACAGAACAGCATCAACAGCTGAAAAATCAATCTCTTCATCTGACTTTGGAGTCAAGACAACGTCAGCAATTCTTTTCAAGTAAGGAATGATCTCTTGTCTTACTTTCTCATCAAACTGGTTTGAGGCTGACTCTGCGTAGACTTCAAGATACTCATAACATCGGTCGAGAGCCTCGATCAGCGAAGCAGCAACGTCCATTCTAAGACTACCGCCATGTACTTTGAAAATCCTCACAATCTCATTCAGGACGCCTTTCAGAAATCTGTTATTCGGATTAAGAAGCGTCTGCTCGTTTCCAAGTAAATATTGAACCATCCATTCGAGCGCACCTTCTGAAAAACTCAAATTTTCACCATAAGCGCTCTCCTCAATTTCACTCATCGTAAACTTTCGTATTCTCAAGTCAAATTTGTAATACTCTTCCCAAGCTGTTCGTTCGTCAAAATCTGAAAGGAGATTGGACAAAGACTTAAGGTAATCCCTTCCATGGGATTTGGCAGTCTCAAAAGCTTTGACTTTGCGAAGATTTAGAATACGATAAACCGAAGCGATATCCTTAAGAAAAAAGCCCGGCAGAACGTACTTCGTTGTTTCTCCCATTATCACATTTGCCATTGCCCTATTAGCGAAAATGTTCATCTCATCAAAATCGTTCTCTTCAAAAGCTTTCGCCGCTGCCTTTATATCCTCGCGAAGCACTTGAAAAATATCTTGACTTTTCATAATGAACAACCGTTTTGTATTTGTTTCTCTAATCTTAAAAATTGTGATTCTATAATATATTACTTATCAAATACAGGTCTATTGAAGACGATGCTCTTGTTCTGGCTCAGTCAATTCCCGGCCTACGCCCTTCATAATGTTGCGGAATTCATCTGGACGTATTAGGTTAATTCAGCAGATTTGATGAGGTCTGCAACGACAATTTCAGGTTTTTCAGCTGTACACCAATCAAGCCTGACGCCAGCCTTTTTCGGGTCACGACCTGCCTGCTGAACTAATGGATCAAAGATTTCTCGTTCGACAACCCGTTCTATGAATCTTTGAAGCGCCATAACTTTGCGTTCAGCAACTTCAATGGCTACCTGAGCTGATGCCTCCGTGAAACCGGGTGTGCTGATCAATTTCGGTATAGGCGTGTGACCCCCGATGATTCCTTGGTATTGGCACTAAAATGACTCACATAGAGAACTGGGTAGAATCGCATATGAACGCAACATGAGAACAGTACTCCAAACCCTACTCTTTGAGCCCTAATAGTTTTGGGAACTGTCAATTCTTCAAAATTTGGCGAAATTTAAAGTAGACAACTTCCACAATCACTAAACTCAGAATCTCCTACTAAAGCCGTGCTAAGGGTGGGATTCTTGTTTTCCTAATCTCGATTTCCGGAACTGTTTCTTTTGTATATGCCAGTTTGCCTTCGTTCAAGTCTTCAAGAACAATTCTGATGTATTCGTTTCGGCTTCTTCTTTCAATAGAGGCTTGCTCATCGATCCAGTCAACTAAGTTTTTAGGAAGGTAAATACTGAAGATGACGCTTTTGTCGCTCATTGCCCTTATCATATTATGTGAACCTGTTAATATTTAACTCGTTTTGTTATAAGTTGTTAATATTTAAGAAAAGAGTTTATTTTCACGAAATGCCAAATTCCAAATTTTCAAGTATAAATTTATGAGAGAGTCGCAATATTTGCCTAGAAAGAAGCTTGAAGGATCAGAAAAGCATCCTCCAAAAGCCATGATCCTAGAAGAGTATACTCTTGAGTCTGATCCATGGAGAACCCTCAGGGACACGTCGGGAATCAGAATCATAAACACCACGAGGAGGATACCGGGAGAGTAGCAAGCGTGAAGTGGCCTGGACTAGTTCCTCTATCTCAACATCTCCTTTTCGGCTCAAAGCAAGCACAGGCGCCCAAAGCAATCTACTCTCCAGGATCAACCCCGACCACGAGCAGAGAATACGAGGGCATGAATTAGTATTACCGTTGGTTCCGCCAAGACGAACTCGTAAGGGGCTGCATAGTCACAAACGCATATTTCGCCTGCATGAGCCAAGGCTTCGAAACCGTTTTAGAACCCGCTGAACCTCAAAGACTCTCAGAACAAGAGAAAGAGAGACTGCTCAAGGACTACGCTTACGTCAAGTCTGAGACAGACGAACTGAACAAAGAGGTAAACCTAGATCAGACCTTATTTATCTCTCAAGTAAAGAGAAGCATCTACGGTAAATGCGGTTTTGAAATCGTCGTGGATGAGGATCTAGTTCCTGAAAGACTTCTACCCCTCGAAAGCACGAGCCTAAAACCTAAACTCAACGATTCTTGGGAATTAACAGGCTTCGAGTACAAGGGAAAATCAGACTTCTATTAGCCAGAAGAGGTCTTATACTTCATTAACCTCGCCCTAGAAGCAGACTATGAAGGACTAAGCGACATCGAACCCGTCATGGACGTATGCAATACTCGACACGAGATCCTCCGCAAGGACCTGCCTGAGATTGGCATGAGCCTTTGGGCTCCATTCCTCTTTATACGAGCTGACACAACCGGGCTATCAATAAGTGACGATCGATCGAGTTCCTGTAAGTGTGCTTGCCGAACTTCTGAAAACCGCCTCTAAGGCTCTAGAGGA
>Ga0315314_1003531_pt1 | contig 12146 bp, 15 predicted proteins | sample TDP9_MG_FD_203631 | JGI IMG/M metagenome (GOLD analysis project Ga0315314, IMG submission 203631) | Freshwater sediment microbial communities from Lake Towuti, South Sulawesi, Indonesia - TDP9 | ecosystem: Environmental > Aquatic > Freshwater > Lake > Sediment | place: Indonesia: South Sulawesi...
TAGAGCATTCGCGGTAACCATCAAATCAAATGCGCTATCTTTCTTCACTTCAAAGGGTACACGTTTTCCGTCTCTTATCACGATTTTGTCGCCCTTCTTGAACGTTGCACCTAGGATTTCGGCTTCTCCTGAGATAAGCTCGACCGCTGCTGGGCCATCTACAAGCAAGGTTTTGCCCTTGCTAATGCTGTGTTTCATCGAGTTCTCCTCCGAGGATAAACTTGTCCCTGTCTTCCTGCAATCATTTTGGCAGACATCATGTCTCTCAATCCTCTTCGATGAACAGTGTTATTTACGAAATGGCTTGTGCCAGCTTCACCCACTACTTCTATAGCAACACCCTTAGGTAAATATTCATCTAATAAACTTAACAACTCTTTAGCATAGTCGGGGGCACCATTTCCCACTTTAACTACCTTCACTGGAGCTTTTATCCTCTCGAGATTTTCTAAAACCGTTTTTAGGGTTTCTTCTAAAGTTGGGCAGAGCAAAGTTTCGAGAACATTCCCATCACCTAGAATTGCAACACCAACGGTCTCACCTGGGTCTACTCCAATGGCAAGTTTATTATAATCTTTCTTTCCTTGAGCGATTCGAATTGCTTCATCGACAACCGTCACGGAATCAGATTCGTCCTTGAGGATGACGATGTTGGGATGTCTTATTGAAGCCCGCTCTTTTTCAGTCGTTAAAACAACCGTTACATCGAATGGAATGGAATCCCAAGGCCTTAGACTTAAAAAGGCTACACCTCTTTTTTTAAGTTCGTTTACTAATATGTAGTATGCCTTTCCAGAGACTGTTGCAACAGCGATGTTTGCCTTCATGTAACCTGCCTTTCACAGTTGATAAAAAGCACAATTAGGGATGTTAAAAAGCCGTCAAGTCTGTTTGAGGAGTACAGTAACTCTTTCATGTTCCTCCCTTGGAAGTCTTAATCACTCTCTTCCGAGTCTCTTAAATACATTACGACGTATAAAGGTAGATTCAGCCTCTTATGAGAGCAGTCTCCACCGACGATGGGTCGCTCTTGGAAGACGCCATTTCAACAGGTTGCGTTTCTCTTGACAAACTGTTAGGAGGAGGACTGCCGAAAGGAGGAGTTTCTTTGGTTTATGGAGAAGCTGAAACAGGCAAAACCTCCTTTGCCATTCAATGCGCAGTCAACTGTGCCAGAACGGATTGCAAAACCGTTTTCATAGATTCAGACGGAACATTTTCTTCGAGAAGGTTACTGCAAATAGCCTATCGTGACATCGAAAAAATATCTCCTCTTATAATTCTTTTTAGACCAACAACTTTTCAGGAACAGAGAAACGTGATTGACCATCTTGAGAAGTATCTGACAGAAAAAGCCGGGTTGGTTGTTGTTGACACGATCACATCTCTCTATCGTGCAGAACTCGGAAATTCCCAAAAAGAAACATTTGAACTGAACCGCCAACTCAACACACAACTCGCATACTTAGCTCAAATCGCCAAAACGCAGAAGGTAGCAGTGCTTGTCACAAGTCAGGTTCGCAGCATCTTAATAGAACAACAAACTGATGTTGAACCCGTGGCTACTCGGGTCCTAAAATTCTGGTCCGATATTGTGCTTCGATTTAGACGCACTGGCCAAATGCGGATGGTTAGAGTGGTTTTGGAGAAGCACCCAAAATTTAGACAGCCTCCTAGCCGTTTTCTCGTGATAGATCGAACTGGTGTCCGAGACTTTAGCCGCTAAATTTATCTTGTCAAATTTGAGATGGATGAGAGAAAGGTATGTCAATTACAGTTATGGATGTTGCCTACGCTCTATACTTCATATTCCCAGCTTACTGTGCCAATGCAATTCCAGTTATATTAGGTGGTGGTCGCCCTATCGATAATGGAAGAATTTTTTTGGATGGGAAACAATTGTTCGGCGCTCACAAAACTTTCCGAGGGTTTTTTGCTGGACTGTTTGTTGGAACTTTGGTTGGCGTTCTTCAGAGCGTAGCTGGGGAATTCTTTTCGACCCCCCCTTTTCAATACCCTCTATTGCTCGGATTCACTATTTCACTGGGAGCGTTACTGGGCGACTTGCTCGAATCTTTTGTCAAACGGCGACTAAACCTTTCTCCGGGCGCGCCATTTCCTGTAGCAGACCAACTAGACTTTGTTGTTGGGGCACTTCTCTTTTCATTCTTTGTTTCTCCACCCTCCCTAACAACCGCCTTACTCAGCATCATTGTGACGCCTCCCATACACCTTTTAACAAACTTCATAGCATACCTTTTAGGGGTCAAAAAGACGCCATGGTGAGTTTGCATGTTTAACAGTTTATCCATCATGAAGGGCGCACGAGTCGCGGTTGAGACATGCATGAACATAAAGTCTACCGAAACTGTTCTCGTCATCACAGACACTGGAAAGCTGGAAATTGCCGAAGCCTTCGCTTACGCCGCCACATCCGTTGGGGGTAAAACAGTAATCTCTATCATGGAACCTTTGAGTAGAAGCGGTGAAGAACCACCGAACCCAGTCGCCGAGGCTTTGCTGTCAGCCGATGTAGCGTTAATGCCAACTACAAAATCTCTTTCACACACCGACGCCCGCAGAAACGCCACAAAGCGTGGAGTTAGAATCGCTAGCATGCCGGGCATAACGATGGACATGATGAGTACTGGAGGCTTAACAGCTGACTACACAGAAGTAGCGGAACTAACCAAGAAAGTCGCCAAAGTCCTGGAAAAGGGGAAAAACGTTAAAATCATAACCCCTTCAGGAACAAATCTAACTATGAGCATTGAAGGACGCCCTCCACTCGCAGACACAGGACTCTATCATAATCCAGGCGACTGGGGAAACCTGCCCGCGGGAGAAGCATGCTTGGCGCCGGTGGAAGGGACAACTCAAGGCTTACTAGTAATCGACAGCATGGGCAACATCGTGAAACAACCCCTCCACATAAACGTAGAGAATGGATGGGCTCGAAAATTCAAAGGACCGGACGCCGTTCAACTCGAGAATCTACTCAAATCTGCAGACGAAAACGCCTACAACATAGGAGAACTTGGTATCGGAACAAATCCCAAAGCTCGTATTACGGGTGCTGTGCTGGAAGACGAAAAGGTGTTAGGCACAGTTCACATCGCCCTTGGCGACAACACATCATACAAGGGTGGGCATACCAAGAGCAAAACCCATCTTGACGGAATTCTTTTCCAGCCTACAGTGAAGGTAGACGACCACTTAATAATGAAAGATGGACAACTCCTCATTACTTAAACTTCTTTTAGGCGTTTTATCCAAGTCTCCATCTCGCCAAGAAAGCGTATTCAACACATATGTACGCAACAACAATGAAGACGACTCCAATCAACAAGAACATGAAGGCTTGACGAGGCCTATAAGCGTATTTTGTACTCTGGTAGGTTAGCAAGAGACCCCCTGTCCCTATAGCATAAATTAACATAACAAAGATGCTCTCCGCGAGGAGTTGCTCGTTCAGAGAGTAAGGATAGACGCCTATGAACCTCCCCTCCTCGAGAAAAATTGCAAAGAAGGGCTTTTCTAAAAGGTCGTAGATGCCGCCTCCTAGAAGAAAGATGGAAGCCGCAATTATCACGACCGCGAAGACCAGAACAGATGGCTTGGCGGTTACTATTTTCCAGTAAGTCCTCTGCAAGATGTAAGAGAGAGATGCCAAATTCCTTTTAACTCGCCTTGTCACGGTTCTTGTCTCCTTTTTCTAATAGATACTGTGCTACTTCTTTAGCCCATACTCCACAATATTGATTTTTCACAACCTCATTTAAATATTCCTTCCAAGAAATCTCTAACGCCTCTTTCCAATCATTATATGTTTTAACTAAGCCTTCATGAGCCTTCTCGTGTAATTCACAATATTCACTTATAGATTCTTTGCTGCATATTTTGCATTTCACGGCGTTTCCTCCTCTCTTCTTTCAGTGGGCACTTGGGATTGAAACACAGAATCCACGGTCTTCCGCCTTTAATTCGCACCTGCAGCAATGGCCATTCACAAACTCGACAATTCTTTCCCATAGGCTTAACCATTCCCTTTTGAGGAAGGGGAAATGAGGTTTTACACAGACCTTTGAAGTAGTTGGTGCACCCTATGAAACGCTTTCTGGTTTTGCGTGAGTATAGGATCATTAGTTTGCCAGTTCCACAGTTGGGACAATCACCGACTATTCGCTCCTGCATCCGCGCTCTCTTGACAGCTTGGCTTAGTCCCTCACCTATTTTTTCTTCTCTCTCCTTAAACTCTCGTAGAAGCGGTTTTAGGCGATCGATCGCTTCAACGATCGCTTCCTCCTTTTTTCCGCTTGTGCTTTGAATCTGCTCCATTTTTTCCTCAAGTTCCTTGGTAAAGCCCACGGAAATTACTCCTGGGCAATGCTTTGAGAGGACCTCGGTGACGTCGAAACCCAAATCGGTGACTGCGATTCTTTCTTCTCTGATGTACTTTCTGTTGTAGAGGGTGTCGATGATGTCGGCTCTGGTAGCCTTTGTTCCAATTCCCGCATCTTCCATTTTTTTGAGGATGCTGCTTGGATTGTAGCGTGGCGGAGGACTAGTGAATTTGTCTTCTCGGGCTATCTTGCTCAGTTGAACTTTCTCTCCTTCCTTCAAGGGAGGCAGTAGCACCTCCTCAGCCCTTACGTAGGGTTTATAGAATTGCATCCAACCCTCCTTCAGAATCTGTCTCCCCCGAAGATAGAAGCGGTGACCGTTAACGAGTAGGGAGACCCTCATACCTTTCTTGATCGCTGGTTCTCCAAAAACCGCCATAAAACGCCTAACAATCAGGTCCCAAAGTTTCTTCTCTGGGTCGCTTAACTCGGTTTCTGGCAGGTTACCCGTCGGATAGATTGCGGGATGAGCTGGATCTTCCTTTTTTCCTTCTATTGGTTTCAATTCTTCTTTGTCTAGAAGAAGTGATGCCAGATTTTTGTAGACTGGTCTTTGGCTTAGTGCTTTGAGTATGGCTTTATAGTTGATTATGGGTGGAAGTTTTTGGCTACTAGTCCTTGGGTAAGAGATCAGCGCTTGAAGATATAATCGTTCTGCAATGTCCATGGTTCGTCTTGGTGTGTATCCAAACAGACTGTACGCTTCGGTTTGCAGGGCGCCAATGTCGAATGGAATGGGAGGGTTCTGTCGAGACTTCCTAACATCGATCTTTTCTATCTCGCCTACCCTTTCCTTACACTCTTCAACGATAGTGTCCGCTTCTGCCCTTTTCTTGATCCCTTTTCTTTCATATTCCACTTCATAACTGGAATCCTCAATCTCAATTTCGGCTTTTATTTCCCAGTAGGGGGTGGGAACAAAACATCCAATCTCTTTTTCTCTTTCGACTAAAAAACTCAGCGTCGGACCTTGCACTCTCCCGGTGCTCAGGGTTTCATGTCTTCCACTCAAACGTTTAGCTGCCATAGTCAATGCCCGAGAGAAGTTCACGCCGTAGAGCCAGTCTATCTCATGCCTGGTCTTTCCAGCTTCTATCAAACCAAAGTCGAGGTGTGGAAGAGGTTCGTCGTAGGCTTTTTCCAACTCGCTTTTCATCAAGGTGGAAAACTTCATTCTCTTGGCTACGCTTTCCTTATCCCCACAAGCATACTTTAATATGCAGTACCCAATGAGACTCCCCTCCAGGTCATAGTCGCATGCAGCGATGAACTCGTCTGCGTCTTTTGCCAACCTTGAAAATACCTCAATCCAAGCGTGGACTTGCTTTGCGCCTCTCTCGGCTAAATGTCGTGGCGCCCACTTGAAGTTAAAGACGGGATAATAATTTCTGCCACCTCTTTCCTGAACCACTGTGTATAGATGCCCAAGAGCAGGAACCACTAGGAGCTTCTTGTCTCGTTGGGCAATAAAATATGGTACGCCGTTTTTCTCAATTTTTTGAGGGGTGCCTTTCGAATCAAGCGCCTTTGCTATTCGTTGCGCCGCATCTGGCTTCTCTGTGACAATCAAAGTGTATTTTTCCACTGGCATCTTTCCTTCTTTCAAGCATATACGGAAGTTATAAATAGTTTGCGACTTTTGTAATCTGGCGTTTAAGGGATTGTGATATTGTGCCTCAGCGAGTTGTTTGTCATGAATGTGGCTTCGTGCTCTACGAGGGTGGAGAACTAAAACCTCCTGATGAGATCATTCAACAACATGATGGCAAGTGTCCGAAATGTGGGAAAAAGTTATCATTTATCCCAACAAAAGTGGAAGTTAAACCCATCGAGTGAACAACTCATAAAGGTTTATGTAACGTCTATGGAGGCAATTAATTGAGGAAATCCCCACAGAAAACGCATCTCTACAAGTTTCACAGTCAAGAAGGTCGGATGGAGGTTTTTGCTGGGTTTGAAATGCCCATGTGGTACAAAGGAATAATTCCAGAACACACTGCGGTGCGAAACAATGTTGGGATTTTTGATGTCACTCATATGGGGCGAACGCTCATTTCTGGACCCGAAGCCGAGACTTTCCTAAATCACATAACAACGAACGATGTTTCTACATTGACCCCTCTCTCCGCTCACTATTCAACTATATGCAATGAGCAAGGCGGCATAAAAGACGACTTTGTTCTGTCAAGGCTGGAGAAGGAAAAGTTTCTCATAGTCTACAACGCAAGCAACAGAGAAAAAGACTACGACTGGATGGTCAAACAATCTCGTCGTTTTGACGTCGATATAAAGAACGTTTCAGATAACGTCGCCATGTTTGCAGTGCAAGGTCCCAAGGCTGAACAAACACTACAAAAAATCTCCAGCAAAGACATCAGCAAAACAGAGCGTTTCAAATGTGGCTGGACCGAGTTAGCTGGAGCAACAACCTTCATTTCAAGAACAGGCTACACTGGCGAAGATGGCTTTGAAGTCTTTGTCTGGGACACCCCACTAACGAGTCCAGAAAACGCAGTAAAGGTGTGGAACAAGGTTCTGGAAGCAGGCGATGAATTCGGAATCGAACCCTGTGGTTTAGGTGCCAGAGACACCTTACGACTAGAGGCTGGCATGTGCCTATACGGCAACGACATTGATGAAGACATTACACCATTAGAAGCCGGATTGGGTTTTGTGGTCAAACTCCAAAAGGGAGACTTCGTTAGTAAAGACTCATTGGTGAAACAGAAAACGGAAGGAGTGAAAAGGAAGCGTGTCGGCGTCCGTATGCTAGAAAAAGGGATTCCTCGCCCCCACTATGAAGTTTGGAAGGGTAAAGAGAGGATAGGGAGAGTAACAAGCGGGACCCTCTCTCCCACCCTAAAGTGTGGTATAGCTATGGCATACGTTCCGCCACAATACTCGACGGAAGGCGAAGAAGTTACTGTGAAGATAAGGGACACATTTGTGAAAGGAAAAATCGTTAAGTTTCCTTTCTACGACCCTGCAGAATATGGTTACCAGAGGAAAACCTCATGAAAACTAATGATTACGAAATACCAGAGGGACTTTATTACTCTAAAGAGCACGAATGGGCACTGGTCAAAATAGACCACATCATGGTTGGGATAACAGATTACCCCAAAAAGCTCTTCACGAAATCGTTTACGTGGAACTCCCATCGGTCGGATCAGAGATTAAGCAAATGAAGACAATGGGAACAGTGGAATCGGTAAAGGCAGTTTCCGAGATTTTTGCTCCAATCTCAGGCAAGGTGGTTGAGACAAACAAGAACCTCGTTGAAAGTCCAGAACTCCTCAACAAGCACCCCTACACCGATGGATGGATTGCAAAGGTTAAACCTACAGATCTTGACAGTGAACTTAAAGGTCTTATGAACTCACAGAAGTACGCAGAATACATCAACAAATTAAAAGTATAGTAAGTGACTCAGGAAATATAAGTGACCTTTTCCTCTTCACTCTTGCGTGTTTTCAGCGCGTAGGATTCCCTCTCCTTTGCGATTCTTTTCATTCTCTCAAGGACTTTCTTCGCCTTTTCTATCTCTTTGTCGATGTCCCTTAAATCGATTTTAGTTTCTAAGATGCCCTGTAGAATGGTGAGCACACTTTTCGCCGCTTTTGGATCAGGAAGATAGCCGCGGGTTTCTCCGAGAAGGCAAAGGGCGCCCATTTTTCTAAATTTGGCTAATCCTAAGAGCAGTCCTGCTGTCCCGACAATTGGGTTTCCAGAGGGGCTAGGTATAGCCTTTGCCTTCAAAGCTTTGCTCAATAGTGCTGAATCGTTAGACACTGCCACAACCTTCGGTTTTTCTTCGGCTTCTTTTCGATATCCTCCGATTGTTATGATCGTTTTTACTCCATTCTTCTCAGCGAAATCGAGTATACTGTCGGCGACCTCGTATTGACCCTCAATTGTTTGGGCTTGGCTGTCTCCTGTCAGAAAAATTAGGTCGTGCTTTCCAGTCCTGTTCTCCCAGAAGGAGAAAATGCAGTGGAGGAGTCTTACGCTTCCCTTCTCGTTTACAAGCACGTAGTATGGAAAGTGAGGGGAATACAACGTGGCGAAGGGTTTCGCATTCAAGTGCTTTACTAGGTATCGTGTGGCTATTCTTCCAACCATGCCAAGCCCGGGAAGACCCTCAATGAGCACTGGATCTTTCAGTTTAACCTTTGCTATTTCCTCTATCACTGTCTTCTTCATCTCAATCTGAACTCCGTATTGCCTGTCTGTACTTTGCGTATTTGTCATTGGGTGAGAACTTGGCTGGGTGAGGTACGTGCACCTTTCCTCCACAATACGGGCATTTGTCCTGCCTCAAAGTGTATTTTCTGCACTTCTCACATTTTCTAAGTAACCAAACCATTATTTTCCCTTATTTTCCCTTACGAAGGCGCCTTGCCCACCGGCTTCCGTTATGTTCTTTACAACAGTGTTTACTGCTCTCTCCAGAATTTTCTCCGCCTCCTTGTAGTCTTCCGCTGAAATCACTATGCGATATTTGGGCGGTGCAACCACGTAAACTTGAACCTTGGCGTTTTGGGGTTGAATCTTTTGGGTGCTTAGCAGAGCTTCTCGAATGGCGTTGACCCCATTTGATTTTGTGCATTGAAGGTTTAAGATTCCCTTCACCTTTACCATGGGAAGTTTAATTTTTTCTTTTGCGACTTCTTCCAAAACTACAGCTATGTCTTCAGGTATACCAGCCTTTATCAGAACCCCGGCGCCTTCTCTTGCAGCTCTTTCAAGTTCTTCGTGTATCTCTTCCAATCCCCTTTCTAGCAAAGGTTCTATTCTTTTGTTGAACTCTTCTTGGGGCATTTTTAGTTTTTCAGAGGCAGTTCGTAATAAGGTGTCAGCTTTCCGCTCTTTTTTCCAAGAGAGAACCTTTTCTTTCCTTTCTCCCTTTGTGACTCTTCTTAGTGAGAGGTCTACGTGTTCTTTTTCTGCGTTGACTCGCAATACCTTTAACACTAATTTTTGTCCTTCACGTATGAAACTGCGAATGTTTCTTACCCAAGATGAGGAGACTTCCGAAATATGTAGCAAGCCTTCCTTGCCGTACTCGTCTAGGGTGACGTACGCACCGTAATCGGTTATTTTTTGGATCGTGGCGATTACGAGGTCGCCTACTTCTGGCCATCCGGTTTTTCTAAACTCCATTTTTTCCATCTGCTAATCGAGTATAGCGACGATTTCTCCTTTGATTGACGCCTTCCCTCCGGAGGGTTCAGCGAGGGTTGCTCCACAGATGTTGCAGTGTACCACGATTGTGGGGTGGTCGAAGACGACTTGTTCGTTTCCGCAGTCGGGGCATTTTACTCGCAGGTATTTGCTCTTGGGTTTTGGTATGAGTTTCTCCCAATCGCTCATGTGTGTGTTCCTCTCCTAGTCTAGGGTGAGTTTTGCTAGGCGCATCCCTTCTCGGTGTCGTGTGTAGCCACAGACTTTGCATTTTAGTTTTAGTGTTTGTTTCTTGGTGGTTTTGGCAAATTTTCGTTGGCGAGCGTATTTTTGCCCCCCATAGCCCTTCATTTCACGGAGTCTGTGGCTGCGTTCTCCCTTTGCTAGGGCTCTCCTTTTACCAGCCTTATATAAGGCAACGGTGTGAGCTTGATGAGTCTTGCATTTTGGACAGTATGTTGTGATTTCTTTTGGCGCTTTCATCATGACCCTCTGAACAACTTTTGTATAGAAGAGCCCGCTTAATTAATATTTAAACGCTTCTTCTGTAGGTTTCCTTCATTATGGATTTTGTGTTTGGCAACGTGGCGTGGTGATTGTTTATCAACCAGACTCAGTTTGTTACAGCAAAAGCAATATTTATGCAGAACATTAATATTATGTGAAATGAAAAAGCGATTCAGCCCACGCCAAAGTTCAAACACTTCTCAGCATAGTCTCAAGGCTAAAATAGTGGATAAAGTTAGGGAAGGAGTTTTTGATCGTAATCCCTTACTCGCTACCCCACACACGGTGGAATGTAAGAATTGTGGTTGTGCACGAAGAATTACTTACCTCAAGTACTTGAAGACTGGGAAGTTTGTGTTGGGGAAGACAAGGATGATCGAGGTTGCTTACGACGATCTGACCTTTCTGGGAATTAGCTACACTACTGAGAGTGTAACGCCTATATTGATTAGAATAAAGTGTGAGAAGTGTGCGACCGAGATCACGTGTTGCCCGACGACTCTTGAGTACCTGATGTTTACAGCGAGAAAACGAGTTGACTCGGAACAAATCTACGTATGAGTATGTGAGGATTCGTTAGTGTGTGCGTGTGTGAGGACCTCTCTATAGAGGGGGGAGAGGCAGATGAAACACCAGAATGAGTCTTCTCACTTAGTCAGTAATTATTTGGAAAGTAATAAGGGCTAGTTTTCTCCTCCTCCTTCATTAAAGTATGCCTAATCTGTAACTTTTCTAAGGGCAGCATTGCTATTCCAAATAGTGTTATTTAAAATTATGATTAAGGAAAGGAAGATATTCTCAAAAAGGATTAAAGCTCTATAGGAAAGGCGTTGTGAAATGGTACTAGGGTGGAGGCGAAGTTTCCTACTTGGGGTCAAATCGTTTATGATCGGTCTTTTACTTGCGCTTGCTCTGTTTCTTATAGAGTTAATGACTAAACAATTAACCTTGCTGAAATTTCGGATAACAGACTTTAGCAACTCGTTGTTCTTACTGTCTCCTTCTCCATTTGCAAGTTTTGATCCCAACAGAAGAAAGATCATCTTTCCCTTTAGCCAGCTAGGATTGACCATAGGTCTTGACATTATGAACCTCTTCTTTATGTTTTTAGTCAGTTCTGGTTATCTGACGCCTATTGTCAAGTACTCTGTAGCCGAAACAAATTGTAAGATGTCTTGGATGCGAGCGTTGAAGATAGCAACTAAAAGCGCAATACCAGGGGTCTTAATTGTCATAATATTTCTCGGAATACCACTTGCATGCTATCATCCTCCACCATTCAGCTTTAGCCCAAGTTCATTACTCTACCCTCAAACTATTTTGATTGGATTCTTGGGTGCGTTAGTGTTTCTGACTACTTTTTATGCAGCAATACAAATTCCGATTCGCATATTTATTGTGAAGCTTACAAGTTCAGAGTTTCATGAGACTGCTAGCACGAGTTGGAGAAGAAGTTTCTTAGTTTCACTTAAATCAAGTGCTCTGGGATGGCTCTGGAGTATGCCCTTTGTATTGTGTGCACTCATAATTTCTGGTCTAACCCTTACATACATGGCAAGTTTGGAAAGGCTCGATGCATACATTATAGGAATTATCTTTGCGGACTTTGTCATCTATGTGTTCTCAATTCTCATGCAAATTCCTACCATCGCATTGTCTGTCAAATATCTGCATCAGGAGTTAGAGAAATCCTAATTAAGGCACAATAGTGAGATAAATATTCTCTACAAACACATTCCACAATAATTTTAAGCGTAGTTGGTCATCTTAAGAAGAGTAGAAGAGAAAGGAGGTGATGGATTGAAAATAGGACGAAAGATCCCAGCATCAATTGTTCTATTGTCTTCTCTGATATCTGCATTTGCAATTTATCTTCCCGTTATGGCTGAATCACAAAATGTGGGGAGGTATGAACTTATTCTGCCAGGAGATGCCACCGGATTCTATTACATGTGTGAAATGTTCCGTGATTTTAAGGTGAAGAACTTGCAATTTTCGACCACTGTAGATTCATATGTTCCAACAACCATTAATGTGAATGTGAAAAACCTT
>Ga0315314_1003532_pt1 | contig 12141 bp, 16 predicted proteins | sample TDP9_MG_FD_203631 | JGI IMG/M metagenome (GOLD analysis project Ga0315314, IMG submission 203631) | Freshwater sediment microbial communities from Lake Towuti, South Sulawesi, Indonesia - TDP9 | ecosystem: Environmental > Aquatic > Freshwater > Lake > Sediment | place: Indonesia: South Sulawesi...
AAACTTGGTCAAAGAATACCAAAAAACACACTACGGAAAAAGCCACAACGCTTCAGAAGTCAGAGAAGTCAAAGATTTCAGAGCCAATTTCCCAACAATCAGTTACAGAGGACTCAATCCATACTTAGCCGAAGTTAGAAAAGGCAACTTTGCGGCTATTCTTCCCGAACCGCTCCTGTGCTGGGTCATGACCAGAGGCTCAACAGGTCCCGCCAAAGTGCTGCCCGCAACCAAGACGCATCTGGAACAGATTTTTACGTGCGGAGCAAGGGCGCTGATAAACTATTCTTTGAGAAAAAGAGACTTTGAAGTGCTCACGGGCAGGATTCTGAACCTCAACTTTCCATCCAACGTTCACACCATCGAGGTCGGTGGTCAAACAAAAACCTACGGATACAGTTCAGGAACCTACGCCCGCCTCAACCCCATGCTGAACAAGGTTAGTCTTCTGCCAAGGCAGGAGGAAATAGACACCTTAGGTTCAGGCATCACCAAGCCCGACTGGGAAAGAAGATTCGAACTGGCCTACCAGCAGGCGCTCAGCAAGAACGTCACAGCGGCAATGGGAGTCACACCTATTATCCTATCCTTTGCAAGATACGTCAAGCGAAAACACGGAAAAAAGCCTAGAGAACTCTGGAACCCTCGCGCCTTATTCTGCACGAGCGTGAGGAAGATTCAGTTTAAGTATGCTCCCATTCTCAGAAACTATTTTGGACAGATTCCGATTGTTGAGATTTACAGCGCGACCGAAGGCGTTTTTGCACAGCAACTTGACGACCTACCTTACGTGACGCCAAACTATGACACGTACTTCTTCGAGGTCGAGACTGGGCAAGGAACAAAGATACTGCACGAACTCAAACGAGGCGAATGGGGCAAACTGATAATCTCTTCGTGTATGTTCCCAAGATACGACATCGGAGACTTGGTAGAGGCGGCTGGAAAAAACTATTTCCGCGTTTTTGGAAGAGACAAGGCTCTAACGCTTCTGGAACACAGGCTCTATAGGCTGTTTTTCGGATGGTTCTTCTAGGGTTCGGGATGTCTCCTCGATGCCATCATTGCGGCGTAGACAGCTCCAACTATGATTACTATTCCAATTATGACGATTAAGAAAGTCCACAGCGCTCTTACGGGAAACATCTCCGTAACTGTAAGGTAAAACATCAAGCCCACGAATATCAAGATTAAGCCGCCGACGAGCGAGCCTATGTACCCGAACTCTCGCTTCTCACGTTTTTCTGTTTTCTCTTTTTTCTCCCTCTCTTCCTTCTCTTCTTTCTCACGCTTCTCGTGCTTCTCAGCTTTCTCAGCTCTGGGGGGCGCTGCTTCAGCAGGAGCAGGAGGCTGTTCAACTTTTAAGGCGGCTCCGCAATTTGGACAGAAGCTCATTTCGTCACTAACTTTGGTGCCGCACTTTGGACAATACGACATGTCCTTCACCTTTATCCATATCAGTTTCTTTATTTGAACGCTGAGTATTTAAAACATACACTTGGAGCCATGAAAAAACAAATGTTATATGCCAATGTTATAAAAAATACTAAAGTTGAGGTTGACACTTATTGAACGAGAGTTTCGAGAGGTTTCCACACAGATACAGAGAGGGTCTTATCAGCGCCATTTCTGCGGGTTTCTTCCTCGTTTTGATTGGCGCGATTTTTATGACAACCCCCAACCTCTTTGACAAGATTATAGACTTCTTTCGAGACTTTGACCTCCGGCCTGTTCCCAATTTAGAGAACCTGCGCCTTCCTTGGCCCGCCTTTCCCAGGACTCATTTGGTTGTCTACATGGCGGTGGAGCAATTCAGTTACGTTTGGGGTCTTTTCCAGATAGTCATTTTGGCGCTCAGATTTGTTGTCCGTTCGCCTTGGAGTAAGAGAGCGGAAAGTGTGTCAAACATTGTTTTCTGGTTTGGAGCGGGCTTTCTCATTGGCACGTTGCTTGTTGAAACGACAAGATGGTTTGTATTCTGGTCGGGAATCATAATGCTCTTTGGCGTGTCGCTGGTCATTAGAGCCATTGTTCTAGCCGTGGTGCCCATAAGACACCTAATATGACGGTTCAATAACCCTCTATTCCTTCTTCCATCAAGCTTCAGAAAAACTTATATCACAACACTGTTTTCTACTGTTAGAAAATTTGAGGAGGATTGTTGAGCTTGTCTTCAGAATTGGCTGGAACACCCGTTCTCATTTTGAAAGAGGGATCAAGTCGTTCGCGGGGAAGAGACGCACAACACGCCAACATCATGGCTGCTAGAATAGTGGCTGAGTCGGTGAAGAGCGCTTTGGGACCCAAGGGCATGGACAAAATGCTCGTGGACAGTTTCGGCGACGTAACCATCACCAGCGACGGACGCACCGTGCTCGACGAGATGGACATTCAACACCCAGCCGCCAAAATGATGGTTGAGGTGGCTAAGACACAGGACGACGAGGTGGGCGACGGAACAACAACAGCCGTAATCATTGCTGGCGAATTGCTGGCTAAGGCAGAAGACCTCATTGAAAAAAATGTTCATCCAACAGTGATCATAGACGGCTACAGGAAGGCGGCAGACAAGGCTTTAGAAACCTTGGAAAAAATCGCCATACCCGTGGGTTCAACTGAAAAGGCTTGGATGAAGAAGGTAGCCACCACTTCGATGGCTAGCAAGCTTGTGGCTGAGTACAAGGAGCAGTTGGCTGACATCGCTGCTGAAGCCATTCTACACGTGGCTGAGAAAGGCGAAAAGGAGTACAAGGCAGACATCGACGACATCATGGTGGAGAAGAAGCCTGGCGAATCATTGAACGACACCAAACTCATCCACGGCATAGTCGTCGACAAAGAAGTTGTGCACCCTGGCATGCCAAAACGTGTTGAAAAAGCAAAAATCGCCCTGCTGGACACCGCCTTGGAGATAGAGAAGACCGAATTCGACGCCAAAATAAACATCGAAAGCCCCGAACAAATGGAGGCTTTTCTACAACAGGAAGAAAGCATGCTAAAAGACATGGCGGAAAAAGTGGTTGCCAAGGGCGCAAGCGTTGTCATCGCCCAGAAAGGCATGGACGACTTGGTACAGCACTTCTTGGCAAGAAAAGGAATTCTTGCTGTGAGACGGGTTAAGAAATCAGACATGGAGAAACTTGCGAAGGCTACGGGTGGAAAAATAATCACAAACCTAGACGACATGACTGCGTCTGACTTGGGCTTCGCCGAGTTGGTTGAGGAACGCAAGATCAGCGACGACAAGATGACCTTCATCGAGGGATGCAAAAACCCAAAGTCTGTAGCTATTCTCATACGCGGCGGAACCGAGAGGATAGTTGCCGAAGCCGAGAGGTCGATACACGACGCACTTTGCGTTGCACGTGATGTGGTCCAAGAGCCAAAAATAGTTGCAGGCGGAGGCGCACCCGAACTTGAAGTGGCTAGAGAGCTGAAGGAATACGCTGAGTCGCTTCCTGGAAGGGAGCAATTAGCCGTCATGTGCTACGCCGAAGCCCTAGAATCCGTGCCCACAACCCTATCCGAAAACGCAGGACTAGACCCAATCGACATCATTTCAGAGCTGCGCGCCCGCCACGAAAAAGGCGAGGTATGGGCTGGAATCGAGGTTCACGAAGGAAAAGTTAAGAACATGGAGAGAGCGGGCGTCTTTGAACCCCTCGCAGTCAAGAAACAAATCATTAAGTCGGCCACCGAAGCAGCGACCATGATATTAAAGATTGACGACATCATCGCCTCTGGCAAAATGAGAGCCCCGCCGACGCCGCCTAAAGGTCCGCCTGGAATGGGTCCTGAAGGCGAGGGAGTCGGGGAGTTCTAGCGCATATCAACTAAAGAAAATAGAATAGTATGGGTCGGTCCGCCTAAGCTGACCCGTTTCGAGAAGGCTCGCATAGTGGGTGCCAGAGCCCTCCAAATAGCCATGGGTGCACCCATTCTTGTTGAGCCTTCGCAGCATTTGTCCAACCCAATAGACATAGCCATGAAGGAGCTTGAAAGCGGCATACTGCCCATAACTATTCGTAGGACTCTGCCCGACGGAACCTATCAAGACATCCCTCTGAAGTGGCTGCTGCAAGGCTAGGCAGACGTCTCAATTTTTTTTATTTTTTGGAAGGAATTTCTGTGCCTGCAAGCAAGGAGGAGCTTAAAACATGGTGGATAGCCACATGTGTCTTGGTAACCCTGGCTGTTGTGGTTTTTGTTATTCAACGCTTTGTGGGTCAATTTTTCGATTTGGTTTTTGAAATCTGCATTTTCTATATTCCAGCGTTCACGAGTGTTAGTCTGCTACTCTACTTTAGAACCAAGTCTAACTAACCCTGACCTTGGCTTTCAAGCGTTTTTCTCGCTTCTGTCAACGTTTTCTCGATTCTCTTCCAGTGGGCTCCACGCCAGTACACCTGCTGACACCCGGGGCATTCCCAAAACTCGTTGTAAAAGGATGAGGTTGTCTCAGGAATCTTACTGACAACATCTGTTTTTGAAACAGGCTTGATTCGTGTGTTGCACTTGGGGCAACGTGAAACTTTCACGTCTATTTCCAGTTTAAACCCGAATCTTTTGGCTAGTTTGGCGAGGTTTGCGGTTTGGTTTGGGCTTTCGATGAGGAAGGCTTCGGCTCCTCTGGCTATGGCTTGCTGATACAGTTCGAGGTCGCGGGTGAGCAGAATTCGATGTTCCTTCTTCGCCTTCTGAAGGAGTTCTTTGTCCTCCATGGAACCCGTGTATTCAACGTCGTGCCCCAACATGCGAAGCCATCGAGTGAGTTTCCCCAACATGCCGTCGGTTACGAACTTCAAATCCTTCACCGTATGACTCGTCCAGTTCCCGGCTTTTCCACTATTTCGTCCTCATTCATTATCAATTGTCCGTTTACGAAGGCTTTTACGGGTTTGCCCTTGACTCTCCAGCCGTGGAAGGGTGAAAACTTGGCTTTGGAATGGAATCTTGACGCGTCGATTTTGTGTTCCCGTTTGATGTCGACCACCACAATGTCAGCCACTTTTCCTTGGCTTAGGCTTCCTCTGTCTCTCAGTCGGAAAATCTCAGCTGGCTTTTCACACACTAGTTGAACCAACTCGGTGATCGTCAAGCGTCTACGGTTCACTTCGTTGAGCATCAGTGGAAGCATGGTTTCTAGTCCAGCTACGCCGGGTTTAGCGTCCCAAATCGACTGCGCACTCTTTTCTTCAAGGGAGTGTGGGGCGTGGTCTGAGGCAACCGTGTCGATTAAGCTGTTTTTGAGCGCTTTCCAAAGCGCTTCAGTGTCCGTCTTGGTTCTTAAAGGTGGGAGCATCAGTGCAAAGTTTCTGTACTTCTTCACATGCTGAGCCGTTAAGAGCAGATGATGGGGCGTGACCTCGCAAGTAATGCTTAAACCCATTTTCTTTGCTTTCAGAACTGTGTCTAACCCAGCAACTGAACTGACGTGACAGATGTGAGCATGTGCGCCTGAAATTTTTGTGAGTTTAGCTACACGTTGTATCGCTTTGACTTCGGCGCTGGCAGGATGCGCTTCCAGAAAAGCCTCGGGGTCGTTTCGTCCTGCGTCTCGCACACTTTTCTCAGCTGCTTCCAGTGTTGCTTTGTCTTCTGCGTGAACGGCGATGGGAACTTTTGTTTCGGCAACTGCTTTAAACGCGTCTTCAAGGGCGTTGCCGTCGTCGATGTTGATTCCTCCGATTTGCTGAAGAAGATACAACTTGAAACCGAGGGCGCCTTGGCTGACTATGCTACGGATTTCCTCTGTTCGATTGGGAAACGCTGAGTTAAAGGCAACATTAACCAATATTCGTTTTTCAGCCAGTTGCATGCGCTCTCGCAACGCTTCAAAACTCATTGTGACAGGTCGATTGTTGGGCATGTCGACAACCGTTGTTACGCCCCCTGCAGCGGCAGCCGCTGTTCCAGTGGTGAAGTCTTCTCTGTAGGCGAGTTGCTGGTCTCGAAGGTGAACGTGGGAGTCTATTAAGCCGGGGAGCACTAGGCAACCGTTCATGTCAAGTCTGGCTGAGGCTGGTGGAAGATTCGTCTCTTTGGCTATTCTGACTATTCGTTCATTGTCTATGGCTAAGCCTGCCTCGACAATTCCTCTTGAAGTGTGGACTTTGGCGTTGAAGAGAACCGTGTCTACTGGCAAACGCTTGTCCTCTTTTTGCAGGCTTCACTCAAAGGCATAGTGGTTGTTCTCTACTTAAAAGTGGTGATTTAACCACAATTCAAAGATTCTTGAATGCACCGGAGAAAGTCAGTTCATATCGTTGATTGAACGAAAGAGCCTTGCCTAAGCGATGAGTTTGAAGAAGTCACGTTCTGTGATGATTCCAACCAGTCGCTCGTTCTCCACCACTAACAATGAGCCAACGTCTTTCTCGCTCATGAGTCTGGCGGCTTCGCCCACTTCAACGTCTGGGCTTACCGTTTCGACCTCCTTAATCGACGCCTCCAACACCGATGTCTGCAAAACCTGTGCCATGGTTCCAGACCTTAGATGCTTAAAAACCTGACCAGAACCGAAAAAGCGCAGGATGCTTCTTGCGGTGACCATGCCTAGGACCGCTTTATCTGACACGATGGGCAGTCGCCTGAAGCCTTTCTCGATCATTGCCCTTTCGGCTTCGAAGATGGACATGCTGGGCGTTGCGGTCACAACCCTTCGAGTCATGAGTTCAACCACTTTGACCCCGCTTATTCTTCCCCTAAAGAGGGAAAGAAGGTCTTTTTCGGTGAGGATAGCCCAAACACGTTTGTCGTCGTCCACAACGGGCAAGCCTCCTATCTTGTGCCTTTTCATGAGGTCTAGTGCCTCACTGATTTTCCCTGACGTGTGGATCGAGACTACATCCTGAGTCATGATGGAGCGTATAGGCTCGTTTATCGCCTTGTAGAAGCTGCCTCCATATTTGCGTTGAATCAACTGGTGTTTTTCGCCTCCGCCGAAGAAATTCACAATGTCGGTGGCGGTGATGATGCCAAGCAGCCGCTTTGTTCCAGGGTCGACCACTGGTATGCGGCGGAACCCTTCTTTCGACATCATCCGCACAGCATCGTATATGGGAGTTGTGGGCGCCATGGTGACGACTGGACTCTTGGCGATGCTCATTATTTCTCCTTCACGCTTTTGGGCGGGATGCGTCTTCAAACTCAGCGGTCCTTGTTCTCTCAGGCGACGCCGAAAAGCTTCCCGTCTGGCTGCCATTTTAACCATTATCTCCATTCGTTTTATCTTATTTTATGATTGCTTTCACAATGTCTTCACGGTCGACTATGCCGACCAACACGCCTTTATTGTCGACTATGGGCACACGTCCAATATTCTTTTCTAACATAATTACTGCGGCGTCTCTCACGGTGTCTGTGGGTTTGAGGGAAATAACAGGAGTTTTCATGATAGAAGAGATTTTGGTCGGTGTCTTGAAATGCCCCTTTTTGGCTTCAAACCCTGGGAGCAATCCGCCGCTTTCTAACAGGTTTTGTTGGGTAACTATGCCGACTGGTTTGCCCTTCTCAACCACTGAACAAGCGGCATACGAGCGCTTCTTCATTTTTTGCCAAACGTTGTCGGTCTCGTCGTCTGGAGAGCACGTGAAGAGTTTGGTTGACATAACAGACGAGAGGGGTGTTGAAAGTCTGGCAACGTCTCTTTCCAAGGCTTTGAGGATGAAGTGCTCCAAGCCCAGTACACCGGTGTAACTCAAATCTTGAGAAGACTTAACAACTGGAACGTACCACGCGTCTAAGCGAATCATTTCCCGCAAGGTTTGAACGACGTCCATGTCTGGAGTGGCAACATAGGGATGTGCTGACATTATTCCCTTTACCCGTATGGCTGAAACCGACGATGTAATGCTCATCATGTCGCTGCGGGAAATCATGCCAATAAGACGCTTGTTTTCGTCTAGAACTGGTAAAACTCTTAGTCCACCTTCACGCAAAACAGCTCGGGCTTTTGTGGCTAACTCGTCGGCGTATATGATGGGGTGATTTCGGTCCATCACTTCTTGAACACGCAAACAATCGACCTCTGCGCCTCTAGTATTCGCTCATCATCTCTGTCTGACACTCTTCGCAGAGGAGCATGCCCTCCATTTCTTTCAGCGCTTCTGACCATCGTCCACAGTGCTCGCAATATCCGGCTAAAGGTCGAGTCTCACCAGCCTCTTCTTCCGCGACTGGCTCTTTCTCGATTTTGGCTCTCTCCTGAATTATTTCGATCAGTTCTGGAGTAACCGCTAGTATGTCTTTGCTGGAGACGATGCCTTCTAGGTTGCCTTTGTAGACTACTCCAAGTCTTCGGATGTTGAGTTTGCTCATCCTTCGCGCGGCTTCGGGCAAGGTTTCGTCGGGGTCGATAGTGATGAGGGGCGTTGTCATGACTTTTCCAGCCTTGACCGTGCTGGGTAGCTTGTTTTTGGCTAGCACGCGGGTGGTGAGGTCTCGTTCGGTTAGGATGCCGGCGGGTTTTCCCTCTTTATCGGTCACTATTATGCAGCCAACGTCGTGTTTGTCCATGAGTTGAGCTGCTTTGTAGATGGTTTGGCTTTCGCCTATTGTCACCACTGGGCTGGTCATGATGTCTTTTACCAGCATTTTTGGTCTGATGCCAATGTCAGCCATGACGGGTTGTCTCCCAACACGATGATTATCTATTTCTCAGCTATATTAAACTCTTCTCACGTTAGGAATCGGAGCAAATAGTTGTTCACATGCTCAAGAAAGGTCTCTTCTAAGTTTATGCCATAGTGCTCAGCCAAAACAAATATGCCATAAAGTAAGTCGGAGAGTTCCTCAGCCAGCATCTCCTTGGTTTTGGGTTTTTCAGGCGGCTTGAACCCTTCTAATCCCTTCACCGTGCCCGCTACTTCACCCGATTCTTCAAGGATGTCTGCAACTATCACGAATGGGTCCCAGCCTCTTCCCCTTTGGGCATCAAGTTTGTCGTTTATCTTTCTGAAAATCTTCCACGAAACCATCTGCGCCTCTAGCAAGGTCAACGGCATGTAATTCACCGCTTAAGAATAGAGACTAGTCTAAATAAAACAGTGGCTTGTTCTGTCATAAATGTTATATTCGGTTACCATTTTTGTAGTATTAGGCAGTTTGAGGTGAAAACAGGTTGAGCGAGGTAGAACTTCAAGAGGTAGGTAAGGTAACCCACTTCTTTTCAAAGATAAGCGTGGCTGTTGTGGATTTGACGGCTACATTGTCTGTTGGAGACCGCATCCGCATTCAAGGACCAACCACGGATTTTGAGCAGACCGTGGATTCGATGCAGATAGAGCACGAAAACGTGAAGACGGCGAAGGCGGGTCAGAGCATAGGGTTGAAGGTGAAAGAGCGGGTCAGAGAGAATGACACTGTTTACAAGGTAGCCTAATAGTAGAAGTCTAAGCCGAGAAAAACAGTCTTCTTCCCCTTTTTATACCATAGTTCCCTTCCCCTTTCGCTGAGGGGTATGAATATCTGAATCATTCCTAGACAGTTTAACCCCACCTCTCGATGATAGAAATTTAGTGCACTCAGGTTTCTGGCAGCAAAACTCGTCTGAATTTCGACGCATCCCCGTTCAATAGCGGTCTTTTTTAAGAACGCAGCCAAGGCTTTGCCTACTCCCTTGCCCCTCATGTCTTTATCGACTAGAATCTCGTCGAGTTCGCAGGTTCTGCCCTTGATGTCAATTGTCAGCAAGCCCACGATGCGCCCGTCTTTTTCAGCCACTATTTTTAGGTAGCTCTCGTCGGTGCGCTGCAATTTTTTTCTAATCTCTTCATCGTTGTAGGGAATGTTTCCGTCTTCGTAGATTTCTCTGTGATGGTCAACCATCTGCCTGTAAAGCATGACGCATTCTTCGAGGTCGTTAGTTGAGAAGTCTCGCAAATTGAAGTCTTGTTGGCTCATTTTTCTCTACCAGTTCTAGTAACTTCTATTCTGATTTCTCTCCAATCCTTCTTTACTCCTCGCAGAGAGGCCACAGCGCCCACGATTGTTCCAGCTAGAATCTGGACCACGAACTCATTCAACTCAACGGGTTTTCCATCCACATGAAGCTTCACATCCAACGGCGTTCACCTCAAAAACAAGTATATGCACAATCATTGAAAAAGTTGCTGTCTAACCATCGTAATCAAAGAAGATTTTACCACGGTTAATCACCAACCTTTTATGATTATTCAGAAAATGAAAGATAACGAACAGCAAGAGAGTGTGCAGAAATGGTGGGCAAGTTCTCGCGGGTTCTGGTTGCGGGCGGGGCGGGTTTTATAGGCAGCCACATTGTGGACAGATTCGTTAGAGAAGACATGGAAGGAACCGTGCTAGACAACCCTACACGGGTCAACTGGAAAACATAGAACACCAAAGAAACAACAAAAACTTCCAGTTTGTTCGAGGCGACGTTCGAAACCTTAACCTCGTCAGACGATTGGTCAAAGACGTAGACGCTGTTTTCAATGAAGCCGCTGGGTCAGTGTGCCTCGTTCCGTGGAGGACCCCTTTTGGCAAATGAAGTGAACGTTGGCGGAACATTAAACCTCCTCGAAGCGTGTCTCGACTCTGGCGTAAAGCGTTTCGTTCAGGCTTCATCGGCTTCAGTATACGGAAACACAAAGAGATTGCCCATAAGCGAGGGCTCGCCTCCAAAGCCCATTTCGCCCTACGCCGTCTCTGAATTAGCCGCAGAAAACTACGCTAAGGTCTTCTATGTAACATACGGCCTGGAAGCGGTTTGTCTACGCTACTTCAACGTCTACGACCCAGACAGACCTTCAGCGCCTACAGCGGCGTCATCACAATATTCGTAAATCAGTTATTGCGAAACCAGCAGCCCCTCATTTTTGGGGATGGAAAACAAACCCGAGACTTCGTTTATGTTGAAGACGTGGTCGACGCCAACATGCTCGCCTTAACGACTAAAGAGGCAAAGGGTGAAGTCTTCAACGTCGCAACAGGCGTGGCAACAATAATCAACCAGCTCGTATGGAGTCTCCAAGAAATCATGAAAAAGAAACACTGGAAGCCTATTCACAAAAATCCTAGACCCGGAGACATCAGACACAGCTACGCCAGCATCGAAAAAGTCAAAAGAATCCTCGGATACGAGCCCAAATTCCCCATCAAAAAAGGCTTAACCAAACTGGTTGATTGGTTCTCAGCAAAAAAGCCCTGAAGAACTTGCGCCTAAAATTTCTATATTCCTATTCTAGAGAGTTTTTATAAAAAGAGTCTTCACAAGCAATTTATTCTCAGCCCATTTATTAGTCTAATTAGCGCGGAGAAACACGCTTTGTCACAAATCGACGAAATCTTAGATGCGCTTAAGAATGGAAAGTGGCATGACCTGAAAGAGATTTCTGAAGAGAAGCGGTTGCACCAAAACACGGTTAAGTTGCTCACAGACTTCTTGGCACATTACGATTTCATCGAATTGAATAAAAAAGAACAAAAAACTAAATTGACACCACCTTTACGTGATTTCCTGAGGAAGATTCGAGACCTCGAGGAGAAGGAAGGTTCAACGACTCGATAGAAGAAGACGAAGGAACACAAGCAGCCACGCTTTTATTTCGCTCTCAAGTATCATATCTAAACATGGCGAAGCAGGTGACCCCTCAAGACGGATTGTGTGTTTGGATAACTGGGTTCCCTGGTAGCGGAAAGTCTACGATCGCCAGCTCGCTTCTTCAGAGGTTAGAGAAAGAAAAAATTCATGTTTAGTGACGTGAATTGTTGACGTTTTTAAAAAGTGTTCTCACGTTCTTCCATTGATCCCAAACCACGCCCAAGTTGCTCCTCACGTTTCCGTGGAGCGAATAGAAAATATAGCACAAGTAGGCGCATTCTCGGCACTCACTGTATTTTTTCCGCAGATCTTCGAGCCGTGGGCTGCCCCAAACGTCGGGCAATTCCAGCACCGACGCAACGGGTTCGTTGCAGTGGCAACCAGCGACTCTTCCAAGAGAATCAATCACGAAGAAGCTTCTCAGAGCTCTGCATTTCCATGTTCTCTGCCCGTTTAAGAAGAAGTGTTTGAGCGCATTCAAGGTTTTATTGGTTATGTAAATTCCTTGGCGTTTTTTCTTGAGTGCTACGAGGCTGTCGCAAACCTTTGCCATGGCTTCTCTGTCCACGATTTCAAAC
>Ga0315314_1003533_pt1 | contig 12140 bp, 11 predicted proteins | sample TDP9_MG_FD_203631 | JGI IMG/M metagenome (GOLD analysis project Ga0315314, IMG submission 203631) | Freshwater sediment microbial communities from Lake Towuti, South Sulawesi, Indonesia - TDP9 | ecosystem: Environmental > Aquatic > Freshwater > Lake > Sediment | place: Indonesia: South Sulawesi...
GTGGATTGGTCATGCGTTCAAAAGGGTTTAAAACCCCTACAAACTTTAGTGGAGTGGAACCAATGAACCCATATTTGTCCAATATGAAAAGTAAGGCGACGGAAAGGCCGAAGAAACCCAGCGTAATAATCATTTTAGTTTTCATGCTCTTAAAGTGACGGAACAGCTCAAACAAGCACAATAGTAAGAAGACTGCGGCCACCGGCAAGTTGTATGCTTCTGTAAGGAATCCAAAACCTAGTTTTGGCACATTAATCGCGATGAAGAGGGCGATGCCAAAGGTTGTGCTGTAGGAAAGGAGTAGACGGGAGGAGTATCTCCGTAACAATAAAAGAATGAAAACAAAAAGAGCGACCATTGCAAGGGGATACCTTGCCGCTCCCCACGACGCAAAGATCCAACCAAGGCTCAGCCCCGCGGCAACGGAATAAACTAGCCCATCTCTGAGGGATCTTTCTCTTTCAATGGATCTCAGAAAGAAGAAGAAAAACAAAAGGAAGCCAAGGATTCCCACGGTCTCGTCATCAAAGAATCCCAAGGAGGTCCGGCCTATGTGGGAGGCGTTTAAGGCTAGGAATAAGGAGGAAAACAGGGCCACTTCTTTGCCGCCAAAATCTCTTCCTAAAAAGTAGATGGCCAAGCATGAGAGGGTTCCCATTATCGCCGGAAAAATTATGCAGTAATCCAATAAGCCTATCTGGATTCCTAGAGCACTTATAATCCTATAGGATACAACGGCTGTTAACGCCACCCCTGGAAAGGCGCCGGCCATGTCTCGTCCAAAGGGATACCAACTCTGGTAGTCCCGCCAAGTAAGCCAATGGGAAAAACCGTTTTCCATCATGTCCTTCGCTAAGCGAAACTGGAAGTAGGGGTCAAACTCTGAAAGGTAGGAACCCCAGTATATGGGGAGCATCCTGATTATGAAGGCCATGAAGAGGACGGTGAGGAGCAAAGAAAGCTCCATGAGGAGGGAATGGGACACCCTAACACGGAGTATCTTAAAGCCCTTCAAGCCCGCAATTATCTTATCCTTCGGAAACAGCCTCTTGATGTCCATACTCAACAGACCCGTTCACTAAGTAGTGTGAAACCCTTTTATTTGGATTACGGTCCAGGATGTATGAGACTAAAGGGAAACATTGACTTACACACCTAGCCTTTTCCAATCTCCCACGGGGCACGTTACCTTTTGACCCATGAATAAGACTTGGTCTTGGGAAATCCTGCGGTAGAAGGGAAGCCTAACAATCTCTCCCTTAACGAGCTTATCCCTTATCTTCACTTCAACTACTTCGCCTTCCGTGGCGTGCTCCGCGGAAACGTAGGCCATGGCTATGCCCAGTTTAAGCAAAGGAGAGAAGGTTCCACTGGTCACCTCCCCAATTTTTTTCTCCCTCCTCCAAACTTCATAATGGGGGCGGGGGATTCCCCTCTCCACCATTCGTATGCCAGCCCTCTTCTCGGCTACTCCCTCAGATTTCTGCTTCATCAAGGCTCCTTTGCCAACGAATTCTCCCTTCTCAAATTTCACAACGAAGCTTAACTGGGCTTCTAGGGGGGTGGTGTCCTCATCTAGGTCGTTACCGTACAGGCACAGTCCAGCCTCAAGCCTTAAGGTGTCCCTGGCGCCCAAACCGCAGAGCTCAATTCCAGCCTCTCGGCCTGCTTCCAAAATGGTATTCCAAACCTTCATCGCCCTTTCAGGGTCTGCCACGGGTGAGTCCCAGACATTGAGCTCAAAGCCGTCTTCGCCCGTGTATCCTGTTCTGGAAACGAAGATGTTTGTGCCAGCTATTTTGGTCCAGCCTCCACCGAAACGTTTTATTTCCCTCAAATCTTCCTCGGATACTCTCTGCAAAGTTTCTTCAGCCTTAGGTCCTTGCACTGCAAACATGGCTACACGGTCGGAAACGTCCTCTATTTGGACATTAAAGGGTCGGGCTTGTTGAATCAACCATCCATAATCCTTCTCCCTATTGGCTGCATTGTAAACCATGAAAAATTTTTCCGGTTCCAATTTGAATAGCACTAGGTCATCCTTTACGCCACCCCCTTCGTTACACATGGTTGAATACTGTCCATTGATGGGCTCTAAGGAAGCGACGTTATTAGTTGTTACGTAATTTAGGAAAGCTTCAGCTTCAGGGCCTGTGATGAGGGCTCGTCCCATATGAGTTACGTCGAAGATGCCCACAGAGTTCCGCACCGCCATATGCTCCTCGCTGATCTCTTTGTACCATAAGGGCATTTCAAACCCCGCAAAAGGGATCATATGGGCCCTTAAATGATGGAACTCATAGAGGTGGATTTTTTGCAGACTAGTCAAGGATAAAGCCCCTGAGTGAGAAGGCCTTTAAGGTTTCATTTCTTCCACGGACTTAATCTCCACCCGTATTGGGGTGAAGGACAATTTCCTGCCACATTTAGGGCACTTGCCATTGTGAATCTGGATAATTTCATCTGGAGGCTTCAAATCCAGACCTTTAAAAAGGACTTCGCCACACCCGTCACAAACTACTTGTAGTGGCATAGCAACACACCCGTTTGCAGATATTAGGTACAAGATTGCCGTAAACTATTTATAGCTTCTGTCCACGTTAAGGGGGGAAGGAACGGGATGGCTGGGATGGAAAAATACGCCTTGATAATCACGGAGAAGCCTGAGGCGGCCCAAAGGATCGCTCAGGCCCTGGACTATGGGGGCAAACCTGAAAAGAATGCGGAGAAGAAGGTGCCCTACTTCCGTGCCCATCGAGGCAAGGAGCTTGTTATAGTTCCGGCCCTCGGCCACCTATACACAGTTGTCCATGAGCAGGGCACTAGAAACTATTATCCCGTGTTCAATTTTAAATGGGCGCCACGGTACCTGGCAGAAAGGAACGCCAAAAACATTCGCACCTGGGTTGAAGTAATCTCCAAACTGGCCCAGAACGCTGAGGAGTTTATCCACGCCTGCGACTACGACCTAGAAGGGAGTCTCATAGGCTACTGCGTGCTTAAATACGCCTGTCAAGGCAAGGAAAAAGATGCAAAGAGGATGAAGTTCTCCACCCTGACCAAGGAGGAGCTGGAAAAAGCCTACGAGGAACTCCTGCCTCAACTAGACTTTGAACAAATCGAAGCCGGAAAAACCCGCCATGAGGTGGACTGGCTCTACGGCGTAAACCTTTCTAGGGCTTTGACCCTGGCAGCTAAACGCTGGAGCGGGAGATACGCCACCCTAAGCACCGGAAGAGTGCAGGGACCTACACTAAAGTTTTTAGTGGGAAGAGAGGGGGATATTCAATCTTTTGTTCCCATACCCTACTGGGAGGTGGGGGCAGAGGTGGAGATTCAAGGCTCCGTCTACAAGGTGGAGTACGAAAAGAAAAAGATTGAAAGTAGGGCAGAAGCGGAAGCCATTGTGGAGGCATGTCAAGGCAAAACTGGGGAGATCACGGAGGTCGAGTTGAAAGAATTTCGGCAGACGCCCCCCGTGCCTTTTGATTTGGGGTCCTTACAGGCGGAGGCCTACAGCTTCTTCGGATACACTCCGAGGCGAACCCTAAGCATTGCCGAACGCCTGTACCTTCAAGCCCTCATATCTTATCCGAGGACCTCTTCCCAAAAGTTGCCACCCGTTATTAATTATAGGACCATCCTTTCCTCCTTGAGTAAGGAGCGAAACTATAAGAATCTTGCCCAAGGGCTCCTTGAAAGGGCTGAGTTAAAGCCCAATGAGGGGAAGAAGGAAGATCCGGCTCATCCAGCCGTTTACCCCACGGGAAACCTGCCCGAGAATCCCCTAAGTGATCCCGAGAAGAGGATTTGGGACCTGGTGGTCCGAAGGTTCATGGCAGTTTTCGGCGAACCCGCCGTTAAACAAAGCATAAGAGTAAACATGGATGTAAATGGGCACCTATTCTACCTCCACGGAAGGCGGGTTCTAGAGGACGGTTGGACGCGCTTTTATGAGCCCTACATAAAATTCGAGGAAGTTTTACTTCCACCTCTACAGAAGGGGGAAAAGGTTCAGTTAAGGAAAGTAGTCCGCGAGGACAAATTTACCAATCCACCGGCTCGATATAATCCCAGTAGCCTTTTAAAAAAGATGGAGGATGAGGGCATCGGAACCAAGGCCACCAGAGCGGACATCATTGAAACCCTATACAGCCGCGGCTACATCGCGGACAGAAGAATTGTTGTCACCAACTTAGGCTTCGATGTAATTGAAGTTCTCAATGAGTACTGCCCAAACGTGGTCTCAGTGGAGCTAACTAGGGACCTTGAAGAAAAGATGGAAAAGATTCAAAACAATAGCGAAAAGAGGGAAAAGGTACTTTTGGAGGCTGTGGATATCCTAAAGCCCGCCTTGGAGGGGCTTAAAGAAAGGGAGGAAACCATAGGCGAAGTTCTCAGCGACGCCATTAAACGTGCGAAAATACAGGAAAGAATAATAGGTAGTTGCCCCCAATGCGGCACAGGCAACCTAATGATCCTCTTCTCAAGGAAAACTGGAAAGCGCTTCATCGGGTGCACCAACTACTTTAAGGGTCTCTGCAAAACCTCCTTTCCTCTTCCCCAGAGGGGAACCTTAAAACCCATGCAGAAAAGCTGCAACGCCTGCGATTGGCCCTTACTTGAGGTTCGCGCAAAGGGTAGGCGTCCCTGGAGGTTCTGCTTTAACCCCAACTGCCCATTAAGGGAGGCGAGGGAGAAGAGATCATGAAGTGTAAGGTTTGCGGAAAGGAAGCTGTAAGCGCCTACTGCAAGTTTCATGAAGGGGCTTATGAAAATCTTGTTAAGGGTTATGAGGAGTGGAAGCGGGCCCTGAACCTTTCCTGGAAGGAATATTTAAATGGGGTTATAAGCAATGAATATAGTGGCTCATGGGTAAAGGAAGTGGCGGAGCAACTATTGAAGAGCGAGGGGTGAAAGCTTTATGGTGCGAATGAGGCAAATGGGGCGTTGGTTTTCCTCGTTGCCGTTTTACATGCGGAAAGCCTATCAGAAAATGATGACTGTGAAGCCCTCCCTGCTCCTAATAGCCGTCATGACCATAGCCCTCTCCATATTCCTCCTCGGGGGTGGAGTTTACGACATTTTGGAAAAACCTTACGCCCTATTGCCCCAGACTGTGGGATTTCTCGTCTACTATCCCTACGATCTGGGTCAACAGTTCCTCAACGAAAGCATAACCGTCATGGTCCTCTACTTTATAGGCGTGGTGGGTTTCCTTTTGATGTACCAAAGCACCCAGTACGCCTACAGGCCTCGTCAAGCCTTCACTATGCTGTTAATCGGCAGTGCCCTTGTCGCCTTAGCCTACCTCGGCTGCGAGTATAGCCTTGGGGCAAAATTCAACCCGCCCTCTTCTTAAAACACGGAATTGTTTCAATTATGAAGACGACGGCCGTTATCAGCAACGCGGTCAAATTCATGAGAATGGAGTGAAACAGCCGGCTTATCCTCTCACCTTAAGGTTCATGTCGACTGCGCGAATAGAGTGCGTTAAAGCGCCCATGGAAAGAATGTCGACCCCCGTTTTTGCGTATTCCTTGATGTTTTCTTCTGTTATCCTGCCTGAAGCCTCGACTAAGACCTTCTCTCGCAATTTTTTCCTTTCAAGCTCCTTAAGGGCGCCAAGGATTTCCATGGGTTGCATGTTATCCAACATGACCATGTCGGCTCCGGCTTCAACCGCTTCTATTGCCTGATTAAGGGTTTCAACCTCGACCTCCACTTTTTTCGTGAAACTGACCCTTTCCTTCGCCCTTTGCACAGCCTCCTTAACCGAGCCCACAAGCTTCAAGTGATTGTCCTTAATTAAGACGCAATCGTCGAGGCGGAATCTATGGGTGTCGCCCCCGCCCAGTTCAACAGCTTTCTTGTCAAAACAGCTTAACCCAGGCGCAGTTTTCCTTGTGCAGGCGACTCTAACACGCGAACTTACCTTCCTAGCCTCAGCCAACGCCTTTTGGGTTGCTGTGGCAATTCCGGACATCCTCACTAGGATGTTAAGGGCGGTCCTCTCCCCCTTTAAAATTGCCTTTCCATATCCCGAAATTTGCATAACTGGTGTTCCAGCCCTTATAGAGTCGCCGTCTTTTTTTAATAATTTGACTGTACAACCTAGGATTGTGAAGACTTTTGAGGCTTCCTCCAAGCCGGCAACTACGGCGTCTTCCTTACAGAACACTGTTGCCTCTGTCTGGAGGTCCTCACTGATCATGGAATCCGTTGTGATGTCACCAAAGCCCAAATCTTCTAATAGGAATTCCCTAACCTTTTCATCAACCAAAATTTCATTTCCTGTCATTTCAACCACCGCAACATGAACGCGTTATTAACTCTTTTACTATTATATTCTTACGGCTATGCTCCGATTAACAAGGGCTCCGTTATTTTTCTCAAGGTTGCAATTGCGGAGAGGGCGGCTAAATAACTTGTTTTGGGGTTGTCAACGGATGGAACGTTTTCAGTGTGAACCTTTAATTCGCCGAATTCGCCTTTAACTTCAATCTCGTGAATGTTTCTATCAATTGTGGGGTCGGCTATTATTCGAACCCTAGTTTTTTTCAGCCCGATGCCCGCCAAACCTAGAGCCGCCGCCACGTTTACGTTGACTGGAAAAAGTCTGCAGGCTTCGAGGGCGGGTCCTTCGTATATTATTGCCGGATTTTTCAGCGTGTCGAGGCGTATTCCCTTCTCCTTAACGTATGGAGCATCCCCAAATCCTTCAGGTGGTTTCCTTGTCGTCAGAGTAACATGGTCCACTCTGCCAATGACTGCTGCCTTCACTCCATCAAGCCCAGCGATGGCACCTGATGGAATATAAACCTTCTTTCCTCTGCCTTCGGCATAGCGCTTGATTTCTTTGATTAAATCAGAGTCAACCAACGCGCCTATGCTCATGATCATTAAGTCCTTTCCCGCCCTCAACACCTTAGAGGCGTAATCTTTCACAGCCCCCTGTGAAGCTGCCTCTATGATTAAATCTATATCTCCACGTTCAATAAGTTCCTCAAAATTTTTGGCGATCCTTGGTTTTCTTGTTAACTTCCTAACTAAAATTTGGGATTTTTCGGCGGCTAAGTCGTAGACCATTACTAAGTGAACGTCTCCCGCTTGTCCTCTGTCGACGGCGCGGGCTAACACGGTTCCTATGGCGCCGCATCCGATTAGCCCAACACCTAATGGCATCTTCCATTCCTGCCCATTTCGAATCGCACATTTAAGCCCAACAATGAGCCTTTTATACACGCGCCCTTTATATGTTATTCTTTTGAGGTGCCATGTTCATTTCTCCCCTTTGTAGGACGCACAATACAAGATAGGCTCACGGTTAACCCACCCTTTTAACGGTGGGCTCCTCGTAAGGTTCATATCTAAGGACTTAAATCATAACGACGTTATGGGTTTAGAGATGCGCGGTGAAAAACTTGTACAACGTTACTAAGGGCACGGATTTGGTTAACAAAATTCTGCAGCTGAAGAAGGAGAGGCAGGCGCTTATCCTCGCCCATAATTATCAGCGCCCTGAGGTTCAAGATATAGCCGATTTTGTTGGTGACAGTCTGGAACTGTCCCTCTGTGCGGCCCAAACTGACGACAAGGTTATAGTCTTCTGCGGCGTCAACTTCATGGCTGAGACGGCGGCCATCCTCAACCCGGAAAAGAGGGTGTTAATACCTGACAAAAACGCCTTATGCCCCATGGCGGCCATGCTCCCCGGAGAGCTTGTACGCCTCTACCAGAAGAAGTATCCCGCCGCAAGAACCGTTCTCTACATTAATACGCTCGCGGAGGCAAAGGCCAACTGCGACGCGGTTTGCACCTCCGCCAACTCCGCCGAGATCATTGACAGGATGGACTCGGAGACGGTCTTGTTTGGGCCTGATCGGAATTTGGCCCACTATGCCAAAAACTTTACTAACAAGCGGGTAATACCCATACCTGAATTCGGCTTTTGCCCGGTTCACGTACTGTTCAACAAAAACGCCATCCTAAAACTGAAGAGGATGCATCCAGATGCTGAGGTGATGGCGCATCCTGAGTGCAATCCCGAGGTGTGTAGGATAGCCGGCTTCGTCGGGAGCACCTCAAGGATGTACAAGCAAGCCCTCATGTCAGACGCTAGAGAGTTCATCGTCGCCACGGAGGTGGGGCTCCTCCACCGGATGAAGAAAGATAGGAAAGAAGCAGTTTTCATTCCCGCTTATGAGGAAGCTGTGTGCGCGCACATGAGATTACACACCCTTGAAAACCTGTACCAATGCTTGAGGTATGAGAGATATGAGGTGAAGGTTCCCCCAAAAATCGCGGCCTTGGCAAGAAGTGCCGTCGAGGTTATGCTTGGAGCGAGGGAAACCTTGGCTTAGGTCAGCCGCCCCCTATGGGGGGAACTATGGCTACTACGTTTTTATCCTTTAACTCTGTTCTGATTCCCTGAAGGTTACGTATACTTACTCCGTTAACTAAGAATTGTATGGATGGATCAACTGCCCCGCTCTTTTTATCGTACAGATAATTGAATGCCGCCTCGCCACACTTTAGAACTATCTTCTCAAGGAGGTCACCAAGGGTGGTCCCGCTTTCCATCTCAATATCCTCCTCCATGGTCCTTGCCAATTCACGCAATGTTGTGAAGTACCTAACTTTAATCTTCAAAGGCACCCATCTCCTCCCCCCACGTAGGGGGAGTAACATTAGTTCCCTAGATTTCTCTCCTGAGCGCATCTTTTTATTGATTAAAGTTACAGACTATTGGGAACACCATTTCATTTTCTTGACCTTGGACACGCCACGATGTGTAACCTAGAGCTCGTTATATCAGCTATCTTGTCAATTCCGTTGAAGTAGATTTTCTCCAGTTCTTCGATGGTTTCCCCTTCAATTTTTGCAATGGCATCGAAGATACCGATCATGAGACGTGCCTCCTCGACTCCCTTAACATCCTTAATCTTCGTTAAAGCGTCCCTTTTTGTTCCTGGCTTGAGATTTAGAAAGACATAACCCGTTTCCATACCCAATTCACCCCCTACTTCAGAATCCCCTCATCTACGCACAGCAATGTTACGGTGGACTCAATCCCCTCGATCATCGATATTTCCTCGATGACCAAATTTTCGATGTCATGGATTTTAGTTGCCTTCAGCTTAACGATGGCGTCGTAATCGCCGAACAATAAATCCGCGTTTTCCACTCCATGCATGGTTCTCAATTTTTCTACGACGGACCGCGAAAATCCGTACACTTCCCTTTGGGTAGATATCTTCAATAGGATATAAGCCTCCACCATTCAGACCAACCCCAAGCATAAATGCAAACTTATTCTTTCAAGAATAAAAGAGTTCTTCTCCCCAGCCCTAATCAAGAATTCTTTCCATGGCGTCTGCCTCCACATCCTCAACCAACGGAATCCCTGTGACCCTTGCAGCCCTTTCCGTAAGAGAGACGATGTCACCTCTGTCCAGAAGATTCAGCCTCCACTTCCTAGCGCCAGCCATGAGCTGCTGCAACCCAACCTTAATCCTGCCATTTAGATAACTATAAAGGCCCACCGCCTCCCAAGTTATATCCTTAAACCTCTCCCCATATCGTTCTCTCAACTCCGGCACTGTGATGAAGAACTGATCCGGTGTTGTGCCATATTGCTCAGCAAAGTTTTTCGGCAGTTTGCCCTCCCTCGCCAACTCCACAAAATAGGAGGACTTCATGACCGCCGTGATGGGCGCCCTAGCCATCAAGATGGCCTTCACATAGGGTCCTTGACCGAAGTTGCTCATAGCTATGGCCTTGAACATCTGGGTCTCCTCTATGAAGCCGCCGGCCATAACTATGTCTGGAACGTGTCTCCCCTTCTTCTTTAAGATCTCTGCGCACTTGAGGACTTGGGCCTCCAAGTAAACAGTGGGCGTGCTCATCTCGTCCATCATGGGAACAGGGCTCATGCCCGTACCTCCCCCAGCGCCGTCAAAAGTAATAGCATCTATCTTGGCCTCGGAGGCCAGCTTCATGGCGAAGGCCACCGCTGAAGGCCTGTAGGCGCCTGTTTTTAACGTTACCTTCTCGGCGCCCTGTTCCCTCAACCAGTCGATGTCCTCGAGGAACTCCCTTTCCGCAGGCATGCCCACCCTGCTGTGCCTCTCGAAGGATCTGAAAACTCCTTCTTTGAATGCCTCTTGGACGGTCTTTTCCTCCGGGTCCGGGATAATTATGTAGCCCCGCCTCTTGAGCATAAGGGCCGTTTCAAGATCCATTACCCGAATTTCGCCTCCGATAGCCTTGGCTCCTTGACCCCACTTCCTCTCGATCACGTTTACCTCCAGCTTCGACAGGGCATAGACATCCACGCCCAGCCTCTGGTCCTCAACGTTCGTTTGAACGGCTATACCGCCGTACTTTCCATCCCAAAACCTTCGGAAGGCGTTGACCCGACGCTCCAGTTCCTTGGAATAAACTATCTTGCCCCTTGCAATCTTTGCTTCTGGGTCTATTCCGCAAACGTTTTCCCCGATAGTTATGATGACGCCTGAAATCGCGGCGCTTACGGCTAATCCTTCCCAGTTTAACCTAGCCACCTCAGTGGAACCAAAGGCGCCAGTAAGGATAGGTAGCTTAAGGGGGATGCCTGCCACCTTACTTTCCACGTTAACGTTTTCAAAGAGCGCCATCTCGGAGTCGGCTTCGATGCCCTCGGCTCCAAGGAGGGCTGACTGGATGTTGAAGTGGGACCAGTCCAGACCATAGTTCTTGAGCGACGCCGCTGTGCTGAAGCCGAACTGCGTGGGCTCTGGGTAGAGGACCTCCCTTCCCCGGAAGGCGGCCAAACTTATCTGGCAAAGGAAGGGGCACTCCCTGATACATATGGGACACATGCCACTTGTTGGGCTTACGTCCTTTACCCGAGTTCTTGTTCCAGTGGTAGATTTGGCGTTGAGGTAAGAAGAGTCTCCTTGAACTCGCTCACCCATCTTTATACACCCTTAACTCCTCTTTGCTTAATGGCAAATGGTTGCCGTGTGCCTAAAGCTTACGTCCATATAAGTTTTTCGGTAAAATTTTACGAAAAAGTTTTCCTCTGTATGCCCAGTTCTCAACTAGGGGTCTTGAGAATGTTGCACCATACAGTAGACCTCGCAGAGTCTGTATCCCGTACGGAACCAGTAAACCTTAAATTACCATGTTTAGGTACGAAATATCTAACAACTGAGAAGATGCAGCATGAAGCATGATACCATACTTGTGCTGGATTTCGGCGGGCAATACTGCCACCTCATAGGAAGACGAATTAGAGAACATGGAGTCTATTCCGAGGTTGCCCCCCACGATATAAAACCAAAAGAAGTCAAACTTCTAAGCGAAAAATTGAACGTAAAAGGATTGGTCTTTTCGGGGGGCCCCGCCAGCGTTTATGAACCAAACGCACCGAAACTAGACGTGAGCATTTTCGCTTTGGGGTTGCCGATTCTGGGTTTGTGTTACGGGCATCAACTTATAGCTCAAATGGTTGGGGGGAAAGTTGAAACATCTAAAATAAGGGAATATGGCGTAGCCTGTGTCACCATTGACAAGCCAATAGGTGTTTTAAAGGGATTAGGCGGGAGAGAGAGGGTCTGGATGAGTCACGGCGACAATGTTTTCTCTGTTCCTTCCGACTATGAGATTTTAGCCCACACGGAAAACTGTCCAGTTGCTGCTTTTAGGCACAAAGAGAAGCCAATATACGGGTTGCAGTGGCACCCTGAGGTTGTGCACACAGAAAAGGGCATGCAGATGCTCCGCAACTTCATCTTTGAAGTCTGCAGATGTGAGCCTAACTGGAAAATGGAAGACGTAGTGGAAAAGGCGATAGAAGAAGTAAGAACTGAGGTTGGTGGCGGAGAAGCCATAATAGCCTTGAGTGGAGGCGTAGATTCCAGCGTGGCAACAGCCCTTGCAGCCAAAGCGATAAATGAAAGACTAACAGCAGTCTTCGTTGACCACGGGTTTATGCGGGAAAACGAACCTGAATTCGTGAAAAATGTCTTCCAAGAGTTTAAGATAAACCTCATGATTGTGGATGCGCAAGAGAGATTTTTGAAAAGGCTTAAGGGCGTAGTGGACCCTGAAAAGAAAAGGAAAATTATAGGCAGAGAATTCATTCGGGTTTTTGA
>Ga0315314_1003534_pt1 | contig 12133 bp, 6 predicted proteins | sample TDP9_MG_FD_203631 | JGI IMG/M metagenome (GOLD analysis project Ga0315314, IMG submission 203631) | Freshwater sediment microbial communities from Lake Towuti, South Sulawesi, Indonesia - TDP9 | ecosystem: Environmental > Aquatic > Freshwater > Lake > Sediment | place: Indonesia: South Sulawesi...
AATGTTACTGCAGGGTCGTTCACCATAACGTCGACGCCTTCGAGTAGGTCGATCAGCAAAGGTGATTCGGCGGAGTTTGACCTCGACATCAAGCCTGTGGGGAGTTTCTCCCAGATCGCGTATCTGAATGCTGTGCCGCCAAGTGGTTACGGTATTACAGCCAACGTCGCTCCCAGCCAGAACATTCCGCCATTCACTGCAAAGCTGCGAGTTTACTCTTCGAACACAACTCCATCAGGCGGCTATGTGGCCAACGTTCAGGGACGTATCACCTCTGAGACGGGTCCATTGGTGTATTCTGCAGGGATGACGGTGATTGTTGGAGCCTGCAACTTCACGGTAACCGTGACTCCCGCCTCTCGGACAGTGTATCAGGGTCAGACTGTGGCTTACAACGTGACGGTGGAGCCTCTGGGCAACTTCTACCACTCAGTAGCCTTGTTCACCCCCGGACCTCCAGCTGGCTTGACCGCGTCTTTCAGCCCGACGGAGAATGTTCCACCATTCAAGTCGACATTACTGGTCAGCGTTGGAGCGGCTGTATCGTCAGGGACATTTTCAGTTACTGTGCGTGGAACAAGCAGCGGTGGCGCCGTCTATGAAACTACTGCAAGCGTCAAGGTGATGGCTACAGACTTTGACGTAGTCATTAGCCCATCATCGCAGGGGGTCATGCGGGGGCAGTCGGCATATTTCAAGGTAAATGTGACCACGACCACTTTTCAGACGGCCCCGGTTGATTTGGCTGTAACAAGCCTGCCCCCTGGCATGCAGGCCGTCCTGTCGAAGACGCATGGGACTGCGAACTTCACTGCGAATCTCGTAGTCTCTGTAACATCGACTGCTACTCCAGGGGACCAGTTCATCGCGGTGCAAGGGGTGAGTGGGGGCCTCATCAACTACGGGAGCGCAGACATCTTCGTTATGCTCCCAGACTTCGCTGTTAGTGCTAGTCCTGCATCAGCGTCGGTGAGCCAAGGCGAATCAGCCACATTCACTATAAATGTTGGAACTACGGGACCCCCGTACACTTCCCTAGTGAGTTTGACAGCGACGCCGCCGTCTGGTAAGGGCATAACTGCAACCATAACTCCAAGCAGCGGCTACCTGAACTTCACGGCGACTATGGTTGTCACCACGAGCTCGACGACGCCGACGGGAAGCTACGTCATCACGGTGGCTGCGGTTGGAAGCGACAGCATCTCTCACCAGACCCTTGTCTCTCTAACGGTAGGTGCCTCAAGTTTTTCGATATCGATCTCGCCCGCGACAAAGTCTCTGTATCAGGGCGAGGTGGCGCAGTTCACGGTCACCGTTAGCAAGCAGGGAATCTTCAGTTCCACTGTGACGTTGACGGCGTCTGAGGTTTCAGGGGAGCTTGCTCCCGCCGTGGGGCCGTCCACCGGTACGCCTCCGTTCAGTGCCACGCTTGTAGTGACGACTGCTCTATCGACGGCGGCTGGAGACTACGTCATCACCGTTACTGGTGAAGGGGACGGACAGACTCAGGAAGCCGGTGTCGTGCTCTCTGTCAAGCGAGCCGACTTCACAGTAGATATCTCCCCTGTAAGTGCAACTATCTACCAGACACAGAGAACAACTTACACGATAACGATTGCAGCAAACCCATTCTTCCCTGAGACTGTTCTCATCAAGACGCCGAAGATTACTCCGAGCGCACAGAACCTGACGGCGGTGGTGTCTCCGACTTCAGGGACCGTCCAGTATGGCAGTTTCACAGCGGACCTGATAGTGACAACTGGCAAGAACACAGCCGTAGGCACATACACTATAACCGTTGAAGCTTCCGTGGGCGTCGCGGTTCCGGGAAGCGTTTGGGTTCACTCATCATCTGTCGTACTTGCGGTAATGGAGAAACCTCCGGACTACTACCTGAAGGTACGGACAAGCGGTTTGACATCGGAGGGGTACACGACAGTCTACGTTGATGGGAAAGACCAGGATGTCCAGCTGAATGATGCTGCGAACGTGACCGAGGTAGGCCCATTCGATGGCCTCTCAACTCACACCATCAAGGTCGAATCGAAAATCGAGCTCACCACTGTGAAGTTTACGTGTGACGTGTACTCAGCAACTGTCAGTGCCGATACTAGGCTGACGTTCAAGTATCAGAAATGGTATCTGATCACTTGGAAGACAAGTGGCCTGCCGTCTGGGCGAACGGTCATCGTCAAAATAGGCGGCGTCTCGTACAGTGAAGTTGCACCTGTCGACCTAGAGACTTGGATGAAAGCTAACAAGAAGTTATCCTTCGAACTGGTCTCTCCGAAGACGCTTCAGGTCGAAGGGAAAACCTACACCTTCACCAAATGGGTCAACTCCGCTGGCTCCGAGGTCACATCGCCCATAGACGTTACGAAGTCCGAAGTCTTCACGGCGCAGTATGCGCGGTCCGTATTCTACGTGACGGTCTACGATGTTCAAGGTGCAAACATCACGCTGGGCGCATCCTCGCTGGCTGTGCCTGCTGAAGGCTACGTATCCTTCACTGTGAAGCCTGGAACATACTCGCTTTCAACAACACAAGCGATCGGCTCTGACGCCTCGTCTGGAAACGTCTTCAAGTATTGGATCATCCCGAGGGGAAGTAACACCACCGTCTCATCGAACCCTACCAGCATCACAGTCTCCGGGGACATTGAGATATCCGTCTACAGGACGCAGCAGGTCAAGCTTACCTTGGTAAGCCAGTATGGTACAGTGTCAGGTGCTGGCTGGTACGACATCGGTGCCACGGCCAAGTTCAGCGTAGACGCCAGCGTTCCGATCGATTCAGGGTCTAGGTACTACTGTTCCGGCTACAATGGTGACGCAACAGGCTCCGGGAACTCCGGTACAGTCGTGATGACGGGTTCGAAGACGATAACCTTCCAGTGGCAGAAGCAGTTCCTGCTCACCCTAGTAAGCCAGTATGGTACGAAGTCAGGTGACGGCTGGTATGATGTCGACGCAACAGCGCAGTTCAGCGTATCCGCAAGAGAGGAGGCAGGCGTACGTTACCGCTTTCTAAGCTGGGCTGGAGACTTCGCAGGCACCTCACCATCCGGCTCGGTCGTCATGGACGGGCCAAAGACGACAACAGCAAACTGGAAGCGGGAGTTGAAGACTCAGCTCACTTTCCGTGACGGAGACGGACAGGTGCTTGCGAAGCCTCCGTCAAAGGTTGTGCTCTCAGGTCCATCGGGGCCCGTGGCCTTTGAAGCGGTCAACGATGTTTGGCTTGAGGAGGGCGCTTGGTCCGTTCAGCAGGTCATCTACGATGGAGCTGAAGTCTCAGCCGGAGACTTCCCCTTCACGGCATCCGCTCCGAATGCAACTTGGGAAATAGCCGTGCAGGTGTACTCCCTCCACGTCACCGTCAAGGGAACACTGCTCCAGTCTTCAGTTGTAGGGTCAACTGTCACCGTTACCCTTCCAGACGGCTCCACAGCTTCGGCGTCAATGAGCAATGGCACGGCGGTTCTTGCACAGCTTCCTGCTGGCAGGTACAATGTGCAGGCGACCGGTGGACTCATACCTGCATCGACAACGGTTGACTTGGACCACACGCGTGACCTTCAAGTGAGAGTGTTAGGAGCCATCGACGCGGGTGCAATCGCAGCCATCGGCGCAATCTCAGCTGCGTCCGCTGTTTTGTACATGAGATGGAGGAAGGGCCATCCGGAGACACGAGAGGAAGAAAAAGGGGCCGAGGAAGTGGAGGGAGGAGAAGAGAAGAAGCCTCTGCCACCGCCTCCTTCTCCTGACGAAGAGACTGGTTCACTCAAAGACTTCTACAAACGCAGCAAGAGCTGAGCCCCCTCAGCCAAAGGACACAGGGGTTCGGCTTGAGCAGCATGGACAGGAATGGTCTGATAAACGTCGGAGTCATCCTCGGCGGCATACTAAGCATCAGTCTCGGCGCAGCTTCATCAGATATTGGCATGAAGGTCGCACTCACACTTCTCGGGATCGTTGCGGTCCTAAGCTCCCTGCTGGGCATCGTGAACGGCGTGCTCACGAGTCTGGGTATACGTATGCCAAGCACAGCCGAATCGAACGAGAGAAAGCGAAAGCGTCGTCTCTGCCCGAAATGCCTCAGCCGCGTGAAGACAATCATAGCTCCAGACTACAGTGGTTTCCGCTACTGGTGCCCAAGCTGTAAGGAGATAGTTCCAGTACCGACCACATCGAAACGATTGGAGAAGCTTCGCGGTCCTGAGAAGCGGAGAAGGCTTGACTTGTGAGAAGTCTCTCCCTCTAGTTAGAACAGAGGACAGGTCCGCGCGGTAGTCTCCGCTTTTAAGCGACTGCTTGAAGCGTCTGCGGTGAAAGGGATGCATGTCTTCCTCAAGAGGCAGTTGCAGGCGCTTGCCGGCTGGTTTATCTTTCTAGCAGTCAGAGGCTTGCCTTTCGTATTTGCACAGGAGGATGTCACCACCACAGTAACGAACCTTGTCTACCAAATAATCGGAGCCTGCTACGCTATCATCATCCCGCTCCTGCTAGTGGGCATAATGATGGGCTACGTGCAAATCGCAGGCCCCTGGGGACTCCAGACAATAAAGAAGGCAGGTCGAGGACAGCTCGAGATAGGTTTCGTGACGCTCTTCCTGTTCCTCATCACTCCTGCCCTGCTAGGCTTGATCACCTGGATTGGCCAGAGTCTGGGCGGCAGCTGGGACGAGTGGCTTCATCCACAGTCCTAAACTAGTCGCCGCCTCTCTCCCCCGAATCTTCATGGTGGAGTGAATGGAGAACTTCGATCCAGCGCTTCTTTCTATCGCGCTTGGTCTGAGTTGGTGTGCCTTCTTCATCGGTATGATGTTGAGGACGACGCCTTATCGTCGCTATAGGGCAGCAGGCACCGAAATGATGGAAGACGGCTTCATCGCGTTGGCCCTCATCAGCACAATCAGCATCATTGTGGGAGCGTGGGGAGTGCTCGTCTTCATCCTCTACGGTGGACAATCGATGGATGTAGTCTACCAAGGATACTACGACTATATTGTAGCCACCAAGAACGGTGCCTTCACGATCATTAGCATCATCGCGGGGATAACATGGTTCATCGGTATGGGGAACGTTGCCGTGGGCATAATTGCTCCCGGTTCGCAGCCTCTGCTGCCTCTCAGTCTGACCTTTCAGAGTCAGATGGGACCTTGGATTAGCATGTTGCAGACAACATACTCGCTGATGGTCACGCTTGAGAGCTTGGGCCACATCCTTCAGGAGAAGCTGTTGGTCTTCGTATCCTTCGGCTGTGTCCTATACGCGGTGCCGAGGAGGCTTACCCGTGCTGCTGGAGGTGCATTGATTGCGTGGCCACTTGTTTTCTATTTTGGGCTTCCCCTCTTACCGACATTCGTCAGCACTTACGGAGGACCGACGTACCATACAATCATCGACTGTTCACCTGCAAGCTGCCCTGCGTTCGAGACCCTTGGTGTAGGCAGCGGAAACTGGTGGAATGTCGTATCCGGCCTTGTGAATTTCGGCGTAGTCATAAGCGAAGGCGCAGCCTCCCTCATATGGTTGAACTTCATGCTCCCAGTGTTGTGGCTAGCAATTCTGTCGCTGGCAGCGGCAGGTGTCGGGAGGCTGTTCGGCGGGTACGTCAACGTACTTCAGCAGCTCATCTGAAAGAAAAGTACCCCAGCGTACGCGGAGCGGTTTTAAGGTGTTTCTAGGAGGCGGTGTGGACAGTGGGGCGTCTGGATCCGTCTCCGATATACGCGGTAGTGGCCTTTCTGTTAGCTTGGGCTACCTTTGCGATCGGGATCTTCCTGCTTTCGATTCCAGCCCCTGTATCGTGGCTACGCGCAGCCGGCTTCGAGCTTGTCGCGGACAGCTATGCGGCAATGTTTCTGTTCACAGTTGTAGTAGCCATCTATGGGGGAGGGGGACTACTTCTCGGAGCTGTCTTCCCCCCATGGGAATCCGTTGCGGCTTGGCTGAGTAAGGAAAAATTTGACACCATCGCAGTCATGACGGAGCTGGCGGTTCCAAAGGATCTTCTAGACGCGATTAGCAACCTTTCGCCAGTGAATATTGAGCCTCTCATATCTCAGAGCAAGACCGTGTATGAGATGGCAACTGCGCCGATCAACAACATGTTGATGAGCTACGCGCTTGCGCTGGTCGGTCTCGACTATCTGGTCAGTTTCCTGCAAGCATACTGGTGGCAGCTCATTTTTCTCGGAGCCGTCTTCTGGGCGATTCCGGGCCGGATAGGTAGGATTGTCGGTGCTTGGATGATTGCGTTTCCCGTGGTCTTCTATTTCGGTTTGCCAGGCCTCCGTTTCTTCATGGGATGGTTCACAGGATACGAAAGTATGCTGGTTGCTTTCAATGCGACGGCGTTGAGCAACCTTGCTGCGTCGGTAACCTCTCCGACCGTGAATCCGATTGACTTTGGCATTCGTCTTGCAACACGTCTACTGCAGATCGGTAATGATTTTGCAGGGTACATGACTCTTCGACTGATTGCGCTCGCAGTCTATAACGTAATTCTCGCCAGCATATCTGCGGGGGTCGCGCAGGCGATCGGGCACAGTGGCCCACCGGTCGAAGTAGATGAAACAGGCCCAGGGGGCTAAGCATGGCCGGTGTGATACCTGAACAGTTGAGCTGGTTCCTGAATCCGTCTGTGCTCCTCAGTCTGGGGCTGTCGCTGATCTCTGCTCAAGTACTCATTGGATGGGTGCTTTGGTCGCTGCCAATTCCGGGAGGTCGCTTCGGACAACCTAGGATTACCGACGCGTTCGGACCTCTCTACCGGACGCGTAGTAAGGTGAGAGATTTTGGTAGAACTCTGATTGAAGATGCTTTCGTGAACGCTCTCGTCTTGTCAATATTTTCTGGGCCGAACTTGGTGATGTCACTCATCGGTGAGTTTCTGGGGGGAAGAGCAGATGCAGCATATGAAAACCTGTACATGTTTCTCGGCATGGGTTGCTGTACCGTAGGGAACACCTCTCCTGCCTGCAGTGGGAGGTGGGGTATGTGCGGTGTGCCTACTGGAGCAGGTTTGCTAGCTCAGCTCTTGGCAGGGTACCGCTACGCTTTCTGGTTCATTGTTGGTCTGCTAGTTGCTTTGGTAGTCACAGTAATCGCTATCACAATCGTCAAGGCGCTCATCCCGCTCTGGAACCCGATTGGTGCAGTAATCAAGACCATCGTTGAACTCGGCGGCAGCATCTTCACAAACTTCACGCACATCTCAACCGCAATCTCTCTTCTGCTGTTGGTTCCGTTGCTCGCCTTCATACCGTTCGCGGTGTATCTCATATATGGCCTGTATTTCCTTGCGAGGCTCATTCAGCTACTTTGGGCGCCGCTTCTCCTTCTTGGTAGTTTTCTGTACGGCCTTCCAGCTCGAGTCGGTAGGAAATGGGGAGCCGTCTTCATCTCTGCAACTTTGGTGCTCTACATCGGGCTCCCAATTATGCCTGTATTCGTTGGGTCTCTGACTTCAACTCAGGCTGCACAAGCGAACCTTCAGAAGCTTCAGCAAGACTACGACAAGGTTCTCTATTATCTGCTGCAGACGGGCGGTAGCGATGTGGCCTTTCGCGTCTCGCCTCGTCAATATGGACCAGGGGGTGACCCGTACATGGCCGCGCCTGACTATGCTCGTATTCAGATTTCAGGCGGAGGCGCGTCTGACCGATATATTTGGACCGACGACAGTGGTACACGGCAGTACTTTCTGCCGCCCGGTACGTACACGATCAAAGCTGTCTGGTGGCACGGGGTCCCGGTAACATTCAACGGTACCCAGACAACCTTCACGATTACTGAGGACGACATCAAAGCTGGCCGGGCTGGGATGAAATTTGTCGCGTTGACGGCCGACGTGTACAGCTTCCGATTCAGCATGAACGGCAACAATGGGACGGTCTTCTTTCCTGTTGGTTACAGGTTATGGGGCAATGCTTGGTCTAACGCTAGAGTTTACAGCATGCAGCTTGATCAAAACAGCGTCGGCTTCACTTTCTATGCTGACTGCTTCGTCGTCTCGATATACCAGTTTTACATGTTCGTGCAGAGTAATGTGGCGTACACTGACCTGCTTGATGGAGCGCGTCCAGAGTTTGGAGTGAAGATAGAGGTTAGAACTCCATACTATACTCAGCGTATGTGGAGTGACGGCACGCTCTTCATGTACCGTGCAGTCGCGCTTGGTCTGAGTGGTGGCTATCACACCTTCAAAGTCCACGTCAACAGCATCGGCCCTGCGCCAGCACCGCCCACGACGGAAGACGATGACCCCTACTCTCTGAGCAATCTTCAGAATCCAATGTTGCCGAAGCCGAATGAGGCGCAGGCACGCGATCTTGGATGGTACTATGCAAGCGTCCTGATGCTGCCCAACATCTATGTCTACGTCGTTCTCGTTGGACTCGCGGCAGGAATCGCGCGTACAATCAAAGGGCGTGAATTGATTTGAGTGCGGCCTGCCCGTCCGGCGCGGCAATATATGCTCAGGTGCTTGGACTCAGCTTAGGCCTTGCAGTTCTAAGCTTCTACCTAGGCATCACGCTCGTCTCCATTCCCACGTGGAAGAATAGGCGGTTGAAGTCAGCCGGGTACATGATGATGATGGATGGCGCTGCCTACATTGTGTTCATGGCGATAATCAACTCTATCGGGCTCTTCATGTCGCTGGCATTGTCTTTGCTCACTGGAGCGCCTGTAACAGACCCGCAGGGAGCCATCAACAACATGTACACAGGATACGACCACATGGTGAATCCGGAAGGCCCATTCAGACTGACTCTTATCCGGATCTACACGGCAGTCGGCAACTACCTGAACGCTTACGCGTGGATTCCTGTAGTAGGCGCTGCCCAAGCACGTATGCATTGGAGCCTAATCAATCCGGTCCTGCAGCTGCTCAACATAACACAGGTCGTAACCATGTCCCTGTTCTTTCTAGGAAAGTTCATACGATGTGCATGGCTGAGTTTCGTTGCATTCGGCGCATTGGTTTACGGTCTCCCAGCCCGGATAGGAAGACGGCTGGGCGCCGGGTTCATTGCAACGATGCTTGTATTCTACGTCGGGCTGCCATTCATGCCCAGTTTCGTGGGTACTGCGGAGCAGCCTGGGTTTCTCGACCTGCCCGACATCCAGCGAAGTGAAAACATGACCCGTTTCTACTTGAATGACTCAGCTCGATTATTGCTAGAGACAGGTCAAGCGAACACGAAGTATGTTACATACATGCAATCCAACATCCGGTTCAATGTAGAACAAGGATACCTGCCAGATGGAACCAAGTTGGAAGGAGGATACTCCAGCAACTATCTGATTCAGCTGACTAATGGGTCTCTGACTTGGAAGCTCTGGACTGACGTTGATGGGAGTCGGGTCTACAGGCTACCAGTAGGTAACTACGTAGTCACTGGCATCCAATTCATTGGACAGTGGCTACGTTTTCAAGGTGGGCAGAGCGTCCGCATCGACGAACAGTCAAACGTCACGGTCCCAATTCAACTACACATCTACGGGGTACGTGGAGCTTTCGAGGGGCGCGAAGTAGAGGGTTACATAGACCTAGAACAGACCCAAGTACGAATTCTCTCAGTCTCGCGCGATCCAACAGGTGTAAGCACATCTTTCACGGTAGCGACAACAGGTTGGGGCCAGCAGCTTGTAGCCTACTATGACGAGCGTGCGGACCTCCGTTTCTTCTGGGAGGAGCCGTGCACTCAGGCAGGGACGACGGTTACCTGTGGGCTTTCCTCCTGCGAGTCTTTCGCAACGATGTCAAACGTTGGAGGAGGTGCAAGGAGGTGGAGTATTCTAGGACGCATCGACTGTTACCCAAGCTGTCCTTGTGGAAACTGCACTCTATGTAATGTCTGCAATTGTCCACTCCCACAAACGCACATACTAACCATTAAGACATCGAACATCCCTATGCTTGTCGAGCTGCCCGCAGTCATCTCCAAGAAACTTGTGGATGAGGACCCTGTACTGGGTCCACAGTTGGCCTATTTTCAAGGTTTAGCGAAGGAGGGTATATCGTCGCTGCGTGAGCTTTCAGACTATGCAGCGAGGGTGGCCATGGAGATGATTTTGGCACCGCTCCTCTTCATACTCCTCTTAGGGTTGATTGCTGCGGGAATTGCGAGGGCGTTAGGCGGCGGAGGCGGGCTGCCGGTACCAGGGTTAGGGTGACGTAGACTTGGCGTTCGTTCAAGGATGGCTCTTCGGTCTAGCCTCCATGTTCGCAGTAATGATGTACATGCTTGGTTTTCTGCTCCTCGCAATTCCTCTGCCAAAAGCATCGGGTTTGAAGAGGTATGCGAGAAGGCTCATGCATGACAGCTTCAACCTTATCGCAACGATTTTCGTCCTCGACTTGTTCCTCATAATCGTTCTGAGCTGGCAGGATGTTGTTTGGTGCGCGATCTGGGGTACTCAGACCAATCAGTGTGGGATAGTAGGCATCGAGGCCTTTCAGAAGAACACCTATGAGCTTGTTGCGAAAGCGCAGAAACATAACGTTGATTTCGTGAACAACATCGGTTTCGGTGTTCAAGCAGCCGTTACTGTAGGGCAAATAGTCACAGCGCTGGCCACCGGCAATCCTTGGGGGGTCCCATTAGCCTTCTACTATGGTGCACGCGCCGGCGCGATGGCGGCAGGGCAAACCTCCTACATCCTGGGGCCAGTAAGTTCGTTATATGGTCTGGCGCTGATTCTCCAGAGTTTCCTGCTATACTATGTGGAGTTCATCTACAAGAACTGGGGCGTTCTCTCCGCGCTCGGAATCTTGCTATGTGTGTTTCCTTTCAACATCGGAAGACGGGCAGGGTTCTTTCTAGTCGCTTTCCCAGTAGCAAGTTACGTGATCATCCCTCTTCACGCATTTATCGGTCCGATAATTGCTGAAAATGTGGCAGGTTTCACAGCGGGGATGGGTTGGAGTATTGTCGAGAGCTACGTTTCACCCCAGATTGTTGGGTTGGCAGCTATTCCTGCAATGTACTTCACCTTCACTGCGTTTGCGATGAGCGGCCTAGCCGCACTGACCGGAGCATCAAGCATTCCGCTTCGAGGACTCTCAACAAGTGTGGCAGGTCTCACGCGTGGATTGGTGGATGAAGGAAAAAGGGTGATCGCGGGCACTCCTGAAGCCAAGCAGGCTGGAATGGGTGGATTCAGTGCAGGGCGTCGGACAGCAGGTATGATTCAAGGTGAGATCAGAGGCGCGAAAGCCGGCGGTCGTGTAATACGGTTTGACCGTTGGCTGGAAGGCAAGACGGTGTCAGGTGAGAAGGTGAGGGTGCCGGTTGAGATGCGTCGGACGGGGTGGGGGCCCCGTTACATGAGACGCCACTTTGGTGGTTATCATCGTATGCCTGTTACTGAGTGGGATATAGAACGGCTCCGGGAAGGTCCGTCCTTCGAACCATCGCGACTGAGGAAAGGTGACTTGGTGTACCCGTCAACTGCACGCACTAAGAGCGGTGAGGCAGTTGATGTTGAACGGATGATAGCAGAAGGCCGGATGAAGTACAGAGAATCCCTCTTGCCGCACATTCGGCCACGGCAAGGCTTCAAGTGGGGTCGCGACGATGCCTTCACGAAGACTGGTGAGGAGTATCGTAGACAGAAGCTGCTTAAGGCAGCGGAGAAACGCAGCGCCGAGGAACAAAAGGAGCTCGAGAGAGCTCGCGGCCTCCGTGAGGAGGAGCCTACTCGTAAAGGCTTGGCGGAAAGTCTCCGGTCAGCCTACGCGAAGTTCACACTCTCTACGGCGCCAGCTGCACAGCCACTGGTGGAGCGTGAGACCGTTATCGAAGCAGGAGGCAGGAAATATGATACGGATGAGCGTGTGCGAGCATTGTGGCGTCAGCACACCACGAGCAAAGGCGAAGAGTTACGCTTTACAGAGCCCCAGTTGAGGGCCACTTTCGCGAAGACATATGCGGCCTGGCAGGAAGATGTTGCAGCGGTCGATCGTAGAGACCGACACTTCTTCGATACTCATGGAAAATACATTGCTGCAGTTGAAGTCCCGCGCGTGGGACGCAAGCCGTTAGTGGCTGCAACCCATGGACACATCTACTCTTCAAGCATGGAGCAGTTGAGGCAGACCTGGGTTGACGACCTGAGC
>Ga0315314_1003535_pt1 | contig 12130 bp, 9 predicted proteins | sample TDP9_MG_FD_203631 | JGI IMG/M metagenome (GOLD analysis project Ga0315314, IMG submission 203631) | Freshwater sediment microbial communities from Lake Towuti, South Sulawesi, Indonesia - TDP9 | ecosystem: Environmental > Aquatic > Freshwater > Lake > Sediment | place: Indonesia: South Sulawesi...
GAGGTTGGGCAATATCAACCAGCTCATCCCCGGTGGCTAGAATAGCGACTATAGGGCGGCGAATAACCTTCACCGTAGCCCGCCCCAAAGAAGCCAAAACACCGACCTCAGAGGGTCTGAGGACTGTCCCCTGGTTTAAGACTATTGACCCCGTGGCGATATCTTCGCCGGCGCGGCGGATATTAAGACCAGGCTCAACCTCACGTAAGATGCCTATTTCGGTAGAAACCCCGTGGCGCTGGGGTTCATCGGTATCCTCAAACATAACGACGCTATCGGCACCCTTTGGTATTGGTGCCCCGGTCATGATGCGAATGGCAGTGCCCGGTTCTAGTTCACGCTGGGTAATAGAGCCAGCGGAGACGGTGTCAATAACCCGCAGAAATCGGGGGGACTGTCGGCTGGCACCACGGGTATCTCCAAACCTAACGGCATAGCCATCCATCGCCGAATTGTCCAGCGGAGGGACATTAATACTGGAGTAGACATCCTCAGCCAGAACCTGCCCCAGGCAGTCCAGAATGGGGTGCTCTTCAGCTTCCAGGACGTCGACAAAGCTAAGGATTTTATCCAATGCCTGCTCAACGCTTATCATGGCTCATATTCCCGCTTATTAGGAGGTTATCTATTAACCTCACCCCTTTTGTCCCCCTCTCCTTAAAAGGAGAGAGGGATTGGTTTGTAAGAGAGGCTTCGCCTCTCTTTAACTCTCCTTAAGGCGTTTTTGATTCTTCTTTAGTAACCCTATCCCCTTTGCCCCCTTCCCCTTGATAAGGGGAAGGGGAATTAGTTTCTACAGAGGGGCTTCGCCCCTCTTAAACTCCCCTTTTGATATTTATTAACCTCACCCCCTTTGTCCCCCCCTTATGAAGGGAGGAGGAATTGGTTATATAAGAGAGGCTAATGCCCCTCTTTGACTCCTGATAAACGTTGTTTTATTATTTCCCTTGCTTTGTCTAAATCAGCCCGGCTATTAATATTGAAGAAGCTCAGGTGCTCAGGGTCGAACCGGCTAATCTCTCCAGCTTCTAAATACCTTACCTTAACCAGAGTAAAAAGCTGCCTCAGGCTCAGGTTACCCCGCTTAAGCAGGGATTCAATAGGCACTAAACAGCCCTTAGAATAGACAGCGTGAAGCGGTTCAACCATTTCCCCCAATTTGGGAACCACCAGGTCAAAGCCAGCCGAAACCTGTACCATATAATAAAGCAAGGCTTGGTTCAAAAAGGGCATATCACAAGCGACGACAAGGTTATAAAACGAATCCGACGCTTTTAGACCGGTATAAATACCACCCAAGGGTCCCTTATTGAGGTAAACATCGGTTACTGCCTTTAACTTTGGATAACCAACAAGCCGGGGGTGAGGTTGCTTTGAAGCAGTAACAACAATGATGTCACTATTAAAGAAACTCAAAGATGAGACAACCCGCTCGAGTAAACTTCTATTGCCAACGACTTCTAGTGCCTTGTCCTGCCCCAAACGCAAGCCCTTGCCACCAGCAAGAACAATACAACTTATATCCAACTCGTATTTTCCCAGTGCCTACCCCTAACCTCACTTCCAATACTATTTTACCACAAGTTAGCAACCCCTAAAAGAGGAGGTTATCTACTAACCCCTCACCCTTTATTTTTATTAACCCTATCCCCTTTATCCCCTTCCCCTTGTTAAGGGGAAGGGGATTCGGTTATATAAGAGAGGCTCCGCCTCTCTTTGACTCTCTCCAGAAAAGGGGAGGGGAAACTAGCTTCTATAGGGGGCTTCGCCCCCCTAAAACTCCCCCTTTACCACTACTTCAGCGGAAGGGAGGGGGAATCGGTTATATAAGAGAGGATTTTTACCCGGTATTCGCCCCTTTAAATCCCCTTATATATAATCTGTAAAGGGGACTATAGGGCTGGTTTCAAAACTATTATTTGGGTGCTTGGCGGCAATTGCCCCGGTTTGAATTCCACCTGGCTACTGTCCGGGCGGTTTACTTCCTTCTTACCGCGAATGAATTCTTCAACGCCGGTTATGGGATAGGCGCACTTAGCCGTCTTATAGTGCATCGGTATGATTACTTTAGGCTTAAGCCGGTCACAAAGCTGAGTGGCTAGCTTAGCATCAATAGTATAAAAACCGCCCACGGGAATAAGCAGTATATCTACTTTACCTAACTCAGCCGCCTGGCTATCACTGAGCTGGTGCCCCAGGTCACCAAGGTGGCAGAGTCTCATGCCATCAACTTCAAAGCAGAGGATGGTATTTCTGCCCCTCCGCCTCCCACCAGCCTCATCATGGTAGGTTGGGATGCCTTTAAACTCTATCCCTTTAATGTTGGCTGCCCCTCTGACTACCTTGGGGTTACCCTGAACAGCAGCTACATTGTTGTGGTCGTCATGGTCATGGCTCACGGTAACGATGTCAGCCGATTCTTTTATCTGACCATAGCTCAGGTCGCCACCGGTTTCATAGGGGTCAGTGATTATTTTTAGCCCGCTATCCGAGGTAATCAAAAAGGAAGAATGTCCCAGCCATTTAATCTTCATAATCTAACCCCCCTTTATTATAATTCTTATTAACCCACCCCCTTTATCCCCCTCCCTTACGAAGGGAGGGGGAATTGGGTAGGTAAGAGAGGCTCCGCCTCTCTTTAACTTTCCTCAGAAAAGAGGGGAAAACTAGTTTCTTTAGAGGGGCTTCGCCCCTCTTTAACTCCCCTTTGCCACTACTTCAAAGTAAGGCAAGGGGAACAGGTTATATAAGGGAAGCTCCGCCTCTCTTTAACTCTCCTTAGAAGGGGAAACTAGATTTTAGAGGGGCAAAGCCCCTCTCTTACCTACATTCCCCCTTCCCTTATTAACTTATTAAGGGAAGGGGGTTAGGGGGATAGGTTGCTCAATAGTCTCTGACCCCTCTTACTTTACTTTCTTATTTAGCATTTAGCCAAGGAAAGGACTAGGTTAATCAGGGTACGGACTGACACGCCAGTAGCCCCTTTAACCAGGTAGCCTTGTTCTTTTTCACTTAGCCTGGTGCCGGCAATATCCAGGTGGACCCATGGGGTGTCACCAACAAATTCAGCTAGAAACTGGGCAGCGGTGATAGCCCCACCGTATTTACCGCCGACATTCTTAATATCGGCGATATCGCTCTTGTTCTGTTCTTTATACTGCTCATGCATCGGCAACTGCCAGATAAGCTCTCCGGCTTCAGCACCAGCAGCAATTACCTTGTCCACCAGCTCTTGATTATTGCCGAAAGCACCGCTATAGACATCGCCTAGGGCTGCCCGGCAGGCTCCGGTCAGAGTCGCCACATCAATGATAAGTTTAACCCCGAGCTTTTTAGCATAGCCCAAGGCATCGGCTAAAGTAAGCCGTCCCTCAGCATCGGTAGAGATAATCTCAATGGTCTTACCATCAATAGCAGTTAGGATATCACCCGGCTTCAGAGCACTATCGCCAGGCAGGTTTTCCGTAGCCGGGATGACAGCCATAACATTAATCTTGGGCTTAAGTTGAGCAATGGCACCGATGGCTGTTATAACCGCCGCCCCCCCAGCCATATCCCCCTTCTCCTCTTCCATTTTCGCCGACGGCTTTATAGAGATACCCCCGGAATCAAAGGTTATCCCCTTACCAATTAATGCCACGTCAGTTTCCTTAGAGTCAGTGCCCCGATAGTGGAGAACGATAAATTTAGGCGGTTGGCGGCTCCCCTGAGCCACGCCTAACAGCGCCCCCATGCTCAACTCCTGCATCTGCTCCCGCTCCAGAACAGTTAATTTAAGCCCATAATCCTTAGCCAGCTTGGCGGCGGTCTCAGCCATATGAGTGGGGGTCATGTAGTTGGCTGGTTCGTTGACCATATCGCGAGCCAGGTTGGTTGCCTCGGCTAACACCCTCCCCTTATGGCAGCCCTGTTCCAAAGCGGGCAGTCTGGTTTTATCAGCCTCTACTATAGTAAGCAGTTTAATCTCACCATGCTCAGCTTCCTTGGTTATATGCCGACGAAATGAATAGGTGCCAAGCAAGGCACCCTCGGTTACTGCTTGAGCAGAGTCCTCTGGAGTTATACCGCCTATTCCCGCTCCGTGAGCAATAGTGGCAATACTACCCACGCCCTTCTGCCTAAGTAGTCGGCAGGTCTCAGCCACCGCCCCACGAACCCTGTCCTTGGATAGCTCCGACTTTTTGCCCAAACCGGTAACTACTACCCGGGCTGCTGGTAGCTTACCCAGGCTATGAACAATGGTAATCTCGTTAAGTTTACCCTTAACCTCACCCTGAGCCATGAGTTGCGAGATGGCTCCATCCAAAGTCTTATCTAGGCTAGCGGTAACGCCTTCAAGATGCTCCAGCCCCTCAAAATGGTTGACTATAATGGCGTCGGCTTTAATCTCAGCGATATTACCAGCTATTACCTTAATCTCCATGTTAAATCTCCTGTCACCGACTAATTAACTATACTCTAGCTACCTACTTATTCCCAGCTAGATTATTTAACCACCTCACCCCCCTTTAAGCACCCGAAAAATCTTCGATTTTCCTGGGAACCCGCTTTAGATATTTATCAACCTACCCCCTTTATTCCCCCTCCCTTCATAAGGGAGGGGGAATTGGTTATATAAGAGAGGCGTAGCCTCTCTTTGACTTTCTTTAAAATCCCTTTAATTCTTCTTTTAGTAACCCTATCCCCTTTATCCCCTTCCCCTTGGTAAGGGGAAGGGGAAACTAATTTCTAAAGAGCGGCTTTTTACCCCGTATGCGCCCCTCTAAAACTCCCCTTTGCCACTACTTCAAATTAAGGGGGGCAAAGGGGGTGAGGATGATAATCGTTCTTTAGCGCCTCACCTCCCTTATAATTTTGTCCAGGACTGGGGTAATATCTCGGGAGGTATCCACAGCGTAGTGGTTACGACCAATCTTCTGAACCGATGGCTTCATCCTCCGATATACTGTCCAGTCGGCGTCTGATTTAGTCTCTGAATCTTCCTGCCTGGCTTTAAGCCGGTCATAGACTACTTCAGGCGGGGCTTCAACACGAACCAAGACTAGCTTGACATCTAAATGGTCAGCAATAGCATAAAGACGCTCACGATGCCCCTCTGACAGATTGGTAGCATCAAGAATAAGTGAGATTCCCTGTCTTAGTAGTCTGTCAATAAGAAGGTGACATACCTGGAAAAGGTAGGAACTCTCCTGAGAGCTATAACTTGGTGATGGGAAAAGGCTCTTGCGCAAGGCGTCACTTTCCAGGATAATGACCGGTAGCCTCTGGGCTAACTGGCGGCAAAAGTAGGACTTTCCGGTCCCAGGTAAACCGCTGACAACAATAAAGGCAGGCTTTACCACTGGCTCAGGAAGCTGCCCCAGGTTGTTGACCAGCCGCTGGACATCAGCATCAAGCCGGGTATTTGCTAAACCCCTTGAGTTTAAAATGTTTCCTCCGTTCGCCGGTTACTGCTAATCACCACTATAAAAAGCAATCCCAATTAGTCCCGGGCCGATATGAACTCCCATTACCGGGGTAAATTCAGTGATAAATAGCTCAGTGCAGTCAAACTGGGAAGAAATCTGGTCCCTGAGCACCAATGCGTCGTCTAAGGCATCAGCGTGCATCACAGCTACATGAAGTGGCTGGCCGGTAACTATTTTCTGCCCCATGAGTTTTACCATGCGTTTTATGGCACCGAGGGTAGTCCGGGCATTGGTGACGGGACGGGCATCGCCTTCATTGAGGGTAAAAATAGGCTTCAGCCGAAGCATTGAGCTAGCCAAGGCGGCTGCCCGATGGACACGGCCCCCCTTAACCAAATAATCAAGGGTAGCCACCATAGCCAGTAAACTTACCCGCTTAGCCACGCTGTTAGCCGTTGTGATGACCTTAGTCAGGCTTTGGCCTGAAGCTGCGGCTTTGGCGGCAGCCAGGACAACCAATCCCTGGGCAGCAGCGGCGGTGCCGCAGTCAAGAACCTCAATAGCTACATCGGGGAGGGACTCTTTAGCCATCTCCATAGCTGCCAACGCCGAGTTAAATTGCCCGCTAAACTTTGACGACAGGGTGATACAGAGGATGTTATTCGCTCTCAGGCTGGCTCGACGATAAGCCAGAAGGTGAGCCCCCGGTGATGAGTGCGATGTAGTTGGAAGCTGTTTTGCCTGCCGGAGAAGAGTGTAAAACTCAGCCGGGGTTATATCTATTCCATCCAGATAGGTCCTGTCGCCAAAAATAACATTCATTGGCACCAGTTCAATGCTATACTTCTGCGCTAACTCTTTGGGAATGCAAGCACTACTGTCAGTAATGATAGCTACTTTTTCAGCCATAAAACCTAGCCCTCCCCAATTGGGCTTGGGTTAAATTAGTATAGCAGATTTCTAATCTCTTTGCCCAGAAAATTGGACTAAAACCCTAGCTGGATTGTTATACCCTCGCCTTTAGAGTATAATAGCAAGGAATTCATTCCCCTTTATCATATGAGAGAGGAAAAGAGCATGGTAGTGACTCCGCTCAAAGAAGCGGTAGATATTATAAAGGAAGAAGGCGGTGAAATCCTCAAACTATGCTACCAGTGTGGTACCTGCACCGTGGTATGTCCGTGGAACAAGGTGAGGAGCTTTATCGTCCGCCGAATAATGCACCAAGGGCAGTTGGGGCTAATTGATTTTGAAGACGAAGATATATGGCTATGTGCTACTTGCAATAATTGTGTTAAGCGGTGCCCCCGGGGCGTGGAAATAATAGACGTTATGCGGGCTCTGCGCCGGGCGGTTACCGAATTAGGCATAGCCAAGGTGCCTGACTCGCTCCGAATCACAGTCAAAAACATCTCGGCTATTGGTAATCCATTAGGCGAGCCAGCGGAAAAACGAGCCGACTGGGCAAAAGACCTTGATGTGAAACTGCACACCCAAGAGAGTGAAATATTATACTTCCCCTGCTGTATTCCAGAATATGACCCGAGTGTCCACGGGGTTGCCCGGGCTACAGTCAACATCCTTAAAAAAGCTGAGGTGGATTTTGGCATCCTGGGGAATAAAGCTAAATGCTGTGGTGAGAGTGTGCGTAAAGCCGGGGATGAGAACCTGTTTCAACAACTGGCTCAAGATAACATTAGCACTTTTGAAGAAACGAGGGTCAAGAAGGTGGTGGTCTCTTCTCCCCACTGCTACCACACCTTCAAAAACGAATACCCTAAGCTGGGGGGAAAGTTTGAAGTAGTCCACTTTTATCAATATCTGTCCGACCTTATTAAACAGGGCAGGTTAAGCTTCACCAAAGAAATAAACAAAAGGGTGACTTACCATGACCCGTGCTATCTGGGGCGGCATAATGATATCTATGATGAGCCCAGGGAAGTGCTAAAGAGTATCCCTGGTCTAGAGCTGGTTGAGATGCCGTATTACCGGGAAAACAGCCTGTGCTGTGGGGGCGGAGGGGGAAGGATTTGGATGGAAACTAAACGTGAGGAAAGGTTCTCGGATATGAGGATAGAGCAGGCTGTTGACGTAGGCGCCGGTGTCCTAGCCGTGGCTTGTCCTTACTGCCGGCTCAACTTTGCCGATAGCGTATTGACCATGGATAAGAGTGGCATCATTGAGGTCAAGGATATTTCAGAATTAGTCCAAGAAGCCCTATAGCCGAAGGGGGACAAAAATGGGGAGCGAACCGAGAATTGGTGTCTATGTCTGTCATTGTGGCAGCAATATTGCCGGCACGGTTGATGTAGAGGAAGTTACCGAGTTTGCCCGGAATCTGGATGCGGTGGTAGTAGCCCGCAACTATGTCTTTGTGTGCTCTGACCCGGGGCAGGAAGTTATCAGCAATGATATCAGGGAATTGGGGCTTAACCGGGTAGTTGTCGCCGCCTGCTCACCAACAATGCACGAGCTTACCTTCCGCCGCGTCCTTGAGGAAGCCGGGGGAAATCCATACTTATTTGAGATGGCGAATATCCGTGAGCACTGCTCCTGGGTAACCGAGGACAAGCGGATGGCGACAGAGAAAGCCAGGGCGCTGGTCGGCGCCGCCGTCAAGCGGGTCTATTATCACCAACCTCTACAAACGAGGAGGGTGCCATTTAATCCCAATACCGTGATAATAGGTGGCGGGATTGCCGGTATTCAAGCAGCCCTAGAAATTGCCGATTCAGAGCATAAGGTCTATCTGGTGGAGAGGAGCCCCAGCATTGGCGGGCATATGATTCAGCTGGACAAGACGTTCCCTACCCTGGACTGCTCAGCCTGTATTCTGACGCCGAAGATGACACAGGTAGGCGCTCACTCCTACATTGAGCTGATGAGTTATAGCGAGGTAGAAGAAGTATCCGGCTATATTGGCAATTTCAAAGTCAAAATCAGGAAAAAGGCGAGGTATGTTGATGCCGATAAGTGTAACGGCTGTGGTGTTTGCCAGGAAAAGTGCCCGTGGAAGGTTGACAGCGAGTTTGAAGCTGGGATGGGCAAGAGGAAAGTCATCTATACCCCCTTTCCTCAAGCGGTGCCTAACATACCAGTCATTGACCGTGAGCACTGCGTCTATTTCCTGAAAGGCACCTGCCGCGCCTGTGAGAAGTTCTGTGAGGCAAAGGCGATTAATTTTGAGCAGAAAGATGAGACCATCGAAGTAGAGGCTGGTTCGATAATCTTAGCCACCGGTTTTGACTTGCTTGACCCGACTCCAATGGACCAGTATGGATATGGACAGCTAGATAATGTTATCACCAGCCTTGAGTTTGAGCGGCTGGTCAACGCCGCCGGACCAACCGGGGGCAATATAGTGCTTAAGGATGGCTCCACTCCCCAGAGCATGGCTATTGTCCACTGTGTCGGTAGCCGGGACAAAAACTATCATGAGTACTGCTCCCGGGTATGCTGTATGTATGCCCTCAAGTATGCCCACCTGATTAAGGAAAAGACCAATGCCGACGTGTATCAATACTATATAGATATGCGTTGCTTTGGTAAGGGCTATGAGGAATTCTACGAACGCCTTTCCGAGGAAGGGGTGAATTTTATCCGGGGGAAGGTGGGTGAAGTCACCGACCGGGCGATAAATGAGGAGGAGAAGGGGAAGCTGGTAGTGGTGGCTGAGGATACCTTGCTGGGTTCAATAATAAGGGTGCCGGTAGACATGGTTATCCTGTGTGTGGCTATAGAGCCACAACCGGATGTAGAGGCGGTTGCCCGGCTATTGAATATTAGCCGAAGCGCAGATGGCTTTTTCCTGGAAAAGCACCCCAAGCTAGACCCGGTGGCTACAACCACTGACGGTGTCTTTGTTGCCGGCTGCTGTCAGGGGCCAAAGGATATTCCGGATACCGTTGCCCAGGCATCGGCAGCGGCGGCTCGGGTCTTAGCCCTGATTAGTAAGGGTGAGGTAGAGATTGAGGCAGCTACGGCAGTTATTGATGAACGAATCTGCTCTGGATGCCAGCTTTGCTCGGCTATTTGCGCTTACAATGCTATTACCTTTGATGAGAAGAAGTGGGTGTGTCGGGTTAACGAGGCTCTATGTAAAGGGTGCGGGGCTTGTGTTGGGGGTTGCTTCAGTGATGCTATTAGCCTCAATCACTTTAGTAATGAGCAAATCGTAGCCCAAATGGAGGGCATGCTGGTATAGTGGTGCCACCTAAAAGAGGTCATTTATCAAAGGATTGTATGCCATTAAGGTTGCTAAGTAACCTATCCCCCTGCCCTTAGTAAGGGAAGGGGGAAATATTTAATTAAGAGAGGCTTCGCCTCTCTTAAACTCTCTTACATCTTGGGCGTCTAAGAGGGGCTTTTGCCCCTCTTTTTTATTCCTCCCCCCTCTCCTTTAAAGGAGAGGGGGGAGGGGGTGAGGTTACAATAGTCTAGTATTCGCTGGAGATGAAGCCTTTAATCTGGGCGTAGCTAAATACTGGGCCATCACGGCACACGTAGATATTACCAATATTACACCGCCCGCACTTACCTATACCGCACTTCATCCTTTTTTCCAGCGTGGTTAACATCTGCTCCGGGGTAAAACCCAGTTTTTCCAGCACCGGGAAGGTAAATCGTATCATAATCGGTGGGCCGCAAACAATAGCTACTGAATTTTTGGCTGATGGCGCTACCTGTTCCAACACCGCAGGGACAAGACCCACCCTCCCCGTCCATCCCTCATCACCCGTGTCAACGGTAGTCACCATACTTACCGTTTTATCCTTATCCCATGCCTCGAGGTCATACCTAAAGCATAGGTCGGCTGGGCTACGCGCCCCGTAGACAATGTCTATATTCCCATACCTATCCCGGTTATCGATGACATTCCAGATTAAAGACCGCAGTGGGGCTAAGCCAATGCCACCACCAACGAAAACGAGGTTCTTACCCTTAAGGAAATCAAGCGGGAAAGAGTTACCGTAGGGACCTCTAAAACCAATTTCAGCACCCTCGCCAAGACGGTGCAGAGCCCGGGTCAACTTCCCGACCTGACGGATACTGCACTCTAGATGGTCTTGTCTGGTGGGACTGGAAGAAATACAGAAGGGGGCCTCACCTATGCCGAGGACAGAAAGCAGGCAAAACTGCCCTGAGTCAAAGGTAAACTCCTCCTGGAGCTTCCCGTCCTTAAAGTTGAAGTGAAAGGTCCTGGTGTCATAGGTCTCATCAATAATCCTGTCGATTACCGCTAGATGTGGCAGGTAAACGTTACCTCTAGCCAGAAACCTCGGTCGGTGGCTAATATCGCTAACCGCCATTTATCACTTCTCCGTTTTAAGTTGCGGTTGAGGCAGGTGAGCCAATGTTTGGGTGATATCCCAGTTTACCGGGCACAGACGAATGCACCTGCCACAGCCGGTACAAGCAATAACATCAAAGTTTATGGGATAGAATTCATATTTATGGCACACCTTCTGCCTCAGCCGCCGCCACTTCTCCGCCCTGGGGTTTTCCATGGGCATCTTGGTATAGATAGCAAAAGCACAACTATCCCAGCTCCTAAACCTCTCCCCCTGATTTTTAACCAGCTCATCAGCAATATCAAAGCAATAGCAGGCGGGGCAGAGGAAGGTACAGATACCGCAGCTTATACACTTGGCGGCTATCTTCTCCCAGTAGTCTTTGCTGTCAAAGCATGATAATAGCCTGTCCCCAATACCCGTGGTATCTATCTTTCTGGTCACCTGGCTACTGGCTGCCTCCTTCGCCTCTTTAGCCCTGGCTTCGTCAGCTTTGGTCACGGCTTGAGCCAGGCTAGTCCTGGCTATTAGCTCCTTCCCTTTATCGGTAATTGCTTCCACCAGGAACTCGCCGCCAATATCGGTAAGCATCAGGTCAACATTGGTGGCATCAGTCGGGCTGCTGTCCAGTGAAGTGCAGAAGCAACTATCAAAGGGACTGGTGCACCCCAGCCCAATCAGTACCCCGCTATTTCTTTTGGCGATGTAGTAGGGGTCTTCGTAGGCGTCGTTAAAGGTCATATCCAGTATAGCCAGGGCTTTGGCATCGCACGGTCTAACACCAAAAATCAGCCACTTTGGCTCATCTGAGGCTGGTAGCTCCAGGTGATAGCCCTCCTTATCTTTCTGGAAGCTAAACATCGCCTCCACCGGCGGCAAGAAAATAGCCTTGGGTGGAACCACGGTATTCCGATACCAATCCAAGAAACTGGCATCCTTACCGTCCCACCTGGCCCACCTGGCTGCCCCTTCATTTTGTGATGGCACGAATATAGTAAACTCCTGACTCCATTCGCCAAGGAGCCTGGCTACATCCTTTTTGTCTACCTTGTTATTGTTTATCTACCTCACCCCCTTTGTCCCCCTCCCCTTCAAAGGAGAGGGGAGGTGTAGGTTTTGAAGGGGCAAAGCCCCTTCAAACTTCCCCATACAATAAACCACTTCTTTCCTTATTGCTAGTTATCCTTTATCTCTTTTACCTGATGAAGTCCTGAGTATCCGTAGCCTCATAGGCAGCCAGGAATGGTGAGGCATCTTTATCCATGCCTGCTTTATAGTGGAATAGCTCATCGACCAAGTTGTACATTTCCCGGGTCAGGCTTCTAAGCGGGATATTCATCGGGCAGGCACGTTCACACTCGCCGCAGTCGGTGCACCTCCCCGCCAGATGAATATTTCTAATGACCTGAAACATAAGGTTATCCTGCCACC
>Ga0315314_1003536_pt1 | contig 12129 bp, 12 predicted proteins | sample TDP9_MG_FD_203631 | JGI IMG/M metagenome (GOLD analysis project Ga0315314, IMG submission 203631) | Freshwater sediment microbial communities from Lake Towuti, South Sulawesi, Indonesia - TDP9 | ecosystem: Environmental > Aquatic > Freshwater > Lake > Sediment | place: Indonesia: South Sulawesi...
TCGAGGTTCGTTTCAATGCCGCCGCCCGAATCTGGGGAGCGCTGCTCATCCTCTTGCAGCGCCTCTTCGTCATGGGAAACATGGTCCTGGGCACGGCCCTTCTCTTCAAGGTCCTCACCGGAACCCATCTTCTGGCGGGCTCCATTCTGGCGCTTTTCTTGGGTTTCCTCTATGTTCTCTTTGGAGGGGTGGCTGCTACCGTGGTGGTGGGAACGGCCCAGCAGGTGCTGATGACGGTCGCGGCGTGGGCCCTCTTCGCAGTGGGATGGTCAGCGACTGGAGGATTTCCGGCGGTCTGGGCCAAGTTTCCCCAGTACATGCACATCGGCTTTCAGCCCAGCAATCCCCAGATCGGTTGGGGACTGGGATTTCTGGGCGTTGCGGTGGGGACCCTGGGGTACGCCGTCTATCAGGCGGAGCAGATCTCCCGGCCCCTCTCCGCGCGAACGGAATGGGATGGCCGCTTGGGCTATATCCTGGCAGGCCCCGTCTGCATCCTCCACCAGGCCGCGGTCATCCCCCTGGGTGTCTTCGGCTTGATCCTGTATGGGATCCAGAATCCCAGCCTCACCCCGCGGGATATCCTCTATCCCAGGATGATGGTGGAGCTTTTGCCCTCGGGTCTCTTGGGGATCTGCGCGGCCGGGGTGATGGCGGCCACGGTATCCACCATGTCTGCCAATGCCATGTCCTGCGCAGGCATCCTCACCCGGGATATCTATTCTCGCCTCTTCAAGCATGAGGCCACAGACCGGCACTATCTGAATGTGTCTCGGGTCATCACCTTCTTCTGGTTCGTGCTGGGAGTCTCCCTGGTTCCCTTGATTGCCAAGGGCGGGATGATGAACACCTGGATGAAGGTGACCGGGGCCTTTGTGGCGCCGCTCCTGCCGCCGGTGCTCCTCTCCACCCTCTATTCCCGCTCCAGCCGTTGGGCCGGCTTCCTCTCCATGATCCTGGGTGGACTCTTCGGCACCCTTAATATCGTCTTTCCCTGGGCCCCGCTGAGGGCCCTGATTGGTCCCAAGTTTGGCCACTTCCTGGTCTTCCCCCTCACCAATACCGTCTTCACCACGGTTGCATTCTTCGTGATCTCCGAGATCGAAAATGCGATTCGAGGACGGATCCCGAGATCGGAATGGGTGGGAAAGGTGGCCTGGACCTTGCCGGAGAATATGAAGCATTACGCCCACATCCAGGCAGCCCTGCAGAAGGGAAACTTCGTGGAGGCGCCCTCCCATCTCGACATTGATGCCTCCCTGGCAGGGGATCTGGTGGTATTGAAGAACAAGTTGCCCATCTATGGCGATAGCAGCATCCCCTGGTACAAGACCATCTGGACCTGGACCATCATTGTGGGCCTCCTCTTGGTGGCCATCCTGATCTACTTCTGGTAAAAGGGGGTGAATGAGATGGTGGAAGAGATGGGAAAGACTCCGGGAGCCCCGGAGCTGGCGAGCAAGGAAGAAATCATCGAGTGGTGGAAAAAAACGGCTCAGGCGGTGGGCTCCGACGTCGACGATCTGCGCATGTCGAGGGTCTCCAGGATTACCATGTTCTGGCTCTTTCTCCTCTTTGGGGCCTTTCTGATCATTGCCCTGCCCACGGTGAATACAGCCATAGAGGCCTGGGTGACGGTCCTCTCTGCGATTCTCTTTGCGGGAGTGGCGATCTGGGCCTTCCGGGGGTGGAAGAGGGCAAAGGCTAAATTGGCAGAGGCAGAGGCGCGTTCAGCCAGGAGATGAAGGGATCAGAGGTCGAAGTGCCCGAAGAGGTCCTGTCGAGAGAGCAGGTCGAATTCATCCTGGCCCGATGGGAAAAAAAGAGGAGGGGTCTATTGGGGCCCCTCCTCTTTCCTGATTCCTGCAAACGACGCCTGGTCCGCATCGAGAGGGTCTATGTGCCCCATTACCTCTTCACCTTCCATCAATCGGCTCGCTCCGGGGTGGAGGTCCACTATATCTTGATCGATGCGGTGTGCGGGTTTGGTGCCTTCACCAATGTGGAGCCAAAATTGCGCAGCGAAGAGGTGAGGGAGCCGATCTTTGCCTCCTTCGTCTCCCCGGAGCAGGCCCGGGAAAAGGCGAAGGGTTGGCTCATCAGATGGAATCTTCGCAGGCATGCCTTCCATTTCAAGCCCCCTGAGCTCTTGAGCAGCCGGTCGATGTTCTTCCATTTCCCCTTCTGGGTGGCCTATTATCAGAGGCCCAGTGGCAGGAGGGATATGGAGGTGGTGGATGGGGTACGGGGCTTTCTGGAGGGGGGAAGAACCAAATACCTGATCCAGCAGGGCCTGGCTGCCTTGGAGGGACTGGCCGAGGCGAGGGCCTGACCTTCCGCCGGGTTCCCCATCGGATCTCGCCATCTTCATTTTTGGTCCCCATTTCCTTATGGTTCATGGTTTCGAGAGGAGGCAAGCGCATGAAAGCAGCGGTCTTCACCGCTCCCTTTCGCATCGAGATGCAGGAGGTGCCGGAGCCGAAACCGGGGCCAAATGAGGTGAAGATCAAGGTGAAGGCGGCAGGCATCTGCGGATCGGAGGTGCACGCCTACAACGGAACCCACCCCTTTCGGCATCCACCGGCCATTATGGGCCATGAGCTCTCCGGGGAGGTAATGGAAGTGGGGTCGGCGGTGAAAGGGTTTCGGCCGAAAGATCGGGTGATGGTGGAACCACAGAAGACCTGTGGGACCTGCGTCTATTGCCAGGGCACCGACTATTATCTCTGCAAGCAGAAAGTGGTGTTAGGGACCACCACCTGGAACGGGGCCTTCGGAGAATATATCCTGGCTCCGGAGCCAATCGTATATCATCTCCCCGCCAACATGACCTACGAGGAGGGGGCCCTGGTGGAGCCACTGGCAGTGGGCCTTCATGCGGTGAGGCAATCGAGCGTCCACCTGGGCTCCTCGGTGGTGGTCATCGGATCGGGCACCATCGGTCTGGCCACCATGGCCTGTGCCCAGGCACAGGGCGCGGGACATATCATCGCTGTCGATGTGCTGGACTTCAATCTGGAAATGGCCAAGAGGATGGGCGCTACCCGGCTGGTGAATGCCAAGAGGGAGAAGCTGGCAGAGGTGGTAGCCAAAGAGGTCCATCCGTCAGGAGCCGAGATCGGATTCGATGCGGCCGGATACCCTGCCGTGGTGGATGATCTGCTGGCGGTGATTCGAAGGAAGGGAGAAATCATCCTCATCGCCCTCTTCGAGGAGCCGGTGGTGATCAAGAATAGCTTCGGCATCATCGGTGGGGAGATGAAGATCAAGGGCGTTCAGATGTATCACCGGGAGGACTTCCAGGCCGCCATCGAACTGATTCGGCTGCAGAGATTGGATGTGAAGCCCCTGATTAGCCATCGCCTCCCGGTGGAGGAGGCCCAGAAGGGCCTGGAGATCCTCTATCGCAAGAGCGAAGATGTCATCAAGGTCCTGTTGATCTATCCTTAGCCATAATGAAGGAGTCCAAATAGAAAAGGAGGGAGATCGATGCAAGGCACCATGCGCGCCATCGTGAAGAACAAACCGGAGCCGGAGGCCGAATACCGGAAGGACTGGCCCATTCCCCAGATCGGGCCCAAGGACCTCCTGTTGAAGGTGAAGGCCTCGGCCATCTGCGGCTCCGATGTCCATATCTGGGATTGGACCGCCTATGCCCAGACCCGACTGAAGCTCCCCATGTCCTTCGGACATGAATTCTGCGGGGAGGTGGTGGAGATGGGAGACCGGGTGGAGGGCTTCGCCATCGGGGATCTGGTAGCTGGAGAGACCCACATCCCCTGTGGCCAGTGTTATCAGTGCAAGACCGGGCTGGAGCACATCTGCCAGGATATGAAGATCCTGGGCATCCATACCCAGGGCGCCTTCGCGGACTATATGGCCATGCCTGCAGTGTGTGCCTGGAAGCTGCCCAAGGGATTCAGTCCCGAGCTGGGAGCCGTCCTGGAACCCATCGGCGTGGGCACCCATGGGGCCCTGGTGGGACCGGTGGGGGCCAAGACGGTGGCGGTCTTGGGCTGCGGTCCCATCGGCTGCTTCGCCGTCGGCGTGGTCAAGGCCTGCGGGGCCTTGAAGATCTACGCCACCGATATCAGTGATATGCGCCTGGAGATCGCCAAAAAGATGGGGGCGAGCGTCACCTACAATGCGGACAAGGTGGATGTGACGGCGGAGATCCTGAAGGAGACCAAGGGCTGCGGTGTGGATGTGGTCCTGGATGTGAGTGGGGCTGCCAGTGCCATCAAGACGGGGATAAAGATCGTGCGCAAGGCGGGCCGTTTCACCTTTGTCGGCATCCCGGACCAGCCGATCAGCCTGGATGTCCCCAACGAATTCATCTATAAAGAGACCGATGTGAAGGGGATCACCGGCCGCGTCATGTGGGAGACCTGGTATCAGGTGACCAACCTCCTCTCCTCCGGCCTGCTCAAGGTGGACCCGGTGATTACTCATCGTTACTCCCTGGAGCAGTATAAGGAGGCCTTCGAGAATGTAAAGTATAAGAGGGGCGGAAAGGTCCTCTTCATCCATTAGAGGAGAAATCGCTCCATGAAGATCACCAAGATTGAGACCATCCTCCTCTCCTATCCGATGGGGGAGAAGATGCGGGATTCCCGATTGGCCTTCTCCAGCCGCTCCTGCCTCCTGGTCCGGGTGGAAACCGATGCGGGGATCTCTGGATGGGGGGAATCGGCGGCCTATGGGGGGCCACTGCGCTCCACCGCCTCGGTGATCGAGCAGGAGCTGGCGTCCTATCTGATCGGTGAAGATCCCCTCTACCCGGAGAGGCACTGGGACCGGATCTACCAGGGGACGATCATGCGGGGCCGGCGTGGGCTGATCATCGCGGCCATGAGTGGACTGGATATCGCCCTGTGGGACATCCTGGGCAAGGCCTGCGGCAAGCCCCTCTATCAGGTCTTGGGCGGCTTTCGCGATCGCATGCGCGCCTATGCCAGCGCTGGCTTCTATACCAAGAGAAAGGAAAGAAGAGAGCTGGCCGCCGAGATGGCCTCCTGTGTGAAAGAGGGGTATACGGCAGTGAAGATGAAGATCGGCGGCCTCTCCATGCGCGAAGATTTGCAGCGCATTCGGGCGGTGAGGGAGGCGATCGGGCCCGAGGTGGAGTTGATGGTGGATGCCAACTGCGCCTATACCCCAAAGCAGGCGATGAGAGTTGCGCATTGGATGGAGGAATTAGATATTGCCTGGTTCGAGGAGCCTACCTCCGCCGACGACCTGGAGGGGAACGCCCAGTTAGCTGCCTCCACCGCCATCCCCATCGCCGGCTATGAGAGCGAGTTCACGCGATTCGGATTCCGCGATCTCATCGTTGCCAGGGCGGTGGACATCGTCCAGCCCGATGCGATCTGGTCGGGCGGAATCAGCGAATGCAAGAAGATCGCAGCGATCGCCTCCGCCTTCAGTCTGCCTGTGGTGCCCCATTCCTTCTCCTCGGCCGTTGCCATGGTGGCGAACATGCATCTGATCGCCTCCATCCCCAACGGCTATCTCTTAGAGATGGATCGCAATCCCAATCCCCTGCGGGAGGAATTGATTCGGGAGCCCATTCGCATCGATTCGGAGAGCTGTGTCAGGATGCCTCAGGGTCCGGGACTGGGAATCGAGATCAATGAGGAGGTGGTCAAGAAGTACCGGGTGGACGGGAAATGATCCCGGCGACCTTGGGTCGATGGAAATAAAGTCGGAATTTCATCAGGGAGGTTCCATATGGAGAAGAAGGAAGAGCGACAGAAAATAACAGCCCCCATGCTGATCGAGATGAAGCAGAAGGGGCAAAAGATCACCATGGTTACCTGCTATGATTATCCCTTTGCGGTGATGGTGGAGGAGGCGGGGATCGATATCGTCCTGGTGGGCGATTCCTTGGGGATGACCATGCTGGGCTATGAGACTACCCTGCCGGTGACCATGGACATGATGATCCATCATGCCAGGGCGGTCCGGCGCGGGCTGAAGCACCCCCTGCTGATAGGGGATATGCCCTTCATGGCCTACCAGACCTCGGTGGAGGAGGCGATGCGAAATGCGGGCCGCTTCATGAAGGAGGCGGAGTGCGATGCCATCAAGTTAGAGGGAGGGGGTCCAGTGATCCCTCAGGTGAAGGCGATTGTGCAGTCCGGGATTCCGGTGATGGGGCATCTCGGCCTCACCCCGCAGTCCATCTTTGCCTTCGGCGGCTTCAAGGCCCAGGGAAGGAGCGGCGTGGCCGCCAAGAGGATCCTGGACGATGCACTGGCGCTGGAGGATGCCGGTGCCTTCGCAGTATTGTTAGAGTGCGTGCCCATCAAGGTCTCGGATATCATCACCAAGAGGCTCACCGTTCCCACCATCAGCATTGGGGCGGGAGTGGTCTGCGATGGCCAGTGCCTCATCTTCCATGATATGTTCGGGATGTTCCCCCGCTTCACCCCCAAGTTCGTCAAGAGATACGGGAGCGTCTACGATGTGGTGGTAGGGGGATTGAAGCAATATGTGGAGGATGTCCACAAGCAGACCTTCCCCGAGGAGCTGCATGGCTTCAAGATCCCCGATGCAGAACTCCAGCAATTCTTGGCTCTGGCCAAATAGCGGAGGCGATCGAGGCCCCAGGGAGATGGCCTGGGGCCTTTTCTTTTGAGGAGGGAGGGGAAATGGGATCATCCGATGTCTTGAAGGCGCTGGAGGAGAAGGCGCGGATCATCCGCGCTCATGTGATCCGCATGGTCTATGCTGCACAGTCCGGACACATCGGCCCCAGCCTTTCCATTGCGGATCTCTTGGCTGCCCTCTACTTCCATGTCCTGCGAATCGATCCCCAGAATCCCCGCTGGCCGGAGCGGGATCGCTTCATCCTCTCCAAGGGCCATGGATGCTCCGCCTGGTATGCAGCCCTGGCGGAGCGAGGCTATTTTCCGAAAGAGGAGCTCTTGACCTTTCGCCGTTTGGGGACTCGGCTGCAGGGCCACCCGGATATGGCCAAGACCCCGGGGGTCGATATGACGGCTGGCTCCCTGGGCCATGGACTATCGGCGGGCCTGGGAATGGCGCTCGCCGCCCGGATCGATGGGCTGGACTACCGCACCTATGTGATCTTGGGAGATGGGGAGATCCAGGAGGGGCTCGTCTGGGAGGCGGCCATGGCAGCCCCCCAGGCCCAGCTGGACAATCTGGTCGCCATCATCGATTACAATGGCTGGCAAAGTGGCGGCGCTGTGGGAGAGATCTTGCCTCTGGAGCCTCTGGCCGAGAAGTGGAAGGCCTTTGGCTGGGCAACTCAGGAGATCGATGGCCACAGCATGGAGGCCATCCTGCGGGCCTTCGAGCTCGCACAGGCCACGAAGGGACAGCCTTCTACCATTATCGCCCATACCATCAAGGGCAAGGGGGTCTCCTTCATGGAGAATGATAACAGATGGCACATGACCCCCCCGACGAAGGAGGAGGAGGAAGCAGCCTTGAGGGAGCTGGTAGGGGAGGAGGTGAGGCTTTCGTGATCCAGGAGCGATCCACCATCGAGGCCTTTGGCAAGGCGCTGTGCGAGGTGGGCCAGGAGCGAAAAGAAGTGGTGGCCGTGGTGGCCGATACCCTGAAATCGATGGGTGTCCTTCCCTTCAAGCAGGCCTGCCCAGAGCGGGTCTTCAATCTGGGCATTGCCGAGCAGAACATGATCATGGCGGCGGCCGGGCTGGCCAGCACGGGGAAAATCGTCTTTGCCGCCAGCTATGCCGTCTTCCTCTCCATGCGCACCCTGGAGCAGATCCGGACCTTCATCGCCTATCCGGGCCTGAAAGTCAGGATCGTGGCGGGACTGGGGGGCCTCTCCGGTGCCATGGATGGGGTGACCCATCAGGGCACGGAGGACCTCTCCCTCCTGCGGGCTATTCCTAACATGACGGTGATCAATCCGGCAGATGCGGGAGAGGTGGAGAAGGCGGTGAGGGCATTGTTGGACTGGCCGGGACCGGCTTATCTTCGATTGGCGCGGATCAAGTCCCCCGTCCTTTTTGGAGAGGATCAGCCCTTCCAGATCGGGAAGGCGAACCTCCTCAGGAGAGAGGGGAGGGAGGTGGCCCTGATCGCCACCGGCCTTCCCGTGCGATTGGCCCTGGAGGGGGCGGAGGCCCTGAAGAGAGAGGCGATCTCTGCACAGGTATTGGAATGCCATACCCTGAAGCCGATCGACAAAGAGGGGCTCCTTTCCGTGGCGGCTCATTGCGGGGCGGCGGTCACTATCGAGGAGAACAACATCCTGGGCGGCCTGGGGTCGGCGGTAGCCGAGGTCCTGTCGGAGGACCATCCGATTCCCATCATTCGCCTGGGCATCGCCGACTGTTACAGCGAATCGGCTTCCCAGGCTCAGCTCTGCGAGCAGGCCGGCCTCACTGTGGAACATGTGGTGCGGGCGGCGAAGCGAGCTATCTCCTTGAAGAGAGAAATGGCTCAGAAATGGGCCAAAGCATGAGAATCATCTTTGAATGGCAAGGGAGGAACGAGGAATGATTCTATACAAGATGAAGTGGCCCGAGGTGAAGGCAGAGGTGGAGAAGGGGACTCCCGTTTTGGTTCCGGTAGGCTCCACCGAACAACACGGGTATCATTTGCCGGTGGATACGGATATGGCGATCTGCTATCACATCGCCGAGAAGGCGGCGGAACGATCGTACAGCATCGTTGCTCCACCCCTCAATTTCGGCTACAACGAGAAAGAATATATGTTCCCCGGCACCATCTCGCTCCGGAGCGAGACCCTGCTCCATTGCCTGGTGGACATCTGCCTCAGCCTGGCCCGTTCCGGCTTTCGGCGCATCGCCATCATCAATGGCCACGGCTATAATCGCTTCATTGCCCCTCAGGCGGCGCACATCGTCATGGAAAAGTCCGATGCCTTGGTGGCGGCCATCACCTATTGGGATCTGATCGCCGATCTGGTGGCGAAGCACCGGGAATCGAAGTTAGGAGGGATCTCCCATTCCTGCGAGTTCGAAACCTCCTGCAAGCTCTACCTGGATCCCGGACATGTGGACATGAGCAAGGCGACCGAGGAGATTCCCCCCATCATGACCAAGTACACCTGGAGCGACCTCGCCTCTGCCTCTCCGGTCTATATTCGGGCTCGGTTTGATAAGCTCTCCAAGTCGGGGGTGATGGGCAATCCGGAAGTCGCCTCCGCAGAGAAGGGAAAAATCTGGGTGGAGTCCGCCATCGAGCGATTGGCGGAGTTCCTGGAGGGCTTCAAGAAGGACTTCGACCACCTGCTTCCGTAAACCCTTCTATTTCCGAAGCACCTTCCCCATTGCCTTGACGAAGCGGTCGATCTCCCTCTCGCTCATGGGGGTAGAAATGCAGCCCATCCCTCGCTCGGAGAAGAAGATCCCCTCGCCCATGAGGCCCAGGAAGGCCTCCCGGAGCTTGGCAGGATCAGCAGTCTGGGCGCTGCGATAGTCAGTAATCCTTTCATCGGTGAAGTGGATGGAAAAGAGGGAACCCACACCGGTTGCCTGCGCCGCCACCCCCATCCGCTGGAAGAGGAGGTTGAGCCGCTTTCGTAAGAGCTCTCCCAGGCCATTGAGGTGCTCGTAGGCCTTGGGGGTGAGCAGCTTCAGCGTGGCAATGCCCGCCGCCATCCCCACCGGATTGCCGTTGTAGGTGCCGGGATGGGGAATCGCGGGGACGCCACCCCGAGGATCCAGCAGGGCCATAATCTCCTTCCTTCCCCCAAAGGCCGCCACTGGAAAGCCACCGCCAATGATCTTTCCCATCAGCGTCAGATCGGGCTTCACGCCGTAAAGGGACTGCGCCCCTCCGGGATGGACCCTGAGGGTAATGATCTCATCTAAGATGAGGAGGATTCCTTCCCTTTGGGTGATCTCGCTCAGGAAGGAGAGGAAACCGTCCCGGGGAGGGATCATGCCCGCCATGGCAGGGATGGGCTCCACGATGAGGGCGGCAATCTCTCCTTTGTGGCGCCCCAGGATCCGCTCCACATTCTCCTGATCATTGAAGGGGAGGACAACCACCTGGTCCGCGTTCTCCTGATGGATGCCGGCCGCCTCGGGAATGCTGAGAGGGGCCTCTTTGGGGCCCAGTTTCTCCACCGGAGTGCGCACGCTGACCTGGGCCAGGTCATAGGTGCCGTGGAATCCGCCCTCGAACTTGGCGATCTTTGCTCGTCCGGTGAAGGCGCGAGCGGCGCGCAGGGCGAACATGGCCGCCTCGGTCCCGGAGTTGACGAAGCGGAGTTGCTCCACCGAGGGCACCCGTTCCTGGATGATCTGGGCCAGGCGAATCTCCGATTCCGTGGGGGAGGCGAAAGCGAAACCTCTGCTGATGGCCTCTCGGACGGCCCTGACCACCTGGGGATGAGCATGGCCAACGATGAGGGCGGTATAGTTATTCACGAAATCGATGCGACGGCTCCCATCCGCATCCCAGATGTGGCAACCTCGTCCCTTGGTGATGTAAGGAGGATAGGGGAGGAAATAGACGGAGGTGCGGGTGGTGCCTCCCGGCATTACCTTCAGGGCCCGCTCATAGAGTCGGCGGGAGCGGGCTGTGCTCTGCTGATATTCCATCGCCGGCCGTCTCTTTTGGCTCATGAGGATCCCCTTTCTGAAAGCGGTTTATCCTGGTTGATCTGGTTGGTCTCGTTGATCTGGTTGATCTGGTTGGTCTCGTTCATCTGGTTGATTGGGTCCCTTTGGTGAAGCCATGGCTCCCCAATCGCTGTCCCAGGGACCAGTATTCGCGGGAGAGGAGGTGATAGGCCAGGGGCCTGAGCATCTCTCCTCGCCAATTCCCTGCCTCATCCAGGGATTCCTCATCCATATGGGTGGCCACCACCTCCGCCAAGAAGAAATCGTGAGTGCCGAGGCTCATGGTCTGCTTGACTTTACATTCGATATTGATGGGGCATTCCTCGACTAAGGGCGCTCCCACCACCGCGGCGGGAAGGGGAGTGAGGCCGGCGGCCGCGAATTTATCCTTCTCCTTTCCGGAGAGGCTGCCGCAGAGATCGACCTGCCTGACCAGATCCTGGTTGGGGACATTGATCACGAATTCCCCCGACTCCACGATCAGGCCATGAGAGTGGCGGTTGGGCCGGATGGCCACCCCAACCATGGGGGGATCAAAGCAACAGATCCCAAGAGCCCCCACGGTGAGGATGTTGGGGGCCGATTCCTTCCCCTGGCAAGAGATCAGGCAGATGGGGAGGGGATTGAGCAGGGTGGCGGGTTTGATCTTCCTCTTGGCCATGATGTTGCCTCCTTTCATCCTTTCTCTGATAGCCGCGTGGAGTAGCGCGGCTTAGTAGCGGGTGATGGCTTCCTCGCCGCGAAGGAGCTGGCCGGACCGAATCTCCTAACCCGTAACCCCTCACGCCTTCCGGCCTGTCTCCGCTCGTAGAGGTTCGAGGTCGCTCACGAGGTGCCCGGACCGCCCAGAGAGAGTGACCCGGGCATACCCGGAGGTATATACGAATGGGCTACTTGGGAGTCAGGGCAACCCGCAGGGCCTCGGCACTGGTGGCCGCCAGATCGAAGGCCTTCTCCCAATCCTTCAAAGGGAAGGTGTGGGAGACGAGGGGCTTCAGATTCACCTTTCCCTGGGCCACGAGCCGAATGGCGGAGCGCCAGGAGGTCCAGAGATGGGAGATCTCCCCCTTAATATCCAGCTCCTTGACGATGATCTTGCGGGTGTCCAAAGAGGCAGTAATGCCGCCCCGAATCCCGCCGCCTGAGAGCAAGATCCGCCCCCCAGGCCGCACCAGATCCAGGGTCTCCTCCACCGCTCTGGACTAAGATGAAGGCCGCTGTAGAGTAGGCAGTGGGCAGTAGGCAGAAGGCGGTAGGCAGGATCCCTGCTGCAAGCACCTAACGCTTAAGGAACTTCTCTGGGTTGGCGATCATGGCGCCCAACATTCTCCCTATCTCCTCGTAACCCTTCACCAATTCGTCACACTTCTGGTTTTGTAGGTAACCGCAATCGCAGGCAAACTGGACCCAGACCTGAGTCTCAGCGGCTTCGCTGTCAGCATCTGACAACTTGTTGCTGAACATGTTGGGATACCGGCGTTTCCGATATGCCTCTGCGATGTTTGCCGGAACGCTCCGCGATGATCTACGAATT
>Ga0315314_1003537_pt1 | contig 12128 bp, 7 predicted proteins | sample TDP9_MG_FD_203631 | JGI IMG/M metagenome (GOLD analysis project Ga0315314, IMG submission 203631) | Freshwater sediment microbial communities from Lake Towuti, South Sulawesi, Indonesia - TDP9 | ecosystem: Environmental > Aquatic > Freshwater > Lake > Sediment | place: Indonesia: South Sulawesi...
CCAAACTGTTTGCTTTATTGGCGATGCTGCAATTTTCTGCATCCTGGGCTGTGACCCCGGCTAAGATATTTGTTTCTAAAGGTTTCTTTCCACCTATTTTACAGGGGTAGTCTTCCAATTCTTCAGGCGTTGGCGTGTACTCAAATTCAACCGGCGGAATGATGGTCGATTCGGGAGCGAACCGCAGACTCAGAGATTTACTGCTCTGATTTTTGACTTCGTAGAAGACGCCGAGTGTGGCAGAGGTTAAGGCTAAGGTAATAGTCTTTGTGACCTGTACTCTGGCATCTGAGCCCCTTGACCAGTCGTGCCCAATTTTGGAAAGCTTCACCGAGGCCTCTTCCTCGCTTCGGATTGTTTCTTGTTCAAACTTTTCCAGGGTGAAGTCTCCTCGGTCAAACATGTGCTCCAGGTTGAAAAAATCGTTCAAGGTTAATCCTTCGCGCAAAAGGTGGTCTCGCAAAAGAGTTCTCCGATACCAGTCAACAACTGGTCTTTGTCCCCATTTTTCATGGTACTTTTCTGGTCGACGAGTGAGTGTGCCTCCAAAATTGTGAGTGAGACGGTCTCCCTTGTAGTCCAATTCGAAGAGGTTGCCGCCGTCGTCGGGTTTTATGTAAGCATTTAGGCGTCTGCCCTCGAGGAGTAATTCAACCCGTCCGTCATGGTCAAAATCCAATTTCGCAATCTTCACTGTCTTTTGAGCACCGGTTTTTTCCTCCAGAGCTCGTTCAATGAAGGCCTCTGCGCGGATGAGTTGATTGAAAACTGCTTGACGAAGGTTGGGCAAGTAGACGCCTCCGAAGAGCCCGTGCCAGTAGGCGTCGTTGCACTGTGCCGCGTAGAGTTGTTTTCGGGCTTCAGCAAGCAGGTCTGATGAACAGCCCATCGACGCTGCTTCTTCAATTTTGCCCCTAACATAGAGCATTTTCTTGTGCATATTGTTTGATTCAGCGTATCGAATGAGGAAGTTTCGGAAGTTTCCAGCAGACCATTCGACCATTTTGTCGTAAGCGGCGCACGGAATGTAAACTAAACCTTTTGGAGCGTATTTTTGCAGATACTCTGATAAATGAACAGGCACAATCCAAGGGGTCTTCTCAATCAAAGTGAAGTATTGGTGTAACCACTTCTCAGCAAAACCTGCTTCGCTCCATTCACCATACTTCTCTGCGTCGGTTATGTAAACCACTATGCGGTCTCCATCAGGTGTTGCTGCCAAGCGGAGATAATCGATCGACTTTTCCTGTGGCTCCCACAGCATCAGATATCTAAGCCTCTCGTTTATTGGGAAAACAGCAATTCGTCTGCCTTGCTCTTCGGTGTAGTAGGTGTAGAAGGTTTGTTCTTCCGAGTAGCCTGCAGCTCTGGCGTGGTAGTCGTCGATGAGCACGTATCGCATGTTGGCTTCAGCCAAAACCTTGGGCAAGGAAGGTTCCCAAACTCGCTCCGCCAACCAGAAGCCAGCGGGCTGCACATTGAACATCATGGTCAGATACTTCGACAGCAGCTGAATTTGGGCATGTTTGTCTTCGTCTGGAATTATAGGCAGAATGGGCTCGTAATAGCCTCCTCCGATGAATTCGAATTGACCTTCTTTGGCTAAAGCTTCAATCCTACTAACATACTCTGAGTAATTTTTGGCAAGCCATTCGAGGAGACAGCCGCTGAAGTGGAGGCTGAACTTAATTTTCGGATGCTGCTCAAATATTCGCAGCCAGAGTTCGTAACTTTGTTTGTAGATTCGGCCAAGCACCCGGTCAAGTTGCCCAATAGGCTGATGAAAATGAATTACAAAGGGATAGTTTACGGTGCCTGCATTATCCAACCATCGTGCCTCCTCTCTTATTGCAGCGCGTCCTCCATGGGTTTTATGCTGTTTTCAAGCCACCCTAATGAGAAGTCTACATACCTTTTGTATCTTTTTTTCTCAACCGCCTTTTTCTCCTGACGCCAAACAGGCGCGTAGTATGCAGCGTCATGCAGGTGCCGATAGGCCAAATATACCAGAACTGCTTTCTGCAAGTTTTCAGTCCAGGCAGCCTTTGTCCTTTCGGCCTCATGCGTATAACTCTTCAGAATAGAGGCGTTTAGGTTTTCTGCGACCCCACGGATGTATTTCGGTTCAGGTGACTGTTGGTCTTCTGCTATGAAGCGGTTTGCGGCGCAGAGGTCAGCTATGTCTTTCGCAGCGTGGCCCGCTGTGTGTTCGTCTAAATCCAGAATTACAAGTCGTTTGTCTTTGGTTCTGAGGATTTGTCGCCACATGAGGTCTCGGTGAATCTCCGTGGCTTTTGCCGTGCTTAAAATTTGGCGCCAAGCCTGTTTGAAAATCCTTGAAAGACTTCTGCTCCTGCTTGCTGATATTACATCGGTTTTTTTCAGCACCGTTAAATTTTGTTGTAGTTCCTGATGATACCCCTTGTAATACTCGTCTTGAGGTTTGATTACCACGCCTGCTGAATGCCAAGTCTCGTAGCCTGCCCTATGAAATGGAAAAACAACTTTGTTTATAGCTTCCTTAACTATGTTGTATAGGCGTTTTAGTTCAGAGCCGTGGCTTTCTCCTTTAGATTTCTTTTTGGAGACCTGTCCCATAAGGTCCCAGATTTGTTTGCCCACCTCCACTGCATCCTCCAAGAAATCTGTGAACAAGACTAACACTTGACCCTCAGCGTACGCCTTTACCCGGCGATTGACTAAGGCACCATGAGTTTTTGGCACAATATCTTGGGGCAACGCTTGAAGCATAGCGAACTCGTGGTTTCCTCGAGCAGGCAGCTCCCGCGGCAGAAAACGTTTGGCTACAACGTTGAAATTCAGCTTTTGCGCTGAGCCTTCAACCCAGCCCTTGTAGTGATACAGGTAATTGGTGGTAACTCCTTCTCCTGCCTTAAACATGGGCTGAAGCGTCTCCAAGTGAACGTGAGCTTCGCCACTGAGACCCAAAAATTGTCCAGCAAAACCGAGCGTGCCAAGTTTTTTGTGGCGGCACCATGCTTCCAAGAGGTTTTCCACATACTCTCGATTTGTATAGCCGTCCACAAAGTGAATCGTTGACGGTCCAACCTCTGCCTTGCCCAGAACCTTCTCAGCTTTGCTCACCGTCTTTTTTGCAACGACTCCCTCATAGAACTGAAGGGTTTGACCTTTTGCTTGAGTAACCAAAACCATGAAGTCATATTGAGGCGGAGAAAAATTGAGGAATTGAATGTGGACTCTCTTAATGTCTTCTAGCGCCAGTCGCCAGTGTCGAGGCTCAAAGAACCACCGCGCATATTTTGCTCGAAGCAGCCTCGAGACAAATTCTCTTTCCTGTAGCGACGCTGGCAAGCTGTACACGTATTTCACTTCGTTGACGTTTGCAAGTGGATTTAATCATTTAACTGCTTAAGTTTTGAGTACTTGTAATTCAGAAATGGATTCAAACCTCTTCAGTGTTCTGCGATAATAACACCCGTGAAAGACTTGAGGAAAAGCTGAATTTTCCCATCTTGCACCTTGTATCTCTCCATGCTTAGCAGGTCGACAAGAACTTGACCTTCGGCAAGACCCGTCTTTTCTTCTAGAAGGGTGATTTTCTGGGTCTGCGCGGAGTTGTTTAATGCAACAAGGATTCGTTCCTCGTAGTTGTGTCGGAGATAGGCATATGTGTTAGCATTGGAGTCCCAATGAAGCGTGGTGAAATCGCCTCCTGTTAATGCTGGATGCGTTTTTCTTATGGCGACGAGTCTTTTGTGAAAATTAAGAAGCTTATGATTCTGCTTGATCTCGTTCCATTCCGTTACTGCTCGGGAGTCTTCCCAGTTGTGCCCACTCTGAGACATGCCGATTTCGTCCCCATAGTAGATGACTGGCATACCGATGTAGGTCATTTGGAAAACGAGGGCAAGCATCATTTTTTCCACCTTGCCGTCACAGAGGGTTAGAAACCTCACTGTGTCGTGGCTTCCAAACAGATTGTAGAGAGCGTCATTCACCTGCTGTTTATACTGCATCCTTAGTTTTGCTAAGCGAGCGTCAAACTCCTCGGCTGTTATGCTGTTTTTTGCGAAGAAATCGATCACGATATCTCTGAAGGGATAATTCATGACCGAGTCAAGTTGATCCCCCTCTAGCCAAGGCGAGGCGTCGTGAGGTATTTCTCCGATAATCAAAGCCTCGGGCTTCGCTGCCTTCACTACCTTACGGAAGTCTCTCCAGAAGTCGTGGTCGATTTCGCTGGCAGTGTCAAGTCGCCAACCGTCAATGTCCGCCTCTTTAATCCAGTAGACAGCCACATCAATTAGATATTGCTTCACTTCAGGATTTGAAGTTCTGAATCGAGGCAGTATCCAAATGTCTTTTCCCCATGTTTCGTATGTGGGTTTAGGCTGAGTTTTGACAGGAAAGCTGTGGATCTTGAACCAGTCCTTGTACTTTGATTTTGGTCCTTTCTGCACAACGTCTTGGAACGCCCAGAACTCGAAGCCACAGTGGTCGAACACGCCGTCTAATATTATTTTTATGCCCAAATCATGGCATTTCTGAACCAAGCGTTTGAATGTTGCGAGGTCGCCAAAATGCGGGTCGATTTGGTAATAGTCTCTAGTGTCGTATTTATGTGTGGAAGGTGAGCTAAAGATGGGTGTTAAGTATATGGCGTTAATTCCGAGGTTGCTCAAGTACGATAACTTTTCTATGATGCCTTGTAAGTCGCCACCATAGAAGGTTGCGTGGCTAACTGGCAGCGCTCCCCATTCTACAGTGTTTGGTGGGTCATTTTTTTTGTCGCCGTTGTAGAAGCGTTCAGGAAAGATTTGGTAAAATATTGCTTCTTTCGCCCACTTGGGAACCGAGAACGCGTCGTTTTCACGTAAGTAAAGAAATTCGAAAAAGGGTATCCCCAACTCCTTAGGCTCGGGTTTTTTTGAGCTAAAGCCAGCCTCAGTATACCAAAGCTGCTCAGAGCCGTCGTCTAAGAGAAAGGTGTAACGAAATCTTCGCGAAGCAGGCACCTCTTTGATGGCTCTGAAATAATCAAAGAGGTCGTCTGTTGCAGCCTTTTTCATGTCGATTTTTTCTAATGGCTTATTGGGTTCCCAAGGGTCTCCATGAAAAAGTTGGCAGCTTTTTAGATCGTTCTTCCTCGCTTTCAAGATGACGATCAGAGTGTCAGAATCGAGAAGGTATGCGTAAGCACCCCATGGTTTGTGATAGACTGCTTCTCGCAGCATGCGGCATTCATTCCTTTCGATTAGAACTTGTTTTGTTTTTAGCCTTTAACTGGCAGGCGATGTCAGGTTTCTTTCTGTTTCTCTATCGAATAAATGAGCTCGACTGCTTGTTAGTTTGACCCACAGGGCTTGTCCCATTTGGTACAGTTTTGTTGGCGATGCGATAGCAACGATTCTGGTTTTGTCGATTTGGATGTGCACTATGTTTTGAGAACCCAACAGTTCGACACCATATACCTCGCCCCTTATCCATTCTGGAGGCTCGCCCTTCTCGGTGATTTCAGTGTCTTCAGGTCTAATTCCATACCAAGCGTCTAAAGGAAGTTGTTTGGCGTTTTCCGCAGTCTTATTAGCGAGTTCCTGGTCAAGTAAGATACTGAATCCTTCAGCCTCGAACATTGCAAAAGCGCCCCAGGGCTTGAGTTTTCCCTCGATGAAGTTCATGGGTGGTGTTCCAACAAAGCCAGCAACAAACCTGTTCTTCGGGTGAGCAAAGATCTCTGTGGGCGGTGCATACTGTTGGAGTATGCCGTTGAATTGAATAGCAACGCGGTCAGCTAACGTCATGGCTTCTACTTGGTCATGCGTCACGTAAACTGTGGTCACGCCTATTCTCCTCTGAAGTTTCTTTAGTTCAATTCTCATCACAACTCGCAGTTTGGCATCGAGGTTGCTTAGAGGTTCGTCCATGAGAAAGACCTGAGGATTCCTCACTATGGCTCTGGCCAAAGCCACTCTCTGGCGCTGTCCTCCGCTGAGTTGCCTTGGTTTTCGCTTCAAGAGTTCTTTAATCTCAAGCAGCTCGGCGGTTTTTTGAACGCGGTCCTTTATCTCCGTCTTAGCCACCTTGTGCATCCTTAGTGGAAAGGCAATGTTGTCGAAAATAGACATGTGAGGGTAAAGAGCATAACTTTGAAAGACCATGGCTACGTCTCGGGCCCATGGCTCGAGATTGTTCACCAGTTTCCCCCCAATGTAGATGCTTCCTGCAGTGGGCGACTCGAGACCTGCTATCAAACGCAGGGTTGTTGTTTTGCCGCATCCGCTTGGGCCCAACAAGACGACAAATTCTTTGTCTTTCACCTCAAGGTAAAGATTCTTAACTGCGACAACTCCCCCTTCGAATTCTTTTGTCACGTTTTCAAGTAGAACATCCGCCAAGTGGGTTCACTTTTGCAAGCGCTTCTAACATTCCTATCATTTTTGAGTTTCTTATGCATTTCTCTGTAAGTTGCACTTTTTCTATCCTTTGACAGCCCCGATTGCTAACCCAGCTCTGAGGTAGCGTTGAATAATCATGAAGACAACAACCAATGGAATGGAAGAAAGGATGGACAACGCTGAGAAGAGAGGCCAATTTTCTCGATAAGTCACCGTGCTTAATCCATACATGCCCACGGGCAGTGTGATGTTCTCTTCGCTGAGAAGAACGATGCTTGCTAGGGCGTATTCATTCCATCCGGTGAGAAAGCTGAAAAACGCTGTTACTGCTATTCCAGGCGCAGACACAGGAAGGACAACGCTGATCATTGCCTCCAAATATGAAGCTCCATCTATTAGCGCTGCTTCATCTATGTCTTTAGGAATTGTGTCAAAGAAAGCCTTCAAATTCCATATATTAAATGGTAGAACCAAAGCTGTGTAAATCAGCACAAGACCAAAGAGGTTGTCGTAAAGTCCAAGGAAAAAGAGAAGCTGGAAAAAGGCAATAAACATGAGAATTCCGGGAACGAACTGCATGAAAATAAGCGCATATAGAATTGGCTTCTTACCTAAAAACACGAACCTAGACATGGCGTAAGCCGCTGGGACTGCAATCGCAACGCAGAAACCAGTCGTGAACAAACAGACGAAGAGACTGTTTCGCAACCAAGTCCAGAAGCGTGAGTCAGGCGCCAAAGCCTGCAAGTAGGCGTCCCAAGTAGGATTTGGGGGAATGATCTGAAGCGTTGTGGTTTGGAGCGAACCCCAACTTCTAAGAGAGGCAGAGAAAATCCAGATGATTGGAAAAATTATCGCCAACTCTATAAGAATGGCAATTAAGTTCTGGCTGATTCCCAAAACGAGCCTTCTTCTGCCTATTTTATGAAGTTTTACGATTGTTAGAGGCATTCTTTTTCTTATTTTTTGAAGTGAGCGTGCGATTGTCGATGAAAGCCTCGCAACTGTTTTGCGAAGCTTTAACGTATTTGCTTGAATAATCTTTTTCTCACTTCTCATCTATCTTACCTCCTCAGCTATTCTGCTAACTCTTAGGCCAAGGAAGCCGATGATTAGAACCATAATCAATACGATGTTTAGGAAAGCGGATGCGAGTCCATAAAAGCTGCCAGTAAGCACGGTTTTGAACCCCCAGACCATCACCGTTTCATTGAGCCTTGCGGGTCCGCCTTGGTTCAATAGGTATATCACGTTGAACTGTTGGAAGGTCGTGTTCGTGGTCAACAGAGTTGCCAAAAGAAGCGGTCTTCTTATCAAAGGAAGAGTTATGTGCCTAACCTTGTGCCAAAACCTCGCCCCATCGATCGTGGCGGCTTCGTAAAGTTCTGGTGATATCCCTTGAAGTGCTCCCAAAATCACGGTCATCATGAAAGGATAGGCTAGCCACGTGTTTACCACATTGTAGGCTGCAAAGGCAAGCCACTCAGTGTTCAGCCAGTTCGGAGAGGGAAGATGAGAAGGGATACGGAGAGGTCCAATGTCAATAAACTCTGGCAGGAATTGATTTATGCCTCTGAATATCTGGTTTATGGCTCCGAACTCGGTTTGAAACATGCCCCACCAGATTAAGGTCGATATGTAGCCTGGTATAGCCCAGGGAAGAATCACAATCGCCAGATGGAGTCTCTTCCCGAGGATGCCCTTGGAATTATAGAAGAGAGCGAAGCCCAAGCCGAACAAAACCTGCAGGCTCACGTTAAGAGCCGTCCACAGAAAAGTTTTGGACATGACGCGAGAGATTTCAGGACCATAAGCAGATATCAAAGTCATAAAGTTGGTTAAGCCTATGAACTTGTAGCCACCGGTGATGTTCCTTAGGTTCAAGTCTGTAAAAGCTACGCCTATAGAGAAAACTATTGGATAGAGGTTTATCAACAGCATCAAAATGAGAGAAGGCAAAAAGTAAAGGTAAGCAACAGTATTCCTTCTCCAAATATCGGTCAAAAAATGGGGGGAAGATTTGGATTTCTGGCTCATCTATCTACGTTCACTAAGGATAGTGTCCGTATTTGGTTTTAATATTGTTTACTACAGTGGTCTGTGCCTCTTGGAAAGCAACTGAAGGTGTTTTAGTTCCAGACAGAACAGCGCCCCAGGCGTCACCAGCGGGACCCCAGACTTCACCCATCTGAGCGCTTGAGGGCAATGGAACCGTGTTTTCTATTTGTTTGCCAAAACCAACGATCACTGGATCCTCTCTGACCCCTGGGTCTTCATACGCGGCTTGAGCCACTGGAATCCATCCCAAAACTTTGGCAAAGGCTATTTGGTTGTCTACACCAGCCCACCATTTCAAGAATGTCGTAACAGCTTCAGCGTTTTCGGCTTTCACGTTTTTAGTCCACCACATCACCTTGACCCCTAGATAGGGAAGTGGCAAAGCGTTGTTTTTTGGAACAATCTTTGGAATCAATGCCAGACCAAAAGTGATGTTTGCCTTCCTCACGTCTCCGATGGTCCAGGGTCCGCCGATCATCATTGCCGCTCTTTTTTCGTAGAACAGCGCTGTCTGGCTTCCGTAGCCTAAATCTTGAGCAAGGTAGGGCAAGATGTTGTCCTTAAACCAAGTAGCAGCCTCAATTGTACCTGTTGTGTTCAGGCCAACCAATCCTGTTGTATCATTGTAGTAATATCCACCAAAGCCTGAAACCCAGGGATACATGTGATATGGGTCGTTCTGCGCGACATGAGCGAGGGCGTATTGGGTTCCAGCCGGAGGATTTCTCAGCATGTTTATCAGTTCGGTGGTAGTTTGTGGGGGATTCGTGACAAATGCCTTGTTATAAATCAGTGTGATGGCTTCGGCCGCTATTGGAAGCGCGTAAAGCTTTCCCTTATACATCCCAGCGGACAGCGCGCTTGGAAAGTACAGATCTTTTGTTGTTTGATCAATGTAATCATCTATTGGCAATATTAGCTCGGCTTCAGCGAATTCACCAGTCCAATCGTGAGCCCAAGTAAATAAATCAGGTCCTGTTCCAGCAGGTATAGCTAGCTTAAGCGCTTCTTTAAGGTTTGGTTTCCATGTAAATTTGATTGTAATATTTGGGTACTCTTTATTGAATGCTGTGATTCTTGTTCTCGCAGCTACTTCCTCTGACCCAGTTAGTCCATGCCACACATTTACGGTGCCTGTAATAGCCCGTGTAGGTTTAGGTAGCAAGTAGTAGATTACACCGCCGAGGGCAGCGATTACTATGATTGCAATGATAATCACGGCTATCGTTGTCGATACTGCTTTTTTAGACGGTTTCAACCTCAAAATTGCATCCCTCTCGTTAATTGTTTCTTGACGACATTACGCATATAACAGTTTCGAAAAATACTGAAAGTGCGTCAAGAAAAAGAAACGGTTGCGCATAACACATTTTAAACCAGAAACCCCTATTTTTACTGATTAAAGGGGTTAACTGGACACGAAGAATAAGGTCTTTGTCTTGATTCTGCTTCTCTTATTGATTTCCGCTTCGGTATCTGCCATTTTTCTGGAAAGGCTGAGAGCCAGCTTGCCAAAAGACCAACTTTTGAGTGAGCACAGGGTGCATCAACAGTTTTCTTTTGAGGCGTTGGCTGGCAACAATACGTTCAGAACGCCCGACTGGGCGAAGAACGCCATTATCTATCAGATTTTTCCCGACAGGTTCCGTGATGGCGACCCGAACAATAATGCCGTGGGCGACGGTGGCTCCGGCGACATTTTGTGGAAAGAATGGAGCAGAGGACGCATAATCTATGCCGAAAAGCGGCAGTGGAATGAACTTCCGGAAGAGCTAGGCTTGGGAAGAGATTGGTTCGGAGGCGACTTGAAAGGCGTTCAAGACAAGGCTCAGTATCTAGCCGACCTGGGCATCACAGCCATATACTTTAACCCAATCATGGACTCAACCGACAATCACGGATACACGTTGATTGATTACAAGTCCGTCAACCGCTACTTTGGATCTAACAAGCGCGCACCAAACGGGGCACTCATTCTAGACTCAGCGACAGGCTTAGAGGTCTTCAAGAACATGACCGCTGCATTGGACAATTATGGAATCAAGATAATTCTGGACGGAGTCTTCAACCATGTCAGCGCGAAAAACCAATGGTTTGACAGGGACAACGACTTCCCAACACTAGGTGCTTACGAGAACACGACCTCTCCCTGGTTCACTTGGTTCAATTTCTACAATTGGCCAAACACCTACCAATCGTGGCATGGCTTCCTTAACTTGCCCGAAGTCTTAGAAACCCAAGAATTCAAAAACATCATACTCGGAGACCTAAGTGATTCAGTAATAAGGTTCTGGCACGACCTCGGTGTCGATGGCTGGCGCCTCGATACGGGCCAAGACGTAAGCCACACGTTCTGGAAGGAATTTCGAGCAGCGTACAAAAAGCTCAACCCAGACGGGTACATTGTTGGAGAATATTTTGGAGACGCAAGCCCATGGTTGCAGGGTGATGAATGGGATTCAGTAATGAACTATAGGTTTCGAGACGCTGTCTTAGACTGGGCGCTCGGCGGAGGCGTAGCATACTTTGACAGCAGACTCACGTCAATTCAAAGAGCCTATCCAGCCGAAGCTTTCTACACAGCGTTCAATCTTCTTGGCTCACACGACACTGAACGAGCACTCACTCATCTTGCTGGAAATAAGGACAGAATGAGGCTGGTGGTCATCTTTCAAATGACGTATCCAGGAGCGCCTGTAATATACTACGGCGATGAGGTTGGAATGCAAGGCTTAACTGACCCAGACAGCAGGCGACCGTATCTCTGGGCAGACTTGGGACTGTCTCCTGACATCCCCTTAATGGAACATTACAAGAAACTCATCTCAATAAGGAAAAGCTACTCCGTTCTGAGAACGGGCACATTAACGACTCTTCTAGCCGATGACGCGAATCACATATACGCTTTAGTTCGCCAGGACAACTCGACAAACCCAAATGCGGTTCTTGTCTACAACAACGGTGACACGGAAAAAACCGTGACTTTAGATCTCACCAATTTGCTGACGGACGGCTACAACCTGACTGACGCCCTAAACTACAAAAGGTACAAGGTTGAGGGCGGCAAAATCACCGTGCAGGTCGCTCCACTATGGGCTGACATCCTCATTGGAGGAAACGTCCCTTTACCGCCCTCTCCACCGACTCCCATTATAATCTATTACATACTCGCAGTAAGCGTAGTGATCATCGTGGTGTTAACGACATCATACATCGTTTTCCGCAGAAAAAAATCGCCTGGCTTGGTTGAAACAAAAACAGTCAGATAAGCCTTCATTCCCTCTGTTTCTTCGGTGTCTTCTCTACGCCTTCGAATCTTTTGTGGTATCGCCTTCTAGCCGATTCCGGGATAACAAAACCAATCAGACCACTCTTGGAAAGCTGAACAAGGTATAAGTCTAGGGCGTTCTGGGCGTCGGACACGCGCAGTTTGTATTGGGCGCTCAATTTTTTGGCAATTTCCTTGACTTGATGCTCTCCATCGCACAAGCTCCAAACAAGAGCACCTTGCTCGTCTAACATCACTTGCCGTTCTCGTCGTATTCGAAGGAGCTTGGAGAAAAATCTGAAAGATGAGGTTCGTTTTCGAGGGAGCTTAATGTGCAGCCCTTTCTCATCCTTCTTCCAAGTCAAATCACCGTTGCGCACTGGCCTGGCTTTTAAAAACTCTACACGCGAAACCTGAATCCCTTC
>Ga0315314_1003538_pt1 | contig 12126 bp, 10 predicted proteins | sample TDP9_MG_FD_203631 | JGI IMG/M metagenome (GOLD analysis project Ga0315314, IMG submission 203631) | Freshwater sediment microbial communities from Lake Towuti, South Sulawesi, Indonesia - TDP9 | ecosystem: Environmental > Aquatic > Freshwater > Lake > Sediment | place: Indonesia: South Sulawesi...
CCAGGTCTGCTCGGTGTCCTCGCGCACGTTGTCTACGGGCGAGAGGATGAAGCGGCCCGTGCCCGCCAGCTCCGCCATCGCCTCTTCTACTGCGGCGCGCGCTTCCGGCCCCGTGCCCTCCTCGATCACCAGCGGGCCGCTCACCCCGCCCCACAGCCCCACTCTCCCGCCGAGCTTCTCCCGCACCTCGGCGAGGGCCGTGCCCTTCCCCATGCCGGGGTCCACGCCGACGATCACGTCAACTCCTGCCTCGACGATCATGTCCGCCACCGGCATCATTCCGGTGGTGATAATGTAGGCATAGCGAGCTCCTGCCTGGTGGACAAGCTTCACGTCGCGCCGGAGCGTTGGCAGGATGAACTCGCGGTAGAGCTTGGGCGACCAGAAGTCCGTCCCCTCATACCAGGCGCGGCGGAAGACGACATCGGGCTTGGCCTGAAGATGCACCTCAAGCCTGGACCGGTTCCAGTCATCCACTAGCGCGATCAGCTCGCGCAGGAACTCGGGCTGGTCATACGCCCACATGAGCGGCGCCGTCCCGCCACAGAGCCACATAAGGGTGTCAATGACGCAGCCTGTGCCGTAGTCCTGACCGACGAGGTTGGTGTCCTCGCCCGTCATCAACCATCGCTCCCCCCGCCAGCCGCCGTGGACCAGAAAGCCGTGTTCATCGGCGAAGCGCCTGCGGCGCGCGCTCTCCTCGAGGAAAGAGCTGGCATCGCCGTCCGATGGCGGTCGCAGCAGGTCGCTCAGCGCCGCGAGTTCCTCTGGGCGCGAGACCGGATGCCGGACCGCCCGCGGGGTGATGTGATCGCTGAACAGCGGCAGACGATCCCCGAAGGGCCATCCCTCGACCTGTCTGACGATCGAGGTGAGATCGCCGGCCGGCGTGTGATAGACGCGGGTGAGCAGGGGAGGCTCGCCGTCTCTACCCGGCTCAACCGACTCCTCGATCCGCACCTCCGGGGAGAAGCGAACCGGCAGATCATCCAGGCGGATGCGTGTGTCCAGTCCCATCTCCGCCTGGCGCAGGGCGAACTCGTACTCATCCCGGCACTTGAGCCGGAGCGCGCGGAAGATCATGAACGAACAGGGGATGGGCGCTCCTGGCGCCCGGTCAATGGCGGCCAGCAATCGCTCGCGTGATGACATCCTCGCCTTCCCGGTCAGCGTCAGAGAAACACAGGGGCAGGAGACTAGCTCCTGCCCCACGGGTCGTGTCAGCAGTCGTCACGTCTAGTATTCCGGCGGGCCGCCGGCCGGCACCGGCTTCTCCTTCTCCGGCTTCTCGGCTACCAACGCCTCGGTCGTCAGCAGCATGCCGGCGATGGAGGCGGCGTTTTCGAGCGCGGAGCGGGCGACCTTGGCCGGGTCAACGATGCCTGCCTTGACGAGGTCCTCGATCTGCTCGTTGAGGGCATTGAAGCCAATCCCCAGCTTCTCGCCCTTGATCCGCTCGACGATCACCGATCCCTCGACGCCGGCGTTGTTGGCGATGGTGCGCAGGGGCTCCTCCAACGCGCGCCGCACGATGTCAACGCCGATCTTCTCGTCGCCGCGGGCGTTCTTGCGCACGTTGTCCAGCACGCCGGAGACGTTCATGAAGGTGACGCCACCACCGGGAACCAGGCCTTCCTCCACCCCAGCCCGGGCGGCGGAAAGAGCGTCCTCGAACCGGTGCTTCTTCTCCTTCAGCTCCGTCTCGGTAGCCGCGCCGACCTTGATGACGGCGACGCCTCCGGCGAGCTTGGCGAGCCGCTCCTGGAGCTTCTCGCGGTCGTAGGAGGAATCGGTCTCCTCGATCTGACGGCGGATCTGCTCCATCCGGCCCTTGATCGCCTCATGGCTACCGGCCCCCTCGATAATCGTGGTGTCATCCTTGGTGATGACCACCTTCTTCCCCTGACCAAGCTCGCTGAGAGAGACGTTCTCGAGCTTCATGCCCAGGTCCTTGGACAGGAACGTGCCGGCGGTCAGGATGGCGATGTCCTCCAGCATTGCCTTGCGGCGGTCGCCAAAGCCGGGCGCCTTCACCGCGGCCGCCTGGAAGGTGCCGCGCACCTTGTTGACCACCAGGGTGGCGAGCGCCTCGCCATCCACGTCCTCGGCGATGATGATGAGCGGGCGGCGGGCGGCGGCCACCTTCTCCAACAGCGGGAGCAAGTCCGCGACTGAGCTGATCTTCTCCTCGTGGATGAGGATAAAGGGATCCTCCAGCACCGCCTCCATGCGCTCGGCATCGGTGACGAAATAGGGCGAGATATAGCCCTTGTCGAACTGCATGCCCTCGACCACCTCGACGGTGGTCTCGGTCCCCCGCGACTCCTCGACCGTGATGACGCCTTCCTTGCCCACCTTGTCCATGGCGTCGGCGACGTAGCGGCCGAGCTCGGGGTCATTGCCGGCGATGGAGGCCAGGTTCTCGATCGCCTCCTTGGTGTCAACCGGCTTGGAGACCTTCTTGATCTCGGACACCACCGAGTCAACCGCCTTGTCAATGCCGCGCTTGAGCAGCATCGGGTTGGCGCCGGCGGCGACGTTCTTCATCCCCTGCTCGACGATCGCCTCCGCCAGCACGGTCGCCGTAGTGGTGCCGTCGCCGGCGACGTCATTGGTCTTGCTCGCGACCTCACGGACGAGCTGCGCGCCCATGTTCTCGTAAGGATCCTCGAGTTCGATCTCCTTGGCGACGGTGACACCATCCTTGGTGATAGTGGGCGAGCCCCACTTCTTGCTGAGGACGACATTCCGACCCTTGGGTCCGAGCGTAGCCTTGACGGCTGCCGCGACGGAGCTCACCCCACGCTGTAGGGCTCGGCGTGCCTCCTCGCTGTACAGTAGCATCTTGGCAGCCATATCCTTCCTCCTTTTGCGTAGTACGCTTGCCTGATTGGCGTCCGGGGTCTGGGGACTGGGGATTGGGGGATGGCGGACGGCTTCACTGCCCAGCCCCCAATCCCTAGCCCCCGACCCCTGTTCAACGCCTTACTTCTTCTTCTTACCGTCGGTCTTGATCGCCAGTACGGAACCCTCGTCAAGGATCACGTACTCGTCCTTGCCGATCTCGATGGTCGTTCCCCCGTACTCGGAGTAGACCACTGTATCCCCGACGGAAACCTCCATCGGGGCCCGCTGCCCGTTCTCCAGCAGCTTTCCTGGCCCCACCGCCAACACCTCGCCCTCCCGCGGCTTCTTCTTCGCCGTATCTGGCAGGACGATCCCGCCCTTGGTCACTTCCTCTTCCTCGCCCGGTTTCACGACAACGCGATCACCGAGTGGGCGGAGCATACCATCACCTCCCGATCAGGATACTTGAGTTGTTACGGCCACCACCCTGGACACAACGTGCCAGTGGCCGTGAAGTCACCGACCGTCGCCCGGAGGCCGCGCTCAGACACACACCGGCCCAGGCCGCCTGACGGTGACCCGAGCCAGTGACGCAGCCTCTCGGTAAGCGACGGCGGCAGGACCCCAGCGGCCTGGCGCCGTCAGCCTAGTAGGATAGCGAATAGGGGGGGCCTCGTCAAGAGGTCCCATCGCCGGAAAGTGCAACCCAGCAGCCAAGCTCCGGAAGCAGCTCTCAGACGCCCCACGGCAGCACCCGATCGGCCAGCCGAGTGAGGTACTGGTTCATGTAGCGGACGGCCAGTTCCCATCGCTGGCTGACCAGCAGGAGGCCGATCAGGATGATGATCCCGCCGCTGACGAGCTCTACCGCCCGGTAATGGCGCTGGAGAAAGCCGAAGGCTCGCACCGCGTAGGCGAACAGCAGCCCGGCGGCGGTGAAGCAGACTGCCAGTGTGGCGCTGAAGAGGGCGAAGAGCGCTGCTGACTGCGCCGGCGGCGAGTGCTGCGCCACACCGAACAACGCGCCGACCCAAGGGCCGATGCAGGGCGTCCAGCCAAACCCAAACGCGAAGCCCAGCAGCGGCGCGCCCCATATGCCCAGCGACCCGCGCAGCCTGATCCTGCGGTCCTGATACAGAAAAGGCAGCCTCACCACGCCGACCACGAACAGCCCGAACACGATGACGACTACCCCAAGCACGATGTTGAGGATGCGCTGTCTCGCCCCCAGCCAGCCCCCGACGGCGCCCGCGGACCAACCCAGGGGGATGAACACGGCGCTGAGGCCCAGGGAGAACAGCAGGCACGAGATGAGGATGCGGATCAGGTGCCTGGCGCGGCGCTCTTTCAGTTGCTCCACCGACAGGCCGGAGATCATCGAAAGATAGCCCGGGATGAGCGGCAGTACGCAGGGGGAGACGAACGAGAACAACCCCGCCGCGATCGCGATCAGCCAGGCCGGTTGTTGCTCAGCAGTCATATCGTCTTCCGTTGCTTCGGGCGCTTCCGCGCCGAAGCCGTCCTTGGTCTCGCTGCCAACGCATCCTACCGCTCTCCGCTGGCGGCGTTGAGGCGAAGCAGCCATTCGGCATATGGTGGCTTGACGGTAGGTGGCGCGTTCTCGGCGTGGTAGATGCGCTCTAGTTCCCGCGTCGCCTTCTCGCACTCGCCAGTCAGCAGGCCGTTGTGGGCAACAAGTTCCTTGTCTATGGTAGCGCGCAGCAGCAGAATGCGCCACCGCCAGGCGCTCCGTGCGTAGTCGGACAGCTTCTCGTCGGCCGCCGCCAGCAGTCCGTAGCAACGCTGCGCGCCGGCGTCGGGCTGCAAAAGCCGGACCACGCCCCGCAGCACCCCACCTTCGTCCTTGCGGAGTTCGTAACGCCCGGCCTCCTGGTCTACTAGCACTCGCGGGCCGTGGGCCTCGAGTATCTCGACCGCGGTCGCCACGTCATCGGCGACGTCCGGTGAGTACTCGAAGGCCGCGTACTCGCGGACTGTGTCCATCGCTCTGCGGCTCGCATCCCAGCCGAACTGGATGGCTATCACCTTGTTCACGTCCTCGAAGATGCCTTCGGAGTACGGGAAGCCGCCTGCCAGCTTCGCGCCCGCCTGGTCCCACGAGCGCTGGAGGAGCGCCGGCGCTGGGTTGGCGCCGAAACCGCCCCACGGTCCCCAGCCGCCGGCATCCCACATGGTGATCTCTGAGAAGCTAACCATCGGCAGCCCACCGGGAACGCCGTGCTCGATTGGGAACGTTGGGAAGCGAGCGAGTGCGTTGTCGGCGAGGATGCAGTCGGCCCAAACGCGGCCTTCGCGGAAGCGCTTCGCCAGCCCCGCCCATTCGGCATCGTCGAAGTACCAAGTGGAGAGGATGACTCGGCCTTGCGGATACTGCTCCCGGAACACCCCCGCCTCCGCCTCGGCGATCGTCAGGAAGCCGTTGGAACCCCAGGGCCGGCATTGCTCGCAGTCACAGCCGCCAGCGTCGTACGGCCAGATCACGAGGTGATCTATGCCGGCGTCCTTGAGCATCGCGAACGCCTTCCGGAACTGCTCCAACAGCAGGTCTCTGCCGCGATCTATGCTGGGGCATATGCTCTGGGACAGTATCCACGCCCCGCGACCCGGCCCCTTCGCCTGGAGTTCCGAGTCGGTCACCGGCGCGCCGTTGGCTATGATCAGGACGCCAACAGACATCCCCGCACCGCGCCCGGCCTCGATGATCGCCCGCTGCCGCGCGAGCCAAGCATGTCCGGCCTGATCGTCGTCCCCCCCTGGCGCCATGGGCAGAACAACCGTAAGCGAGTTGCAGCCCCACAGCGCAAGCTCCTCGAGGTATCGGCGGATCTCCTCCACCGGCGCGCTGCAGTAGTAGTTGGCGAAAGCGGCGAAGTAGATGCCGCGAATGAGCTTCTCGGGCGTGGAGGTCCCTCTCCACGTGCTCGGCCCGAAGGCGCCTTCGCCAAACCGGGAGCCGCGCAGGAACCTGCCGACCCCGTAGATGAGCCCTGGTTCGTCGTTTCCAACTATCCGGATTGCTCCGTCTGCCGCCTCCTCGATGCGGAACCCCTGTGTCCCGATGCCGGACTCGATGCCGAGCCCTATCCGCAGCTCCCCCTGCTGGGCGCCGCAGATGGCAGCGGCGCAGCGCGCGTTGATCTGCTCGCGCAGCAGCAGCGTCGCCTTCGCCACCAACGGTGAGGTAGGCACCTCCACGGAAGCCTGCACCGAGTTGACCATGTCGTCGCCTCCCTGAGCGCCTCTGCACAGCCCCGGCAGCAGCATTGCCAGCAGCAGGATCGAGCAGTACCTGGTGGGCAGCCTGGATCCCGTCATCGCTTTGGCGCGCAGCTGCGGTGCGGGCAGTTGAGCCTATGCGCCGACGACCCGCCTTGCCACCTCCGCCCATTCCCACAATCGCTGCGGCTGGTAGCACACGGTGCTGATGTCCTTCAGGATCAGCTCGACCGGGCATCCGTGGCGCGCGTACGCCTCCACCGTCTCGCGCAGGTCCCGCTCTACGAGCCCCTGGTCCCAGTTGTCGCGGGCAAGGAGCGCCGGGCTGGGCTTGCGGGAGAAGACGAAGTCCCGACCGATCCGCTCGGCCCCCTTCTCGACATCCACCCAGGGGCTCATCGAGATCTTGCGGACATTCGGGATGTTGCGAATGATGTGGATCTTCTCGTGCAGCGGCTCGCAGCAGCCGTAATAGCCCAAGCCGAAGCGCGAGAACCACCTCACCGCATAGTCCAGCCAGAACTCCTTGTGCATGGCGGGCGAGACCGTGGCGAAGATCTGGGCCATGCCATAGCTCCACAGGTCCTTCGCCCGCGGATGCTCCGCGTCGAATCCGGGCTTCGGTAGCTCATCGGTATAAGCCCCCGTACAGTGGATCAGCCGCTGTCCGCGCCCGAGCAGCCCGAGCGCCTGGTACTGGTCGAGCTGGGACAGGCTAACCTCGGTCAGGCGCGCCACGATCTGGTGCATGAACTGGGGCCTGTCGGCTAGGTCCAGGATCATGTGCTCCGGGCTCCGCCACTGGACGATGATGTCCCAGGGCGAGAAGTTAGGGAAGCGGCCCTGCATCCGCACTTCGAGCACACCGTCGAAGATCGCGTGCGCTTTCTCCCCCAGCCCGGCCGTCGCTTTCTCGTCCAGGCTGATATGGGGCTCGGCGATCTTCCTCAGGTCATCTTCCGTCTGGAGCTGGTCAATGTAGGCGTGGCCGTAGATGTCGTTTCTCGGGTCGAGAATGGCAGCTTTCTCGACTATCGGAAGCCCGAAGCCCTCGCCGCGGATGACCTTCGGGATCTCGACGATGGGCTCGACCACCATGTCGGCCCGCATGTGCCGCCATTGGTAGAGCGTCCTGCGCAGCGTCGTCTCGATTTGCTGACAGAACTCATCTTCGGTGCGGAGCGTGAGTTCATCGTTGACATCCATCTCGTGCCACGGTATCTGGTCAATCATCACCATGGGGCGGATGGGCTTGAGGCCGTTCAGCGCCTTCCACAGCCCGATAGTCTCTTGCTGGACGGGCAGCGCGGCTATCTCCGCCACTTGCGCGGCGAGTTCGCGAAGAGTCTCTCGATCGGTCCGGGAAATCGTTGCAGGCACCTGCTTGTCCTCCGTTGACGGGCTCGGGACGCCTGCGGCTAGCGTCGTTCCCGCTCACGTATGCCACTCCGGCTTCCTCCGGAGATACCGTCGCACCGAGAAGGTGGAGCCGGTCAGGCCCAGCGCGGCGCCGGCGGCGAGCAGCCCAAAGCCGAACCAGGTGAGGATGCTGTCCGGCGCCAGCACCACGAACGGCACCGATTCGGCCGACAGGCTGCGCAGGTACATGTGTGCTGGCAGCAAGATGCAGGCGGCCAGCGTCGCGCCCAGTGCCCCGTGCAGCATCCCCTCCAGCAGGAACGGCGCCGCGATGACGCCCCGGCCCGCCCCTATCAACTGCATGATGTAGATCTCTCGCCAGCGCGAGTGCAGCGCCAGTCTGATGGTGTTGTGGACGATGAAGATGCCGGCCAGCGCCACCAGCAGCGACAGCGCGATACCCGCGCCAGTCAGTATCTGTTTCCCCTGGATCAGCCGATAGGTGAAGCCGCCTTTCTGCCTTGATTCGGCCGCGCTGGGTACGACATCCTTCACGCCGTTCAGCGTCTCCAGCTTGGCGGCGACCCGCGGCACCAGCTCGGGCTCCTTCACATAGACCGTTATGCCGTCAGGCAGCGGATTGTCTATCCCCCGCAGCTTGCGGCTACTCACGATGGTGCGGCTCAACCACCGCCAGCCCTCCTCCTTCGGAACGAACTTGGCCGCTCGCACCTCCGGCCAGCGCGCCACGGACCTGGCCGCCTCCTCCGCCTTGTCGCGGGGATGATCGCGCAGGAAGTAGGCGCGAACCTCGAGCATATCGCGCAGGTTGTGCGTCAGCGATTTGATGTCGAGCATCAGCAGCACGAGGGAGCCGAGCACGAGCATCAGCACCGCGATGGTGGAGATCGTAGTGATCGCGATCAGCCGCTCGCGCCGCAGGTGCAACGCGGTCTCTCGGCATACGAAGTCAATCGTATTCCAGCTCATAGCCAACTCACGGCAGAGGCAAGCAGCGCGAACACCGTGATTCGGGGTCCGGGACTCGAGAGTGTACGACCGGGTGGCTCTCGGCCCTCGACTCTCGGTTTTCGAATCTCGGCTTTCGGCCGTTCAGTCCCGTTCGAGATCATCCGGGTAGCCACCCTCCGGGGTATCGCGGAAGATGGCGCCGTGCCTCAGCGCGATCACTCGCCGGCGCATCGAGTTGACAATCGCCGGGTCGTGAGTCGCCACCAGCACGGTGGCCCCGCTGCCATTGGCCTTGGCCAGCAGGCCGATGATATGGGCCGAGGAATCCGGGTCCAGGTTGCCCGTGGGCTCGTCGGCCAGGATGAGCGCCGGCCGAATGGCAAGCACCCGGGCGACGGCCAGGCTCTGCTGTTCGCCCGCGGAAAGCTGGGACGGGTGGTCATCGGCCTTGTCCAGCAGCCCGACCTCGGCCAGCGCCTCGGGCACTCGCCGCAGCACGTCTCGGTAGGCATGCCCAGTGGCGTGCAGGGCGAAGGCGACGTTCTCCCAGGCGGTGCGCGGCAGCAGGCGGAAGTCCTGGAAGACAACGCCGATCCGCCGGCGGAGGAAGGCCACCCGGCCGGGTGACAGGGCGGCGACATCCCAGCCGAAGACCCGCACCTCCCCCCTGGTCGCCAGCTCGTCGCAGTAGAGCAACTTCAGGACCGTGGACTTGCCATGCCCGGTTGGGCCCACCATGAAGGCGAACTCGCCCTGCTCGACGGTCAGGTCAACATCGGAGAGAGCCGTCACGCCGTTGGGGTAGGTGACGGTCACGTTCTGCAGCTCAACGGTGGCGGGCATCCCGGCCGATTATAGCCCAGGCCATGGCGAGAAGGCAAATAGGGTGGCGTGTGGCATATGACGGAAGGGCAGCAGCTGACGGCTTCGCGGCTAGGGAACGACCTTCCGAAGATGGCGGCTATTGGATGATGGGCGGGACGAATAGGCTGCGTCTTCGCGGCGCGCTCATCCTGTGCGGGCTGTCGGGCGCCCTGCTCGCCCTCGCCTTCCCGAGGCCGGGCTGGTGGCCGCTGGCCTGGGTGGGGCTCGTGCCCTGGCTTGTTGCAGTGCGGCTCGGCAGCGGGTGGGGCGCGCTGTTGGGAAGCTGGCTTGGCGGATTCGTGTTCTTCGGGGTGCTGTGCTACTGGCTTGCCCTCTTCGGAGTGAGCGTCTGGTTCTTTGCCTGCCTGGTCCTTGCCATTGCCGGCGTGGTGTGGGGGGCGGGTGTTCGCTGGATGGGCAAGCTCGGCGCGCTGGCGCGGATCATCGGCGCGGCCGCGTTGTGGTGTGGCGTGGAATGGGTGCGGGGCCTCGGCGCGTTCGGATTCACCTGGGGCTGGCTGGGCTACAGCCAGACCCCGGCGCTGTGGCTGCTGCCAGTGGCGCGCATGGCTGGCGCTATCGGCATCTCTCTGCTGATCGTCCTGGTAAATGCGTCAATCGCGGAAGCCGTGGTGAGCATCGCGGGACGGGAACCGGCAGCACGACCGGCGGGCCGCCTCGTCGCGGTATGCGGCTTCGCCGCGCTGGTTGTGTTTGGCGCGGGGAAGCTAGCGGCCCGTCAACGGCTGACAGGCCCGCCCGTGACGGTGGCGGTGGTTCAGGGCAGCGCGAGCGGCCCCCTGCGGGCCGCGGATGTGAACGTGCCGCTCTCGGCCCAGGAGCGGGCGGAGACGCGCCGCATCTACACCGAGCTTACCGCAGAGGCGGCGCGGGCCCGCCCCGTGCTGGTCGTCTGGCCGGAGAGCGTGCTGACCAGCGACCCTGACGCTGACCCGGTGGTGGCAGAGTGGGTGGCGCGCGCGGCGCGGCTCGCACACGCCTGGCTCATCGCCGGCGGCCCTTATGTGGATAGGCGCGGCAGGCAGTTCAACTCGGCCTATCTCTACGCAGCGAGCGGCAATCAGGTGGCGCGCTACGACAAGGTCCAGCTCGTGCCCTTCGGCGAGTACGTCCCGTGGCGGAGCCGCCTGCCGTTCATCGAGCGCTATCACGTGCGCGACGCAGACTTCGCGGCCGGTGCCGTGCACCGAGTGCTGCAAGCAGGCATTGTCGCAGTAGGACCGATGATCTGCTTCGAATCCATCTTCCCTCAGATCTCTTCGAACCTGACTGCCCGTGGCGCGCAGGTGCTCGCTATCATCACCAATGACGCCTGGTTCGGTCACACCGCGGCCGCCGCGCAGCACCGTCAGATCGCCGTCTTGCGCGCGGTCGAGACCAACCGCTGGGTGGTGCGCGCGGCGAGCGGGGGCATCTCCTCGATCATCTCGCCGGAGGGTCGAGTCGTGGCGGAGGCAGGCCTGTTCGAGCGCAAGGTGCTCAGCCACGAGATCAGGCTCGCCCCGGCCGGCGCCCGCCCCGGGCCGCTAGGCAGCGCCTTCGCCTGGTTGATGGTGTTCCTGTCGGTGGCGTTCCTCATTGCGCCGGCGGCCCTTCCGCGCCGTCGGCAAGGGCCTCGCGCAGCTCGGCCGTCAGCTCGCCCGCGGCCGCCCGGTCGAGCAGCTCCTCGATGATCGGGATGTGCCAGAAGTAGCCGGCCTGCGAGACCTGGTGCTCGATCTGCACCCGGCCGGCCTCGACCGTCAGCCTGCCCCGGAATCCCGCCTCCGGCGAGCGGATGCCGCGGACGACCACCGGCCGCCCAAGCAACTGGGAGAGGGCGCGGCGCTTCGCCTCAAGCGGCGGAGGAAGTGGCTCCATGTGTCGAGGGTTTGCGTTGAGGGCGTCGGTTCCTCTTGAACTGACACCTCAGACTGTGCTATCATAGTTCTGCGCCCTGTCGCGTCTCTCGGGGCCCGGAAAGCTGTGGCCATGCTGACGGCATTCATGATACTGCAGATCGTCGCCGCGCTGGCGCTGATCGCGCTCACCGCGGTGACGCAGACCAAGAGCGAGCAGGGCGGCAGCGGCTTCGGCTGGGGCACCATCGGCGGCAAGAGCTCCTCCAGCATCGCCGGTCTGGAGGACCAGCTCACCCGGATAACGACCTACACCGCGGCGGTGTTCCTGATCCTCTCGATGATCGTCGGGGTGATGAGCGTCCGGTCGTAGGGGGACGAGAACAGAGCAATAGACCGCAATCGAGCCTGGCAGGCCAGGCCTCATTGCTGTGTTGTCTATTGCTCGATTGCTCTGGCGGCGCGTAGCGTTGCCTGTGCCCAGGTGGCGGAATTGGTAGACGCGCTGGCTTGAGGGGCCAGTGACCGCAAGGTCATGCTGGTTCAAATCCAGTCCTGGGCACCACTTCCGCCGTTCACCGCAAAGTCACAGAGGGCGCGGAGCGCTCTCGGTCAGATGAGTCTGTCGTAAGCTTACCGGACCCGGCGGCCTCGCAGCCGCCGGGCCCGGTTCCTGCCGTCCAGTGGCTGGGAGGTGGGCTACCTGATCGAGATCAGGACCTCCTTGGCCACCAACTCTCCGTTGAGCACCACCTGTAGATTGTAGGTATGCCCGGCCTTCAGGTCCCACGCCCTCGTCCCGAGGTTGAAGATGTACTGGTGCGCCTCCGGGTCGTAGCGGAAGCTGTTGCCGGAGTCGGGCGGCTCGGTGCTCACCGGCTCCTCATGCACCCCGGTGATCACGTCCGCGACGTCTGTCACGTAGAGCGCCGCGGCGGCATCGGCCACGTAGCTCTCATCGGTATCCTTCAGTCGGAACTTCACTGGC
>Ga0315314_1003539_pt1 | contig 12125 bp, 9 predicted proteins | sample TDP9_MG_FD_203631 | JGI IMG/M metagenome (GOLD analysis project Ga0315314, IMG submission 203631) | Freshwater sediment microbial communities from Lake Towuti, South Sulawesi, Indonesia - TDP9 | ecosystem: Environmental > Aquatic > Freshwater > Lake > Sediment | place: Indonesia: South Sulawesi...
TTTCAGGGTGTGTTTCACACCCATGATAGGCTCACCTCCTTTGCCTTCAAAGGCTTCGTTCAAGGAGTGAGCCTATCTCTTTTCCCCTGCCTTGTCAACCTCCCAAAAGTCGCACGCATCCGTATCTCTCGTCTCAAAATCCGCCCTAAGTAGGACAGGTTTCCATACCTGCCCATCTAGCCGAAACGTAGCGTCGGGCTTTGGTCCAGGTATTGTCGCATTGAGATACTATAAGCATCGTGGTATAATAGCTTGAGGTGTTCCAATTTGATCGAGCCACATACCTGCCAAGTGAAGACGTCCATCGTTTTCACACACTGGACTCTGTACAGGGAGGCAACAATGCCACTAGATGACGTAAAACGTGAACAAGTTAGAGAAATCTTCGAGAAGTTCTTGGTGAGCCGTGTAAAGACCATACGTAAACTAAAGATCGAAAGTTTGGACATCAATCCCTTCCTTATCCGTCTTCTAGCACAGGAACTCAATCTCAACAACTCCAGGGCTATAGTCAGATGGCTGGTCAACCAGAGGTTGGAGCGAGGGACAGTTACTTCGTTTGGTATCGCTCTTCAGAATGCAGCGAAATTATTCTCCGAGGGTACTGGTGTCGAGGGGGCCGACATTCTGAAGACGAAGGAGGACATACATCACCACATTCAAATCAAAAGCGGTCCGAACACGATCCCGAAGGATTTGGGCGTAAGAATTGCTCAGTTGCTCCGTTCTGCCCAGAGGCGTAACGTGGGATCGGTGGCCCTTTACGGCATGTGCTATGGCAATGTGGGACGGGTGAGCAGTATCGTGAGAAAATACGTTCAAGAGGAAGGTGGCGTTGACTGGATCTCGGGAAGACAATTCTGGGAATTCATCTCAGATGATCCTGATTGCATAGACGATATCTTTCAGATTGCTGCTGAGGTTGGTAAGAGCTTCAAGGACCCGAAAGGACTAACCCTGTTTGACATCATTGAAGCCAAGATCGACGAGCTTACCAGGGAATTTGAAAGGCTGTATGGTCGGGGTGGTGATGCCATGTGGGAGCGCTTGTTGGAGGAGAATTCTTGAGGGCATCGTGAAACTTATTGAAAAGACTCTACCAGTTGAACAACTCAATCGTGTGGCGATGGCTGAAGGAAATGCGAAAAGATCCATCTATCAAATGCACAAGTGGTGGGCTCGCCGGCTAGGTAGCGTCTTCCGTATGATCACACTTTCAGCTTTTAGCGATCACGAATATCCCGAAGAACTGGCTTGGCGTCGATTTTGCGAAGGAGCAAACCTTCAAGGGAAGATCGTGCTAGACCCATTTATGGGGGGTGGCACTATTATTGCGGAAGCTCTCCGTCTAAGTTGCAAGGTCGTTGGTATTGACATCAATCCCGTAGCATGGTTTATCACGAAGAAAGAGATCGAGCCTGTTGACCTTGATGCTTTGGATTCTGCTTTTGCGCATTTGGAAGCCACAGCCTCTCCGTTTATCAAACAGTATTACCAAACTCGGTGTCCATGCGGTCAAGAGGCTGAGGTAATGTATTTCTTCTGGGTGAAAATTGCGACGTGCAATGAATGCGGCGCCGAGGTGAGACTATTCCCAAACTTTGAACTCTCCCGCCGTAATAACCTCAATGTTTCCTTTTGCCCTCATTGCTTTCAAGTCATCGAGACCAAAGGATACGACCCTCAAACCCGATGTGACGAATGTGGGGAAACTTTCGATCCTCGCCAAGGAGTATCTTCGAGAGGCACTTTCTGCTGCCCCGAATGTGGAGAGACGCAACGGATTATAGATGCAGTTCAGCGCAGAGGAACAAAATTGCGAGAAGAACTCCACGCCCTTGAAGGATGCTGCCACACGTGTGGCCGGTTCTTCAAGAGAGTCGACAGCTACGACAGAGCCCTGTGGGAAAGGGCAAAGGAAGAGTTTGTCCGGAGTAGGGATAAGTTGCTCGTGCCAGAGCAGCGTATCCCAATCGAAGGACGCAGTGACCCACGCCCCGTCAATCACGGGTATGAGTACTTTCGGCAAATGTTTAATGAACGACAGTTACTTTGCTTATCAAGGCTCTTGGAAGAAATCATCACACTGCCAGACCAGAACATCCGTGAACTAATGCTTATTGCCTTTTCCGATTGCTTGCAGACGAACACGATGTTTTGCAAATACGAAATTCGATGGCACAAAATCTCGCCTTTCTTTGGGCTTCATGCCTATCATCCTATTGAGCGTCCGACTGAGAACAACGTGTGGGGCACAGTTTATGGGCGTGGCAGCTTTGTCAAGTGCTTTCAGAAAGTTCGGCGCGCGAAGGAATATTGCCAACAGCCCTATGAGCGGCTCTTTGACCTCAGGGGCAGGCGATTCAGCAAGAGGACGGGCACAGAATGCATCGAAGGTCAACCAGTAGAAGCCTTTGACAAGCTACTACATGCGGACAAGGTTGCTTTGCTCAAGTGTGGCAACTCGGAAGATCTATCTTTCATACCTGATAGAGAGATTGATGCGGTTATTACAGACCCACCATATTTTGATAATGTGCAGTACTCTGAGCTGGCCGACTTCTTTTATGTGTGGCTACGATTGGCCCTGCAACATGTGTACCCTTGGTTTACACCTGATCTCTCCGGTCGCCCTGAGGAAATTGTTAAGCGGGATAACTTAGGGAAGACAACTACCTTCTTTAGAGAAAGTCTGACGCGTGTGTTCAAGGAATGTCATCGGGTTCTCAAGGACGATGGTCTAATGATCTTCACTTTTCACCACAACAAGACGTGGGCGTGGGAGAGCATTGCTGAGACCTTGCTGGATGCCGGATTCTATATTACTGCGAGTCCGCTTGTGCGCTCGGAAGGCAAGAGCGGGTTTCACAGCAGTCGCGGAAACATCCGTTATGATGCAATTCTTGTCTGTCGCAAAAAGCCGAGTGGGTGGAGCGGAGGTAAGGCAAGTAGCCTGAAAGAGCAGATTTTGCGCGACGCTGCCTATTGGACACGTAGGACGCTTGAATCTGGCATGGCGATCAACGCCGTAGACGTTTTCACCATAGTAATGGCGAAGAGTATCGAGTATTTCACCAAAGCTTACGCATCATCAGACTTTGGGGAAAAACCCACCACTATCGTTACCTATCTAGCAGAGATGAAACAGGTAGTAGACGCTGTTGCTGAACAATCCCGTGTCGAGTTTGAATCATCCCTTAAGGTCCAGAATCCAGAAGTTAAACAGTTGGCCCTATGTCTAAGAGAATCGAAACGCCGCTATAGCAGCTAAACCTGCCTTTAGGCGGCCCGGCTAAAGCCTCGATTCCCTATATCTAAGAAGAAAACGTCGCCCTTTAGGGCGACGCTACAATCTTCCTGGGATACTTGATCTACCTTGATAATCTAGAACGCCTGTGCTATAATCTCTATTGGGATCTGGTCATTTGTCATTCCGCTAACGGCGGCCCTCTACCTCCTCCTCTAGCCGAGTGAAGAACTCCGCCATGAACCTGTGGCGCTCCTCGGCTATCTTTTTGGCTGTTTCGGTGAAAAGGCTATCTTTCACCCTCTTCAGTTTAACTTCGAACTCGATGGGCGCACTATGCTCGCTGGTCAAAGGGTTCTTCTCCGCCGAGGCATCCTCTGGGACCTCTGTCCAGACCTTCTGCCCTAGTTTTCCAGCCATCATATAGGCTCGGGCTATGCCGATAGCGCCGATGGAATCTAATTTGTCGGCGTCGTAGAGGACCTGGGCCTCTAAGGTTTTTGGTCTGGCGCCTCCGCGGAAACGGTGAGCCTCTACAGCGTGAGCCACAGCCTCCACTTTCTCGGCAGGCCAGCCGGAAAGGATCTGGCGCACCCTCTCCGCTCCCACGCGAGCATGGCATCCGCCGCCCTCCATCTCTTGGGAGCGGTATATATCGTGCAGGAGGGTGGCTGTGTGCACGATCTCCATATCTGCCCCCTCGGCCTCCCCTATCCGCTCGGCCAGGCTCAAGACCCGCAGGACATGGTCGAAATCATGGGCTCCTTCGCTCCCCTGGTAATAGACCCGCGCCTCCTCCACGCTGATCAATCGAGGACCTCCTTCAACCTCTCCTCGTTATAGGCGTAACAGGTGTTCCTAAGATAGGGTCTCCCTAGCCTCAGCCTCTCCTCTTCACTCAGTTTGGCGAAATCACGGCTATCGATCCCCAAACCTTCTGCCACTAGAGCGGCTGAAGCCAGGCGGATGGCGTGAACGGCTAACTCCACTAGATGCACACACCCCTTCTCCTGCCCCAACCTCTCGGCTGCCTTTTTCACCACCCCTCTCTCCACTACTAACCCCACCAGGTTAGGCAACTGGCCCAAAGTCTCTGTGCATACCCCGAAAGGGGTCTTGGACATCTCCGCCCACGCCTCCACGACTTTTCTCTCTCGGACATCGAAGGTCAAGAAGACCCGAGCGCTATGGTCCAGGTCGAGAAGGGAGGCTTCAACCATTATCCTTCCTTGCCCAATACGTCGAACGATACTATTGATGTTCCGTTGATAGATTTCCATTTAGTCCTCTCGTCGATGAACTAGCCCGTGAATTTGCCCAAGAAGAAGCGTCGGGCGCTGGTGAAGTAAAGGGGGAGACGCCGCCAGGTATCGAGGCTGAAAAGGCGCTTCAAGATGCGGCTAGGACGCAAGTAAAAACGCCTATAGGCCTCATGCCACTTCCTCTCTACCAACTCCGCCGTCATCTCTCCGATGGCAAAGCGGGCCTTCTCATCGTGGATGGCGAAATCTCGCCAGTCTCGACTGAAAAGGTTGCCCTCATGCAAGATTATCTCGTAGAGTTCGGTTCCTGGATAGGGGGCGGCGATCATAAAGTTGGCCAGATCGGGGTCGAGTTCCAGGGCCAACCGTATAGTCGCCTCCATGCTCTCCTCTGTCTCCGTGGGCATGCCGAAGATAAAGAAGCCCATCGTCTCCAGCCCCGCCTTTTTTGACCAATGGAAAGCGCATCGTACCTCTTCGATGGTCTGGCCCTTCTTCATATAGTCCAGCACCCTCTGGCTCCCGCTCTCCACTCCAAACCCCACCCGCTTGCAGCCCGCCTCCTTCATAAGATGGAGTAGTTCCTCATCTATGTTGTTCACCCTTATCCCGTGGATGGTGATCCAGGGGATATGGTTGAGCCCCTCTTGGATAAGGAGGCGACAGATCTCTTTGGCCCGCTTACCGTCCAGGGTCATCACATCATCGGTGATGCCTATCTCCGTGGCCCCTAGATCGTTCACTAGCCAGCGCCATTCGGCCACCACATTCTCCGGCGAACGGGGGCGCCAAGTGCGCCCGGTTATGGCTTTGGAACAGAAGATACAACCGTATGGGCAGCCCCGCGAGGTGATGATGGTGTAAGCCCTAGCGTTAGGGTCCAACCCGTCGGTGAGGGGCTGGAGGTTGGTGTACCTTTCGATCTTGAAGAGGTAATGGGCGGGGAAGGGGAGCGCATCCAAATCTTCGGAGAGAGGCCGGGGAGGGTTGTGAACTATCGTCCCTTTTTTATACGATATGCCGAGGATCCCCTCCAAATCGCCCCCCTCCTCCAGGGCGTGCGCCAACTCTACGACCGTCTCTTCGCCCTCTCCTCGGACAACGATATCGACCTCCGGCCGCTCCAAAGATTCGTCGGGGAGAAGAGTAGGATGGGGCCCGCCGAGAACGGTGACCGCACCCCCTTCCTTCGCTTGAGCCGTCACCTCCCAAGCCTCATAGATGAGAGGCGTCACGGCGGTTACGCCCACCAGGTCGAACTTCCCTCTATCCAAAACCTGGCCCACAGGCTCCATCTCCACCATCGCATCGTAGACCTGGACTTGGTGGCCGGCGCGCTCTAAGACCGCACCTAGGTATCCCAAACCTAGAGGTAAATGTTTCCTCGATTCCCAGGCGGTAGATTTGGGGCTGACGAGGAGGATCTTCATCTGGGGCTTCTCCTAGCCACTGATTTCCCCCTTCCAGACCTCCTCAGTCTCCATAGTCGGCGAGGCGACCCTACGCTTTCGCCACCACAGCACCCCGCCGGGGAGGCTGGCTAAATAGATAATTACCTGCATGACAAGCGACATAGCCAAGGCCCCCTCGGGGCTAACCACGCGGCCGATGGCGCTGTATAGCCCGACGAATACTCCCTGGTTCACCCCCAAGCCCGAAGCGATAGAAGGGATGAATTGGGCGATGGGTGTGAGGGGGTTGAAGACCAGAACCCAGAGAAAAGGTATACCGGCCTGTACGGCGTTGGCCGCAAGCCAGTTGACCAGCGTGGTAGTCAGCACGCCCAAGAGGGCGATAGCAAAGGCCAAGGCCAACACGCCCGTCCCGACACGATAGACCTGCACCGCGCCCGATAGACGGTGATAGAGCCCGCCAAAACGAGCCATTGGCCTCCATCCAAACAGCCTCTCCACTAGCCCACGTAGCCGTCGGCTTAATAGCGCGGCAAACCCAGCCATGAAAGCCAATAGCACCACCACCACCGTGGCCATCAGCCACATCAGGTCGGCCCGCCCTAGAGCGAATACGGCATAGGCCAGCATGATCGTAGCCACGACTATGAAGGATGATAGCCCAACCAGTCGGTCAACCACCACCGACACCGCCACCTCTGCCTTCGAGCCCGAGATATGGCGGGCCAGATCATAGCCCCGCGCGATGTCACCAGCCACCATGGCCAGTGGCAGGTTGGCGAAAAAGAGCCCCACCAGGGTGTGGCGCACCACCCTCAAGAAGGAGACAGATAGACCTTGGGCCTGTAACAGACAGCGCCACTTGGCAACGTTCAAGCCGATAGCCACGAAGTAGAGGGCTAGGGCTAAAAGAAGGTACCAGTAGTTGGCTGAGCCGATAGCCCCCACCACCTTCTCCACCTCCACGCGGCTGAAGAGGTAGAATATTAACCCCAGGCTGATGAGTACCTTCAATATAAAAATGAGTCGCTCTTTCAACGGTAAGCCCTCACAAAAACGCTGTTCAGAAAATAACGGGTTGCGGTTCACTCCTGAGAAGAGGGGGAGCCTTCCCCTGAGCCACCGGTATCCACCTTCTTCGTCGTCCAGGCGATATCCCAGACCACATGCTTCTCACCCCGCACATAATAATCGTAGGCTCCCAGTATGCGGGAGTAGGCTTCCAAGGTGGCCAATAGCCCCAAAGCCCATATAAGGCGTAAAGCGCCCAAAACCTCGCCTATAGCCAGCCGCAGAACTCGAGGGGTGTCCAAACTAGAGACCCGATAACCGTACTTCCGCTTCAGGTGGAGATGCCCCGCGTAATTGCGCCGCCTCTGTCGTATGAAGTCGCTAATCGTATGGGGGCCCATGCTGAAGACCACAGCATCGGGGGCGTATCGGACCTGCATCCCCCTCTGGATGACCAGCGCCTCGACGAAGGCCTCATCCATGGCTACATCGGGGGGTATCTGGTCGAAGACCTTGCGGAAGGCTATGAGTTCCCCTAGGCGGGGGATCTCCAGGCATAAAGCGTGTTCCATCTTAAGCCGCAGATGGGAGAAGTATTCCACGATTTGGTCGGGAGCGTTTACCGCCACCTTCTGGGCCCCGGTCATGCCCACCTGGGGGTCCTTGAACATGCGAACCAGGTTCTCTACGCTATCCTCCCGGGGGAGGGTATCGCCGCTCTCCACCACGCAGATATCCTCCTGGGCGTGCTTTAGAAAGAGGTTCACCGCCGAGGTCTTCCCCTCCCGCCTCTCCTGCACCAGGAGGCTGATGCGAGGGTCTTTCTTCATGAACTCCCGCACTATGTCCTCCGTGCGGTCAGTACAGCCAGAGGCCACCACGATGATCTCTGTGACCTCTACCTCGTGGAGGCGTTGATCCAAGATCGCCTGAAGGAGGCGGCCGATATTGGCCTCCTCGTTGTGGGCGGTGATGCCCACGCTACATCTTATCCTCTCGGGGATGTCATCCATTGTTCCGATTCCTTTAGCGGGTCGGCTGCAGTGAGGGGTTAGGAAGCGCCTTTCTGCAAATTCGATACAGCAGTTATGGGAAAAGGCTTTCCCCTAAACTCATGCACTCAACTTACTTCAGCTTACCCGCAGCTTCCAACGACTGCAATATCCTAGGGTCAGATCGAGTGTCCTCTCCTTCAAATAGTTCTGGAGATTCAGGATAACCAAGTTGTATTCGGATAGGGTGTTTATCCATAGCAAGGAGTGTGTCAATCACGATACCGTTAAAGCTCATAGATGAATATGCTACCCAGAATGCCCCACCATAAATCGGCTCTCGACCAACGCAAACCACGAAAGGCACTCCTGTTGTTACGGGAACATCTAACTCTGCGATTCTCTCATAGCCAGAATCCGTGAGATCAATTTCGTGTGTCTCCCAAGTATACGTGACAATATCATCAACAGACAGAATAGGAATTTCATCAAGTTCAAGATCATTCAAATCAATTTCCGTCATCTGCTGAGCAGACATTGTTTGCTTGACCAAATAGATAGAAAATTCACCGACAGTGTTTGTCGGAGTAGAATTTGAGCTCATGGCTGACCAATTACACCCTGTAAGCGAATATAGAAGGACCATAACGAAAAGGAATCGCACCTTCATTGTTTTATCATCCCCCGTTCATACTAACGCTGCCTAACTAGTAGATAGATGGACATTCTTCCACATAAGCCCCAAAGCGGGTGTGTTAAACTGTCCGCCTTATTCTAGTCCCTGCCCTCACTTCACTACCGTCCGCCAGGCCATCCGGGCCGTGCGGGGAAGATCCAGCCAGGTCTTCTTCCGAAGCAGGGTATGCATGATGCGGCTAGGGCGCAGGTAGAACCGCCTGTACGCCTCTCTCCACTTCCGTTCCATTACCTCCGCGGGAAGGCCATCCATCTCGAAGGTGGGCTTGTTTTCAAAGAAGGCGTAATCGTCCCAATCCTGGGCCAGAAGCCTCCCTTTCTTTAAGACCACCTCCCTCATCTCGGTGCCGGGGAAGGGGGTAGCCATGGAGAAGTTAGCCACCAGGGGGTCGAGTTCGCAGGCGAAGCGGATGGTCTCCTCTATCGTCTCCTCCGTCTCCCCCGGCAGGCCGATGATGAAGAAGCCTATCGTCTCCATCCCCACGCTCTTGGCCGCCTTGAAAGCAGCCCGGATCTCTTCCAGGGTGAGATGTTTATCTATCACCGTATCCAGTATCTTTTGGTTTCCGCTCTCCACCCCAAAAGCGGTGCGGATGCAACCCGCCTCTCGCATCTTGCCCAGGAGTTCTTCATCCACTAGGTTAGCCCGGATACCGTTGATCATTATCCAAGGCACATCGTTTAACCCTTGAGAGATGAGGAGGCCGCAGATGGCAAAAACCCGCTTCCGATCGATATTAAAGGAGTCGTCTAATACACCGATCTCCTTGGCGCCCATATCCTTCACCAGCCAGCGCCACTCAGCCACCACATTCTCCGGGGAGCGCATCCGCCAGAGCCGGGGCAAGATCTGGGAACAGTAGGTACAACGGTAGGGGCAACCGCGGGAGGTCAAGATGCTGAAACTCTTCCCCTCGACGGTATCGAGTGTGGGTTGGAGGTTGGTATAACGCTCCATCTGGAAGAGGTGATGGGCGGGGAAGGGGAGGCTATCTATATCGGCGATGACTGGGCGATCGGGGTTATGGATCACCTTGCCATCTTGACGGTAACTGATCCCTTCGACCTCCTCTAACGAGGCTTCCGCCTCCAGACTTTGGCAAAGAGTGGCCCAGGTGGCCTCGCCCTCGCCCCGCACTACAATGTCTACCTCCGGCCTTTGGGCCGACTCTTCGGGAAGGATGGTGGGGTGCGGCCCTCCCAGGACGATGGGGGTAGCCATCTCTGCCTTTATCTCTTGGGCTACCCGCCAAGCCGCCTTGATCTGGATGGTGTTGGCCGTTATCCCTATAAGGCTTGGCCGCTCTTCCCTGAGGAGCCGGCTTAGAGGTGCCTCCTCCACCTCCATATCGAGGATCAGCACCTCATCCCCTCGCGCCTCGGAGACGGCCCCTAGGTAGGCCAAGCCTAAGGGAGGGCTGGTACGCACCTCTATGGGCAACTTACTCTTGGGGTTTATGAGAAGTACCTTCATCTCTAAGGCTATTATACCAGATGGCAGCCTAAACGGCTAGAAAGATTAGCCTTGTTTATGAGGACAAAAGGGGGGAAGATAAGTATCCAAGTTATGAGAAGGTCTTACTTCTAACTCTCCACCAGCCGGACTACGGTTATCCCATCGCCGCCCTCATTCGCTTCCCCGGAACGATAGGAGGCCACTAAAGGGTGGCCTTCCAATGCCTGGCGCACTAGGCGGCGTAGAGTCCCTTTCCCCTTGCCATGGATGATACGGATGGAGGACCATCCACTAAGGAAAGCGTCATCCAGGTACTTATCCAGCCGCCAAAGCGCCTCCTCGGCCTTTTCCCTCCTTATATCTAAAAACTCAGGAACCGGCTGAGAGGGAGGAAAGGAGATCGAGGCCGGGATTCCTTCCCTGGAGAAGCCCTCGCTTGCTGTGAGATCCTCTATATCGGCCTTCACCCGGAAGGAACCTACCTGCACCTCCACCTGGTCGCCTTCTAGAGCCACCACCTCCCCCTCTCTGCCTAGCCCTTCCACCCATACGGCCTCGCCAACCTTCAGTTCGCCCAAAGGAGCCCCCTTCTTAACCGGGGGAAGAGGCAATAGTCTTTCCTCTAGATCGGTGAGTTTGGCTTCTACTTCGGTCGGCCTGGCCTTCTTCACTTCCGCTACTAGGCGATGTATCTCCTCCCGGGCCTCCCTTAACTCCCTCCGCGCTTCCCCCCGAGCCTCATTGATAATCTCTCGGCGGGAGCCCTCTAAGGCTTTAAGTTCCTCCGCTACTTTTCTCTCTTTCCTCTCTGCTTCTGCCCGGGCCGCCTTCGCTGCCTCGGCCGCCGCCAACGCCTCGTCCCGAGCCCTTTTGATATCTTCTAGATAACTCCCTACTTCCAGATCCTCCCGGGAGATGAGCCTCCTCGCCTCCCTCACCACCCCCTCCTCGAGCCCCAAGCGAGTGGCTATGGCTAGGGCGTTGCTCTGCCCGGGGAGGCCGATGCTCATCACATAGGTGGGAGCCAGGCTCGCTAGATCGAACTCCACAGAGGCGTTCTCCACCCCCGGAGTGATATGGGCATAACTCTTCAATTCAGAGTAATGGGTAGCCACGAAAGAGGTGATCTTTCTCTGACGGAGGTGTTCCAAGATGGCTCGCGCCAGGGCGGAACCTTCTACTGGGTCGGTGCCAGCCCCTAGTTCATCGAGCAATACCAAACACCTCTCGTTGGCTCGAGCCAGGATGGTCACAATGTTAGTCATGTGAGAGGAGAAGGTAGAGAGGCTCTGTTCTATACTTTGTTCATCGCCGATATCGGCGTAGACCCCTTCGAAGATGGAGAGTTCTGCCTCCTGAGCCGGGATATGCAACCCTGACTGAGCCATTAAGGCGGCGAGCCCCACCGTCTTCAGGGAGACGGTCTTCCCCCCGGTATTGGGGCCGGTGATAACCAAGATGAAGAAGTCGTCGTTTATATGGATACCGATGGGGACTACCTCTTCCGGAGGAAGGAGGGGGTGGCGTGCCTGGGTTAAACGGAGCATGGAACCGGGGTGCAAGAAATCCCCTTTGGGAGAGCGAAAGGAGATGAATTTTGGCTCGACGCAGGAGAGGGTAGCGCTATATCGGCCTTTGGCTAGGGCCAAATCTAAGGAGGCCAAGGCTTTAAGTGTCCTCTCGATAGCCGGTATCTCTTCAGCCACTCGGATGGTCAGCCCCTTGAGGATCCGTTCCCTCTCTTTCTCCTCCGCCAGTTGCAATTCCCTCCATTGGTTGTTCAACTCCAATGTGGCTAAAGGCTCCACGAAGAGGGTTGCCCCGCTGGCCGATTGATCGTGAACCACCCCGGGGATCCGTCCTTTGAAATCGGCCTTGAGAGGGATCACATACCGCCCTGAGCGCTGGGTTACCATCGGCTCTTGGAGGAAGGGGGCGTTCCTGGGAGAGGAGGCGATCCGCTCTATCTTGGAAAGAAGCCTCTCGTGCACCTGGTGGAGTTCCCGCCTTATCTTGGCCAGGGCCGGGCTGGCCCCATCCACCACCTCT
>Ga0315314_1003540_pt1 | contig 12121 bp, 13 predicted proteins | sample TDP9_MG_FD_203631 | JGI IMG/M metagenome (GOLD analysis project Ga0315314, IMG submission 203631) | Freshwater sediment microbial communities from Lake Towuti, South Sulawesi, Indonesia - TDP9 | ecosystem: Environmental > Aquatic > Freshwater > Lake > Sediment | place: Indonesia: South Sulawesi...
TTGATTTTCTCTTTATGAGTCTCTATTTCGATTTTGAACTTCATACACTTCATTCTAGAACATTTCTCCTTAAATTATTAATGCAGAAGTTGTGGGGAGATATCGCCATCGGTTTTCTATTAAGGTTAGGAGTGTATCTTAACTTTCTTTGATTTAAGTTTCAAACGGCTTGATCTACACTCAAACACAACCTTCTTCAAAACTTTGCCTAAGAGCAACCTAGATAGCTTAAAGTACATAACAGAAACCGCACAGTTTTCAACATTCAAGAACCCTTTCAAATGATAGATTTCATATTTGGAGCATATTTGAATCATATTAGAGGGGCTCTAGCGCCTGAACGCACACACAAACACTCTGGTTACAGCATATGGCAAGTTTTAAAACAAACAGCCAGCGTAATGGATATAACTCTTCAAGTCAGGGTGAAAAACCATGTCTAAACCAGCCAAGAAAACAGTCATCATCTTCTTGGACACGGACAAGCACGCCAGCCCATTCGACATCTTAACAGCGGTTGACCTCTTTCCCGACGCCCAAATCCTAACCTACAGCAACGTCATGCCTGAAGACTCCAGGCGCATTATTCAAGACGCCATGTTCCCCCGAGGACCAGACGGAGCCAAACAAACCAAACTCTTCATCGGAGGACAAGACGTTGAAAAAGCAACCCAAATCCTCGAAATAGCCAAGAAAAACATGTTCCCACCCTTCGAACTAGCCCTCATAATCGACCCCAGAGGCGCCTACACCACAGCATCCGCAGCCGTGGCTAAAACACTGGCAACATCCATCGAAAAAGGACTAGGCGACTTCAAAGAAAAGACAATCACCGTCTTAGCGGGCACAGGACCAGTAGGACAGATAGCATCACGCCTCTACGCCACGGAAAGCGCCAAAGTAGTCGTAACCTCAAGAGACCTAGCCAGATCAACGAATGTCGCCAAAAAAATAAACGAAGAAATAAGAAGCGAACTCGCATGCGGAGTCAAAGCTGCAGAGCCAAACGAGGTCGGCGCAGCCATAAAAGACTCAGACGTGATACTTTCAGCGGGCGCTGCTGGCATAGCCCTGCTGCCATTAAACGTGCTGAAAGAGTATGGCAAACGTTGCAAGGTTGTGGGCGACATCAACGCTGTTCCACCCCTCGGCGTTGAAGGTCTAAAGTCAACAGATGAAAACGTTGAGTTCTTACCTGGCGTATGGGGAATCGGCGCCCTGTCGATTGGCACATTCAAGAACAAAGTTGAGGCGCAACTCTTCAAGCGGGCGGTTGAGGCTCCAAAGGGAATATTCGATTACAAAATCGCGTACGAAATCGCTAAATCAATGGTCATGGCTAAACTAGAAAAGAAGCAAAGTAACCCAAGTGAGACTGGCCGTAATCTGCTTCCCTTCTGACAACTAAAAGCGATTTGCCATCCAGTTCACAAGAGCGAAAAAGGAGGTGATTCGTTGGAAACATTAACAATGATTCTCCAAAGCGCACCCTACGGAGACGAAAAAGTCTGGAACGCCTTAAGGTTAGCAAAAGCACTGATCACCGCTACCGTCGGAATGCAAGTGAACATCTTCCTGCTCGGCGACGCAGTAACCACGGCGAAAAAGGGACAGAAACCTCCGGAAGGCTACTACAACCTGGAGAAAATGCTTAGCGAACTAATTGCTCAACGCGTAGAGGTCGTTGCTTGTCGCACATGCTTGAGTGCGAGGGGGTTAACCCAAGAAGACTTGGTTGAAGGCGCAAAAGTGGGGACGACTGTTGGAAACCTGGCTCAGTGGGTGAAGGAAAGCCAAAAGATTCTTTCTTTTTAGGTTGGTGTGCACAAAATAGATTGTATAAAATGTCTATAATGTAAATACCATAAGTATTTATGAAACGCGTCAAATAGAAAACCGCTCAGTCCTCAAAGAAGTAATGCGGGCGCAACCATTCGAGGGGCTTTTCAGCATGTCATTAGAGTTGAAGGTAATTCTGTTCAAGGGCAACGAGTAAAAAAACAGAATCCAACCTTGTTGAACGCCGCAGAAGAGATCACTTCTCAAAGGTTGCTGCAAGCCATAATGAAGCGCAAAACCTTATAGAAAGTGGCTTTGAATATGTTACCAACATGCGAATTGTAGAAATGGCTGACAAACTGTATAGGAAGAGAAACCCATGGAAACCGAAGTAGGCAGAGTCGGCGATTTGAAGGTTGTACAGAGAGCATTAACGGGATACATTCTAGAAAACGGCATGGAAATTGATGATACATTCGCCGAAATGTTTCCGATGTGGGTTGGAAGAGTCTTAATCACAGCCGCCAACGAGAAGTGGGCTCAGACCGCAGCAAAAGTGGCTACAGGCTTCGCTTCATCCATAATTATGTCGCCCGCCGAGGCTGGATTAGAGGGAAACGTGCCAGCAGACAAGACTCCTGACGGACGCCCAGGAACAATCATTCAAATATATCATCGTACACGACACGAGCTTAAACAACAGATGATCCTCAGAATAGGTCAGTGCGTCATGACTTGCCCAACAACCGCAGCTTTTGACGCTTTGTCAGGAGCCAAGAGAAAGCTAAATATCGGTCGGAGCATCCGATTGTTCGGCGACGGCTTCCAACGCAGAGATACATTGGCTGAGCGAAGGGTTTGGCGCATACCCGTCTTGGAAGGAGAATTCATCGTGGAGGACAGCTTCGGCGCCCAAAACGCGGTTGCGGGCGGAAACTTTCTCATATTGGCTGAGAACCAGAAGGCAGGGCTGCAGGCTGCGGAGGAGGCTGTCAACGCTATCGGTTCAAGGTCTGAGGGCGTCATACTGCCTTTTCCAGGAGGCGTCTGTAGGTCAGGGTCCAAGGCGGGTTCGTTAAAGTACAAGTTGAAGGCGTCCACTTTCCATCAGTACTGCCCTAGACTAAAGAAGCTGGTATCCGACACAATGGTTCCTGAAAACGTCAGCAGCGTCTACGAGGTTGTCATCAACGGTTTAGACCTGGACGTGGTCAAGCGGGCTATGGCTGAGGGAATAAAAGCAGCTGTGAAGGTTCCGGGCGTGGTGAAAATCTCGGCTGGCAACTATGGCGGCAAACTAGGTCCGTATAAGGCGTATTTGAAAGAAGTCTTGCAACTCTAATCAAGGTGTGTGCACGAAACTTGCGCTTGATTGTCGCCATAACCGGTGCCAGCGGCGTGGTCTACGGTAAGCGTTTTTTAGAGGTGCTTCGGGAGAAAGGGGTTGAAATACACCTAATTGTGAGCAAGGCGGCGGGGGAGGTCGTTGAACACGAGTTGAAAATTAGTAAGAAAGGCTTGGAGGGGTTGGCACATCACGTTTATAGCAACGCTGATATAGATGCACCCTTAATGAGCGGGTCATTCCAGACAGACGGCATGATTATTATTCCATGTACCATGAAGACCTTGGCAGGAATTGTTCATGGATACTCTGACAATCTCATTCTAAGAGCGGCAGACGTGACACTGAAAGAGAGACGAAAACTCATTGTTGTTCCGCGTGAAACTCCCTTGAGCGTTGTTCACCTTCGCAACATGCTTGCGGTAGCCAAACTTGGAGCGGCTGTAATTCCTGCTATGCCTGCTTACTATCATAAACCCAAGAAAATAGATGACCTCGTGGATTTTGTGGTGGGTAAGGTTTTGGACTGCTTGGGGGTTGAGCATGGGCTTTTCAGACGATGGCAAGGCACGAGCAAAAAGTAATCGCATGTTAAATAGATTTCGTGTATGTGTGTGCACACAGGCGCTAGAGCCCCTGTATTAGGATCCAAATAGGAGTAGAATGTTAAGAGAGAGGGGGGTGTGTTAACATGTATTTAAATCAACAATATTATGTATCTGTCAGCTTAAGAGTTGGTAGATTAAAAACATAGAAAAAAAGGGGTTGAACGGATTTAATTCCGCTCAAACCGGAAACGGTAAGGCAGGCATTATGGCTCTATGAACATCATGGGTTTCTGAATCAGATTTCGAATATGGGTGGTTACTTTTAATCTTGACTACATTTTCATACATATTAAATAGAATGGCCACTTAAACAAGCATCTTAAATTGCGTATTTGTGCATAGGGTGTCATATGTGTCTGACCAACAATCAACAGTCGACAACGCTCATAAAAAACTAGATCCCCAAGACTTTGGAAGTTTGTTGCATGGAATTTTGTTTGCATACCAGAAAAGTGTGAAAGAGATTTTGGGCAGTGGCGCTACAATTTTCGTACACCCAGTATTGGATATAATCCAAACAATCAATGAGACAACAGGAGTCAACTTGATCAAAGGACGCGATATAGACGAGGTTTTTGCAAACCTCTCCGAGACTATGCCAGCTTCAGGAATCGTCAAAGAGTTTCGATTTGAGAAGCTCGGTCCTAAAAGGTACATTCTACATGTTGAAGGGTGTGTCTGGGCACCGCACATTCATCAGGAGTTAAAACCCTCCGATGTGGTATGTCCATACGCCTTAATAGCTATGTCCATCTTCCAAAAAACAACAAAAACCAAAATCAGAGTAGCCGACTCTGAATACACCAAAACAGGAACTAACACTATAATTGAAGCATTATAACATTGGTGATTACTTCCGAAGAGTTGGACAAAGCTATGGAAAAAGGTTGGAAGACCACATGGTCCTGATTGAAAGATATTCTAGCTTTCTTGATAACGCATACAAACATCTTTTCAGAATTAATAATCTAACAAATGACAGGAATTATAACCCAAAAACTAGGTGATTTAATGGATTATGTTTCCATGTTCTTTGACTTATTTACTGTGGCGATTTCTCTTGTGCTCCTCTTTTTGTCCTTGTGGATTTGGAGATTCTTCAAAGGCGGCATCATGAACAACATGGCTAAGCTGCTCATAGCCACGTCGATCTTCCTGTTAGTTAGCTCCATATTATGCTTCTCAGCGATGCTTGTTGAGATGGGCGAATGGCTTACCACATTACATAAAATCATTGACTTCGTGGGAATCGTGCTGCTTACCTGCTCAATCTACATGTTCTACTTGGGATGGAACAGGTTAAAAAAGGGATCAAAGAAGACATTTGGTTTGTAACGTCGGTTAGGCGTTACCGTGAACACGTGAAACTATGTTACGAAGATATTTAAATCTATGACTTTTAAGTCAGTAACTTTATGTATTCTGTTCCTTTTCCTTCAGGTGAGCCCACTACCACCCTGTGATACTTTCGTTTGTTCTTCTTGTCTATCACTAGTTCCAGCTTTCCTTTCACAAGAATGCTTTCTCCAACCTCGGCTAGGTCTCCGTACAATCCTTCGTATGAAACAACCTCTTCTATGTCCGCAACCTGTGGACCCTTGATGACCCTTGCGTCTTGAACATGATAGACAGCTGGCAAAAACATTGAATTGACGTTTTCAACCACAACAGCGCCCATGACAACTATGCCGAGTGGCTCGTAAATCTTGTCTGCGTATTCCTCATCCACCTCCTCCTCAAGCTTGGTTGGGTGGACACTGAACTCGGTGTCTTCAAAGATGCCAAGGTTCCACTTCCTCTTGTAAACCAGCAGCGCTTCGTCCAGCGTCAAGTGGTATGACTCAGCCTTTTTCCTGCACCAAGTTTTCAGAGCAGAGCCTTCTAGTCTTCGGATTTTTGGGGTTTGCTGAGAATACACCTCTTGCAGGACACGTTTCACCGCTAAACTGTTTTTGGAGCCGTAGACGGTTAGGTCTATGTCTGAAACCCCTAAACGGTGGATATTAAGTAATATAGAGCCTGTCACTCCGAAGAATTCGATGGGAACGCCGCTCTTTTCAGACAAAAACGTGGCGAATCTTGTTACTTTTTTCTGTAGTATGTCGAGACGTTTGGCGCTTGTGAGTTGAGCCAGTTTTTCTTCGGGTTTGTAATGCTTGGCAAGGTATTGAAGGGGCACGGCTGTCATCAAAATGTTGTAGAAGGGCGAGTAGAAAAGATAGTGCGGATAATCCTTCTCAAGCAAACTGAAGGTTTCTAAAAGGCTTGGAATGGTGTAGTCTCGCAGCACGCGTTTGAATCGCCATATACCCTTGCCCCAGCTCCCCAGCCTAGCAGGAACATACTTCAGATACGATATAACCCTGTTTGGAGGATGATACGGTCCGACCACGCAGAAGAAGAACCCTTCCTTGGTTCGCAGGAAGTCGCGGTCTCTGAACCTTCGCATAAACTTAACCTTTTGAACGTTCAACTATATTTTATCTTGGCTTAAAAGAGGTGTGTTTCCCCCGAACACAAAAGAGGAAAAATAATTTGACAAGTTTCAGGTTGAGGGACAGAGACGCCGTTCTCACCCAAGAGGGCTTAATCTTCAGAGTCTACGGTTACACTCACCCACCAAAAGCTTGCATTTGCGATGTCGAATACGCGCCAGCCTCAGTCTTTGAGTCGGAAGAGCCGCGAGCCCTTCGCCAAAGAGGAGGTCAAATCTACTACAAGTTCTACTCAGACCAGGGCTTACGGTTTGTGCTGGAAAAGTATCCGCAATACACAGTTTGGCATGCTCCACTCCAGACTCGCTTTGTGGGCGTTCACTTAAACCAAATCACAGAGATACGAAGACCAGACGAGACATTTCAAAAGATGCTGGCGGCACAGCCTTCTAAAAGCGACAGTCTTCACCAAGCCCTGCAAACACTCTCAAACCTAATGCTTGAAAGGGTTGGGCTGTCTCACACTGATTTAGGAGTGTTCGGTTCACTGCTCCATGGTTTCTATCATCCACGATTCTCTGACCTCGACCTCGTCTTGTACGGTGGAGAAAAACTCAGGAAGTTGCGGGAAACCTTGGAAACCATGTACAAGAAGTGGTCTTCACCTCTACAAAACGAGTTTGAAACCGAAGAGGCTGTGAAAGAAAAAACTAGACACTGGAGATTCGCAAACTACAGCCCAAAAGAGTACTGCTGGCACCAAAGGAGGAAAACAATCTACGCACTTTTTCAAGACAAGAAGAGCGGCAGAGTCATCAAGACCGAGTTTGAACCCGTCAAAGAATGGGGGGAAATCCACAACGAGTACGATTCACGAACACGAATATTGAAAAAGGGCTGGGTGAGGGTGGTTGCTCGCATAACCAATGACAATGAAGCACCTTTCATGCCTTCAATCTATGGAGTTGAAATCAAAAGAGTCTTAGAAGGTGGGAAAGCAGACGACGTTCAACGCATCCTCTCCTACGTTGAGGAGTTTAGAATGCAGGCTGAGAGAGACGAAGAGGTGTACGTGGAAGGAAACCTTGAGCAGGTCATCACTCCAGCGAAAACGTTTCACCAAATCACATTAACCTATAGACCTCGCTATTACGAACAGGTGTTGAAGGTTACCCAGCTTTAGCGACTACTTCTACATCGGAATCATGTAATCTGAAACCTTGTTTCCCAACAGCACCCTATAATATTCTTGTTCGCCTTCCTTTTGCACCCTTTCAATCTTGCCCTGAGCCACCACAGACTCACCGTTTCTTGCCTGTTCACAGAACCTGCCGCGAAAAGAAACTATTTCTTGAATCCATTTCACTTTTGGTCCTTCAACAATTTCCACTTTGTCGATTTTGTAGTGGCAGGGAGTGAAAATCATCTGGGAGTTGTCTGTCACGGTTGCCTTGATTTTGGCGTATCCCACTGGTTGATAATGAACTGTGCCATATTGCTCGTCTGTTTCGTTCCAGTCTTTTACACAACGGATGTAATAGTCTCGACCCTCAAATTTGCCCTGCAAGACTTTCCTCGACTCTGTTCGAACAAAATCTTCGAAAGGCATGGAAGTGTCCTTCGAACGAAAATCGAAGAGATGCCGCAACTCTCTCTTACTGTATGATTTGACTGGGCTGTCTTTGTCATTCATTAAAGTTCTAAGTGAATCATAAACCCTGCAGCAGCTTTGTGACCCGTAAACAACAAGGTCAATGTCGGACTTGGGCGTGTTCAGTTCAACAAGCAACGAACCAGAAACGCCAAGCGCATTCCAAGAAACGTCAGCGTTCTTCTTCAACGTTTCTGCAAAATGAAGCGTTGCCGTTTCAAGTGGGGTCAGTAGTCTTTTTTGGCGAAGTTTTCGCAAACATTCCCCTGGTTTGTAATGGTGCTTTATTGCTTCAATTGGAACCTCGCAGAACCACTCATTGAAAAGAGAGTCATAAACCAAATACTGAGAAAACCTTTTCCGAAGCAACTCGTATCGTTCGTGAAGCGGATAGACCTTGCGATAGGTTACTCCCCCTCTTTTTCTTTCGCCCTTCGGGTCAGGCGTGAAACGAATGAAGGCTATGACTTTATCTGGCGGATGAACCATGCTCTTAACGTCAAAAATATTGCCGTCGAACGTTTCTATGAGGTCGCCTTCCCGAGCCTTCATACCCATCCACATGCATTTTAATTAAGCAACAATTGACTCTTTAAGAGGCACAATATTGCTAGACTCTAAGGCTTTGATAAGCGGAATCGCAATGACCATAACTATAACTGCTTGAATAATCCTTATCGCAGGGTATATAAAGGGGCTCACTAGAAAAAGAAATCTGACGTCATCTATGTTGCTTATACTAAATATCCCTTCGTAAACGATTGGAACCGCAAAAATGTCTGCACCCCACATGTTATCAGCTTGATTTCCAATAAAAGCCAATAAAAAGTAGAATGGTGCTTGCGATTTCAAAGATTTGAATTTAGCCAGTTTCACAACTGGAAAGATAAGAGCCAAAGCAATGATTTTGTCCCATGTGGTAGCGAGACCTACATACCAAAACTCCGAAAGCGGTTGTGATGGAGGCAGAAACCAAAACACCGCAATGAGAGATGCTAGGATCACAAAAGCGTATTTCCACTTTTTGTAGAAGATGAAACCCACAACCAAGGCGTTTAGGGGCGGAGACAACAGAAATGGCAAGCCGTACGATATTCCTCCGCTTGGGGGAAGAACCCACGTTACAAACGCTCCCAAGAGAGCGGTCAAAAACCCCAAGTATGGTCCCATCAACAAGCCGAAAATGGACGCCAATAACGCCTCAAGCTTAATAGTTATTTCAGGAATACCCACAGCGGGAATGAAAGGGGATATGAGTGATGCCACGTAATAGAGCGCGGCGAATATAGCCATTAGGGCGATGTTTTTGGTTGTTAGCTTCATTTGTTTGCCCAGTTCAGAGTTGCTGTGTAATTTTTTACACAACGTCTATTTAAATTAGACGCACAATGATAAGAGAAAAACGGAGCCCGAAATACTATGAACCCTAAAATGCCAAAAGACATCCCAGAATACGTTTCAGAATGCTTGCAGCTCACTGTTCTGTTGGAAGTAAGCGCCTATCCCAAGCCTGGCAACGTTCACAGAACCGCCGATTTTGAAGAAACCCGATACGAGCATTTTTTGGCTTCAGCGATTGCTCTTGGACCTCACTTCAGACATGCCGCGAAGCAGGGTATGCTAGTACATTCTGGAAAAGTTGGCTTAGAAAAGGTTGGGCTTGGAAAGATAATCAAAGAAGCGGTTGCAAGCGTGTCGTCTTGGCAGCACGGTGGAAACACGGTTTTGGGTTCGATTATTCTGCTTGTGCCAGTCGCGGTTGCAGCGGGAAAAGCCCTTGCTGAAGGCGAGTTTTCAATTCATAGCCTCAGAAAAAACATTAAGTCGGTTGTGGAGTCAACAACTCCAGAAGACTCCGTGAACGTTTACGAAGCCATCAGCATCGCTCAACCTGGTGGGCTTGGCAAGGCGCCCAAACTCGACGTGATGGACGCTGCTTCAAGAAAGAAAATTGTTGAGGACAAGGTTAGTCTCTACCAGGTTTTCAAAATCTCTGCGCCTTGGGACTCCGTCTCCTCTGAATGGGTCAGTGATTATCACATCACATTCGACATTGGCTATCCATTCTTTACTCATACACTACAAGAAACAAACGATGTCAACACGGCAACGGTGCACACGTTTCTCAGGATTTTGTCCGAGGTGCCTGACACACTTATTGCGAGGAAGACAGGATTAAACAAAGCAAAAGAGGTCTCTGCCCAAGCCAAACACATGCTAAAGACAGGAGGCTTAACAACCTCAGAAGGCGAGAAAAACCTCCAACAATTCGACCAAAAACTCCGCGACCCCGCTCATCAACTCAACCCAGGAACAACCGCCGACCTCACCGCAGCAGTCCTAGCCATAGCAATCCTCAAGGGATACAAACCATAAAAACACAATCAACCCTCAAGCATACATATTTGAAACCTATTTGGATCCTAATAGAGGGGCTAGGTCAACCGTGCGCACACACAAACACAAACATTAAACAAGCAACAAAAAGACGCGAAAACGTTTATCCCAAACCCTAAACCATTCTACAACAACAAAACAAAGGTGGACTGAAAACATCAGCACGCCCATGCCAATAATCGCAGTTGTTGGAAGCAGACGCTCAGGCAAAACAACGACAGTAGAAGCCCTAGTTCGGGGATTGACCAAGAAGGGATACCGGGTCGCCACAGCTAAACACATTCCAGAAGTTGACTTCACCATGGACACTAAGGGAAAGGATACGTGGAGACACGCGCAGGCTGGAGCAAAAATATTAATGAGTGTAGCGCCAAACGAGTTGACAATAATCAAAAAAGTCGACACCATAGAATATGACTTGAGCGCGCTCGTGGAGCAATGCGAGAAAGAAGCCGACATTCTGATTTTGGAAGGCTTCAGAAAACTTGTTGCAAAGAACCTGTCAATACCTAAAGTGGTCACGGTGAAAAGTGCGAAAGAGGTTTCGGAAACCTCAGAATTTTTCAAACCCATACTAGTCTTCGAGGGCTCTGCTAAAGTAGAGATGGCGGGGCTTAAAATCCCTAAAATCGACTTGTTCAGAGAACCGCAAAAACTGGTAGAAATTGTCGACAAAAGAGTCGGACCGCTTATAAAAAAGAGAAGAGCGCTCAAAGAAACCCTCAATGTTCAATTCAACCAAAAAACTCTGCCACTCAACCCCTTTGTTCAAAAGTTTATGCGAAGTGTCGTTTTATCGATGGTTTCAACCTTAAAGAAAGCAGTGATTAAGGGAGACGAAAACATTTCCATAAAAATTGAACAATAATGGAGACTTGGATTAAACCAAAAGAGTAAACTTGAAAACAAACTTTTAATACTTATCCACGATTCGCACAACTTAAATATTCTTTCAGCTCAACCTAGAAAAACAACAGGTGACACCATGACAAACGAGAAAGAAGCATTTTGGGCAGGAATGGTTGTGGCTATTATCATGCTCGCCAGCGGATTTTCAATGCTTCTCATGGAACCATACACTGGATTTGGCGCAGTGATCTTATCCATGGGAGTGATGACGATGATGCTGTCCTTGATGATGAGAGTGCTGGTGGTTCAAATTCAAAAATGGATGGATTATAATGCAAGAATCGAGGAAACAGTTGCCAACATTCTCTCACTGAGGCGAACTTACTCAAAAACCTCGAAACCAGAACAGGTAAAAAAGCCTTAAGGAAAAAATCACAACTCTGCAACATAAAAAGCACAAACGAAAAAACTGTTTGAAATAGAAGATTTTTTCATAAAGCTCTTAAACTCAGTACACTAGTTAAATGCGGAGACTCGCCTCAATTTTTTGGGGTTAGGAGGTCTGCTGAGAGAGAGAAAGGAGTTTATTTTTTTGCAAAATAAACTGGCAGACCTCTGCAAACCTGTCCAATCTTGAGGCAAAGCCTCCTCTACTTGCCACGTGCCTTTCCTTGGCACTTTTTTGTTTCTCCTCTGTGACAGCGAGAGTATGAATTACAGAGCCTTGAAAGCCTCAAACCATCGGTTGTAAGACGAAACCATATCTGGCGAAACGCTGGGCTTTCTCGCCTCCAAGATGCCCCTAAAGTCATCCATGCAAGTGGGTCTTGGCTGAGCCTGCCTGTCCTTGGCTTGCCCAGACTCAAAGAATTCGCCGACAACACTGAGGTGGGCTGATTGTGCCACGTCTCTGATGTCGCTGCCCGAAAAGCCTTCGGACATTCGACTTAAGCTGTAGAGGTCCATGTCTGGCGCCAAAGTCAGATGACTAGTATAGAGTTTGAACATGCGCAGACGGGCGTTGTAGTCGGGTAGAGGAACAAGAATCCGTTTTTGG
>Ga0315314_1003541_pt1 | contig 12119 bp, 16 predicted proteins | sample TDP9_MG_FD_203631 | JGI IMG/M metagenome (GOLD analysis project Ga0315314, IMG submission 203631) | Freshwater sediment microbial communities from Lake Towuti, South Sulawesi, Indonesia - TDP9 | ecosystem: Environmental > Aquatic > Freshwater > Lake > Sediment | place: Indonesia: South Sulawesi...
GGTGTCGCCGACTCATTACGTGAAAAGATTCCTCAAGCTACTGAGAAAATGAGAAGAGTTGGCATCAAGAAAATTGTCATGCTCACAGGCGACACTTCACGTATAGCCAAAGTCGTGGCAAAACGAGCTGGTATAAACGAAGTCCAGGCAGAGTTGCTTCCAGAAGATAAGGTTCTTTACGTTGAAAAGTTCAGGGCCACTCATAAAGTGGCTATGGTTGGCGATGGGATTAATGACGCACCTGCGCTAGCTTCGGCTGATGTTGGGATAGCTATGGGTGCCGCTGGAACTGACATTGCTATAGAAACCGCAGGTATTGTCTTGACCACCAATGAATTAAGTAAAGTACCTGAAGCCATCGGTTTAAGCAAAGGGACATTAAACGTTATAAAACAGAACATTCTGTTTGCACTTGCAATCAACATTCTAGGGATCATCATATCAACAACTGGAATAGTGCATCCGATTTTAGCAGCAGCGATTCACGAAGGCAACGCCTTATCAGTAGTTCTAAACTCAGTTCGTTTAATTAGAGCAAAATGACCCATAACCAGAATATTTTAACTTTCAAAAATTGAGGCTGAGCATTCAACTTTTGGTAATGCTAGGAAAACCGAGAATTTAAACGCCAGTCGCAACACTTAGTGCGGGGGGAGGGATTTGAACCCCCATAATTTAGATAGATATTTTCCTCCAGTCAGACCTGTCGTCTTCATTAGTCTGAGGTGAGAAATTTAAACGAGATAAGTCACGTATCCCGGGCTACCATTAAACCGTGGATAGGTCGAGGTTTAGTTCTCGCTTTCTGTATAGACCAAGAATCCGGTTAAAGGCATCATTCTTGAGAAGTTTGGATCTTAACGCGCGTGTATGTTATTCCTGTAACTGACCTTGAGGCAAGAGGCCTTTAACTTTCTCAGAAAACTTTTTAACATCTTCTGCGGCCTCCATAACCAATGCTGATGGTAACCAAGCCTCATAGAAGTTCTGATGTAGAGTTGTTGCGACTAACCATAGGGTTCGAATCTGGGGATCCCGTGTCTCTTCCCAGAGTTTCGTTACAAATTCGTGAAGTTCGCCGTGGCTCTTGATGTCTAAGCCCCTCGATGCTGCAACTGCCTTAACTATCTCTTCCGATGCCCCCCATAACTTTTCAGATGCTTGGGCGTAGTCTTCCTTAGCCAAGAACTCGTCTGCATCCCTCAAGTATTTTTCGTGGAGCTTAAGGTAATAGTCGGCTTTCTCGTTTGAGTTCAGAGTCTTCGGGTTGAGAGCCTCCACTATAAGTTCGTCAACCGAGATCCCTCTTTTGCGGGCGTCCATTTCTAGCTTTTTATAAAGCTTTTCCGGTATTAAAACTGAAGCCATACTTCCCCGCTTATCTAATAAACAAGCGTTCCTTTAATATTTATGTTTGTTTAGTTCTGTTGCGTCTTCGGGACTGAGGGCGCTAACTTCGTTCATGCCCGAATTCGCAAGATTTAAACGCAAGAAGGCATCTACCCCGGGCTACCTCATGTTCAAAGATTGACCACTTTCTGGTCCTTGGCAGAGGAATAACGTTATAAAATATGTTTCCTAAGTAAAGTGTGGAGCCGTATGCTGCTTAAGAAACGAGTCTCTTTGGCGATAATTTTGTTGAGTGTGGCTTTGTATATTCTATTGCCAACCTTGGATGAAGTTTTTATTCACCCCGTATTTGGGTTATTTTTGTCTCAAGTTTTTGATATGCCTTTCATTCATGGAACGTTCCTATCCGCTATCATATACCGTAGCATAGGCGTTGTGTGTCTGCTGAGCGCTTTACTTATCGGAGGAAAGCCCATATACCAAAAACTAAAAGGAAGATTCAAAAGACATAAGCAAGGAAACCGATAATTTAAACCGACATTTGAATCCCCGCGACCCCGTCGTGTTTAACGGGCTATTTCTAACAACTCTTTTTTCAAAGCTATCCGGATAACTCCCTCAGAGCTGATATTTTACTTATCGGCGGATTCAACGAAAGGTATTTAAGGAGTTTGGTTCATAAAAATGAACATATGTTCAAAAAAATGAATTTTATGACTCCTAGGAGCTTGGGCGTTCTTTACTTTCTCTTATCTAACCCGATGGAGCAGTTTCATGAGAGAGAAATAGTTAGACGAACTAGCGTCAGTGTAGGTGCGGTAAATCAATTTCTACAAAAATTTCACAAGATCGGGCTTGTTGAAAGGGATAGACATGGAAAAACAAACCTTTACAGAGTAAATCTAAAGAATCCCGTCGCCAGACAGTTCAAAGTCTTGTTTAACGTATTAGCCCTTAACGAATTAGTTGACAAGATTAAACATATTTCAGACAGAATTGCCTTGTTCGGAAGTTGCGCTGAAGGAACCGATGTTAAAGATAGCGACATAGACCTGTTCGTATTAACATCCAACCCCGAAGAGATTCAACATGAAATAAGGATTTATGAACAAAAAATTGATAGAAGAATCGCTCCTATTGTTGTTGATCCAAACGAGCTTGCGAAAATGAAGACAAGGAATAAGCCCTTATACGAAAGGGTTTCAAAAGGTATAACGTTATGGGAACGCGAATGAGCTTCAGATTAAAACGGTTGCTCGAAGAAAAAAGACTCACTAGAATTACGCCAGACAAAAAGCTCGTCCTCAAAGAAATAGAAGGAGCTGAATCTGATCTAGAAACCGCAAGAAAATCTTTAGAGGATGGAAATTTTAAATGGGCTATAATTCAAGGTTACTACTCGATTTTTCATGCTGCAAGAGCATTGCTCTACAGCAAAGGGTTCCGTGAAAAGAGCCATTACGCGCTCTTAGTTGCTATTCAAGAACTTTTCAGCAATGAGCTTGAATCCCATCTAATCCAAGGATTTGAAGACGCTATGAACCTCAGACAAACAGCAGATTACGGCCTTACATTTTCCGAAGAAGGGGCTCTTGACGTAATAAAAACTGCCGATAAATTTCTGCTTAAAACCAAAGAAATCCTGAAAATTCAATAAATGAGGAATTCAAACGAGGATTTAAACCTACTTGACCTCACCATTATTCTCGTTGAGCTCCTCGGGGAACAGATTCTTAAAGATGATCGAGGGCATAAAACCGTTGTAAAAAGGATTTTTGAACTTCATGCGCTGGTCTAGTTGTGACAAAGAAGAGGTGTAAACTCTTTGTAGGTTTCGACTCAAAAACGCGTATATTGTCTTAATGGGCTGCACAAAGGTTAAATAGTGCCTCAAAGAAAAAAAGAGGCTACGGGGGAGTTTGAATGGTAAATCCCGAGTTAGCTGTAGCGCCTATGCATCGAATATGCAAGAAAGCCGGCGCAGAGAGGGTGAGTGAAGCAGCGGCAGAGGAGTTGGCAAAGGCCCTCGAAGATGTCGGCGTCAAGATCGCTAGAGAAGCCATCGACTACGCCATGCACGCGGGAAGAAAAACCGTTAAAGAAGAAGACATCGAAATCGCCGCAAGGAAAGTCCTAAGCAAGTAACTGCGCGTGACATCATTCATCTCAAAATCCGAACAGAAAGCTGCCTGTTAGAAAATTGCCGTAGGCAGATCGGATAACACGGCTAAACACTAATATGGGAAACCACTTAAATCCATTAATATTTCTTGAATGAGGTGTATCCGTTGTATGGATGGAACGGCCGGATTTTGCGGGTGGATCTATCAAAGCGGAAAATCAGGGGTGAAGAGTTCGGTTCCGATTTCGCTTTAAGTTTCTTGGGTGGAAGAGGCTTTGCAATTAAGATTCTCTGGGACGAGTTAAAGCCGGGAATAGAGCCCCTCTCACCTGAAAACAAGCTCGTATTCGCTGCCGGACCCTTGACCGGGTTTCCATTACCCAGCAGTGGCAAGCTTCTCGTCGCTTCCAAGAGCCCCTTAACTGGTGGATACGGCGACGGCAACCTAGGCTCTTGGGCATCACTGAAACTGAGGAGGGCCGGATACGACGCTGTAGTGCTAGAAGGCAAAGCCCAGAAGCCAAGTTTTCTCTTGGTCGAAAACGAAAAGGCGGAGATCAAGGATGCTCATGACCTTTGGGGGCTCGGGACCTTCGAGACTGAAGAGAGGCTGATGAAGAAGTATGGAAAAACGGCTGGTGTTCTGGTTATAGGACCCGCTGGGGAGAAGCTTGTCAGGTATGCCACCGTGGTCTCCCAAAAGGGAAGATCGGGTGGAAGGCCGGGTATGGGCGCGGTGATGGGCTCCAAGAACTTGAAAGCCCTCGTTTTCCTAGGCTCCAAAGAGATTCCAGTGGCCGATGCCAAAGGTTTAGAAGCCCTCGGCAAGGATGGGTATAAGTCGCTTCTTGGAAGGCGCAATTACGAGTTCTGGAAAAGGCAAGGGACGATGGCTACCATTGAGTGGAGCCAGGAAAACTGCGTTCTGCCCACCAACAACTTCAGAGAAGGTGCCTTTGATGAAGCTGGAAACATCGGCGGATATGCCATGGAGAAGTTGAAAACCACCATTAGGGGATGTCCCGAGTGCAACATGATCTGCGGCAACGTTATAGAGGATACAGAAGAGAAGTCCTCGGAGCTTGACTACGAGAACGTAGCTATGCTTGGGTCCAACACCGGTTTGGGAGATCTCAAAAAAGTTGCGGTTCTCAACCGACTAGCCGACGACTATGGCATCGACACCATATCGCTTGGAAACGTGATAGGCTTTGCCATGGAGGCTTCCGAAAAGAAGCTGATCAAATATGTCCTCGACTGGGGCGACTTCGACGGTGCTAAGACACTGACTGAAGATATTGTTCACCGCCGGGGAATAGGTTTCTTTTTAGCGGATGGAGTGAGGAGAGCGGCTGAAAGGCTGGGTGGAGACGCCGAACGGTGGGCCATGCACGTGAAGGGGCTTGAGATTTCGGCGTATGACTGCCGCTCAACCCCTGGTATGGCTCTATCCTTTGGAACATCGCCTATAGGCGCCCACCACAAGGACGCTTGGGTTATCGCTTGGGAGGTGTCCGTTGGGCGAGAGGCGTACAGCGAGGCCAAGGTTGACAAGGTTCTAGAGTTCCAGAGGATCAGAGGAGGAATGTTTGAAAGTCTAGTGACCTGCAGATTCCCATGGATAGAGCTGGGTTTTGAGCTGGATTGGTACCCGCGCTTCCTTAAAGCGGCGACCGGTGTTGAAATGACGTTTAGCGACCTCTACACCATCGCCGACAGAATCTACACCCTGATCAGGGCCTTCTGGGTTAGGGAGTACAAGACCGGGTGGAGCAGCGCTCAGGACTATCCGCCGGCAAGATGGTTCGATGAACCCCTCACCAAGGGGCCTTACAAGGGAGCCACCCTAGACAGAGACAAATATGAGGTCATGCTTCAAGGGTACTATCAACGTAGAGGCTGGGATCGTCGAGGCATACCCACGGAGGCCACGCTGAAAAGACTTGGTCTAGAGGACGTAGCCCAACAGCTCAAACAACACGTGCAACTTGCTCCATGAATCGATCTTAACGAGATTTGATAAACCAACGCATTTCGTCCCAATTGTTTGCGATAGAGACTGTTAAGTAGGAGAGAATTCCAAACTATCTAGCGCGCGCTATTTTAGAGATAACACATAAGTGGCGAGCCGCTGCCATTACAATCTGGCTTTGCTGCTCAAAAGAAGAGGATACGCCTTCATCCGTTTCAGTGAAATAAATTTTCAAATTTAAGGCATACAAAAACATATTTATCTCTGAGGGAGATTCAATCTTCGGTTGCTCCGGTAGTATAGTCCGGTTAAGTATGACGGCCTCTCGCCGCTTGGGGGGAAAGCCGCCGACCCGGGTTCAAATCCCGGCCGGAGCACCAATATAAAACGCTGACACAAACCTGATTTCGATTGATTTTTAACATTGAACAAAAGGAAGTTTTAAGTACAACATTTCATATTTGTATGAATTGTTTGAGAGGTTATATAATTATGACTGAGGTTGTGAAAGGGAAATATATCTACGGAACCGTAAAGGTTGGCGAAAGAGGACAAGTAGTCATTCCCTCTAAAGCGAGGAACCATTTCAACATAAAGCCCGGCGACCTTTTGCTTGTCATTGGAGATCGGAAAAAGGGTGGCATTGGATTGGTTAAGGCAGATGCAATGAAAGAGTTTGTAATGAAGATGCTGAAGGGTTTAGGGGAAATGGAAGAGGAGAGATGAAAAATCAGAGGTGAAAAGCGTCAGAAGCCTCGGTATGGCTACTATGGTCTTCCAAAGTTCAGCATCCTCGTATCAGTCATAATACTCGTGGGCGTATCAGTCACTCTCTTCTTGTGGCAACTTCCAGGCATATTCATCATATGCTTTGGCTTTTACGCATTCCTCTCTTTTATGATCATGCAGTGGCGAGTTGGGCAATCCGAAACTTGGCGATTGCCCGGGATACTCAAACTTAGGGGTGACGAAAAAGTTTTAGATGTGGGGTGCGGACTTGGAAGGATGACGATCGCTGTGGCTAAACAACTCCCTAAAGGGAGAGTTATTGGCATAGATGTTTGGGATAAAATGGAGATCCCTGGAAACTCGCCGGAGAATGCCTATGCTAACGCAAAGATTGAAGGGGTGCAAGATAAAGTTGAATTCAAAACTGGCAACGTCCTAAATCTTCAATTTCCGGACAACCACTTCGATCTGGTAACGAGTTCAAGTGTTATCAATAATCTTCACAGTAAAGCGGATAAAATGAAATCCCTAAAAGAGATCTATAGAGTGCTGAAAACCGGAGGCAAATTCCTCATGATAGAGCCATTACGAAACCTTCGCAACTTCTTTTTCGGGTGGACTCCGCTGGGAGTTTGGATGCTTTTACCCAAGGGCGCTTGGGTCAAACTTCTTAAGAATGCGGGATTCATTAACCTAGAGTATATCTACCAGGATGGTTCTGGCATATTCGTGATTGAAAAACCGAAAATTTAAACCGAGATTTAAACCTATTCCGGAGCACCAATACGCGGCATTTTCCGATGCGTTAAATTTTAGGCGGTAATAAAAAGTTTGAGGTGGAGACCATAGGGCTGGGATTGCTAATTAAAATACGCGCCCGACGGAAAGGGTTTAGAAGAATGTTGAAAAATGGGGAAACGTTACTGAGAGGATCATGAATCTGCTAGGCTTCCCCCAGTTCCACCCTGACCTTTCCTTTTAAGGTGATTCTATCCTCAGCGAACTCGGAAGAGTAGGCGTACGCCTCCACCCCCTTCACGGCAGCTTCTCTAAGAGCCTTTCCAAACTCGGGGTCGGTTTCGTCGTTGGGGGAGAACACGGAGGCATCGGTCCTCTGAACGATAAACAGAACGCAAGCCCTGTAGCCCTCTTCCTTAGCCTTCATTAAATCCATCACGTGTCTCCTTCCTCTTTCAGTTTTGGCGTCGGGGAACATGGCTCTATCTTCCTTTACTAGGGTGCAGGACTTCACCTCCAGTAAACACCGCTCATGCTTATTGGTTAAGAGGAAGTCGAATCGGGTGTGCCCGTACTGATACTCCGGTCTTATCTTGTTGTATTCTGAGAGTTCTTCTATGTCCTTGTTTCCTAGGGCTTCGAAAACTAGCTTGTTGGGCACCCTAGAGTCCACCGAGATCCTCTGACCATTATACAGAACTCCGATCAGATCATAAGGGGTTTTCCTGTTCTCTTTTACGACTTCTCTGAGAATGACTTCGGTTCCTGGAGTTAAAAGTTCCAGCATCCTTCCGGGGTTGGGCACAAAACTCGGCAAGGTTCTCTTTCCCACCTTTACAAGGGCTAAGAAGCGGTTTGGTCTCTCTTGAAAAACGCCCTTAACGGTTTTTCCCACGATCGCTATGGAGCTAACCATTGCCCGGCTTGCCTCCCTTATAGAATCCATCATCAGAGTTTAGTATTTATATTCCTTCATATCTGTGTTAGAAAAGAGTTGGTGGTGGAAATGGAAGAGAAGGGCTCTCGGATTGCCCTAGTAAGCTCAGCAAAGTGCCGTCATGAAATTGAGAGGTGATGTGGTTAATGGATAAATGGAAGTGCACGGCGTGTGAGTACGTTTACGACCCTGAAAAGGGGGACCCGGACAGTGGTGTCGAGCCGGGAACCCCCTTTGAGGAGCTTCCCGAAGACTGGGTGTGCCCCCTATGCGGCGTCCCTAAAGACATGTTTGAAAAAATAGCCAATTGAAATCACAAAGGACATCGAATTTTCTATGACTGGATGAAACTTTAATAGTTAGTGGTTGCTGTTTTATTATACTTAGAAATAGTAGAAATGTTCACTTCGCCAAAATCTTTAGAGCAAGGAATGTATCAGAAATTCATATATATTATAATTAAGAATTATAAAGGTAGAGCTAGTTTATTCATTAAAGGTGAAACCTAATGGTTAGAGGTTTCTGTTCTGTTTGTGGCAAACAAGTAGGTGGATTCTTGAAACCTACGGCATGGCAATGTCCTCGTTGTAAGAAAGTCTTCTGTCAAGATTGTTGTCCTAAGGTTGGTTTAGTGTTTAAGAAACCTGCATGTCCTGAATGTGGAATAGAACTGGAAAAGTGAGCCTAATGGTCTCTCTTTCTCCTGATGAGCACATACTTTTAACAGATGAGGCTAGGTATCATGGAACTAGGGGTGAATTATATTTAACAAATAAGAAGTTAGCATTTGAATATGAGAAAAGAGGGGTCATTTTTAAAGGTAAGTATTCTGCTGTAAACTTGCCTCTTGAAAGAATATCAGAGGTATCAATTGTAGGAGTAGGTCTATTTAAGAAACTCTCCATAAATACGATAAAAGACCAAGCTTCATTTGGAATCCCTAGATATGAGTTCAATGTGAAATATCCGGAAACCTGGAAAGCGAAGATAGAAGCTACTAGGGCAACACCAACAATAATACCTCAAAGAGAAGTTAAAGAAATCATAAAGGAAATTGTAAAGATAAAGTGCCCATATTGCGGAATGTTAGTAGAGCCCACACTTGCTAGATGCCCAAACTGTGGCGGTATTATTAAATAATTTCCCTTAATGAGTACTCCTATAGCTTCTATTCATTGAAACCAATTCTTTGATTATTTGTTTAAGAGCTAATCCTTTCTTCATTTGTATCATTCTTAAAGCAGTGAAATCATCGAAAATTACCTTTTTACTGTTACCTATGCTAATTTTTAAATACAAAATGAGGACAATTGAACTAATGAGTGATTTAAATGCCTAAAGCCACATTTCGTAAAAAGCTTACCGGTGTCGCAATCGCAATAATTGTTATCGCTATTGTCGTTGTACTGTTTCTACCCATAATCCCAATTACATACGAGGCCACTGAACCCCAACAAAGAACTGAAACATATACTGAGAAAGAGCCATATCAAGTCACTAAAACTGATTCCAAAGTGCTTATTGATGAAAAACCTACCGTTTCAGCTGGAAAGGCAATTTATTACGACGTTCATATTGACGTATCGGGAAAAGAAAGAAATATCGTTTCAGGGGAAGTTGTTGAAACAGCTGGCTATGATATAAACTTCTATGTCCTTGACCAGAAGGGATTTAACGCATGGAAAGAAGGACGCTCAGCTCCAGCATACGTGAGTGCTAATAGAATAAAGTCTTACAGCTATAGCTTTGTGCCAGACCACTCGGACTATTACTTCTTTGTTCTTGACAACACATATTCATGGTTTACTAATAAGGTTCCTCAAATAACAGCCTCATGGAGCTACCAAATAACTACGACAGAATATAGAGATGTTCAAAAAACAAGAACCGTTACTGAATATGTAAAGGTAACTAAGACGAAATATGTTAGCCTATTCCAGCTATTAACGGGGACTGATTAGGCAATAAGATAGGCGACGCAAGATGAAAAGAGGTAGAAAAGCCATATCTACTGGCGAAGCCATCATTATTGTTTTCTTAGTATTGATTGTCATTTTTGCCTTTTTTGTTGATTTCATAACGTGCCCAGTATGTCGCAATATACCCCTCATTAAATACGCTTGTCCTCTATGTGGTGGAGACGGCAAAATAACTCTACTCCAGTACATTCTCCATTCCTAGGTCTGCTTTGGGTTAGAGAATAAGAAATGAAAGTCAATCTTTCAATGGTTTTTCTTCTTAGTAAGAGCAAACTTAGAATCAACTTAAATAGGATGATTGGATAGTAATCATTAGGGGTAGTTTTTATGAGTGAATTTGATTGGAATAAGTTTTTGGATGACCACAGAGAGGCGATATCGGAGATTATTAAGGGAATAGCGGTATCAGTGAAGGAATCACCTAAACATAAATTTCGCTCTATGGTGGCTGTATTCTCACTTTTGGGAGGCATAATAATTGTAATAAGTGTACTCTGTGTACTCGGTAAAATAAGCGGAGAGGCAGTTACCTTTTTGATAGGCACCATCATCGGATACGCATTTAGCTTCCTTCATAAATACGTGATAGGCATAACATAGAGAGGTTTGTGCCTAAAAATCAAACTTGAAAGATGGTATGAGGAGAGAAGAAGTCAGAGCGGTCTTCACTCTAGTTTGATGGCGATTTTAATTGCAGTTAGATTTGGACTAAAAGCAGAAACAATCTCTATCCCGGTGTATTTTGTACCTACATCTTCTATCTTACCTCCAATTAACATAGCTCTTATTCTGTAATAGATATAATCCTTGTAACATGGAGATTCTACGCTTTTTTCATGGTATTTGCTTATTCAAGTGACATTCTTTCTCCCGAAACTTGTGACGTGTTCAAACAATTTGGACATTTCCTTTTAAAGATGAGCCTAGTATCGATCGTATTATTTGCCATCACAATTGTTTTGACAAACTTTATTTCTCATACTCTACTTGAATATTGATTTGAGGGGGAAAATGAGCGATTTTAAGAAGTCTATAGTTGAGGCTATCAAAACCTACAATAAGTACAGAAGCCCTGAGGCTGAAGCAAAGCTCATCAAGTATATGAATAACGAGTTACTCATCGAGTTCAAAGGCCCATTTTGTCAAGGTTGCGGTGTTTACGATTACTTTGAGGACCTTATCTACGAATTAAAAGGTATAGTTGACGTCGAAATGGAGATAAAGGGCGTAGAGAAAACAGGCGAAGAAGCCTTCAGAGTGCACTACAGTATGGGAGAAAGAAAAGACACACCTTAAGTTCTCAAGTAGTTCATGACTTCATTCATAAACGTATGTAAGCCAATGCTTATACTGCCGCCTTCCCCCTCTCACAACAGCGAAGAACTCCTCTTGAATCCTCTTGGTGATGGGCCCAGTCTTTCCGCTTCCTATTTTCCTGTCGTCCACCTCATAGATTGGAATCACCTCCGCTGCGGTGCCCGTAAAGAAGGCTTCGTCAGCGTTGTACAACTTGTTTCTGTTCATGTCGACTTCTTTGATTTCATACCCCAAATCCCGTGCAAGAACCATCACCGTGTCCCTTGTTATGCCGGGCAAAATGGAAGCGCTGATTGGTGGGGTCAGTAGGCCTCCGTTTTCCACGATGAAAAGGTTTTCTCCAGGGCCCTCGGAAACAAATCCTCTGTAGTCCAACATTATGGCCTCATCGTAGCCCATGATTCTAGCCTCGTTGGTTGCCAGTGTGGCGTTGACGTAGCCTCCAGTGATTTTGGCCTCGTTTGGAAAGGAATTCGGATTGTTTCTTATCCACGTGCTGATCTTCGTCCTAACACCTTCTTTTCCGAGATACTTCCCCCATCTCCAGGTGGCGACCACGGCATTGACGGTTAGGTTACGTGCATGTACCCCTAACTCTCCATACCCGTACCACGCTAAGGGCCTGATGTAGGCGTCTTTCAACCCGTTTTTTCTAATAGTTTCAGCAATTGCCTCCCTAACCTTCTCTTCACTATAAGGAATCATCATGCCCAAAACCCTAGCCGATCTAAACATTCTTTCCACATGCTCCTTCAGCCTGAAAATGGCAGAGTTCCCGTCTTTTGTTTCATACGCGCGAATTCCCTCAAAGACTCCGCTCCCGTAGTGTAACCCGTGATCTAAGACGTGGGTTTTAGCCTCGTCCCAAGACACAAACGTTCCATTGAACCAAATATACTCACTTTTTTCTATAGGCATAAAATCACCACTTAGTCGGATCCTTTCCTATTTTTTCTCTTCAACAGTATTTTATTG
>Ga0315314_1003542_pt1 | contig 12118 bp, 10 predicted proteins | sample TDP9_MG_FD_203631 | JGI IMG/M metagenome (GOLD analysis project Ga0315314, IMG submission 203631) | Freshwater sediment microbial communities from Lake Towuti, South Sulawesi, Indonesia - TDP9 | ecosystem: Environmental > Aquatic > Freshwater > Lake > Sediment | place: Indonesia: South Sulawesi...
AAATCTCGCGGAGAGCGCGGATATTTGAAGGAATCCCTTGTTTGGCTGCGGGATGAGCCCGAGGCCCCGCTCCAGGCAGGCAAGCACCGCGCTGCCCTTCAGCCGCACCAGAGCAAGCGGCTCATCGGGATAGGCCAGTATGGAGGAAACTTGCTCATCTGTTATTGGCCCTGCGGGAAGATCAACGGGCCTTATCTGGCTGGCATTGACCAGGGCAATGCTTGTCCCGTTTACCCTGAGCGGAGCCGAAGGGAGCGGAGCCGAGGGATCGGCCTCTCCGGCCTGCTTGTCCTGAGCGGAGCCGAAGGAGCGAAGAGCATCGGCCACCAAATTGCCCAGGGTGCACTCCTGCTTGAACACCTGCTTCCCCTCCAGGGGAAAAGCGGAAATAGTCAGCACCTCCGCGGCGCTGAGCATGGCTGCCAGAAATGCTCCCAAGAGAAAGCAGATACATAGATTCACAGCCGCGCGCAGTATTCTGTTACTCATGACGACTCCTGGCGAGGGCTACCGAAGCCTCTGTGGTTATCCGTTTACTGTAAGACTTTGGGGTGAGTAGGGAAAGTTGCGTCGCTGCGGTGGAATCTATCCTGTCTTTTGCCATTTGGAAGTAGGCTGGGTCTATCTCTATCCCTATGAAATTCCGATTATACCTTTTTGCGACAACCCCGGTAGTTCCCGAACCCATGAAGGGATCAAGGATCGTATCCCCCTGCTTGCTTCCGATCAGAATAATTCTTTCAAGCAGTTTTTCCGGTTTTTCTGTGGGGTGGGAAGTAACATGTTTCTGCGCCCTGATCTCCCACAGATTTCGCATTTGTTTTCCATTATACATCCTTCTTGCCATCTCATAATTGAAGAAGTATTTCTTGCTCTTCGCGGCAACCCAAATGATTTCCGTTGACGGAACGAGTCTATTCCGAGACAAGAGCGGTGTAGCGTTCGGCTTATACCAGACGATGTCATTGATAATCCATAACCCCAGTTGCTTGAGCGCGACGCCGATAGAAGGGTGATTGTGCAAAGTCCCAGAAATCCAGATCGTCCCATGCGACTTCAAAACTCTAATGCACTCACCAATCCATTTGCGATTGAACTCATGTAGGTTTTCAATCTTATCCCACTCTCCTTTATCGCACCTTACAGGCTTGCCAGCATAAACTGTGAGCGAATTCTCTCCGGACAGATTATAGGGCGGATCTGCGAAGATGAGATCCACACTCTCCGCGTGCAGGTCTCTTAAGACTTCTAAGCAATCGCCTAAGATCAGTTTGATTCCGGTCATGCTCTCACCGCGCGAATTCTCTCATTCGCAATTCTAGCATAACATTCGCTGTTTTCTATCCCAATCCATTTTCTTTTGAGCCTCTGGGCAACAGCCCCGGTCGTTCCTGTGCCAAAGAACGGGTCAAGGACCAAGTCGCCTTCGTCGCTTGAGGCAGTAATAATGATTTCTAGCAACTTCTCCGGCTTCTGCGTGGGATGAAGCGCTCTTCCACTCCTACCCCGAAGCCTTTCTTTTCCTTGGACGAGTGGTAATTCAATGAAGTCAAAGAAATCACGCATCTGCTTCGCCTCCCCCTCGCGCGTCATATGAGGATTAAGCCATTTGACCGCCTCGTAGTTGAACTTCCACTTCGTTCCTTTCACAAGCCAACAAACATATTCGGTCGCGTGTGTGAAAGTCCGCTTCGTGATGTTGGGCATTGCATTTGTCTTATACCAGGTGATGATATTATTCAATCTGAAGCCAACTTTTTTCGCAAAGAAGATTATCTCGCCTATATTATGGTAGTTGCACGACACATACAGGCTTCCTCCTGGCCTCAAAACCCGCCAGGACTTCTTGAGCCATTCCTTCGTGAATCTGACATATTCCTCATACGGCCACACATCCCATTCTTCGTTCATCTTATAGAATGGCCCACCAGTCCTATTGTTTGCGAGAGCAAGTCCCTTGCCGGATAGGTTGTAAGGAGGGTCAGCGTAGATCAAGTCTACGCTTCCGGCGACTATCTCTTTCTGCATCACCTCTCTACAGTCACCCAGATAAATGTGATTGGCTTTCATTGCACGAGACCCTGCTTCCAGTTGCTAACGAGCGTTCCTGTGCGCGAGGCCCATTCAGAGAAACCACTAACTTGCGCAACTTCTTCAATGATTTGGCTATACAATTGATGCAGTTGCCGATGGGAAAGTCTCTTACCCTGCTTTACGAACTGGAGTAGCCCTTCCAGCACGAGCGCAAATTGTTCTGTCGTGAGCGGCACTATCTGTTGGGATTCCCCATCGTATCCGTGCTTCACCGAAATCCAGAACTGCGAGTAGGTATCTGTGTGAATGTGGGGCGCTATGAACAGGCAAAACGCCGGCTTGTCCATGTGCTGACTTTCAAAGCCTCTCAAATGTCGCATCACGGGCTGCCCTTCTTGTACCCATTGTAGCCTTCCAGGGTTCAGGGTTACCTCACATGTTGCGTTGAAACTCTCGTAGAAGCACTCCACATCCGGCCTATTCGCAGGAGCATGACTGATAGGGTCTCCGTTATCATCTATGGGGTAGTTCGGCTTGATCAATATCTCATCATTGATAATCTTCAACGCCTCAACCACTAACTTTTCAAATTGCTCAGGCTCATATCCCCTCAACGCCTTGGGGGTTCTCAAAATCTGAATAATCTCTCCTATCCTTTGTTCGTTCCCCACGAGCCTCAATTTTTCCAGGCCCAACTTGAGGTCGAGATGTAGTTTTCTCAGACTGCCGATATGTTCTTCTAACTGGCTTTTCCCCAGCCTGCTAGGATCCAATTCAAGGATAGATTGTTCTTGTGCAGAGATGGTCAGTCTTTCCGTCGCGACGAGGTCATTAGTCGCATTTCTCAAGGAGGCGGCCACTTTCCGCAGGTTTCCCAATGCTTCCCAAGGCAATTGAGGCATTGAGATGTCGGAGAGATACGCCAGGTAGTCTTGTGTGCCTTTGAACACCTGCGCGGTTCCGTCATAGACCGCCAATAGTTGCTCAATTTCAGCCATTCGCATTGGCTCCAGGTCTATCCTCCAATGCTTGCCCAAGGGATCCATAGTCACTTTGAAGTAGCGGGTGAGCCTGAAATACCGCATTGTATTGTCGCCATAGTCAAATAGGTTATTCAGTTTTTTCTGTGGCAGTTTTGTAATGCCGTAAAATTGCTGTGCAAAACGCTGGATGCAGTCCTCTTTCTTTCGCGACTTCCGGTAGTCCAGAATCGCCTCTACCCGTTCATTGATGCGATGAGCGCTGATCAAGGTGGGAACAAAGACGCTGAATTCCGTCTGATTCAGCCCTTTCTTCTCAGACCTTGCATTGACCCTTTCAATGAGACGCATCGTCGCGACGAGCGGCATAATATCAAAGCCCTCTTCTTGCGAAAAATGAGTGCTCCACGGGTTGGGGAACTGGAGTTTAAGCAGGCTTTTAAAGAATACAGACCCGATATCGTAATCACCTGCGAGGAATTGATTCCCTAGTTCCGTTATGGCGATCGGCCCTGCCTCTTTTCTTGCTATTGAAAACCCCAGTTTGTTCAATGGATTGACCGATTGCCTGCCTCTCATTGGTGAATCCACATATCCTTTGAGTTCAAAAATCTCCTTGGCTACCTTGTGCGACATGGCACGCTCAGAATGCTCCCAGTATTCCCTGTACTGCGGTGGGAGCCTTTCAGGCTCATAAAGTCTCTTCTGGATTAGTAATGTCTGATATTCTCTCTGGGTCTCGGTATTGAATTCCTTGCCCTCCAATTCCTTGAGCACGCCCAAGAAATCTCTCAGCCTTTCAGGGTTTCTTACCGTTGTTGATATTGACCACGGCTTTGGCATATTTTGACTCGATGATCGCGCTTGGCTATGACTTCCGGCGGGAGAGTTCCCGGCGCAGGAAGGCCTCCAGGAAGAGGTCAATATCGCCGTTTAGCACCTCCGCTGTATTAGACACCTCAACTCCGGTGCGATTGTCCTTTACCAGACAATAGGGATGCAGCACATAGGAACGAATCTGATTGCCCCAGGCGATTTCCGTCTGTTCGCCGCGGAGTTCGGCCATCTTTTCTTCCTGCTCGCGGCGACGCAGTTCCAAAAGGCGCGCCTGGAGAACTTTCATTGCGCTCATGCGGTTGCGCTGCTGGGAACGCTCGTTCTGACAGGAGACAACAATTCCTGTGGGCAGGTGGGTAATGCGCACCGCGGTTTCGTTTTTCTGCATGTGCTGGCCGCCCGCGGTGGAAGCGCGAAAAGTGTCTATTCTCAATTCCTCCGGGTCAATCTGCACTTCCTCCTCCTGCTCCACTTCGGGCAAGACATCCACGGAGGCGAAGGAGGTGTGCCTGCGGCCAGCCGCGTCAAAGGGCGAGATTCGCACCAGCCGGTGCACTCCCCGCTCGGCCTTCAGGTAGCCATAGGCAAGAGGGCCGGAGACTGACATGCTGATACTCTTTGAGCCCGCCTGGTCGCCGGGAACTCTGTCAATCACCTCCACGCGGTAGTCTTTTCTCTCTGCCCAGCGGGCATACATCCGCCCCAGCATCTCAACCCAGTCGCAGGACTCCGTTCCGCCAGCACCCGCATTGATGGAAAGAAGAGCATTGTGGTCGTCATACTCTCCGCTGAGCAGGGCCTCGGTTTCCAGGCGCTTCAGGTCTTGTTCTGCCTGTTCCAGGCCGGCCTGGGTCTCTTCGGCGGCGACTTCGTCTTTCTCTTCCGCGGCGAGTTCAGCCAGGGCGACAAGGTCCTCGGCCCGTTTCAGGAGGCTAACCCAGGGCTGAATCTCGCGGCGGCGCCGGCCGATTTCAGCCAGCACCTTCTGCGCGGAAACAGCATCCGCCCAGAAATCCGGCGCGGCAGTCTTTTCCTCCAGCGCGGCGATTTTCTCCTCTCGCCCCGCCAGGTCAAAGATGCCCTCGCATTTCCTCGGTCGCCCGCAAGAGTTTTCTAGCGCGCTCCAGGACTTCAGCAAAATCAGCCATTTTCACCCCCCGACTTCTTTCTTATCTATTATACCTCAAAATGGCATTCAGAGCAGTCGTGAGAGGCCACTGTTGCTCGGGAACGTCTGTGAGTGTTGGCTGGAGGTAAACGATCCGACTCTTTGCTGAAGAGTCTTTGACTAGAATCTATGTCGCGCTTTCCAAGCCTTTAAGACATCGCGAATGAGCGTGTGCCGATGGCCTCGCGCCTGGCTGACAGGAGGCAGGGAGGCGTTGAGAATGAAAAGGCCTCCGCCGCCTTCGCCGTGGTCCCAACCTCCCTAAATCCTTCTGGAAACATTCCAAACCCTTCCCCGGGTTATAACCCTATTAGACGAAACTCATTAGGTCTGCCATGGGGCAAACCGCCATGGCGGCCCATCCCAACTTGCCCACAGCGAGGACAACTTACGGGCGGGCCAGTGCTCTCGGCGGCGACTTCGGGGAAGACAAACGCTTCCCCGCAGGTGCGGGGTTTCTTCATGACAGCGACTCCAACTGCGATTTGGGCTGTGAAAATTCCACTTACCACAAAATTTTGCGCCTTTCCGCAAAACTCCCCCCAGCCAAAAATTAGCAATTGCGAACAATTACTGCACTTGAGACAGGTTTGTTTTTGTGTTATTATATTATAATGGTAACAGAAACCAACAGTGCATCAGAAGAGGGACTGGTCTGGCTTGAGAGAGAATCGCCTGCCACGGCGAGCGGGGTGGCGACGGAGTGGGAGCCATTCTCGCGCTACCTGAAGGAATATGAGCATCCTCTTTGGCAAGAGTGGGGTGCACTGGCCGAGGGTGCGGGGCATGGGGGTGGCGATTTCTTTGTGCTGCTGGAGTTCGTTAGTGCCGTTGAAGGCCGCAAGCCTCCACGGATTGATGTCTATGATGCGGTAACATGGAGCGCGATTACCCCGCTCTCTGAGCAGTCTCTGGCCGCGGGGAATGTGCCAGTAGAGATTCCCGATTTTCGTCGCAAGAGGAGGTGAGTTTCCCAATGACTGCAAATAGAGACATACTGTCACTCCCTCCGCGCCAGCGAGAACTGCTGGAGCGGTTGCAGGGACAAGCCTTCGTCCGGGTGAGAGACCTGGCCGAGATACTTAGGGTGGACCCGATGACCATCCGGAGAGATCTGAACCGGCTGCATGCTCTAGGTCTACTGGAAAGGCTGCACGGAGGATGTCGGCTGAGCGTGCGGGGTGCCTTTGACCGGGCTTTTGCTGAACGAGAGCGGCTCCACCGTAGGGCGAAGAAGAGCATCGGAGAGAGAGCGGCGGCCCTGGTGGAGCCTGGGCAATTGGTGCTTATTGACACAGGTAGTACTCCTTTGGCGGTGGCGCAGGCATTGAGCCATCGCAGACTCACAGATGTGACGATAGTCACCTCCTCCCTTCCCGTCCTTTGGGAACTGTATGATGCTCCGCATTTGCGGGTGATTGCCCTGGGAGGAGACCTACAGCGGGAGACGGGCCAATTGTATGGTCCGCTCACGGAAAACATCCTGGCTAGCCTGATAGTAGACATAGCCTTCATGGGTGCAGACGGGATTGATGCGGAGCGGGGTTTCGCCGCCACCACTCCGGAGGCGGCGCGGCTGGCGTCAGCGATGTGGAAGACGGCTCGCCGCTGCATTGTGGTGGCAGATGGCAGCAAGATCGGAGCCTATGCTCCTTTCGTCTATGCACCGCTTGCCGGGAGCAGACTAATCACGGATAGACTCACCCCTGAACAGCGGGAAGAGTTGCAGGCTTCGGGATTGACTTGGGAGGAAGTGGAGCAGAACAGGTGAGTGGAAGAGAGATTAGGCTCGGACGATTGTTTTCCCGTGATACTCAAGGGAAGGAGGAGCTTCGTGACCACAATCTGTGCATGGGCACATGTTGACCCGATAACCGTGCCCCATCTGGTGGGTGAGGAGATTCCGGGTCCGCGCTCGCGGGAGTTGCATGCCCGGGCGGCGCGACTGATGAAGGGTTATTCCAGCCAGGTGCAACTCTTTCCCGTGGTGTTTGAAAAGGGCCATGGGGTGACTTTGACTGATGTGGATGGCAATATCTATCTGGATTTCTCCTCCGGCATCTATGTTACCAGCCTGGGACATTGCCATCCCAGGGTGAGCGAAGCGGTGGCGAAATACGCCTCCACCCTGATGAACTGCCATGATTTCACCACCCCCATCAAGGTGGCGCTGCTGGAGAAACTGGAGCAGGTTCTCCCCGGGGACCTGCGCGCCATCCAACTTTACGACAGCGGCACCACCGCGGTGGAAGCGGGGTTGCGGCTTTGCCGCGCGGCAACGGGGAAATGGGAGTTCCTCTCCTGCTTTCGGGATTTCCACGGCAAGACCTATGGCTCGGTGAGTTGCGCGAATTTCAAGCAGAGCGATGGGCCCACCCGCGCCCCTGGATTCCACATGCTTCCCCGGCCCGATCCCTATCGGCCCCAATGGACCAGGCCCGATAGTCAAATAGACACCGATGCCTACCTTGAGTTTTATGACCAATATCTGCGGGAGGGAACTGCGGGCAAGGTGGCGGCTTTTGTGCTGGAGCCGGTGCAGGGCTGGGGTGGTTCCATCTTCCCCCCCGATGATTTCTTCCCCAAACTGCGCCGCTTCTGCGATGAGCGCAAGATTCTGCTGATGGCCGATGAAGTGCTCACCTGCATGGGCCGCACCGGCAAATGGCTGTGCATGGAGCACTGGGGAGTTATCCCGGATGTGGTTACTCTGGGCAAGGGCTTTGGCAACGGCTTCCCGGTGACCGCGATGATTGCAGGCGCGCCCTATGCAGAGGCGGTGGAGAAAATCAGCGCCTCCACCTCTTATGGGGGCAATCCCATGGCCTGTGCGGCGGCGCTCGCCTCCATTGAGGTGATTGAAGAGGAGAACCTGCTGGAACATTCCACGATGCTGGGTGAAATCATGCTGAGCAGAATGCGGGAGATGAAAGAGCGACACCCAATCATCGGGGATGTGCGAGGCAAGGGCTGCCTGTTGGGAATTGAGTTAGTGAAAGATAGAGCCACAAAGGAGCCTTTTGACGAGGCCGGCAAACTCGTCTATCAGAAGGCCTTCCGAAAGGGGCTGGCGTGGATCCCCGCAGGTCACATCCTGCGCATGTCTCCACCCATCATCATGCAGCCGGAACTCGCTCTGAAGGGATTGGAGATAATTGAAGAGGCGATTGCAGAGGTAGAGCGAGAATTCGGCTACTGAGGAAGAGTGAACTCATGGAAACCTTCGGTGTAGGCATCATCGGTTTTGGCTTCATGGGGCGCACCCATGCCTATGGGCACATCAACCTGCCGCTGTTCTATGATCCGGTTCCCTGTGGCACACGACTGGTGGGGGTGGCGGATTCCCGCGCGGAGGCCGCGGAGGCGGCCAGGCAGATGCTGGGCCTTGAGGTGGCAACTACAGATTGGCGGCAACTGCTTGAGCGGCCCGATATCCACATTATTCATGTCTCCACCCCGAATAAGTTCCACAAAGAACAGGTTCTGGGCGCGCTGGCGGCGGGTAAACATGTCTATTGTGACAAACCTCTCTGCATGAACCGGGCGGAGGCGGAGGAGATCGCCGCGGCCCTGCCTCAGGCCAAAGTAACCCACCAAATGGCCCTGAACAATCGCTTCTTTCCCGCCACCCTGCGGGCGAAGCAGTTGATAGAGGAGGGCTTTCTGGGTGAGGTGCTGTCATTTCGCGCCGCTTATCTCCATGCCGGCAGTGTGGACCCGGCAATCCCCTTGAAATGGAAACTTGATTCCGCTCTGGCTGGAGGAGGGGTACTGCTTGATCTGGGCTCACACATTCTGGATTTGATTCAACACTTTATTGGGCCCTTGCGCATCGTTGACTGCTCAACTCATATCGCCTATGCGGACCGGCCTCTGCCGGGCGAGCCGGCCAGGACGGCGCGCGTGGAAGCAGAAGACGCAGTTTTTCTGACGGTGCGCGCCGAGAATGGCGCGCTCGGGCATATTGAAGCCTCCAAGATCGCCACCGGCGCAGCAGACGAGTTGCGCTTTGAGATTCACGGCAGCCGCGGGGCCTTGCGCTTCAACCTGATGCAGCCGAATTTCCTCTGCGCCTATGACCAGACTCAGCCTGCCTCCCAGCGAGGCTGGAGGGCACTGGAGACGGTGTCCTCCTATCCGCCCCCAGCAGTAGCATTTCCGCCGCCGAAGATGACCGTGGGCTGGCTGCGGGGACATCTCGCCTGTCTGCACAATTTCCTGAGCGCGGTGGCAGAGGGCCGGCCTGCCAACCCAGGCCTGGAAGTCGGCGTGCAACTGCAATACCTCATGGCAGAAGCCTATGAAAAGGCGCAGCAACGCTGACCTCCTGCTCGGCATTGATGCCGGCATATGCTGACTCGCCGCGCCTCGCGAACCGGCCAACATAACCTTCCCCAGCGAGGAAAGGGAAAAGACTTTACAGAATACATGCATCGCTAGAACATAATTCTGAACGAGCAAAGAGGGACAATATATGATGACGCCAAGACAGATGCAGTATCACATCGCTGGAGGACTCAGCAGTGAGGAGATTGAGGCCTTTCACCAGGCAAGCCTCCGCCTCATCAGGAGCGTGGGCCTGCGGGTTCCCCATGATGGAATACGGCGGCGCCTTGAGGGACGCCGGGGGGTAAAGGTGGAGGGAGACACGGTCTATTTCGCTCCCGATCTGGTGGAGGAGAGCCTTGCTGCACAGGAATACCCGGATTACACCAAGAGCGGGGAGTTTCGCCTGGTAAGCGGGGCCTACGAACTCAATGTTCTGGACCTGGAGACAGGTGTGCTGCGCAGCCCGACATGTGAAGACCTTCGGCAATTGACCAAGATTGCGGATGCGCTTGACGCGGTGGGCTCCGCGGCGGTTCGCCCTCAAGATATCCCTCCTGCCCTCCAGGAGATTGCCGAATACAAGATCACCTGGGAAAACAGCCGCTACATCAGCCAACTGGCCTTTGAGGCAAACGAGAAGTCCAGCGTCACCTCCGCGGAGGTAATCTATCGGATGTCCCAGGTGGCCGGAAAGCCTTTCTCTCTGGGGGTGTGGGTAAAGAGCCCTTTCAAGTTATCAGAGATGGAACTGGAGGTGGTTCATCACTTCCTGGAGCGGAGGGTGCCGCTGTGGGCAGCCACCATGCCAACCGCCGGGGCCACCTCCCCCATCTTCCTTGCCGGCAGTTATGTGCAGAGCATGGCAGAGTTGTTTGCCGCAGTCACCCTCCTTTGGGTGGTGGGAGAAGGGGTGCCGGTTCACAGCCTGATTATAGACAGCATCCGCGCCTACCCATTTGACATGCGCCATGCAACCTTTGTTTACGGCTCTCCCGAAGACATCTTGTGCACCTTGATGCAGGTGCAGTTGAATGCGCGTTACGCGATTCCGGTGGTGGCAAAATCGCTGCTGACCTGTGCCAAGGAGCCAGATGGCCACGCCTGCGCAGAGAAGGCAGCACATACCGTTGTTGCTGCCCTGGCGGGCGCACGGATGTTCACCAACGGGGGCCTTTTGGCGGTAGACGAAATCTTCTCTGCGGAGCAACTGGTGATTGACCACGAGATCGTCCAATATGCCAAACGCCTTACTGAGGGAGTGCGTCTTGATGAAGAGGCGCTGAGTGTTGACCTCATCAAAGAGGTTGGGATCGGAGGGGAATTTCTCAGCCATGAGTCCACGGCTCGCAACTTCCGCTCGTTGCTGTGGGATCCGGTGCTGTTTGAGCATTCCTCCCTCAAACAGTGGCTGGCAGCGGGGCGGCCCACATTTCGGGAGCGCGCGAAGAGGCGCGCCAAGGAACTGCTCGCCTCACACCACTACGAACTGCCCGGAGATGTGCAGGCAGAACTTGATTCCATTTTTCGTCATGCCGAGCGAACCCTGGCATGAGTGAGGTGTTGAGACCATTTGCGGGTGTCAAAAGAAGGCGTCAACTTCTCATATTGAGGCCAGATAGCGTTCCGCCAAGACGACGGCGACATAGTCGTCATAGGGGCGCTCTGGCAAGAGCAGGCTGCGGGGGAGAAAACGCTTCCAGCCCAAGGGAGGATTATCAGCAAAGAAACGCCGGCGGCCTTCTTCGGTGGAGCGGTGTTCATCTACCAGGACGATTTCCAGTTCTATGCCGGCAGTGCGCAGGCGGCGAATGAGTTCCGCGGTGCCGGTGCGGTCTCCCAGGACTAATCTGGAGACACCTTTTTCTCTCACCAGGGGAAGGAGAAGAGCGGGCAGTTCCGCGGCGGCCACCACGGCCTGGAAGAGCACCCCGTGCTGGACATCAACCACGGCGAGGCCGCATTTATCGCGCCCCGGGTCTATGGCTACGATGGGAGGGGGAGATTCCGTCATCTTTGTGCTCCGCAACTCCTGCTGAAGCAGATGGAGCCAGCCATCAATCATTCCTCCACAAGCAGCAATTCCACCTGGAGAGGCCCTGCGGTCCAGGTGTCCTTGGCGGCGAGGGCGATGACCTGCACGGGTGAGCGATGGCGTTTCACCGCCTTCAGAACCGCGAACAAGCGCTCCGGACTGATGCGCCCCACGGGATAGCGAGGGGTTCCAAAAAGTAAGGCCTTTTCCCCAGGAGCGGGCAGGTCTGGCAGCATGTTCTTCCGGCGGGCGCGAGTGGCAACCTCTTCTCTCAGCCACCAGACGATTTCTACCAGCAATTCCGCTTCCGAGCGAGAGGGGTCCAAGGTTATTTTCGCCAGCCTCTCACCCTTGCGAAAGAGCAGCCGATTGCTAACTACGACCAACTCCACGAGCACGGGCCGGCCGCGGGGAATATTCAGTATGCAAAAGGCGCGGACAACGACACTGCCCTCCGGGCCATGAATCTGCCGCGCAACCATTTCCAGCGCCTGGCTCTGCTCATAGACGCGCACCTGCCGATTTCCCTCCTGCATCACGGTCCGCGCAAGGACTATCGCTCTCCCCTCTTCGTCTTCTCCTGCCCCTTCTTCTCGCACCCTTGTTTCAAGGTCATGAATAAACTTCTCCAGTTGCTGCCGCAGGTCAGCGATGGGCTGTTTCGCCTCCATGATCTCCCGGCCCACTTCTTCTCCAACTTCAAAGGCCACCTCCTGAGTGAGAACCGGCGCAGCCGCC
>Ga0315314_1003543_pt1 | contig 12117 bp, 11 predicted proteins | sample TDP9_MG_FD_203631 | JGI IMG/M metagenome (GOLD analysis project Ga0315314, IMG submission 203631) | Freshwater sediment microbial communities from Lake Towuti, South Sulawesi, Indonesia - TDP9 | ecosystem: Environmental > Aquatic > Freshwater > Lake > Sediment | place: Indonesia: South Sulawesi...
TTATCTGGGTCTTCTCGCTCCAGATAGAGAAGCTGGGCAATAATAACATTAGCCACCTGGTCATTAATCGGCATGCCTAACATGACGATGCGCTCTTTTAGCAGGAGTGAGTATATGTCAAACGCCCTCTCCCCCCTAGCTCCACTTTCAATCACCATCGGGATTAAATTCATCGGTTGGATATTCATTTTGCTTCCTCCTTCCCTCGCGTCTCAATACTCATATTTGAAATTATTTAGTAACCTCACCCCCTTAATCCCCCTCTTACCTACATTCCCCCTTCCCTGAAAGAGGTAGATGAAGTCCTTGCATAAGGGAGTCAGGGGGATGGGTTGCTAAGCGACCCCATATTTGAACCTTTGGCTATTTCTACCAGATGCTGGATAGTTTTTCGTGTCCTTAATTTTTGCTTGATTGACTCACGGGACTGTGGGGTATTCAACAATCCCTTCAGTTCATCTTTTTTAGCCTCATCGGTATCTTTAACCATGCTTTCAATCTCAGCATCTATCTCGGAGTCACTAACTTCAATCTTCTCCGCCTCAGCAATCTCCTCTAACACCAGCGACCAAGTGGTCCTTTTTGTTGCCAGCGGGCGCAATTCCTCTCGTATCTCCTTCTCTGTCTTGTTAATGCTTCTAAGATACTCCTCCAAGCCACCACCAGCCGCTTGCCAGCGCTGCAGCCGCTGACTAAAGAGCCGGTCGATTTCCATTTCTACCAATACCGGTGGAAACTCTAATTGGGTAACATCAGCCGCTGCTTGCACAACCCGCTCCTCAAAATCCAATCTGGCTTTCTCCTCAGCCCTAACCTGCAAGTTGCTGTAAATCCGCTCTCGGAGCGAGCCTAAACTCTCAATATCAGGGGCAACCTCTTTAGCAAATTCGTCATTTAACTCGGGGGGCCTCTCCTGCTTTATTTCGCTAACCCTAACTTTAAACCAGGCCTCTTTCCCAGCCAGCTCGCCCTTAGGATAATCTGGGGGAAATTGAAGCTGAAACTCCTTTTCTTCATCCCTTTTCATCCCCAGCAACTGCTCACCAAATCTAGGTACCGGAAAGGAGTAATTCTGAAGGACCTGATACTGGGCTCCCTTTCGGTTTATAAAGGGTTTATCTTCAACATTGCTCTCAATATCCAAAACTACTAAATCGTTAAAACCTACTGGACGCTCAACTGGCTCCCAGGTAGCATACTGATGGCGCAGCCTGTCTATTATGGCACTAACATCATCCTCGCTTACCTCCACCGGCTCTGGCGTGACTTGAATATGGTGGTAATCACCAAGCTTAACCGTAGGTCGCAGCGGTACAATTGCCTTAAATATCACCGGGTCGGTTTGGGCTATCTCGATAGAGGGACTGACAATAGCCTCCAGTTTTTGCTCCTCAATGGCCTTTCTACAGGCTTTGGGAAGCAGACTATTCAGCGCATCTTCAAGAAGGCTTTCTTTACCTAGGTAGCGCTCGAGTATAGCCCGCGGCGCCTTGCCTCTACGAAAACCCGGCACATCAGTTTTCTTAACCAGACGGTGATAGGACTCTTCTAAGGACTCCTCTACCTCAGCCGGCTCCATCTCGATGCTCAGGAATGCCTGACTATCCTCTATTTTCTCGTTGGTTACTTTCACCTTTCCTCCCGCAAGCGCAGGTGTAATTCAGCCAACTGCTCCTCAGCAACTGGCGACGGGGCGTTAAAGGTTAAATCAGCAGCTTCCTGAGTCTTAGGAAAAGCAATTACTTCCCTAATGGTTTCCTCCCCCGCCAGTAGCATCACGATGCGGTCAATGCCTAGGGCTACACCACCATGAGGCGGAGCACCATAGTCAAATGCCTTTAGCAAATGCCCGAAACGCTCCTCAATCTCCTCATCACTATAGCCCAGCAGCCTAAACATCTTCCGTTGAAGCTCAGCAGTGTAAATCCTGAGGCTACCACCACCAATTTCATAGCCGTTACATATTATATCATAATGCCTACCCCGCACTTTTTCCGGAGCGGTATCCAGCAAGGGCACATCCTCACCCCTGGGAGCAGTAAATGGATGATGCATCGGCTCCCACCGTCCTTCATCACCACGCTTTAACAACGGGAAATCCACAACGAAGGCAAAACTAAAAAGATGCGGGGCGTCCAATTTAAGCCGATGCCCCATTTCTCGACGCAGTTCATCCAATGTCATATCAACCAGCTCAGGCTTACCAGCGATAATAAGTAACAGATCTCCCATATCTGCCCCCAAACGCCTGGCTATGGCTCTAATCTGGTCCATGGTTAAGAATTTAGCCGCCACCGACCTCACCATTTCAGGGGTTAAATTGTCCAGACTATCAGCTGAGGCAGCTAGCGACATAGTTACCAAGCCTTCAGCCCCTAGACCTTGCACCAGCTTATTTAGTTCCTCAAGCTGACTTCGAGAGTAGCTAGCACAGCCAGGGGCAGATATACCCTTTACCTTACCTCCTCTAGCCAATGCAGAACGAAAAACGGAAAAGTCGGATTGGGCAACAACATCGGTCAGGTCTTTTAGCTCCAGACCAAAGCGCAAATCAGGCTTATCTGTCCCATAACGTTCCATTGCCTCAGCATAGGTAAGCCGAGGGAAGGGTTTGACAAGCCCACAATCTAGCTTAATCGCCTCCACCATAGAGGTGAATAGCTCCTCAAGCAGGTTTAAGACGTCCTCCTCTTCGATGAAACTCATTTCTAGGTCAAGCTGGGTGAACTCAGGTTGGCGGTCAGCCCTTGTATCCTCATCCCGGAAGCACCGGGCAATTTGATAGTATTTCTCCATACCGGCTACCATCAACAATTGTTTGAGTTGTTGCGGAGACTGAGGTAGGGCGTAAAACTTGCCGGGATAAAGGCGACTCGGCACCAAGTAGTCCCGAGCCCCCTCCGGAGTGCTCTTAATTAAGATGGGTGTTTCTACTTCAATGAACGCCTTGGCATCCAGAAAATCACGAATAAACTTTACCACCTGGTGGCGAAGGAGAAGATTTCTCCTCATCCGAGCCCGGCGCAGGTCAAGATAACGGTACTTGAGCCGCAGGCTTTCTTCCACCTCGGTATCCTCACTGATGTAGAAAGGTGGTGTCTTTGATGGGTTGAGTATTTCCGTATTCTGGGCAATAACCTCAATCTCGCCGGTAGCTAATTTGGGGTTTTCGGTTCCGGGAGGACGGAGGGCAACCTCACCACTAACCCTGACCACATATTCACTACGCATTTCGCTAGCTATCAGGTGGGCTTGCTTCGAAGTCTCTGGGTTAAATACCACCTGAACTATGCCCTCCCGGTCACGCAGGTCGATAAATATTAACCCCCCATGGTCACGCCGCCGGTCTACCCAACCGGCTAGGGTTACCTTGACACCTAAATGGTTTTTGTTCAACTCACCGCAACTATGACTTTTAAGCAAAATTATCCCTTTCTCCAGCTGTCTTAGCCAAGCTATCAGCTAAAGCTAACTTCACCAAACTGGTTGAGCTATTACCAGCATTAATTCATCTATAAATGCTTGCCAAACTATCAGTAGGGCATCGTCGGCATAGTTCTTAGCCACGCCAAAAGGGCAGCGCCAAATACAGCAACCATAATACCAGTAATTACAGCCGATATTCCCAAGCTAATTAGGAATGTCCTCCACCACAACCCCCAAGCCAATTGCCAGGTCGGTTTAACCACCACTTTCTCCATTTATCATTTGCCTCCTTTTTGTTTTAATAGCCAGTATTCTAGGCTATCGGCTAAAGCCAGCCAGCTAGCTTCAATGATATTGGTTGAGCTTCCGACTGTCCGCCACTGTTCAACCCCGTCGCTGGACTCAATGAGGACACGGACTTGAGACTCGGTGCCAACGCTTTCTTCCAGGATGCGAACTTTATAGTCAATTAGCTTGACTTGAATCAAACTGGGGGAGAACTGTAACAGTGCTTTGCGCAACGCCCCGTCCAGGGCATTAACTGGACCATTGCCTTCAGCAGCAGTATGTATAATTTTGTCGCCTACCTTTACCTTTACCACTGCCTCAGATAGCATTTCCTCCAGACGCTCTAAAGTCGGCGGGCGCCGCCTTTTCTCCACCACTACCATAAAATCAACCAGCTCAAAGGGTGGCCTATAATCTGGATTAGCCCGACGGACCAATAGTTCAAAGGAGGCTTCAGCATTCTCATACTGGAAGCCTCGGCTCTCCAGTAACTTGACCTGCTCCAGCAGCTTCTGGGCTTCCTCACCCTTCGGCGGCAAATCTAGACCCATCTCCTTTGCCTTGTACAGGATATTCCTCCTACCTGATAACTCAGACACCAGTGCCTTTGGTCGATTACCTACTCGGGATGGGTCTATATGCTGATAGCTCTCCGTCCACTTAGCCAAGGCTGAAACATGAAGCCCAGCCTTATGACTAAAGGCGCTGGAACCCACGTAAGGCAAAGAGGTATCAGGGACAAGATTAGCCACCTCACTCACATAGCGTGATACCTCAGTTAATTTAGCTAACTGCTCATCGGTAACACAGTCAATGCCCATTTTGAGCTTCAAATCTGGGATAATAGAACACAGGTTAGCATTGCCACAGCGCTCACCATAGCCATTAATTGTCCCTTGAACCTGATTAACTCCGCCTTGCACCGCAGCCAGGGTATTAGCCACTGCCAATTCACTATCATTATGGGCATGAATACCTAGCGGTACGGTGGTCAGTCTCCTAGCTGCTTCAACAGCAGTGGTTATCTCGCTGGGTAGTGAGCCTCCGTTAGTATCACACAGCACCAAGCAACTAGCCCCGGCTTCAGCCGCTACCTCTAAGACACGCAAAGCGTAATTGGGGTTAGCCTTAAAACCGTCAAAGAAGTGCTCGGCATCAAAGAAGACAGTAAGCCCCTTTGCTTTAAGATAGGCTATAGAATCGGCAACCATACTAAGGTTTTCCTCCAGGGTGGTTTCTAACACCTTGGTGACCTGTAGCTCCGAGCTTTTGCCGACGATAGTAACCACCTCCACCCCGGCACTAGCCAGAGCCTGAAGGTTAGCGTCGCCTTCTGTCTTAGCCTTAGGTCGTCTGGTGCTACCGAAGGCAACTAGTTTAGCATGGGAAAGAGCTAAGCCCCGAGCTTTGGTGAAGAACTCAATATCTTTAGGATTAGAGCCAGGCCAACCACCTTCTATGAAGTGGATGCCTAGCTCGTCAAGCTTCCGGGCAATGTTTAGCTTATCAACCACCGAGAAGGAAATACCCTCTCGCTGTGCCCCATCCCGAAGTGTAGTATCATAAAGCTGAACTGATGGCAATTTTCAGCCCTCCACCTTTCTGGCAATCAAATCACCCATCTCCTTTGTCCCCACCTTTACCCTACCTTCACTCATTATATCATAGGTGCGATAACCCTCTTTTAGGATTTCATCAATCGCACTCTCAACCGTTTGCGCCTCCTTGGCTAAGCCAAAGGAATAGCGGAGCATCATGGCGACGCTGAGAATAATCGCCACGGGATTAGCCATATTAAGCCCGGCGCGGCGCGGGGCACTGCCATGAATAGGTTCATACAGACCGAATATATTAGCCCCCTCCCGCGGTACTCCAGCTAGACTGGCTGAAGGTAGCATCCCCATAGACCCCGCCACCATTGATGCTTCATCGGAAAGAATATCGCCAAACATATTCTCGGTAACAATAACATCAAAGTATCTCGGGTTTTGGATTAGCCGCATAGCACAGGCATCGACAAACATATGCTCCAGTTCAACATCAGGGTATTCTTCCGCTACCTCCATAGCCACCTGCCGCCATAGCCGGGACGACTCCAGTACATTAGCCTTGTCCACCGAGACCAGTTTTTTACGCCGACTCCTTGCCAGCTCAAAGCCAACCCTAACAATACGCTCAATCTCCTGCTCCGAGTAGGTCATGGTGTCAGTAGCCCGCCGACCGCGAGATGTCCGCCACTGCCTTTTGGGTCGGGCGAAGTAGAGTCCACCAGTAAGCTCACGGACAAATATGAAATCTACCCCTTTAATAACCTCTGGCTTCAGGTTGGTGGAATTAACCAGCACCGGGAACACCTTGACCGGGCGCAGGTTAGCAAATAGCCCCAGCCCTTTTCTTAATGCCAGGAGACCATCCTCAGGGCGAACCTTAACTTTGGGGTCATCCCACTTAGGACCACCCACCGCCCCAAGCAATACCGCGTCACTAGTTTGGCACATCTTCAAGGTCTCCTGAGAAAGGGCAACCCCGGTTTCATCAATAGCCACCCCACCCACTAGCCCGTAATGCAAACTGAAGTTGTGTCCAAACCTCTTACCTATCGCCTGCAGGACTTTGACCCCCTCGGCAGTAACCTCAGGACCAATGCCATCACCGGGCAAAACAGTTAGGCTAAATTGCACCTAAATCCTCCTCCGAGCTAATCTTTTCCTGGTATATTTAATCAGCCCACCGGCTGAAATCAGCTCGCTCATAAAGTCAGGGTAAGGCTTGGCGGCAAACACCATACCTCTGGTCAGGTTTTTTATCCTTCCGCTAGAGAGGTCAACCTCCAAAATATCCCCGGTTTCGGTCTTATCCACCGCCTCATCACACTCAAGCAGGGGCAAGCCAATGTTTATGGCGTTACGGAAAAAGATACGGGCAAAGGTCTTGGCAATAACACAGGAGATGCCAGCCGCCTTAATTGCCAGCGGGGCATGCTCCCTTGATGAACCACAGCCAAAGTTAGTCGTCGCCACAATTATATCCCCTGACTCAACTCTAGATACAAAATCAGGGTCTATATCCTCCATACAGTGCTTAGCCAACTCCGCCGGCTCAGACACATTCAGATACCGCGCCGGTATAATCGCATCGGTATTAACATCCGCCCCGTATTTATGCACTTTGCCTTTTAACATTAAGGAAGCCTCCTGTGTGCACTGTATTAACGCCCAGATTTAAGCTCTTCCATATTCGTTTTTAGAAGAGCTTTCGCGTTTAATAAATCTTTCTCATCGGTTATTCGATAGCTAACCCACTTATTCTCTGAGCCATATGTCCAAATTGTGAAAAAACTACGTCTCGGGCTCAGATAGCCGAAAACTCTTCCATGGATTTTCATTGAGATATCGTACTTTGTTGCTTCTATCAGAATGTTATCCTTGTCCCACTCTTTTATTTCTTTCAAGAGGCCCTCTGCGGTTTGCCTTACTTCAGGGTAGGTAATATAGTTAAGATGATCTTCAACTGTCACCTTCTCTGCCACTTCCGGTGTAGAGGGGATTGTAACTTCTGAAAATACAGGAATTACGTCCTTGCTATCCTCAAATTTGATGCACTTGAACGTGAATAGAGAAATAGGGATATCTATCCATTTACACCTATTTAAAAGGCTAACTGAAAAACTGGGGGCTATCAGAAAAAGCCTCGGGGCTTGTCTTGGTTGAATATTAAACTGTTTATATATTCTCGAGAGACCTTCTACGTTTCTAGAGACATAATCGTAATAGTCGATTCCTTGGACTAATATAGAATCATCTTCAACCACCTTCAATTCGGCGACGACTAGAGCGTTGCCGCTATCAACCATTAAAACATCCAAGGGGCCTCTGTCCGTCATTCTCTGATGGTCAATATATCTTAACCCTTCCTCAATAAGAGCTGCCCCCTGTCGTATTAAATCCTCAAGTTGCTTCTCAGTTACTTCCACGGCCTCGTATTTCTTCATACTTCTAAACCTCCACCAGAGACTTCTCAAAGTCTTTAACTCTGGGGGGCTTTTTGCCTTTGGCGGGTTCAATGGTGTGACCCTCTTTTTCTAAGTGGGCGGCTTGGGCGGATACGCCGCCGGGGAGTTTATCGTTCAGGCTACCGTCGTCCCTGATTACCCGCCAGTAGGGTGTTATATCTGTTACTCCGCGGCTTAAATCCTCTTCGGCGGCTTCAGCGGCGATGCGGACGAAAATACCGGTGGTGAGGGGGCAGGTGGAATCAGCCTTAAAATTCTTTGCCAGACGCTGTCTGATTTGATTTATGGTAATCAGTTTCCCTTTCTCTACTTTGCGGATTAAACCATCAACAAGGAGCGGCGTGGCTACCAGAAGTTTTGTGCCGCCAAACCTTTTCTCCCACTTTGGCGGACCGGTAACTACTTTAGGTAAACCTTCTGGGGGATTTTCCAATTTCTCTCGCCAAGATTTGCGTATCTTCACGGTTCCTCCTTTGCATAATATGCCTAAAATCTAAAATCACGCTATGCCCTTTAGCCAAAAGGTCCTTAAAAGACCAGTCGCATCCAGCATAGGGTTGCCCCGCCCATAATAAACACCCTATCCACACTAAATCCCTCTTTTAAGTACAGATTAAAGGCAGGCGAATTACGGTCGGCAACCAGTATTACCCCTTTATACCCCTCCCTCTTTGCTTCATTATAGAGGAAATTTAGCATTTTGCGACCCAACCCCTGCTTTTGGTAGGCGGGTAATGTCCCAAAGATTATCAGCTCAAGGTAACGACCTTCATATTTTGGTTCTTCTCTTACCACCGCCTCAAACTCTCTAGCAATACGCCATCCCACAGCCTGGGCGACAGAAAAGATAAAACTTATCAGCGCCGGTCTAGATGGTTCTACGGTAGAATCTAAAGAAACTGAACCACAAACAAGCTTATTATCTTTCCGAATTCCATATAGTAATGAGCTCTCGGTGTCTCCGAAGCAGTCAAGGAAAGCATTCATCACTGGTCTTGTCGCCTCTGGTTTAGCACCAACGGCTGGAATCAAAGGGTGCTCTTTAAAGGCTTGAGTGAATAGCTCAAGCAGTTCTGGTTTGTCTGAGCTTTTTAGCCGGTCTACTATAATAGTTTCTACCATTGAATTATCCCGATACACCGCTCCCCACCGTCCCCAATTTTTATTTTATTTCCTCTGGGCTGGCAATCCTACCAGCGATAGCACTGGCGGTGGCAATGGCTGGACTAGACAAATAGACCTCTGATTTAGGGCTGCCCATCCTGCCGACAAAGTTACGGTTGGTGGTCGAGATGCATCTCTCACCAGCCGCCAGAACCCCCATATGACCACCAAGACAGGGACCACAGGTTGGAGTGCTAACTACCGCCCCCGCCTTGACAAATACCTCTATCAGCCCCTCAATCAGGGCGTCAAGATATACCTGCTGTGAGCCAGGGATAATAATACACCGCACCCTTGGGTGAACCTTCCTCCCCTTTAGTATTCGGGCAGCAAGGCGCAAATCCTCAAGACGACCGTTAGTGCAACTACCAATCACCACCTGATTTATCTCCACACCCCCCACCTGACTAACCGGCTTGGTGTTAGCTGGTGAATGAGGCAGGGCAACCTGGGGCTCGATATTAGAGACATCATAGTCAATAATCCGAGCGTATTCAGCATCACTATCTGGCTCATAAACTCGGTATGAGCGCTTAGCCCGTGACTTTATGTAAAGCTGAGTCCTATTATCTACCCTAAAGATGCCAACCTTAGCTCCAGCCTCAATCGCCATATTAGCCATGGTGAATCGTCCATCTATTGATAGTGAGTCTATTGCTTCACCGGTAAACTCCATTGCCGAATACAGAGCACCATCGACACCAATATTGCCAATGGTATAGAGTATTAAGTCTTTGCCCCCCACCCAGTCCCTCAGACTGCCGTGATAAACCAGCTTAATAGTAGGTGGCACCTTCATCCAGATGTCGCCGGTTGCCATTGCCGCAGCAATATCGGTTGACCCCATGCCGGTAGCAAAAGCACCCAAAGCACCGTAGGTACAGGTATGCGAATCAGCCCCAATAACCGCATCCCCGGGCAGTACCAGACCCTGCTCAGGCAAAAGTACATGTTCAATGCCTGACTGCCCGACTTCAAAATAGATTACCCCCTGCTCATGGCAAAACTCCCGCATCAGCCTAGCTTGCTCGGCAGAAGCAATGTCCTTACTGGGCACAAAGTGGTCGGGCACCATCACTATCTTTTTAGGGTCAAAGACTTTATCCACCCCTATTCTCCAAAACTCCCTTATAGCAATTGGGGCAGTAATATCATTAGCCAGAATCAGGTCTACACTGACATTTACAAATTCACCAGGGCTGACCTTCTTCTTATCAGTATGAGCCGCCAGTATCTTTTCGGCTAAAGTCAATATAATTCTCCTTCTACAGAGTACTAAGTGAAGTTATTGCCGAATATGGTGGGGAAGGAATAACACACCCAATGCAATCGCAGTGGTGACACCAGCCACTAAATATAAACCAGCACCGGCTGCCAGACCAATAGCTGCCACTGCCCATATAGTCGCCGCAGTAGTTAACCCGGCAACAATACCACCTTCGTCCCGGCGAATAATTGCTCCAGCGCCGATAAAACCAATACCGGCAACTACTCCTGCCGCCACTCTACTCACGTCAGCGGTAGGACCAAATCCAAAGAGAGAAGCCACAGTAAATAGAGCAGCACCAATGCAGATAAGGATATGAGTCCTGAGGCCGGCTGGCTTACCCGCTTTCTCCCGCTGGTAACCAATGGCTGCCCCTAAGCCGGCTGCCAGCAAGAGACGAAGGACCATTTGAAGCTCAACTGACATCTCGGTACCTGGTTTAAAAACTATCCAGCCGTTTTCTTTGCTGCCAGTAACCTATTAAGAGCGTTCATATAGGCTTTAGCGCTGGCAACGATAATATCAGTATCAGCACCCCGTCCGGTGTAGGTTACGCCCTCGCTCTCTATCCTGATAAGCACCTCACCAATAGCATCGATACCTTCAGTTACCGACTTAACCGCAAATTCGGTAAGCACATTAGGCACCCCCACCAGCCGATTAATAGCCTTATAGACAGCATCCACCGGTCCTGTGCCAAGAGCAGCATCGGCTAGAACCTGACCATCAGGAGCAATAAGCCTGACAGCAGCGGTGGGGATACCTCTATCGCCACAAGACACTTGAACCCGATCAAGGTGATACACTTCAGAGACAGTGCGCAACTCCTCGGCGACAAGGGACTCAATATCCTTGTCGGTAATCTCCTTCTTCTTATCAGCTAGCTCCTTAAATGCGGTGAAGGCACGGTTGAAATCTTCCTCTGATAAGCTATAGCCTAACTCTGCCAGTCGCTCTTTGAAGGCGTGCCGCCCGCTAAGCTTACCCAACACCAGGCTGCTGGCTGGTATGCCCACTGTCCTTGGGTCCATTATCTCATAGGTTATCGGCATCTTGATGACACCATCCTGGTGGATGCCTGACTCATGACTAAAGGCATTGGCACCAACAATTGCCTTATTAGGCGGAACCAGAAAGCCAGTTAGCTCGCTTACCAATCGACTGGTTTTATAAATTTGCGTGGTATTAATATTGGTTGCCAGGTTAAAAAAGTCCTTGCGGGTCTTGATAGCCATTACAATTTCCTCAAGCGAAGCATTGCCCGCCCTCTCCCCAATGCCATTAATAGTGCACTCCACCTGCCTTGCCCCTCGCTTGACTGCTTCCAGGCTGTTAGCCACGGCTAGACCCAAGTCGTCGTGGCAATGAACGCTAACTATAGCCCGATTAATATTGGCTACATTTTCAAAAATCCCTGCAATCAGGCAACCAAACTCGGCTGGTATAGCATAGCCCACCGTGTCCGGGATATTTACCGTAGTAGCTCCGGCATCAATAACCGCTGCCAAGATTTGATACAGGTACTCAGGCTCAGTCCGGCTGGCATCCATCGGTGAAAACTCAATATCATCAGTATATTTCTTAGCCCGGGCTACCATGTTACGGGACATCTCCAGAATCTCCTCGCGGCTCTTTTTAAGCTGATAGATGCGGTGAATATCCGAAGCCGAGAGAAACACATGTATGCGCGGATGTTCAGCCGGTTTAACTGCCTCCCAAGCCCGGTCTATATCATCGGGATGAGCCCGAGCTAGGGCACAAATTACGGGAGCATGAACCTCTTTAGCGATAAGCCTTACCGCTTCAAAATCACCCGGCGAGGTAATGGGGAACCCAGCCTCAATGACATCCACCCCAAGCTTCTCCAGTTGCTTAGCTATATCCAGCTTCTCCTGGATATTGAGTGTCCCCCCCGCCGCCTGCTCCCCGTCCCGCAGCGTTGTATCAAAGATTATTACCT
>Ga0315314_1003544_pt1 | contig 12115 bp, 13 predicted proteins | sample TDP9_MG_FD_203631 | JGI IMG/M metagenome (GOLD analysis project Ga0315314, IMG submission 203631) | Freshwater sediment microbial communities from Lake Towuti, South Sulawesi, Indonesia - TDP9 | ecosystem: Environmental > Aquatic > Freshwater > Lake > Sediment | place: Indonesia: South Sulawesi...
CACAATTCTTCCTGGCGCTGGCCAAATCTATGCCGGAGATTGGTGGAGTGGGATAAACGCTTTGGCCATTAACTCAGCTACGACTTATCTTCTTATTCATGACTTATCGACCAAGGATATCCTCGATGCCATTTTTAATTCGATTTTCCTCTTTGAGAGATTTTACAGCGGAAACCGGCAAAAGGCAGAAGAAGCAGCGCAGAGATACAACCAGCGCCTTTATCAAAAATTGACAGCTCAAATTTTAAAAACTTTGGAAAAAAACTAGAATGAACCACATGAAAAAATTATTCTGCATTGCCATCTGGCCTGCACTGTTTTTCTGTCAGGCTATTATGGCCAGTCCAGCTGAGGACCAGTATAAAAAAGCCGGGCTTCTCATTGACGAAAATAAATATGAAGAGGCTATCATTCTCTTACAAGATATTCTCAAGAAAAACGAGGAATTAGGACTCCAACTCAAATCCAGAATCTTGAATAATATCGGCTATTGCTATTACAAATTGAATTTCATTGAAAAGGCAACATCTTTTTACAAGATGGCCCTTGAAGTGGACCCCCAGTATACTGTCTGCCTCAATAATTATGCCGTTATCTTGATGAATCAAAAAAAATATAAGGAAGCACTCCCTTATCTCGATCAAGCTTATCTTCTGGGCAAGAACAATATCAAGGTCATTTTCAATCTGTTTGTTTCACATTATTTTCTGGGTGAAGAAAAAGAGGCTCTTTATTTTCTTAAAGAAGCCTTCCAGCTGGACGAAGATTACACAGAAAATAGACTCCAAAAAAATCATATTGACAAAAAAAAGATCGATCAGTTAAAAAAATATTTAAAGGGTAAATAAGATTAATAAATAGGGGGTAAAAATGAAAAAAGTAAAATATTTTCAGTTGACCTTAATATCGCTGATTATCTTTTCTTGCGGCTATCCCTGCTTGGCCAGAGAAGGGAATAATTCATCGGGGAGAATATTAAGCTTTTATTTGGGAGGCGGCTTGGGATACATCTTCAATAACGGCGATTTCAATCAAATCATCAAAAGCAATCGAAAATATTATTCAGATTTAGAAGATTATTACGGCTATCCCAACAGGCACAGTTATGACGTCAAAGAATTAGATTTCATGCCTGATTTTAAGGTTGAGCTCTTGTTCAACTTCCACGAAAATATTGGCATCGGACTTGGAACGGGCTATATTTATGGCCAGGCAAAAGGCAACGTTCTTTCCTACTCACAGGATAGCGGTTATGAAACTAATTACAGCTGGATATATAAATCCCAGTCTGATTATAACCCCAACAATAAATTTCATATTATTCCGCTCGAAACCAGACTCTATCTTATGCTGCCGCTCACGCCAATGGGAAAAATCTATGCCTTTGCCGGCGGAGGCTACTATATCGGAAAATGGACTCTTGATTATCTCTATGAATATTTTTATGAATATTCAGAGGACTGGTACGGAATTTATGATGGAAATGACTATAAATACACTCATGATCGACATTATGATTATTCAAGGACAGCAAAATGCAATGCCGTTGGTTTCCAGGCAGGCGGAGGGTTTGAACTCAATCTTTCGAAAAATATAGCTCTTGTCTTTGAAGGATTATTAAATTTGGTTAATTTCAATAACTGGTCTGGTGAATACAAAAGATCTGGATCGTGGGAAAAAACCTATTGGAAGAAAAGTTTAGGAACATACGCAATACTAGAAGAGGCCATCGATGAAAAAGAGAAAGGCTATTTCTGGTATTACGAATATTACGACGAAACTTTATGGGAGTACTACAAAAACTGGAAAATGAGTCAAACCAAGCCTGACCATGATTATATCAACGTAAGAAAGATGGAAATAAAATTTAACAAATTTTTGCTCCGACTAGGGATAAGAATTTATATCTTTTAGAGACTGATGAACTGAAGAGAAATCTATTCTTTAATATATTTTTTTAAGCCACTCCCTGTTAATGCTGATAGTGGAGAGGGTCTTTAAAATGAGACAATTGACTCCTTTTGGCCACACGGCAGAAGAGGCATTTATTAGGGGGATAGGCTGGATAATTTGGCATATTTTTTGCTATAAAATAGCTCTGGAGGAAAAAAATGAGAAAATATATCTTATTGATTCTAACTCTTTTAATAGGCTCTTCTTTAGCCTTTTCCAACACTCTTACTTTTAAAATGGCCTATTTCATGCCTCGGGCTCAAAGCGGTCCAGCTCATGAAAACAGCCTGTGGACGATTGAATTTGATAATATGAGTTTCACCAGGTCAAATTTCCAGGATTCCTCGTTTGGAATTGCCTATGAACATTTCTTAACAAGACAGATCAGCCTTGTCATCTCTCTTGAGACTTACAGTAAAAGCAAAGGTGGGTATTACAAGGATTACTATGGCTATTCTCTCTTAAGGGAATCTTTTAGGGGAGATTATGCTGTTTATGCTGATTATGAAGGGTGTTTCGAACCCTTAAATATGTTTGAAGGAGAATTCACTCCAGGCCACCGTCTGGATATCAGCATAACTCCTCTCCAGCTTTCCCTGAAAATAACGCCTCTTGGCAGACGCATAAAACTCATCCCATATCTCGGAGGCGGAGTAGGGCTCTACCTCTGGAGCGTCAGACTTCAAGGAGACCTGATTAGTTTTGACCTTCCTGATGTTCAATACTATGAAACCCAAGACTATTTAATACCTGTCTTGCCAGTTTATTATGCTGATGCCATTGAAGGAGAAAATTTTGGCCGCATTAGCTTCGGCTATCATCTTTTTGGCGGGTTCATGTTCCCTGTGGGTCAGCGCCTCACTCTAAATGCCGAGTTCAAGTTCAATAATGCCCGGGCTATGCTCAAAAAAGCCTTTGAAGGCTTTACAGATCCTTTTGACCTCAGCGGATATCAGATTTCTTTGGGAATTAATTACTGGTTTTAGGCCTCAGGCGCTTTTTATGGTGCGCAGTCTTTCGCTAACGAGGCGAGCAACTTTCTGACCAGAAAGGAGCATCCCCCCAAAAATCGGCCCCATTCTTGGGCCGCCAAAGACAGCATTGGAGGCCATACCGCAGACATAGAGGTTAGGGAAAGCTTCTCTTGTGTTCTCAAGGAGAATCTTCTCTCCTTCTTCTGCCCACATGGACTTCTCACCCATCACCTCGCCTGTCGGAGTCAAAAGCTTTCCTCCTGATTTCCGGCTGACAACTTGGGTAATTTCAGCAGCATGGCCTGTAGCATCGACGACAAAAGCACTTTTCACAGCCAAAGGGTCAACATGAAACCTGGCAATTTCTGTCGCTGACCAATTGATGACCACCCCACTCATCCTTCCCTCATAGATAAGGGCGTCTTCAACAGCGATGCAGTTAAAAACATGAGCCCCCTTTTTTATGGCCTGGCTGAGAAGCGAGCCGAACGCCTCCAGAGAAGAGGCAATAAAATAATTTTCCCTGTAGGGAAATGTCCGAATCCCCCATTCATCCAGCAGCGGCTTGGCTTCTTTCTCGATGACAATTTTATTGAACATCATGCCGCCGCCCGGCATACCTCCTCCTGGCCTTAAAGCTCTTTCAAAGACAACAACCTTATAACCTTCACGGCTCAAAAAATAAGAAGCACAAAGGCCAGAAGGACCGGCGCCACAGATAGCGACGTCGCACTCCAGAATTTCAAGAATTTCTTGGAAATAGCTTTCGATAATCGCTCTTGAAATGACAACGTCCTCTAACATATTTTGACCTCTTGATTTTCTATTATAAAAGAGCTCGCCTCTTCTTTTCAATTAAATAAACGTCCTTTAAAGAAAATAAAGATGGGGTCCGGACAGTCCCTGTGTATTCGAAGACTGAATGGAAGGAAGGGTTTGGCTAAGAACATACAGGGACTGTCCAGGTCAGATATTGAGTAGAGTTTGGGCTCTTCCCTATGGTAAGCATGGAAAAAGTTAGGGGAATTTCAGCGTCTTCGCCAGGAACGTCATTATTGATATTGCTTGATAAGCTGAAGGTATTGCTCGGCCTCTTCCTTATTATTCCTTTTCAAAAATCCATGAGCCAAAACTCTGCTCTTCTTCACAATCTCAGCGCGCACCAAGGATTCCTCTTGAGGACTCAAGCCGAGAGTCAGAGCCTTCTTGAGAGCTTTGACCCTGAAGCGGTCCATTCCCCAGTACTTTTGGGAAAGCTGGTCAGGATGTCCGCCCCGCTTGATTATCAGGGGCTTGCTTAAAAAATAGATTGGGTATCTATGAGCAAGACGAATGGCAAAATCATAATCCTCGCAGGCAGGCAAGTCTTCATCAAAATTGCCGATATCCTCGAATACTTCTTTTCTGAACAGAGCCGAAGAAAGGCTCAAAAGACAAAGAGGAAGGACCTTGTCAAATATCCAGCCAGAATGCTTGGCATGTCTTTTTTTAGGATTATGGCGCTGGCCGCCTCTGAGCCAGACCTCCTCAGTGCAACAGACTTTGGCCTGGAGGTAGGCCTGCATGAAGCTCATCTGTGTTCGCAATTTCTCTCTCTTCCAGAGGTCATCAGAATCTAAAAAGGCGATATAATCGCCTCTGGCCAGACTGAGCCCGAGATTCCTGGCCGTGCTTACACCTTGGTGTTCCTGCCAATGATAATGCACTTTATCCCCGAAGGCTGCCACAGTCTCTCTGGTCATATCAATGGACCCATCATCAATAATTAAGAGTTCAAACACATCCTGCCCTGTTTCCTCAGAGAAATAATCCTGGTCGAGCACAGATTGAATAGCTTCTCTTAAAAAAGGAGCGCGGTTGTGAGTCGGGATAATAACTGAAACCTCAATTTTATTCATTTAAGCATGCCATGCGGCGAGAGGGCAATTTTCCTGCGATCTCTAGACACACTGCCTCTCCTTCTCAGGCCTGTGTCCTTCGGCCAAAAATATTCGTCCTCTTGGAATTCCGACTGACTTGATATGACGGGTCAGCGAGGAAGGAGGTAGAGGCGCGGTGATAGGCTCGATTAGAGGTTTTGATAACTGAAATCTGCTCGCTTTTATCAAAGGGAATGAAAAAATTTCCCCATTCTGTTGCTACCTCTACTCTTCCATAAAAACGCACTAAAATTTGGGATGCTTCAAAGCTCTGATAAAAATCCTTGCCTATTTCAAAAAAATCAAGGAGTAAAGGGATGGAAAATGTCTGTTTTTCCTGACTCCTCATCCTTTTCCCTTCGGTTATTTCACCTTCAGCGATGGCCTTTGCTCTCAGCTCAAGCTTATAGGTCAGCCTCTCGAGTTTAAGCTCAAAGCCACTATGATTCTCGAACATCACCTTGAAATCGAGCTCTGCTCCGCCAATAGATAAACTCTTAGCCTCCAGAGGCTCTATTTTGATTTCAAAATCTCTAAAGACTGGGAATTCTCCTGAAAACCCGATAGGAATCCTCTTTTGCCTCTGCTTCCTGTCCAGAAAAGTCATTCCGCCAATTAAAGAACAGAGAAGCTTATCCTTGTTTTCAAAACCAGGAAAATCCCGAAAAAGCAAAGCATAAGTTATTTTTATCGGGAGAGAAATCAACGTCTTTCCACCGGGTTCAATTTGAATGGGCTCATCCAGAACTGTCTCCAGACGAAGGTACTCCACTGTCTCAACCACAACCCGGTAGTCATATTTGGCCAGAAGATAGGCCGAAGAAGAAGAGTTGGCCAGGTTGAGATAAAAAACAAGGGAAAGCCCTTGAGGACTGAGGTTTTCAATTTTATATTCTTTAATTTTAATCTCGATATCATACCTGGGGGGAGCGGCCGCAACCAGCACGGCCATGACCGCGAAGGTTATTAGCCAGAGTTCGATTCTTTTCTTTGTTATTTTCATAACTATAAATTTCCTTCCTATAAAGTCTACACAATTGTCTATTGCAGGACAAGAAGGAGCAAGTTTTCAAACTGTCCCCTTTACTAAAGAAAGCTCAATTTCTATAATAGTCTCAAAAAAATGAAAAGCTTGAAGCCTGAATTCCGAGAAAAAGAACTCTTTGTCCGTCTGTTTGGAAAAGACGTCTATGCTGTTGGCGGATTTGTCCGCGATTTGATCAAGGGAACGCCTTCTGAAGACGTTGACATTTTGATTGCCCGCCATCCTCTTCCAGAAATCATTGATAAGATAAAGCCCTATGGACGGGTAGACTTGGTTGGAAAAAGCTTTGGCATTATCAAGTTTACAATCAAGGAAAAATCCTATGACATCGCTCTTCCCCGGAAAGATGCACCGAAAGGAGAAGGCGTCAAAGGACATAAGGATATTCTGGTCAGAGCAGAACCCTATCTTCCAATTGAGAAAGACCTGGAGCGCCGGGATTTCCGCTGCAACAGTATTGCCTTAAGACTTGCTGACAACACCCTGGTTGACCCTTTTGGCGGCGCTCGCGATATTAAAGCCAGGTTAATCAGGTTCACTAATCCTCAGGCTTTTCCTGAAGACCCTCTTCGTGTCCTTCGCGCTGCCCGTTTTGCCTCTGTTTTGAACTACTCTCTGGACCCAAAAATTTATGAAATTTCTAAAGACATTGACCTCAGCGGCCTGAGCGTAGAGAGAGTCAATGAAGAGCTGTTTCGAATCCTGCTCCTCTCGCCGCGCCCCTCTCGCGGGCTTGAGGAATTGTTCCGTCTGGGTACCCTTCGTCAGCTTTTTCCTGAACTTTACAGCCTGAGTCTCGTCATCCAGGATTCTGTCTTTCACCCAGAAAAAGACAGCTTCGGGCATCACACTGTCTGGCATCATACAAAACTAACTGTGGACCAGGCCAAGAGGCTGGCTGATTATGCCCATCTTGAGCAGACAAAAAAACTAGCCTTGGTGCTTGCTTCTCTCTATCATGATGTCGGCAAATCCTTGACCACTCACTGGGAATTCAAACGGGGAAGAATGGTCATTACCAGCGTAGGCCATGACAGCCAGAGTGAAAAAATGACCAAAAAGATTTTTAACCGCTTCAGGATTTATTCCTGGAATGGCTACAACCTGAGAAAAATCGTCCTACTCCTCGTTAAGTACCACCATCGCGCTTCTGAACTGTGGCAAAACAGGCAGAGTGTCACGCGTAAAGCTTTTAACCGCTTGGCTGCTGACATCAATGGAGAAATTGAGTTGCTTATCTATCTGGATGCCGCTGACCGTGGCGGTAGAAAAGAAAAACTGCTCAGCCAACTGGATGGAGCGGGGAAATGGCTGTTCAAAAAGTTCGAGGAATTCAATGTCAATAAGGAAACCATCAAACCTCTGGTTAGGGGACGGGATTTGCTAAAAATGGGAGTCCCCTCAGGCCCGGAAATGGGAAAAATCCTCAAAAAATTATACAAGCTTCAACTTGACAACGAATTCGAAACAAAAGCTGATGGCCTCAAGTTAGCCAAAAAAATTATCGAAGGAAAGCAATGAAAAAAATTCTTGTCGCAGGCGGGGCTGGCTATGTCGGTTCCCATACTGTAAAAGAACTTCTGAAACAAGGCTATGAAGTTATTGTCTTTGACAATTTGTCCACGGGAAAAAAGGAATTTGTCCTGGGAGGAGAACTCATTGTCGGCGACCTTATGGATAAAAGATTGCTTTTGGAAGTCTTTAAGGATAATGATATCGCAGCCGTCTTCCACTTTGCCTCACTCATCCAGGTAGGCGAATCCTATCTCCATCCCCAAAAATATTACAACCAGAATCTGATTACCAGCCTCCATCTTTTAGATGCCATGCTCGAAACAAATGTTAAGTATTTCATTTTTTCTTCAAGCGCTGCCGTCTACGGCATCCCCCAGCAAATACCGATTCCTGAGTCCCATCCTCTGGCCCCTTTCAATCCTTACGGCCAGACCAAATTCTTTGTCGAAAAAATCCTGGAGGAATACGACCGCGCCTACGGGCTTAAATTCATCAGCCTACGCTACTTCAATGCTGCTGGCGCTGACCCTGAAGGCAAACTGGGCGAAAGGCATGAGCCTGAAACCCATCTCATTCCCAATCTCCTTCTTCATCTTATCGGAAAGAAAAAAAACTTGGATATTTTTGGGACGGATTTTCCAACACCAGACGGGACAGCCATCCGCGACTATATCCATGTCACAGACCTGGCTGCAGCTCATGTCCTTGCCCTTAAGGCACTTCTGGATACTCCTCGGAGCGAATTCATTAACCTGGGAACAAATAAAGGTTACTCTGTTCTAGAGGTTGTTAAAAAAGCTGAAGAGGTCACGGGAAAAAAAGTTGTTTTTCAAAAAAAACCAAGACGGCTCGGAGATGTTCCTATTCTTCTCGCTTCTAAAGAAAAAGCCGAGCAGCTCCTGGGCTGGAAACTCAACTTTTCTGAGATCGAAACCATCATCGAAACAGCCTGGAACTGGCACAGAAAAATTGCTTGATCCACCAAAGCGGGTCAGTTCTCTTTCAAGAGTCATCCTCATTGCCTTTTGATCGAAGCATTTCCAAAACTGTGATAAGACGAGCAGGGAAAAGGGATAAAGTGGCCAGGCAGAGATTCAGCCTGAAAAGCTTTCCAAAGAAAAAGAAATGCTTGCGCTCTTCCATCTCGTAGGCATGAATGAAGTTGGGGCAATTCGAGCGTTCTATCCACAATCTGTGGCTTACCCTTTTTATTGACTATAATTTCCTCAAATGATATATATGATTTTCCTTTAAAAATGAGGATAAAAAGATATTTAGGCATCATTGCTGTTTTGAGTTTTATTTCACTTTTTTGGAATTGCTCTTCACATAAAAAACCTCTCCAGGCCCCTGCTCACGCCCAACAACCGCCTCCTTCTCAAGCTCCGAAGAATTCGGCTCAGCCTCAAGTCGAAGAAAAAGCACAAAAAATTCCTCGTTCGGCAACAATCATCCCTGACGAGGAAATGAAAGCCGCTCAACAAGAGACTTCCCTGGCAGAAAAAAATTCGATACAAGATAAGGATGAGGTCTTGAGCCTGCTCGAAGAAGCTTTGAATTCTTATCAGGAAGCTAAACAAGCCAAAGAAAAAGGGGACTTAGACGGAGCCTTGGCTGCTTTGGATGAAGCTTACAGCCTAATCTTGAAGGCTGATATTTCCTCTGATTCTCCGCTTTTCCAGGAAAAAAATGACTTGAGACTCCTCATCGCTCAAAAAATTCAAGAAATCTATGCTTCTCGCCTTACTCCCATCGGTCAAAATCAAAAAACCATCCCACTTGTGGAGAACAAATGGGTCCTCCGCGAAATCCAGTCTTTTCAAAATGAAGAACGCAAGTCCTTTGAGGAAGCTTATGTGCGCTCAGGGCTCTATAAGGAAATGATTACCACCGAGCTCAAAAAAGCTGGAGTCCCAGAAGAGATTTTCTGGCTCCCGCTGATCGAAAGCGGTTTTAAGGTTCGAGCCTTATCTAAAGCAAGGGCCTTGGGCTTATGGCAGTTTATTGCCTCAACAGGATATCGGTATGGCCTAAGTCGTGATCGTTTCATTGATGAAAGGATGGATCCTCTGAAATCCACCCAAGCTGCCATCAAGTACTTACTCGAGCTTCACTCTTTTTTTGGCGATTGGACGACAGCCTTGGCAGGCTATAACTGCGGCGAGATGAGGGTCCAGAATGTCGTCCGCACCCAGAATATCAATTATCTTGACAACTTCTGGGACCTCTGGGAAAGGCTCCCTTTCGAAACAGCTCGCTTTGTTCCTCGCTTTATCGCTGCCCTGCTCATTATCAACAATCCGGAAAAATACGGTTTTAACCTTCTCACTCCCTATCCTTCTCTGAAATTCGAGACGGTCACCATCAACCATCCGACAAAGCTTTCATCTCTTTCTGAAGCGCTGGGCTTAGAAAGCTCGGAGCTGGCTTATCTCAACCCAGAGCTCAGGCAAGAATCCACGCCTGACCACGAGTATTTGCTGAAAGTTCCTGTAGGTTTCGGTGAAAAAGCTATCCAGGCCATCAGCTCCCTTCCCCGCTGGATACCCCCTGAAGCTGTTTACACCTGGCATATTGTCCGTAAAGGTGAAACACTCTCAGCTATAGCGCGGCGCTACAGAACTTCTGTCCAAGCCATTGCCCGTCTGAACGGCCTGCGCCGGACTTATCTCATCAAGCCCGGACAAAGACTGAAAATCCCTGGACGAAGATAACGGGTTTGATTGATCCTCTTGGATTTCAAATTCTCTGGCATCAAGGAGGCAATCATCTAAAAAAATGACCACTCTCCACTTCCCGTTTTCTTTCTCCTCAAAAAGAAGAAGATTGTCCCAGGCAATGTATTTATCAAAATACTGGCCTTCTTTCCCGATTTTGATTTTATCTGTGGTGCGGTAAATTTTCTGGGAAGGGTCATACCACTTCCAGACAAGAACATGCTCCCCCTGGACATCTTTAAACCCCAGAAAAGAATAGACGCGTTGGTCCTCCCCTTTTAAAAAGGTCTTTTTTTCTTGCAAGGGTTGCGCCCAGTCATCCTTAAATTCGATTTCACTGCAGAGAATGCTCCTTTCAAGAATAAAGGAAGGGTGATGGAGTACGCTTTCTCTTTTAAACTGGAGGCAGCTGCTGAGTAAAAGAAGCAAAATAAACAGAATAAGACAAACTATGTTTCGCAATAAAATTATGTCTTCTTTATTTCTTTTTTCTTTTTCTTCTCTTTCTTTTTGTATTCAGAGCCGATAAGCTCGAGCATAGCCATCTCGGAGCCGTCGCCCGAGCGAAGCCCGACCTTGACAATCCGCGAATAGCCTCCTGGCCTCTCTGAAAAACGGGGTCCAAGGTCTTCAAAAAGTTTCTTGACCACAGCTTCCTTTCTCACAAAGGCTAAAGCTAGTCTCCTGGCGTGGAGAGTCCCTTTCTTGGCCAAAGTAATCATTTTCTCAGCCAGAGGCCTTGCCTCTTTGGCCTTGGCCAGAGTTGTCTTTATTCTTTCTTTCTCCAGAAAAGAAGTGACAAGATTGCGGAGCAAGGCACGCCTCTGGGATGTTGTCCGACGCAATTTTCTGCCCTTAACTCGATGCCTCATTCATCTAACTCCTTGCCTTTACTTTCCTTTGTTTCTCCGCTGACCTTCTCGATTAATTTGGGGTGGAGTTCTAGGTTTAAACCCAAACCCATATTAGACAGAGTTTCCTTGATCTCACTCAAGGACTTACGCCCGAAGTTCTTGGTCTTCAGTAATTCCTCTTCAGTTTTCTGGACCAATTCATAAATTTTCTCGATTCCTGCTGAGCGCAGGCAGTTATTCGACCTTACCGATAGCTCTAAATGTTCAATGGGCTTGGAGAGAATGTCAACCTGAGACATATAAGGAATTTCACGCTTGGCCACAACCTGTTCTTTCTCAATAGGCTCATCGACAATATTCAGGAAGATGACCATATGGTCCCTCATGATTTTGGCTGCTTGAGCTAGAGCCTCAATAGGCTGGATAGCCCCTGTCGTCCAGACTTCAAGAGTTAGATTCTCATAATCAATTCTTTTTCCGACGCGGGCTGGCTCGACCTTGTAATTGACCCTTTTGATCGGAGAATGAGAAGAATCGAGAGGAATGAAATCAACACTCAGTTTCTCTTCAAAATTCTGGTCGGCTGTGATATAGCCTCGGCTATTTTTGACCATCATCTCGATGTCCAGCTTGCCATCTTTATCCAGGGAAGCGATATGAATGTTTTTATCCAGAATCTCTATCTCCGGGTCATGTTCAATATCAGAAGCCTTGGCTGTGGCTGGCCCTACCTTTTTAAGGAACATGGTCTTCGGCTGCTGGCCGTTCAATTTGAGAGGAATGCTTTTTATGTTCAGGATGACATCCGTCACATCCTCGACAATGCCTGGAATGGTCGAAAACTCATGAAGCACTCCTTGAATGCGCACCGCGGTAATAGCCGCTCCTTTTATCGAAGAAAGAAGGATTCTCCGTAAAGCATTGCCGACTGTGACGCCAAAGCCCCTCTCAAAGGGCTGAGCTGAAAAACGTCCGTAAGTATTGGTTAGAGTTTCATAGTCACACTCGAGATATTTTGGCCTTTGAAAACCTATTTCTGTCATTGCTCCTCCTTTTGAGGATTCGAATATTCAATCCCATTATTTATTTGGAATAAAGCTCAACGACCATATGCTCTTCCACTGGCAGCGTGATATGT
>Ga0315314_1003545_pt1 | contig 12112 bp, 6 predicted proteins | sample TDP9_MG_FD_203631 | JGI IMG/M metagenome (GOLD analysis project Ga0315314, IMG submission 203631) | Freshwater sediment microbial communities from Lake Towuti, South Sulawesi, Indonesia - TDP9 | ecosystem: Environmental > Aquatic > Freshwater > Lake > Sediment | place: Indonesia: South Sulawesi...
TTATGAAAGAAGGGTGTTCTGGAAAACTCAAAAGCACTATTCCTCCTATTACTTTTCCTGCTTGGCCAGCCATGCTTTCAGGAAAAAATCCAGGTAAACTGGGTTTTATTGATTTTACAAAGAAAGTAGGTGACAAAGAATTCGACTTTGTTGGTCCCGAGATGTTTAAAGGCCAATTGTTGTGGGATATCTTAAATGAGAAAGGAATCAAAGTTGGTGTAGTCGATTTTCCTGAGGCATTTGGATGGAAAATAAATGGTTTTATAATTCATGGCTATTCGCCTGAACTGCTAGATATTATCCACCCACTCAGTTTAAAAGAAGAGATAATAACAAATTTTAAGAAATTGCCTGTAGTACTCGAAAGTGTCTCCGACGAAAAGAGAAAAGAGACAATATTGGAAAATACGAGGCTTAAGTTTGATTTATTAACTTGGTTGTTGAAAAGAGAGGACTGGGATGTTTTAGTCTTTCTACTTTCAGGTCCTGATGAAATTATGCATCATGCAACAGATGAAGCTTCAATATTCTCAGTTTACAAAATAATCGATGACGAGTTCTCTAAAATTGTGCAATTCTGTGAGGACAAAAATATCTTTCTATTCGTAGTCAGTGATCATGGCTGTAAACTAGTGGAAAATGAGTTCTGTATAAATAAATGGTTAGAGGAAGAAGAGCTCCTTTTCCCAAAAAAACGAAAAATACATTTTTTTGAAAACTTTCTTGACCAATTGGTTAGTTATCTACTGAAGAAAGGGTTTAGGGCCAACTTGAGATTTTTTGCAAGAATCGTCAAGAAGACTACAGGGAAGGAGCTAAGGCGTTCAGGACAGAGGTTTCTGGACAATATAGACTGGCAAAAGACAAAACTTTATGGCTTTACTTCAAGCGTTTCCTCTTTTATGGGTCTTTGGCTAAATCGATACAGAAAGACCCTGAATAAGAATTCATGTGAAGAGGCAATAAATATTGACTTGGAAAGAATTGTTGGTAAACTAAAAAGGCTTGTAGACCCTAATACCGGAAAGAAGGTCATCAAAAACGTTTTTAGTCGAAATGAGTTATATCACGGTCCTTATGTCGACACTCTTCCTGATCTTATCATTGAAGCCTCAGACGATTATGCGATGGTTTCAGGAATTCATTCCTGGCTCTTTGGGCGAACCAAGAGTTATATTCACTCTCTTTATGGTGTTGTTTTTGCCCATGGACCAAATATTAAAAGAGGCATAAGAATTAGTAACGCTGAAATTTTCGATATAACACCTACAGTACTTCACTTATTAGATCTTCCCGTTCCCACAGACATAGACGGCAAGGTTCTTAAAGACATATACTCTGAAGATAGTCAGTTGTTCCGCAGGCCGGTGAAGTATCGAAAACCGATAGAAAAGAGGGAAGAGATTGCTGGGCTTTCGGACAAAGAAAAAAAACGAATCAAGGAGAGACTGAGAAAATTAGGGTATCTTGAATAGTACGGTAAGAATGATTTCGCGTTTTTTTATATTCATGGTCACTCTTTCTCTCCTAATTTTGGTTTTGTTGAAAATATGCTTTAAATATGATTGTTGTTATTGCATTTTTGACGCGGGCTACCGTCTCCCAATCTTTATATCAATGGCAATCCTTGAACCAAAGTGCCAACAACATTAAATCCATGGCGATTGCTGTAATCATAAGGGTTGATCCCCTCATGGTTAAAGAAATTGATATAGCACGAACCGCAACCCGCGGAATCTTTCACTTGTTCCTTGGCAGAATTCTTTCACGAGCCATCGGTGTGATAGGAGGTTTGGTATTAATTCGTCTTCTAAATCCAGAAGGATACGGACTTCTAAACGTGGCTGTAGTTTTCCCAGGGATTTTTGGACTTTTTACTGATTTTGGAATAAATGCAGCCTTAACAAAATTCTTTGCGGAGTATAGATCTAAAGGAGAAACTAAAAATCTTAAATCTTTCTTATTCTCAGCTCTGGTTTTCAAAATTATTCTCAGCCTTGTTCTAACAATTCTATGCTACATAATAGCAGATACATTAGCCATCACCGTTCTACGAAAGCCGCATGTAGCTCCATTAATCAGAATAGCCTCGCTTTTTGTGCTTGCATCGTCGCTTTACGAATTTTCAGGAGCGATCTTCCTCGGGCTTGACGCCACACGGGCTTATGCAGCTCTTATGATCTTATTTGAATCTATTAATGCGTTTTTGCCCATAATTCTAGTCTATAGCATGTGGATTTCTGGGGCTCTACTTGGTATGGCAGTCGCCACATTAGCCGCAGGTTTTCTTGGCATATGGCTTTCGTTTTTGTTTGTGACCAAAATGACTAAGAGTTCAAATGGGACTTTCAGTTTTTCCTCAGCTTTAAAGGAAATGGTTACTTATGGGACTCCATTAATAGTTGGAAGCTTAATACGTCGTGCCCTTCTTCTATACTTTGGTTTCATGATTGCTGTCTACTCTTTTGAATATGAAATAGGAAATTACAACGCTGCTCAAAAAATAGTTTTGACACTTAGTTATTTCACAGTGCCTATAGCATCTGTTCTATTCCCAACGTTTTCTAAAATAAACTCTAATACAGAACCAGGCGCATTGAAAAAAATCTTTATGTATGCAGTTAAATACTCCAGCCTAGTTGTTTTACCCGCCGTTGCATTGCTCATAATTTTAGCTCGAACTGTTGTGGTGCTTTTTCTCGGGATTGCGTTCGAGGAATCTTGGCTTTACCTGTCGCTTTTAGCCATAGCATGGTTAAGCTATGGGTTCGGCCAGACACATTTAGTCGACCTTTTACAGTCGCAGGGAGACACAAAGTTCATTGCTAAGCTTGAGGCTTTAACAGCAACCATTGGAGTAATCTTGGGTCTGATATTGATCCCTTCTTTTGGGGTTCTCGGCGTTATTCTAACTAATTTGATCTTCAACTGGCCTTCCTACGTTTTCATTGTAAGAAAAGCTTACATCAAATACAAAATTAAGCCACCTTTGCGTCATGTCTGGAGACTTTACTTATCGCTGGCATTAACAGCCTTGGTTGCCACACCATTAGCGTTGATGTCCATTAATGAAACTTTCAAAGTGGCACTCGTAGGTTCGGTCGGAGCCATAACCTATGCTGTTGCCTGCGCGGTGACAAAAGCCATCAAAGAAAGCGACATTAGAAGGTTAAGAAAGCTGACCATTCCTCAACCAATCATCGGCCCAATTGCGGACAAAGTTCTTGGGATAATGGAGCGTGTTGCTCGTTTAAAACGATGAATCATCAACAAAAGTCTGCGTCAAGGAGTGTATTTTCGACACACCCAAATAAGCCAAAATTATAGATAACCTAAATCTCTTAACCTTTCCTTGATTTCTTCTTCATGTCTTTTCTCGATTTCGGTCCCTCTTCTTTTTCTTTCAAGAGGATCCTGAAATTCAACTTCTCTTTTCGCTGGCTCTGAGCCTTTTTTAAATATCTCCTTCAAGACTCTTCCATCCATATCTTTTGGGATAGGTATCCCCATTGTATGAAGGATGGTTGGCGCCAAATCGATTATTTTTGCATCTTCGATTTTTTTGTTTCCTTTGATGTCTTTTCCATATGCAACAAAGATTCCTTTCGAAGAATGATGATAATGAGAACGATTTATACACAAATTGGGAAACATAAAATCGTAGGGTTTGATCCAATAATCGTTTAATTCAAGAACTATGTCAGGTGCGAGATTCACGTGCTCACCTGAATAAATTTCCTCTCTTTTTTTAACATCCTTAATTATCGAAGGCGCATTTTCTGATGTTTTTAATTTTCTTAACTTTCCGATAATTTCATCCCTAATTTGCTCGTATTTTTCGCATTTCACAGCGCCATTTTTGAATCTCTTTTTGTCGTTGAGGTATATTCCGAAAAATGTAAGCTGAGGTGAGCAATACGCTAGGGTTCTAGAGAAATCAACCTCATGATTTTTTGATACAAAGTAAGATATTGTTTCTAACGCGTTCTCTCCAATTCTTGTAAATCTTATTGGCAGGTTTTTCAGTAGAAGATAAGCTAGTCTTAATATCCTGCTATGCGTCAGCAAAAAATTTTGTACTTTAGGCTTATCTCTAGGCATTTTCTCATATTTCGTAATCTTTGTTTGTGACATGTTCGGCTTAATTTTTAGGTAACCCTCACTTTTTAACCACGCATTAACGAAGAAAACTCCCTTATACACACGGAACCCATGATCAGACATAAGGAAAAAGGTTGTATTTTTTGGAGCGTTGTTTAAGAACCATTCGATGTATTCATCAACATCTTGAAACGCTTTTAGCCACTCTTGATCTCTATTTTTTGCGTTTGAAATCAGCTTGCCGTACAATAGGTGTTGAATTCTATCGATTCCATAAAACATAACGAAGAAGAATTGCCAATTCAGTTTGAACAGTTCCCTTGCGCAGTCAAATAGGTTTGTTTCCACATTTCTTACATTGTTTATGTATTCGGCAATTTTTCCCTCTTTCCGAAGAGAAGTGTTTGGAAACAATTTACTGAAGCTATAGTCCTTCAGCTTAGGCATTTTTTTGATCAAGTCTGTGGGAAAAGCGAAATCGTCTCCAGAAGTCGAAAATAGGTCCGTGAGCACTACACCTTCAATTCTTGGGGGATAAGAAATCGGCAAATTAATTACAATACACTTTTTTCCATTGCGGTCAAGTATCTCGTAGAATGTTTCACCGCTTATGTCATAGGTGGTTACCGTTTTTGTCTTATATAACGTATCATTCGGTAACAAAAAGTCAAAGCACCCGTGTCTTCCAGGATTTTTTCCTGTAGCGAACGAAACCCAAGCGGGTGCGGTCATAGGAGGAACGGTGCTCTCTAAATCCCCGTGAACCCCATCACTTATCACTTTACTAATGGTTGGTAGCTTTCCAAGTTCAACAAGTGGCTTAATTATCTCGAAGGTTGCAGAATCTATACCAATGACACATACATTGGTCACTTTTAATCTCCTATGTAGAGGCGGTCATGTCTGCCTCTCTAAACTTGTTTATATAGCTTAGATTTATACGCTTGCATAGTCATTATTTTCAGATTGGGGACGAATTTGGGCGTTCAGGATGACCTCAAGAAATTTTGCGAAATGGCGCTAAAATTGGGTGCATTTGCTGCTAAACCAATACCAGTATCCGACATTGTGGTCGACGATTGGGTAAGATTAAAGTGTCGCTTCGGCTGCAGCGCATACAATAGACGTTTTCACTGTCCTCCCTACACTCCAACCCCAACTCAAATTCACAACATTCTTAAAGATTATGAGTGGGCTATTTTGATTGGATTTACATTTCCATTAGGACCTTATAAAGACGCAAAGAACTATACCCCTTACAAAGCACTTGTTCAAAGAAAGTTGTTCGCAATTGAGCGAGCCGCATTCTTGGCAGGGTATTACAAAGCCTTTTGTTTTTCCTCTGGTCCTTGTAGGCTTTGTTATCCACAGGAGTGCAGAATGAAGAAGCCGGTCACCAATGTTTCAGATCTAATACGCTTCAGAATTCTCGGTTATAAGTTATACTGCAGACATGCAAGAATGGCTCGTCCTGCAATGGAAGGATGTGGAATTGATGTGTTCGCGACAGCGCGGAAAATGGGATTGCCTCTGCAAGTGTTAACGTCCCATGAAGATATTCTACACAACTACGGATTATTGTTAGTAATTTAGCTGCAACACCTCTCCAAAAGAGCATAGCAAGGAATACATTGATGACAAATATATATTCTAAGTAGAATTGGAAAAATTATAAATTGTTGTTTCTATCTTGATCAATCCGTAAAGTTATTTGCCTTGTTCTCTAAACATTATTCTAGGGAAACAAGAATTGAATAAAAAAATCGTGCTTTTGATAGTGTTCATGGTCTTACTGGTTTCCGCAATTATCACTCATGTAATGTATACTTCAATTATTCGCTTGCGTGCACCCCCAGTAGCCTTGTTCACTTTTTCAGCGCCAACGGAGCTACGGGTTAACGAAACTATAACCTTCGATGCCTCAACGAGCTCTGACCCCGACGGCTCCATCATCAGCTTTGAATGGAATTTTGACGATGGTGCAACAGTCACTGAAACTGATCCAGTCACGTTTCACGCTTATACAGCGTCTGGAAATTATACGGTGACTTTAACGGTTACTGACGATGATGGTTTTACTGACACCAAGTCAACCCTTTTGAAGATTTTGCCTTTGCTTCCACAAGGTTTAGCCACTTATGTGCAAACTTGGCAATATCCATTCGGAGGAGTCTTAAAGGGAATCATTGAAGATCCTCAAAGCGGCCATGTAATGGAGGTACACAAATTCTTCTTCCTTGACTCTATGAATAATGTAGTTGAATTTCTTCCAGATTATAACTTGTTTAGGAAATGGGATATTCCAACACGTGACAGTGGCGCATGGTTTGGGATAAGCATCATGAATCTGCGCAGAGTCTTCTTTACACAACCTAATGCGAATAAAATTGGTGAGCTAAACGAGCCAGAAGACACTTTCACAGAATGGGTTGTACCCAACTCCTTCTACGGAGAATCGAAGCCCTATGGGATAGTTGTCGGAGGACGTCCAGGACCGGTATACTTCACCGATATTGCCGGCAGTCGCATTGGAAGATTACAACCACCACAAGATGCATTTACAATGTGGTTACTCCCGAGTGAACGAAGACCGTCTGGCATTACAATTACCCAAGGAAAAATATATTTCCTTGAAAATGGGAACAGAATAGGTCAATTAAACCCGAGTACGAATACCATTACTGAATGGACTGTACCTGATTCTTTTGGCCCTTGGTCCCATTACATAGTTGCGTCACAAGGCTTTTTGTTCGTCACAAGCGATAGTGGCAATAATATAGGGCGTTTTGACCCTACAACTAACCTTTTCGTCCAATGGTTTGTTCCTTCAGCTAACGGAAAACCTAAAGGTATATTGGTTGATCCTCTTGACCCTTCTTTACGCGCATATTTTGTTGAATCTGGTAGTGGTAAGATAGGTTTACTGGACACGTTGTCAAATGGCACTGAAATGTTACTCCCTTTTATCACACTTCAATTAAATCGCACTACGACGATCAGCACCCGCGTCACCACAAATGCCACACCAACCGAAGTAAAGGTTCCCCCGACAACTACCACCGTTTACGGTGAGACCAATGGAGCTTTTATGGAGTGGCATCTTCCTGTGCCAGAAGGCGGACTTGAAGCTTTAGCTCCATCAACTTTTCGAGTTCTCTTCACTCACAATTCTGGCATTGTTGGACGTTTCCAAACTATAGTTAAAACAATCACGGAATTTTTGTTGCCCTCTGATAGTCTCCCTGCAAAGCTAAGTTTTAGACAACCAACGCCCACCGAAATTCTTTTTACAGAGTCAGATAACAAGATCGGGCGCCTCAACGTTGCAGAAAACACAATTACAGAATGGATACTACCGTCAACCGGCGCCCGCCCATTCGAATTTGCTCCCCGTTATGGTCTTGCGTTTGGTGACGTTACATTCTTCACTGAAGAAGGCGCGAACAAGATTGCCTCTTTTGACCCAAACACTAACATTCTGAAAGAATGGATTGTTCCGACCTCTGATAGTATGCCTCATGGAATCGCGTTTAGTGGGGCTTCCTTATATTTCGCCGAGTTTGGAGCAAACAAAATAGGAAGGCTTGATCCATTCACCAATACTATTACAGAATGGAGCATACCGACAACAACAAGCGGAACGAGCCATGTAGAGCTCTGGAGCCGTTATTTGGCATTCACAGAGACTTTTGCCAATAAGATTGGGTTGCTTGACCCCATGAGTAACACGTTTATAGAGTTGGCTATACCTACACCTAATAGTTACCCAACCGAGCTGACGGGTTCGGAAAGTGGACACCTTTATTTTGTTGAAAGCCGCTCTAATCAGATTGGGAGTCTTGCTAAGTACTCATATGGTTACGTATTTAAAGAATGGACAATTTCAACGACTAACCTTACTTCAATGCATAGGCAAGTAAGAAATGTTTTCTTTCTGGATTCCGCTAACAACAAAATTGGGTTTTTTGATCCCAGTTTGGACACAAGCGCTTCTGAAGAAACAGTTGAACCATCAGTTGTCGAAGTCACCCCCACGACGACTCTTGTTACTCCAATTGAAAACACACTTACTCCTCAAGTTAGACCAGTTACTGTTACTTGGATAACCGCGATTGGCGAAGTATCAAACGGATTGATAAAGTGGGTCATCCCCACATCGGACTCTCTACCTTTAGGAATTGTAAACACAGATGGTTCTGGTGTTTTCTTCACAGAAAACAACAAAAACAAAATTGGGAGACTCAGCGGTAATTGGTTTTGATGTAGCTTGGACAAAACTCTATTAAAAGCGGTTTGTTTCATGTTTCATATGATATTCTCAGAAAGAAAGTACTTACAAGAAGCTGTACAGCATTGACATGAGCTAACGGTCCCTGAGCAATTTGAATATTTTCTTATTTTTATATATTGCTTTCTCCTCAAGCAATATTATGGGTTTTGACATTAAGAAAACATACTTAGGTATGATGCTGGCATCTACGATCCCACCAAATTGATAGTCCACCTTCAGATTGAAAGCGTGAAATTTGAACAATCCCTCCATGGCTCTTTCTGAAGACTCCAAATAATGGTTCTTTCCCGTGAGTTCATAAAGCCTCCAAAGAGATATGCTAAAGTCATTGGTGTAATCTTGGTGAGAAATATGACTTTGTTCAGTCATGGGAAAGAGACCTATCTTTGATTGCAAATCAATCCAAAATTTAGCGATTTCCTCAGCAAAACTGAGCAGCCTGCTTTCCCTCAGAACAAAAAAGGCATCACATAAAGCATCGACAACGGCAAATGCATACATTAAGCTTAATTGTTCTCGTTTCTCATTGCCGAAACAATATCTTCCATAAACGGATTTGTCGAAGCATCTTGCATGGACGGCTTCAAACCATTTGAGAATGCTATCTTTGTAGATGTTTTTTAGGGTTGTGGCATACAAGGCTGTCAAACCATTCAAAATGGCTGCATTGTCTTTGGCTAGCACGACATATTTGCTTTCAAAGGGATTAAGGCGAAAACTTGGAAACAGCCCAAATTTTTGAAAAAATTTGTTGCGAAGCCAAACCGACGCAAAGTCTTCGGCCATGAAAAGGTACTTTTTGTCCCGAGTCAAATCATACATGTCTACGAGGAGTTCAATGAATATTCCGTTTCTCGGAATTGAAGCTCGAGTTCTTAATAGGCTATGAAGAAACTTCAAACCAATTTTCAACATTTTGTTTCGTGTGGTCTTCATTCTATGTATGTTAAAGACATGCTCTATGTACCTGTCAGCAGGGATGACAATCTGTCCTTTAAAACAATAATTGGAAAATAAAAAGTTCACGTAACTCATGGCTAAACTTAAGCTAATCTCGTTTCTAGTCCAGCGGCAGAACTCAAGGAGTCCGAGTAACGTGTCCTCTCTTTGTGTGGGCAGTGAAGAATTGAAAATTTCCTTTGAACACTTGGATATATGTTCTTCACAGAATTCTATTTCACCAAAATAAGCAAGAAAAGGAATGTAGTCGCCCAAGTCCTCGACTTTAGGACTCTTGAATCGAGTCTTGGCGAAATTGACTATTTTTTCCCTTGTTGAATGGGCGAGCTCCTCTAGTTGTGTCACTGTAGCCATCACCATTAAAGGTTCATGAGCATCGACAATCATAACTTAAGTAAATTATTATAGACTATTAGAGTTTGTTTAGCAATGTTTTCCCAAGAAAATTGTTCTTCGACAAGCTTTTTAGCTTTAGAACTAATCTTTTTTCTGAGACTGGGATCTGACACTATTCTAATTATGGCAGATGCTAACTCATCTTCATTGTTCGGACTCACCAAAATTCCTGTCTCTTCATCGGTGACAAGCTCTTGTATGCCTCCGACATTAGAAACAATGACTGGTGTCCCACACGCCATTGATTCCAACACTACTTTTGGAAATGTATCGTATATTGATGGCACCACCACAGTATCGGCAGCAGAATAGTACTCGGGCAATCTTGAATGAGAAATATTTCCGATGAGGTGAATAACACCCTTTTCTCTAAGGAATCTAAATGCTTTTGGTAAAGCTTTGACGTGTCGTTTATCCAGAGGATGGCTACCGCCTACAAAAAGAAGTCTAATATCTTGGAATCTCTCGTGAATTTTCTGCATGGCTTCTACAATTTGTACAGGACCCTTTACGAGTCTGAAACCGCCTAGGTATAGGATAATATAAGACTTCAAGTCTAATCCAAGGGCTTTGAGAATTGATTCTCTGGATTCTCGGGGAAAAAAGGTTCTTAGGTCAACTCCGTTATACACTACATGAACATTTTTTCTTGGGATATCGTATAAATTTATCAATTCTTTTTTTAGTGATTGAGAGTTTGCTATGATAGCATCAGCGTTTTCCCATGTTACTTTTTCCCTTAGAATTGAAGAGTAGATGGTTATCCATCCGCGTACCTTTTCGCTGCTGAGAGCTCCAGATGTGTGCTCCCTTTGTGCAGAGAATATCCCTTTTGTCGTTCCATGAACATGCGCAATAAAAACCTTTTTTGCCCATCGACCAAAAAGAAACTTTTTCGTAATAGCATATGGAAAACCTAAAGTGGCATGAGCATGTATCAGATCAATTCCGATTCGATTATCCAAATCAAACAACTTTTTAAGCATTAATAAATTGTAGGGTGTTCTAACACGGTGAACGTAAATGCCTTCTATTTTTTCAAATTTTTTCTGATTAGGACCGCCTCTACAAATAACGTGAACGTTTAAGCCCAACTTTACCTGTTCTTTTGACAGATGATAAAAAGTAGGATGTAATCCATAGCTAATTTCGTATGGAGATGGGAAATGATCCGCAAGTCGAACTAAGTTCAGTCTCATTTCTTCTTTGCCAACTTGCTAAGTCATTAGCCTAGATGAAACTTATTGAAAAAGATTGCATAAACATGGCTATCCTTTAATCTCTAAGAGCTCGTCATAGGCCTTCATGATTTTGTTTGCGGCAATATTCCATGTAAAATTCTTTTCCACCCTTCCTCTACCCTTTAATCCCATATCCTTTGCAGCAAATGGATCTGATAAGAGTCGAATTAACGCATGGGCTAACCGTTCTGAATTGCCAGGTTCGGTTAGAATGCCAGTCTCATCGTGTGTCACCACGTCTGGATTTCCACTTGTGTTAGTAGTTATGACTGGAAGACCACAAGCCATTGCTTCCAAAAGAGCTTTAGCTAGACCCTCGTAAATTGTGGGAAACACGAATACATCAGAAGACCAATAATAATCCAGAGTATCTTTGTGTCTCACTTCTCCAGCGAAAAAGACATTAGGAAAAACCCCAAGCTTTCTTACTGTGTCACTCCAAATCTGTTGATAGTCTCGCCCCCCAACAAAATCTGGAGTGCCTCCAACGATCACGAACAATGCTTCAGGAAATTCCTTAACAACTTTGGGAACTGCTTCAAAAAGATAATTAAGCCCTTTTCGAGGGCTCAAATGACCCACATAAAGTATAACCGGGTTCCCACCGATACCAAGCTTTTTCTGAGCTTGCATTTTTAATTCTTCATCCGCTGGCTTAAAGACATCGATATCAACGCCGTTGTGTATGATACGAACCCTCTCTCGCGGGATTTGGTAAAATCTTTCAAGTTCCTCAGCTATATTTTTACTGACAGCAATCAGAAGGTCAGCCCTTTTCCACGTCATCTTCTGTCTTTTCAGCGACAACCATGTCCTAAACTTCTCTTTTATTGATTCCTTAGGCATGGTGAAATGCGAAGTCTTAAAGGCGTTTTTAACGCCTGCCGTTGTACCATGAACATGAACGACGTACGGTTTTTTGGACGTAAAAGGACTTGAAAGTGCGTATACAAACGCGGAGGTCGCATGAGCATGCACTATGTCGATGCCTACGCGGTCATCCAGTTTTCTCATTTTCAACAGAGTATTTATGTTATAGGGTTTTCCAACACGATGAACTACAATGCCCTCTAATGCCTCATAGTCCCCGGCGCCTTTTCTTTTGGCTGCTATTACATTAAAA
>Ga0315314_1003546_pt1 | contig 12111 bp, 16 predicted proteins | sample TDP9_MG_FD_203631 | JGI IMG/M metagenome (GOLD analysis project Ga0315314, IMG submission 203631) | Freshwater sediment microbial communities from Lake Towuti, South Sulawesi, Indonesia - TDP9 | ecosystem: Environmental > Aquatic > Freshwater > Lake > Sediment | place: Indonesia: South Sulawesi...
ATGGGCACTGCCTCCAGCAGTAGGTGCTGCCCCTGTAGGAGCAGCCTCTACATGCGTCGCTGTCAAATGGCCTACGCCTTCTAACCCTCCCGGAATCGTCAGTCAATTTCCATCCTCAAGCAGGGAGATTTCGTTTGGGCTACTTTTTGCCTTCTTCTTTCTCTTTCCTCTTCTCGCCGCAAACCCATAATAAGTTTGCCCTTCAATCTCTTAAATAATTTAGGTCCGATAGAATAAAAAAGCTCACCAAGACATCCTCGTAGGTTGAAGATACGGAGCACGTTGAAACACATTTTATAGAAGAGGCTGTTTGAGGGCCCGGGAGTTGAGCTTCCAACGAAGTATCATCAGCTCTCACCATGGCGCAGAACTCTATGTTAAAGTCATATTTCTGCAGAAGTCACACAGACGGCCAACTCTTTTCGGGTTACCCATGAAGCTTGGATTCGCGAAGATGACGCTTAGCGGCCTCCCCTCATGGTATTTCACATCTCCAGAATCTCCTCTACGACGTTTTCTGGTAAGCGGCATCTCAAATGGATCTCGTCTGCCGTGATATAGGTCATCATTCCTGCCGCGAAGGCAAGTGATGAGCTTATTGCGATCTTTTTCTCAACAAGAGAGAAAGCAGCAGTGCCAACTAGAGTCGCTACTGGCTTAGCTAGTTCATTGCCATCTTAATGAAATGTTAAACTTCTATTAATTCCTTTGCCGAAAATAGGTGGATATCCTCTTCTTTCGGGAGCTTCAAAAAATGGCTGTGAAAAGTGATGAAGGCTGAGTTTACTCAGCTTCAGGCCCCTCAGGCCCTCCCGCTCCTCCCATGCCTCTCGGCGGCATTCCCATCCCCCTGCCTCCTGCAGCCGCAATAACATCGTCGATCCTCAGTATCATGGATGCTACTTCGCTTGCCGACTTGATTATCTGTTCTTTCACGATGAGAGGCTCATAGATTCCAAGCTTAGCCATGTCTTTCACGCTGTCTCTTACGCCGCCTTCAGCGTAGACCCCCGCCCAAGTCTCTCCTCTTCCATGCTGCGCTCGAAGATCAACGAGCACATTAACAGGATCCAGCCCTGCATTCTCGGCTAGGGCTACTGGGATCACTTCCAAGGCTTCAGCGAATCCTATAGCCGCCAGCTGCTCCTTACCAGAGAGTTTCTCAGCCCATTTCTTCAACCGCGAGGCTACCTCTACCTCTACGGAGCCTCCTCCAGCAACCACGTAGGGCCTCTGGACGATATCGCGGACAACGCAGAGGGCGTCATGTATTGAGCGCTCAGCCTCATCCACAACCTTACTCGTTCCCCCTCTGATAAATATGGTCACAGCTAGAGGGTTCTTACATCCCTCTATGAAGACCCATTTATCATCACCAATTTTCCTCTCCTCAACGTTCTTCGCATAGCCCAGATCTTGCTCTGTTAGGTCGTCAAGGTTCGCGCTGATCTTTCCACCGGTTGCCTTTGCCAATTTCTCCATGTTTGACTCCGAGGCCCTTCTAACAGCTAAAACTCCGTGTTTAGTTAGATAGTGTTGCGCTAGGTCGTCTATGCCCTTCTGGCATATCAAGACATTGGCTTTAGAAGCGACTATCTTGTCAACCATCCCTTTTAGAGTCCGCTCCTCTTCGTCTAAAAAGGCCTTCATCTCTTCAGGCTTCTCAATGTTGATCTTGGCGGTGAGCTCTGTCTTCTCAATTTCTATGGGACTGTTTATCAGGGCAATTCTGGCGTTTTGAACTCGCTTGGGCATTCCAGGGTGAACGACCTCCTTGTCTAGGATTATTCCCTCTATGAGTTTTGTCTCGTTCATGGACTCTCCAGCTTTCTTCTCAACCTTTACATCGTCAACGTCAACCTTATATCCCTCTTTAGTTTTCTGTGCGACCTTCAACACGGCATCGATAGCTATGTCAGCCATCAACTCTTTATTCTCGCTAACCATCTTAGTAACCACAGTGGTCATAGCGACTTTCCTCAGCATATCTCTGTTGTCGGGTTTTACGGGTATAGCTATCTCTTTCAAGAACTCCAGAGCTTTGTCCGTTGCTACCTTGAACCCGTCCACAATTATCGTTGAGTGGATGTTCTGGTCAAGCAAGTCCTCTGCTTTTTCAAGGAGTCTACCAGCAAAGACTACGACGGAGGTGGTTCCATCTCCAACCTCACCGTCAGTTGTCTTAGAAACTTCGGCCATCATTTTTGCAGCGGGGTGTTGAATATCCATCTCTTTAAGTATTGTCGCGCCATCGTTTGTTATCGTCACGTCGCCGAAGCCTGCAACGAGCATCTTGTCCATCCCTTTGGGTCCGAGGGAACTTTTTATGGTTTCAGCTATTACCTTCGCTGCCATTATGTTCGATCTCTGCGCCTCTTTTCCTCTTGACCTGCTTGTCCCTTCCTTGAGAATTAATACTTGTTGTCCATCTATCGTGGCGGTATAGGCTTCTGCCAATTCGAGTGTTCCTCCTTTCTATGGTAGTTTTAAGACTATTTCCATGAATGATACTGCTCTTGTGCGTCCTTCCTCTCCCGTGAGTTCTTCGGTTCCGATGGTAATTTTGTCTACTTTAAGTGTATTCATGAATCTACGCCTTGTTATCTCAGCTACATCAACAGCCGTGGTTATGCTCATACCCCTAGCTTTCAACACAACCTCCTTAGCGTCAGAAGTATTAAAGTGGGTAATGACTGCTAGGACGTAGCTCATCACAGGTTTTTTTCCGATATAGACAACGTTTTGTTCTTCAGACATCGTCGATTCTCCGTTGAGTTCAGATGATATACAAACATCACAATATAAGCTTAGTTATTACTGTTATGAGAATAAGTAGCCCCTAAGTCTTTAATCTTCTTTCATAAACTTTCCTTACCCTTCATGCTTAAATGGGGCTAGGTACAGTCAATATCTGGAGTGGATGTAGTTGTCTGAAAGATGGATTCAGGAGAGCGAAGAACTGCTGAGGAGGATGAAGGAGCTCTCTTCAAAGGAGAAGAGAGACCGACTTGAAATTGTTAATTCTATGCTTTTCATCTTTGATATCTTGGAGAGGAGCTTACATGGTTGGCGAGTTTGGGTTAGGAACCTGTCTTTGATGTCACAGTTTACATTGGAGGAGTTAGCGGAACTGGAGATGGCCCTGGAAAAACAAATTCAACCCTTCATAGAGTATGATATTGAAGCGAGTAAGAGATGGATGGACAAGTTCCCACAGGTTCCAGTTGTTCGTAGAAGAGTGGGGGAGGAAGAAGGCCGAGGAATGTACGTGTAGCTTCTGTATTTTCCAATTCATCCCTGAAAAACCTAGGAAAGAAGATGTCATCCATAATCGAAATAACTGAAATATTGAAAAGCAATTTGATAAGATGCAGGGAACCTCAAACAGATTATTGTAATGAGTGAATGGATGTGGAGATAAGTGTCAGACATAACAGTGTCTATTTGAAGAATCCGAATCTAGGTAAGGGTTTTTCAAATATGTCAGCGGATTTGATTCTAGATAAGTATGGTAGAGTCAAAGTTATTGGGTCTAAACTGTCCTTCTACACGGACATAGACCACCTCCCTTTTGAGATATTGGATGCCATATCTAAAAGACTGAAAAAGGAGACGAGTAACAGAATCCTAGAAAGGATAAAAGAAAAGATACAACATACTAAAGCCATAGGATAGTTTCAAGTCATGAATGAAATCATTACAAGGATTTTAAGAGTGGTAAGAATGGAGTTGAAAGTTGGAGAAATCTTCGAATGCCCTGAAGGTCATAAGGCCAAGATAGTGTGGATCAGCGAAGACAAGAAGGTTGTAGCTGTTGAATGTCCCCAAGAACACTTAAGAAAAGTAGTGAACGTGGACATAGAACCTGCACTATCATACAGAAACCAACCTAGGGAGAAGAAAAATCTATGTTAAGAACATGGTTTTTCTCATCAAAATCTAATCAAGCGTTGTCGCCAGAAGTAGTAGACTACTATGTGAGCGCGCGCTACCGTTGCACAGTTTTGCAGAAAAGCTTTTCTCCTCTGCCGCATCTAGTGCCTTCTATGCTTCCTCTTGAGCTTATTCTTCCACGCTTTCCTATCAGCTCTGATGCTCTTAGTACTTTTAGAGGCCGTCAACCGGTCTCCGCCAGTTTGTTCTGGTAAGCTGTTCATTTTGCTCATTTCTTCGACTCCTTCGACCCATTTCCAGCAATCTTGGCCATCTCAACACCTTTTGATCGCAGCATCTTCTCCAGCTCATCAGTACTATCGCGGTTCCACAGAAAGATCTTCCTGAAGGTAGCAGAAGCATCCACAGTCCTATTCCTGTCCAGACTTGCCCCCGAGGGGATGGATACGTATTCGACTACTCCCATGCTCGTCCTGTATGTAACCTTGTGGGTTGTTCTGTCGATTCCCAACAGGATTGGGTCAAGAATCTTTCTGATTATTGACTCATCAAATTCTCCTCGAATGAGAAACTTTGCACGCATATTTATGACCTCTTCAGTTTAGCTAGCTAAAGTGAGCTAGCTAGCTATTTCCTTTTCCCCACATTTCTCTATCTTCTAGGTCGTCTAGGCTCTTCTACCCTAGGTTCTTTCTTCGGGAGCGGTTTCTGTCCTTCCCTCTTCTTAATGCGTGTAATGCGTCCTGCAACCTGGTTACGAACAAAGGCAGATAGAACAATCTGCTTTGAGATCATTTCCTTATTGTGTTTAAAATCCGTGGAGAATGAATCAGGGGTTCGACTAAGCAGCTCTGCGGCTATAAGTGTCCCCTAATAACGTATCCTCTTATGCTATTTGCATTCATGGAATAACTACCAACAACTAACCATTATATAACCAAATAAAGTATCATTTGGAAGAAATAAACGTTGATCTCTAAGTGATCGACTGAGGGATACCCTGTAAAACAAAGGTAGTTGGTGGGGTTCAGCTATAACTTTTCCGCAAGCGTCATTGAAGTTGGTTCAAAATAGCTAGCTATCTCTAATATCCAAATCAAAATCAATTAACGAGATAGCTATTTACTAAAAATAGGGAAAACAGTATTCTCAACGCATACGTCTAGCCTCATCCGGGTTACATACTTCTCTATTTGGTGGATAAGAGACATCCTTAGAGACGATTTGTGGGAGACGACCCAAAGCTTCGCTGAGAAGTTGGGAGGGAGTTGGAAGCGATGCTATTCCCTCCCGAGATGACAAATGAAGTAAGAAATGTGGTTTAGACGTGAAAGACATTTAGAGCAATAGATTGGTGAGGATAATGTTGACCGATAACGTCGGAGCGGGAGCGACGCGACGGGTATGCTCCCATTAGGTAAAGTAGAAGTAGCGTATAAGTCTAAAAGGCTATATTTTTCTGGGTAGATTATAGAAATCACTAGGTGGTTTTTATGAGGCTAAAGCTGAGAAAAACAAAGAGCGGAACCTATTATGTGCCAAGTCTGTCATTCTTGGAGTTGAAGAGACTGGCTTCGAAACAGAGGCGGACATGGGAACTAACTAGGGATGGCCAAAGTATTATCCTAACAGCGTACTAAATAGGTTGTATCTGAAAGCTTCATCTGAAACGATCAAGGTTTTGTGTTCTAGGCAACGCCTCGACAAACAGAGAATGCTAGTCATCACGAAAAAGGAGAGCTCCAAGAATCCGAGGGGGAGGAGGACGGGTTCTCGACCGCATCCTCGGCGATGGAGTTTGAGCCAAAAACGAAACTAATTTATGATGAAGCCTCGGGCGGGATTCGGACCCGCGACCAACAGCTTACGAGGCTGCCGCTCTACCGGGCTGAGCCACCGAGGCAGCAGATTTCACTTATAATTCGCTGTATTTAAACAGATTCTGCCCGTTTTTATACGATGTGGGGCTCATATTCTAGAGGATAAGTATTGTGGATTCTTCGCTTCAGCAGTCGCTTCCATAAAGGTTGAGAACAACGGGCCGGACTTTCTCCTGCTGTGGCGCTGTAATGCGGCAGATGCGCTAACTTAATCCCCGTGGTTAACCTCCAACTCTGGCCAGATAGTCCTCTCTGGGAGGGCTGAAGATGTCTAGGAAGACCGCTCCGCCCTTTCCTAGCGGTTTCACACCATGCTTCTCGTTGCCTCTGAGATGGTACACCATACCCGCCTTAACGACTGTTTCCCCCCTCTCCGTCTGAAACTCGGCCTCCCCTCCGAGACACATCCCCATCTGCTCATGCGGGTGACTGTGCATGGGAACCCTACTTCCCTCCGCTACCTCGACGAGGATCAGCATGATATTCTCCCCGCTTAGGAGGAGTCTGTTGGTTACGCCCGGAGCTATGGAGAAGGTCTTGGCCTTTGTCTTGTCTGAAACTATCATCCACCTTCACCCCGTTTAGTTGACGAGTATATCTACGCTCCAGAGTGCTTATATCTCATACTGGAGGATAGCTATGCCATGCCTCTGCTGGGCCGGTAGTCCAGTGGCTACGATACCACCCTTACGAGGTGGTGACCGTGGGTTCAAACCCCACCCGGCCCACCAGAAACTAACCTCATCTTCAGAAAAAGGAGCTTGAAATGGTCTTATCTTGAATTTGAGTGTTGTTACCGAATATCGTAGCTCTGTTACAGTATTCAGTGACAATTGACGTGCTTATGGTAGTTGGAACCGTTTTCCATAGTTTCCTTTAGCATCTTCAATACGTTTAATAGACAGCATCCAAATACTCGCAATTGAAGGAGGACACGTGAATATGGAAGAAAGCCCCTCAGCTCCCTCCCTCATACTACCCACAAAGCCTACGGCATCAGTAGTCGTTCTCAAGACTCCCGTAGCCCAGACGTCCGCGAAGGAGATCGCGGAGAAGGCCAAACTCTCCCTATTCCCCACCCTCAGGAGGTCGATACTCGGCCCGAAGCCCGAGGAGTTGATACAACTCCAGAGCATCGAGAAACGATACGAGAACTTCATCCGAGTCCACGGCGTCTACTCAGTAAGGTACGTCAAGGGAAACGTCTACCCGACCCAGGTCGAGGCAAACGTGATAGAGGTCATGTGCGGCACTGCATCCTTCAAGCCCATCGACAGGATGGTCAACATCGAGGTCGAAGAGAGGAAGGTCTACAAGAACGAGTTGACCCTTGTGTACACAGGCCAAGCCAGCGAGACCAAGCTAGAGGTAATCCCGGCGGTGGACTCTGAGGAGAGCCCGTCCTCGGTCCTCTCGGGGGCCAAGATAGACGTGAAACGCTTTGGCAGACTTGAGGAGACGGTGTTCTCGCTCGCCACGAACGTGCTTAAGCTGCGAATCTGTGAGGTGCCCGACGAGGTAGGCAGGATAGAGGAGGAGAGGCTGGACCTGACCGAGTTCACCCACGTCTTCGTCCCTGCCTATTCGGCCACGTTCAAGCAAGTGAAGACCAATGAGACCAAAACCCTTGGGATAGACGGGGTGACAGGCAAGACCCAGGTCGCATCCTAGTCCTCGTCCGAACCTCCCACAGCCCGATACCAGGGCCAGTTCACACCAGTTTCCCGACGCACCTCTCGGCCTTTAGCTCAAACACAATGTATCAAGGGTCCCTACTTCCCTCGATATATCCGGACATCAACTGAACACCCCTCGACTTGTCAGGGCAGGCAGTCGGTAGTGTAGCGTCTAGTGCGCTACTAGCATCTCATTCATCAGTTTTGTGCTCCATCCAAGACTCACGGTTCACAGACGAAAGACTCTTATGAACGAAACATCCACTATGCTGCCATGAACGATTGTCAGGAGGTTTGACTATGAGTAAGATAGAGGAACAGGAGATCTGGAAAGCCATAGACGCCTACCTACAGGCCATAAAAACGGGCGACCCCAAGTTCTTCAAAAGGGCGTTCTACCCGGAAGCTGTTGTAATCAACACGGGTGAAAACGACCCAGAGAAAGCGAATATCCCGATCGCCGATTTTGCCAACCGCGTCAAGACGAGATGTGAGTCGGGCATATATTCCGAAGAAATACCGCTCGGAGCCACCATCAGTTATTTAGGCCGTGTCGCCAATGTTCGACTCGATTTCAAGTTGAGAATAGGCGACCAGACCCTATACGGCGCCGACTACTTAAACCTGGTCAAACGCGATGAACAGTGGAAGATCTCACAGAAGATATACTATGTGATGAGAACCGAATAAATCGCTGATCTACAACTATGTGATTCAAAATTTAAGTTGGATAAGTATAGCTTCAGTCCCCGTTATCTAGTACATTGTCGTCTCTGCCACATATAAGAGCAGTGAATAGATTCTCAAAGTGATCCCGAAATGATAGACGAAGCCAATATCGAGGCGATTCTCCGACCCCTCGTAGAGGTCGACACGAGTAACCCGCCAGGAAAGAACTACGAGAAGATCGCGAAGATAATCGAGGAGCAGCTAGCCCCTACAGGCTGTGAGGTAGAGCTACTGAAGCCTCCGAGGGAGAGGGTTAAGGAGCTGATAAAGGAGAGCGAAGGAATAGCCGGCGACAGGATGAATCTGGTCGCCTCCCTCGATAGAGGGGAGGGGGAGACGATGATCCTGAACGGCCACACGGATGTGGTTCCAGCCGTCGGAGACTGGACGTATCCCCCATTCAAACTATCTAAGAGCGGGGGAGAATGGTATGGGAGAGGCGTAGCGGACATGAAGGGATCCCTAGCCGCGCTCATCTTGGCCTTTCGCGAGTTGGCTGCGAACGGGAGTTGGAGGGGTAAACTGGTCTTGACGGCCACCGTCGACGAGGAGATAGGTGGCTACACCGGCCTAGCCTACCTTCTGGATGAGCAGCTGGTTAAGGGTGACTATTGCATAGTTGGCGACGGCGCCGCGACCAACATCACCAACGCGGCCAACGGCTGTCTGCGATTCAGGGTGAGCTTCAGGGGGAAGGCCGTCCACTCAAGCATGAACTGGAGGGGCATAAACGCCATAGAAAAGGCCGCCCGATTAATTACAAGGCTTGAAGGATACAACGCTTCCCTGCGAGACAGAAAGTCAAAGGTTCCCACTAACCCGGAATACGGGGTTGATAGGCTAACGCCAAGCCTGACCGTTGGGTTGATAAGGGGTGGAACCAAGGTGAACATCGTCCCAGACCGATGCGTCGTAAACATAGACCGCAGAGTCATACCCGAGGAAGACAAGAATAAGGCGATAGAGGAGTTTGAGAAGATCCTCGAAGAATTCGAGGAGAAGGATAAGGACTTCAAGTACGACCTCCTCATCGGAGGCTTCCACGACTCCTTCCACACGCCCGAGGACAACGAGCTCATCAAGGCTCTCAGCGCCTCCTACGAGGAAGTTAAGGGAGAAAGGTGCCGAGTCCTAGGCACCCTCGGCTGTGTAGACGCTGCCTACGCGGCAAAACACGGAATCTCCGTGGCGGTCTTCGGCGCCTCAAGGGTTGAGAGCAATGTCCATGGCCTAGACGAGAGGGTTAGGATAGCCGATCTGGTTAACTTCGGCCACATTGTTGAGAGAACAGCTCTGAAACTCATGAGATGACTGTGGTACTTAAGACAGAGGATGTTTATAGGGAAACCTTGAGCCTTTCGAGAAGCGAGCCGTTAACGTCGTACGCTGAAACAGCGAAGGATATGAAGATGATGTGATCTCCGAGAGCACTCAATGCAGCCCTATCCGCGGGTATGCAGCGCTCATGGCTTTCCATAGTCTTTCAAGCGCAACTATTATTGCCCCGTCTCCGTAAATTCTATTAAGGCTGCTTAGAAGTGACGCGGCTAAGAGTTTCGGTAATCATACCGACGTGGAACGAGTACCCCCAAATAGTCAGGCTGCTGAACAGTCTGGAAGCACAGACTCTCCCTCCATGGGAGATCATAGTGGTCGACAAGAGGTCTACGGATGGTACTGGAGAGTATGCTGAGAGCGTCGGCTCAAGGGTCATATACGATATGGGAAGTGTTGCAGCGGCTAGAAATATCGGGGCTGAGGCTTGTAGTGGGGACATCGTCGCCTTCACAGAGGGAGATGCCATAGCCCCACGTGGGTGGATTGAGGCAATAGCATCCAAGTTCAGAGGAGACTCAAGGCTGTTGGCCGTCGCTGGTCCAGGTTACCCTTATAGCTCCAGAGGCGTACCTCTGAGCGTGGCTGCTGAGTATCGGGTCTACAATCGTTTCCGCGCCTTCATGGGTAGGCTTGAGTGCTTCATGTGCAGCGGTTACAACATGGCTTTTCGAAGAGAAATCTTTGACAGGATAAGGTTCCCTGACATCGTGCCTAACGATGACGGTTTGTTTGGGCGTATGGTCTCTGGGCTGGGGAGAACCCTCTTTGCGGCGGATATGCCGGTCCACATATCTCCTAGGCGCTTTGAGGAACTCGGCTTCATCCAAGCCAACCTTCATTACCTATTCATGGTAGAGAATATCTCCCCCCTCTTCGACCCGATAACGAGGATGCTTAGGGCAAGTTCGGCTAAACACTTCGACAGGGCGAGGAAATAGTTGCAACTCTCCATTATCCTCCCAGTACATTCAGAGACCGATACGGTGAGAAATGTCGTGGAGGCTCTACTAGACCTTGTAGGGGGCTATCTCTATGAGATCATCCTCGTGGTCTCCCATGCGAGCCCTGAAGAGACCTTCAAAGTCTGTCTGGAACTCTCTGAAAAATATTCATATTCTAAAGTTAAGCTTCATACTCAGAAAAGTGATGGACTGGGCAACGCCGTCAGGGAAGGTGTGAACCGCGTCTCGGGCACCCATGTCTTGATGATGGACAGTGACGGGGAGATGAAACCCAGGACAGTTCCTCAGATGATTAGAAAACTTCTGGACAGAGACCTCGATATGGTTGTGGCCAGCAGGTGGATGAAAGGAGGCGGCGCCGTAGGGTATGCGACCCTCAAATACGTGTTTGTTCGCCTCTTCAACCATCTCTTCCGCTTCATGTTCAGAACAACCATCCATGACCTGAGCTTGGGCTTCAAGATCATGAGGGTTGAGCTTGCCAAGAATATCATGTGGCGTGGGGAATACCACGAGATCGCGGCAGAGACGACTTTGAGGCCGATTCGTCTCGGCTATAAGGTTGGAGAGGTTCCAACGGTTTGGATGAGGCAGAAGACTGGGAGGTCTAAGAACTGGATCGGCGCGAATATCAGGTACGTCAAGATGGCCTTAGACATCTATAGAGGGAAATAAAGTACAATCCATTCCCAGTTACTCGCCTAGTACTAGCGCTATCACTCCTCAGGTGTTAAAGCTCGTAGCGGAGATTCGATGGTAAGAGATTAATTCAACGAGAACGATCATTTTCATAATTTCCCCTAATTCTTGGGGGCGTAACAGATCTGCACAGACTAATCGTGATAACGGGAACTCCGGGCGTCGGTAAGACGGCTGTCGCAGAGGCTCTGGCCTCCGAGCTCAAGGCCCAGCACATTAGTCTAGCCGACCTCGTCAGGGAGGAGAATCTGGTCTTAGAGGTAGACGAAACACGGGACACGGGGGTGGCAGATTTGAGGAAACTCTCTAAGCGCGTCAGAGAGATTATTAGATCGGCTGGTTACGTGGTTATCGAAGGACACTACGCGCAGGACGTGGTTCCGAAGAGTCTCGAACCATATGTGTTTGTTTTGAGGCGCGATCCCGAGGAATTGAAGGCTGAATTTGAGGCCAGGGACTACGGTGAGAGGAAGATTTTGGAGAACGTGGCCTCTGAGATACTAGACATCTGCTTAGTCGATACTATTAGGAAGCATGGTTTGGAGCGGGTTGATGAGATAGACGTGACGAATATGAGGGTCGAGGATGTGGTTGACGAGATTCTGAAGGTCCTTGAGGGCCGGAGGAATTGTAGGACAGGTGTGGTAGACTGGCTTCGCAGACTGGAGGAGGACGGTAGACTAGATGAAGTTCTAGCTTCATTAGGGAAATTTTGAGTATAATTAGGTCATTTCATTCCTATATGGCTGTTACAGAGATGATACGATCTTGGGTTGGTTCTCATAACATAGAGCCGTCAAGGGGTCCGCCTTATCTGTGGCTCGAGGAAATTCCATTTCCTCTTACGTTCTTTTCTACTTGGTGGTTTATTTTGTGTTCTGATTTCAGCACATGTTTTCTCCTAGTGTGCCGCCCTTTCAAGTTTATTCAATT
>Ga0315314_1003547_pt1 | contig 12108 bp, 11 predicted proteins | sample TDP9_MG_FD_203631 | JGI IMG/M metagenome (GOLD analysis project Ga0315314, IMG submission 203631) | Freshwater sediment microbial communities from Lake Towuti, South Sulawesi, Indonesia - TDP9 | ecosystem: Environmental > Aquatic > Freshwater > Lake > Sediment | place: Indonesia: South Sulawesi...
AGTTGCTGGCTAAGTTGGGGAAGAGTTCGAAGATTGTTAGTACGCGTTTGGGTGAGTTGGTTAAGGAGGGAAGTGTGGTTAAGACGGGAGAGGGCGATTATAGGCTGGCTACCGTGGCTATTAAGAGGCTGCGGGAAGAAATGAAGGCTATTAAGACTGAAATCTGGTAGTGCGTGTTTTACTTAGTTGTGCTTCATAAATCCTATTTGTCTGGCTGATAGTGAATGAAAATTATGGATGCGGCGTTGATTATTTTCATTACGTTCTTTTTTGTGTTTGGTTTGCCAATGGTGTTTTTGATTGTTTTCTTCTTGAAGGTGCATAAGCCGTTGGAGCAGGCTAAGATAACGACGCCTAGGGAAGTGATTGTGAAAGAAGTGGTGATGGTTCCGTGTCAGTACTGTGGTGGATTGATGCCTACAACGGCGACTCAGTGTCCGAGTTGTAAGGCTCCGAGAAAACAGTAGTTATGTGTTCATCACTCGGATTCTTGTGTTGAACGAACACTCGTGGGTATTGTAATCGCCGAGAAAAGTATAACTAGGGAACTGTAAGCTAATTTCTATCATGGATGTTTGGACTTGTCCGAATCCTAAATGCGCTTTTGATAAGGAGTTGCGGTCTGGTCAAAAGTGTCCGTTGTGTGGGGCAGAGGCTAAGGGGTTCACTTTTAGTGAGATTGGCGCTCTAGTGAGGCAGAAGTGGGAGTATAAGGAAGGGGTTGAAAGAGCCAAGAGGGAAGAGAAGCTTGAGGGCAGAGTGAAGTTTTGTCCAAGATGCGGTTCATCGAATCTTAATGTTCTTGTGTTTTATCGTCCTTCACTTTGGAAATGTTTGGACTGTGGCTACGAAGGAGCCTTCATCCTAGAAGACAGCAAACTCGCAGAAAAACTACAAGAACAACATCGAAAAACGAAACCATAACAAAAGGGATTTGATTAGGCGCGCAACGCCCACAACGCGTGCTAAGGGGGTTGATGTTCAGAAATGTTTAGGCTCCTAGAATGTATTGGGCTTGGTTTGATGTGAGATTTTGATTCCTAAGAGAAATATTGCTTTGGTGGCGCATGATAATAAGAAGGATAATTTATTAGATTCAATCGCTCTTTGACCGATGCGCAGTGCGATTTTATCTGACCATTGAAACTACGCCCTTTTGTTTTGAGGTTCTATGTTTCGCAAGTAGTTCAATGTCTACCTTAGCTTTTCCAATCCCAGTCTTAGTAGCTGGAGGTAGGTCAAAAATCTTGAAGCCTTTTTCCTTCAGATCTAGCAATGGAACAAGAATTGTTGACCCACCTTTCTTGTTAGTATTGCAGAACACTATTGCAGCAGAAAGCAATAGCATGAGATTATTCTTGAGCAGTTCCACTGACCTTCTTGGATGATCAGTATGCGATGGGTTAAAAACTAACAATGGACACTTGCCAGTCTCCAAGGTCTCCTTAAGAATTTCTCTAATTACTTCTCTTTCTGAATCGATACAAATCAACACACAGAATCTTCCATTCAAGAAGTCGACGACGTTCAAATATTCTATCGGGTTCTCTTTAATGCCTTCACCAAGAGCTTTGAAGATTTTGCTTTGATTGAACCACTTCCCCTCGGGAGAGAATATTACTGAGACATTCGATTCTGATTTCTCATCATGGTAGGACCCAGCTATTATGAAGCAATCCTTTTCATTTCCCAATTGGCTCAGAATTTCGTAAACATTCGCTTCATTTAGAAAATATAGCTCAGGAAAACATATGAAATCAACTCTCTCTTCTTTAAGGTTTTTTATCACCGTTAATAATTCCGTTTTTACCCCCTCGATTGCTTGTTTTTTGATAATGAGAAGCTTTCCATTTTGATTGATTTTTTCGTCATACTGATCCAAAGAGGGAGTGCTTGGTTGCACCACAACTATCGAGTAAGGGGATTTCTTCTCAGTTTTGAAACTAGCTTGAAACGTACGCACCAATATAATTGGAGGGTTCTTGAGCCTGAATAGCCTAAGACTTAGCATGAAAGTTGTCTCTAGAACCGAAAGAGGGTCTATTGAAGGGTCTTTATCACGAATCGTGACATATTGATTAACTGCCTCGTTTACCGCTAATCCCAAAATTCCACGGGAGAGTTTCGGAATCTCTACATTCTTTTCAGCCAGATTCTTCTCATAAAGAGATAAAAAAAGATGAGCAATGGTTGATTGCTTGCCTTCTATTGAGGGCAAACATCACTGCTCCAATTACTTTGTCTCAAGAGTCTTCTTGGATAGGCTTTGGGCAGTTTTGATTATTGCCAGAATCAGTTGGTCTTTCTCAGTCGCTGAAAGGGGTTCAACATTTCGAGTTTTGGTCATCTGGTCAATTTCTTCAAAAAGCTTGTCTCTCGTTGCGGCTGCATCCCTCTCGCTTAGTTTCAGTTCCCTTCGGATTGTTTTGGACAAGTCAACTCCAGTTTCTAAATTGGAATCCAAGGACCCTATTGCTCGGTGAAGGGGGAAGAGACCACTGCTAAACATTTGCTTGTTCTCTTTTTCATCAGACCAGAGTTTTCTTCTCCAACGAATTTCTATGTGGCCAAAATCTTGCTCGTGTCCATGAACGTAAATCATTCTTTTATCGTTAAAAGAAAAGCATCTTCCATATCCCTTACTTCTTACCTCTTGATGTAGTCGTTGAAGCATACCATACTGCCTTTGAGCCATTGCTAATTCAATCCTACGCTTTCAACCTATATTTACTAAGCACACGGGAATTTCTATAGATTTCGGTCAGACTTCTGACTATATGTCTAAATGTGCCAAGATTTGTTTGAAAGACTAAATCCTTAGGAACGCCTTCCTCCTCGGTCTCTATTTCGAATTTCAATAATACAATCGGAACATATGTTTCAATCCTATCTCTTTCAATTTTGCAACGAATATCAAAAGCACATTCTATTGAAGTCAAACTAGGCAGAACTTCCTGAGATAACTCTTCCCACTGCGAAACTTTTGTGATCTCATCATAGGCTTTGTTTTTCTTTAGAAGCTTTGCTATCTTGATAAATCTTCTGATTTCGGACCGCTTGAATCCCAAGTTCGTCAGGTCTGAGACTCGTCTTGAAATGAAATCTTTTTCTCGCATTCGGCGTAGAACAGTCACAATTACCTGCATTACTGAATGGGCAGTCTGAACATCAATTTTGCAAATCTTTGATATTTTGCGCTCGTAATCTGGTTCTTGGCCCCCTTTCCAGATCTCAGGCAAAAGTCTGCCGTAATCAATCAGCTTTAAAACTTCATAGATCTTCTCGTCTTGAATTTTGAAAAGACTACGATACCTTTCCTTAACGTCTGCGACAAATTCGGGGCTTATCGTCTCGAGTTCTTCCAAGTTCTCTCACAGTTTCCTTATTCAAAGATATAGAATAAAACGATTTCGCATGTTTATCCGAACACTCGCCCTGTTGGAGTTTGCTATTCATTAAAAGAACTCTGCAAATAATTAAGACCTAGCGTGTCGGTGGTCTCTTCTGCACGTATTGATAACGTCTTGGGCGCCCCTCTCTGTTTAGGACCCCATCCTTGACTAAGTCTATCAATGCATGTGCCACCGCAGTTCGATCATAGTGAAATCCTTGTCTAGCCATCTCATTATGCACTTCTCCTAGTCCTCGTGCTGTTGTGAACCAGCCTTCTTCCCATAGTCGTTGTATTATTACTTTGCATGTTTCTGCCCTGGGCGCTGCTCCTTCTCTCTCTGCGCCTATCAGGGGTGTTTCTTTGAGTTTTTCTGTTACTGTCTGCAGGAATTTGCCCACTGCCTCGTTGGCTTGATCCACTGTGCCCTCTATCTCGAATTCTACGTTGCCCACTTTCATTCTAACCTTAATAGGCTGCTGCTGTGGCGCTGTTTCTGTCATTCTGATTCCTTATTGTTTATTGAATTGCACATCATGTTCATGCGCAACACTTAAATACTCACCAACAAGCCATATAATGCCTATTGGTGAATTCAATTGATTCAACAAACACAATATACACCAACAACCAGCAAATATAACTTTCCACAGGCTAGACTAGAAGACACAGCATTACCAACACGATTCATAGAACTCAGCATACGCAGCATAAAAAACGCCGCCAACCATGAAGAAACAGCCACGCTCTACCAACCATACGAAACACTAACAGAAGACAACCTTAACCCAACAGAAGAAATCACACCCACATTCCAAGGACAAACACGACTAAAACTCAACACAATCCCACTCAAACCATCCGCTGAACCCACACCAATCGTAGCCATAGACGTGTCCAGCATAAAAATAGGCGAAACCCAAACAGGCATACTCCTAGCCATAAGAGGCGCCATAATCTGGAAAAACCAACCCCATCACAAATACCACTACCTACGCATAGGACCCTTCCCATTCCACATAACCGAAGAAAACAAACAAGAAATCAACCAACTATTCCACCAACACAACCACGAAGCCATTAGCGCCAACGCACCCAGCCTCATCCACATGCAAACACGAATAACCAGCCTCCTCGAACGCTGGCTACAAACCAGCATAGCCACACAAAGCCAAAACACCCTCATCCTCCTAGACGGCAGCCTCACAGCAGGCACACCAGACACACCAACAAGCGTACTCGCACAACTCTTAGAAACAGCACGCAACAGACTCAACACAGTCCTCGCATTCACAAAAACCACCCGCCTACGCCTAAGCGGACACAGACTAACAGACCTAATCCAAAACAGCAAACCGCCCTGCCTACTCGAAATGGACGGCTACCCAATCGCAACCTCAACAACCATACAATTCTTGGGCAACATCTACGTAGCCAAACTCACCCAGGGCAACTGCAGCTTCCGCCTAGACATAGACCGCCAACTACCACACGAACAGGCAGTGGAAGCCACACAGCGCCTCTTAGCCAACGACCTTTTAGCCGACAGCTATCCCGAAACCCTACGCCTAGCCCACATCTATTCAACATTCACAGCCAACGAAGTCATAGCCATACAACGCCTCCTAGCACAACAACACGGCATCAAAACAGTAACAAGACCAAACATACGCCGATTGCTATTCGGACCGTTCGGAAAAGGACCAGACAGCGCCTAGGAGGCTAAACTCAGCCATGCGCCTCTACAGAAAAGAAGGCAACACACTTCACATACTCAGTTTTCCCACAGAAAACATAGAAAAAGGCGACTACCTCCAGATAGAAGACCCCAAACAAAACAAAGCCCTAATCGCCCAGGTCATAGACGTCCAATTCGCCAACGTACCAGGCATACTAGAAGAACTACTACGCGACTCAACAAGCAGTCAAGGCGTCAACGGACAAGACTTCGACCCCCTAGAAGTAGCCAGCCACATAACATACATCCAAGACGCACGCCTACTAGTATGCAAGATCCGCGCCAGCCTAGAAAACGGACAATTAAGCACTTCCTCAACATGGTTGCCCAGCCGCAGTCAATCAGTCATAAAAAAACTGCCAACAACAGCGCTCCTCAAACTCATCAAAATAAACCACAGCCTACCCATACCGCTCGGCGAAACCAAGGATCAATCACCGCTCAATATAGATGCTACAGCATTAGACGGCAAACTCAACATTGTAACGGGCAAGAAGGAAACAGGCAAGTCGCATCTGTCCAAACTGCTCGTACTCAGCCTCGTCAGCCACGGCGCACCCGTCGTGGTGCTCGACCTAAACGGCGAATACGCTCACCTAGGCTACGGAGCGGATGGAAAAAAGAATGAGCACAACAATCGAGTCAACGTGTTGACGCCGAGCGAAAACTTCAGAGTGGCTTTGGCGCAGATGAAACTGCGCGTCGTATTAAACATTCTCATCCACGCCTTGAATCTGCCTGGCACGTCGGCTCGTGAGTTCCGCCGAATCTGGCAGTTCCTCGACGAACGTGCTGCGCTAACTCTCCATGAATTAGGTGAGGCTATCAGGAATTGGCGTTGTAATCAGCATGTGCGTGATGCCTTGTTCAGTCGTTACTATGCTTTGGTGAATTCGGGTTTCTTCACTGACAACCCTTCCGAAGCCTTGAGTTTAGAAGAGTGTTTGCAGAGGATTCGAGGCGGTGGCGCCTTGGTTGTAAACCTTCGGGACACGTCTCTGGTGGATCGCCAGATTGTGGTTGAGTACGTACTGGGCAAGCTGGTGGATTTGTTGACGCAGCAGAAGATGCGGGCTGTGTTCTTGTTCGCTGAGGAAGCGCATCTGTATTTGCGTGAAACCTATTGGGACGACATCGTTACGCGAATGCGCCACTTTGGTGTGTTTACAACTTTTGTTACGAATCAGCCTGACACTATTCGAGAGAACATTTATCGCCAAGCTGACAACGTTTTTCTGTTCAACTTCACTAACGAGCATGATTTGGAGGCTGTGAGCCGTGCAGCCAAGGTGGATGCAGAAACCGTAAAGTCTATAGCCAGAGACCTGCCGGCGCATCACTGTCTCTTATTGGGCGCTGCGGTGAAAGACTTTCCGATGGTTGTGAGGGTGAAAGCCTTGAACGTTCAGACGATGGGGCAGACTAGGCTTTTTTTCACCGAGAAGAACTGAGCTTTTTCAATTCGTTTTCGTGTTTTTCGAAGAATACACGGAAGGAGCTGGTTAAGTCGTATTTTTTGACTTCTTCTATTGGGACCCATCTGGCTTCAGCTGCGTCCTCAGCTGCTTTCAAGTTTCCGCCTTTGGGCTTGGCTAGAAACTCGAGTAGGGTGAAGTGGTATTGTGTACGTCCTCTGTCGTCTGTTATTATGCTGTCGAAGGCGTCCACGGGCCTGTCGTCCACTATCTCGATGTCTAGGCCGCTTTCCTCTTTAGCCTCTCTGACAGTAGCGTCTCGAACTTTCTCTCCGAGGTGAACCGAACCGCCAGGGATGCTCCATCTGCCCTTTCCAGGTTCGGCTCTTCTCTTTACTAGGAGAAGTTTTCCTTCTTGGAGTATGACGGCGCCGACGCCTACTATTGGACGCATGGGATATTCTCGCTTCAACTCTTACCCCTCAACCGCAATACATTCACTAAACTCATACTTAAAAGCAACTAAGAAGATGGTTTAAACCGGCTTTTTATGTGCTTGCGCATATGAATATTTGTTTCATAACTCGGAGTCTTTGTAAACTTTGCGTGCATGTTTTACGAGGGTATCTTTCTGAGTTCGGTTTTCAAGCCGTTTCCAGTTAGGACAATTACAACTATGTCGTCTTTTGTGACCTCTTCATTCTTGAGTTGTTTTTTGTAGGCTGCATAGGCAACGGCTGAGCTTGGTTCAACAAAGAAACCTTTCTTAGCAAGCTCCGTGAAAGCGTTACGAATTTCGTCTTCCTCAACTTTAACGGCGTCACCATGCGTTTCTGTTAGATTTTTAACCATAAGGTCCAGCAACGGAGGGTTAACGCTCACCAGAGCATCAGCAATTGATGTTATTCTCTCAGGCGCGCTATAACTCAGTTTCTTGAGGCGATGGTAGACGGGTGAAACTTGATCAGTTTGACAGGCTATTATTTTTGGAACCTCTCCTATCATGTTAGACTGCGCTAGGTGCCTGAACCCTTTCAACACACCCAAAAGTAGGGTTCCAGCGGAGACTGGTAGATAAATGCGTCTTGGGACCCGCCATCTAAACTGTTCTGCCAATTCGTATGCGAGGCTTCTTATTCCATCCCTGAACAATGGGTGAACTATGTGCCCAACATAGAACTTTCCCTTTTCGGCTCTTTGGGCTTCCTCTGCAACCTTGTTTCGGGAACCTGGGGTCTTAATGGCTTCTGCACTATAAACCATGATTTGATTAAACTTTGGTCCTGAAACGTTTTCTGAAACGTAGATTTTGGCTTTTAATTCGGCACGAGCCGCGTATGCGGCTATTGAGGCTCCTGCGTTACCAGAGGAATCTTCGGAAACGTAGCCTTCACCTTTTTTCACCAGTTTGTGCAAGGCGGAGACAAGCACCGTGGAACCTCTGTCTTTGAAGGAGCCTGTTGGGTTCAGATTCTCTAGTTTGAAGTAAACGCTCTTTGAAAACTTGACTAAAGGCGTCCAACCCTCTCCCAAGGTTATGATCTCGCTCTTTTTTATGTATGGAAAGAATTCTCCATAACGCCAGACAGTGTAATCTCTTCTCCGAATTTTTCTAGACTCAAAATCTAAGTGAAGTTGAACATCGAGAGGTTTACTGCAAGAAGCGCATTTGAAATTGAGCAGGTTAGGAGAAGATTGGTTGCATTCTGAACATACAATTTCGTAGTCCAATGAAGACACCGAGAACACATTTTTCTAACTAAGCATAAGGGTATTGTGCTCGACATGTGCGTTTTTCTTCGTTCATCATTGTCCCATCGCCAAACTCTTCCGAGATGCAAAGCTCTTTCAAATCTACGAAGGCACATCACAGGTCCAACGATATGTTATCTCGCGTTATCTCTTCGAAGAATATCAGCTGTTATGAAGGGGTTTTAAGCAGGCAGCAACAACTCAAACATGCCCGCACTGTTTAGTCATCGCTTCTTCTTTTTTGTATGTAAACAAACATTTAGCGCCCTGCTGATTTTAAAGACAATAGAGGTTGCAAAAAACCATTCACGCTTAAAAGCAACAGTATTAACTAAGTGATGAAGAAAATCTCAACTCAGTGTCAAAAGGAGAATTTTCGAGTGAAGCCCTTCAGCTTCGTGCATGTTGCCGATTTGCATCTCGGCTATGCACAGTACAATTTAGACGTGCGCCGTGAAGACTTCGAAAACGCCTTCAAGGAAGTGGTTGACAAAACCATCGAGTTGAAGCCAGACTTCATGATTATCGCAGGTGACCTGTTTCATCAAGCCCGCCCGTCAAACGTCACGTTGGAGACAACCATAACCAATTTCAGACGGCTACGCGACGCCGGCATACCTGTTTTGACCGTGGACGGCGGACACGATTCGGCGCCCAACATGGTCACTGGCACGATTCTTAATCCACTCGACAGAGCTGGTTTGATTCATTATTTACCACGACAAGAAGGCGCGTCTTGGCGAAACGAAAACTGCTATGTTTATGGAGTTCCGAACTTTCGGACTAGGAGGCGTACTGAGGAGCAGTTGCCGATTTTTATGGAGCAGAACAAGCCTTCACCTGATCAGTCGTTGTTTAATATTTTCTTGTTTCACATGGCGTTAGACCTTCCATACGTGACGCCGCCCCACATTGAGGCTGAGGCTTCGCCTGAACTCATGCCCGACGGCTTCAACTACTTCGCTGGCGGACACGTTCACCGACCCTCAATCAACAAGTTCAAGGCTGGTTTGCTCGTTTATAGTGGGTGCACAGAGACCGTGAACTACGACGACGCAAAAATCGACAAGGGCTTCTACCATGTGGAAGTAAACGAGAAGGGAGTGCCAAAACTTAACCGCATCAACTTGGAAACCCCGCGCAGATTTGTTGTTTTAGAACCCGATTTTACGGGTATGCTTCCGGCGAAAATCACGGAGTCAGCGGTGAAGCTTGTTGAGGACAATGATGAGGAAGGCGCCATAATCGTTCTTGTCTTGAAGGGCACATTGCCAGCCGAAGCCAACCGAGCCGAGGTGGATCTGGCGAAGATTCGAGAAGCCGCCAAAAAGGCGCTGCTGGTCTATCCCACCCTGCGCTTGCACGAGACCGAAGTTTCCGAAGAGGTTATTCGGTCGATATTCGAAGGCGGCTTGAAAGACCTAAAAACGAAGGCTTACGAATATTTCATGCAAATCTTCGCCGAACGTTACAGTCGAGAAGAGGCTGAAAAAATCGCCAAGCTAGCCGTGAACATTTTGGAGCCACTGACTCGTAAAGACGAGGACAGAGTGCAAAAAGAGATGGAGGCGTTCATGCGTGAGAGTTGAAACAATCGAACTTGAGAACGTTCGCAGCCACGTTAAATCCAAGATTCAGTTTCAACGCGGCTTCAACTGCCTGGTAGGAGGCGTGGGCTGCGGCAAATCCAGCGTCCTCTACGCCATCGACTTTGCGCTCTTCGGCGACCCGTTGGGCAGAAGTTACGAATACATACTCCGCGAAGGCGCAGATTCAAGCAAGGTGACACTTCAATTCATTCATGCAGGAAAAAATTACACCCTGACAAGGGGGTTGCGAAAACGCGGAAAGGGCATCGGTCAAGACTTGGAACAGCTCAAACTCTTTGAGAATGACAGAGTCATAGCGCAAGTGAAAAGCGAGGCTGTCGCTGAGCAGTTGAAGGCTATCACGGGCTTGGACAAGGAATTGTTCCGTGAGATAGTTTGGGTTCGGCAAGAGCAATTAAAAGAATTGTTAGACATGACTCCGAGGGAACGCCAGAAACGACTCGACGAACTGTTCGGGCTCTCAGATTATGAACTGGCTTGGGCTAACCTTCAGGGCGTTCAGAAAGAATATGAGGGTGAAAAGAAGGCTTACGAACGAGACCCCGACATAGTCTCCATGGACAAACTTCACAACGAATACGGCAAGGCAGTGCAAGAGTTCGCCACTGTTGAAGGACAAATCGAAGGATTGAAGAAGAGATGCACTGAAGCCCAAACAGCCTTTAATGAAGCCACAACACACCTCCAGAGCCTCGAAGAGTTGAGAAAACAGACAGAAGAATTGATGCGAAAGGAGGCTCAGTTGAAGACCAACATAGAAAACGTTGAAGACAACAGCGCCAGATTAGCCGACGAAATCGCACGCAAAAACACTTCCATAGAAGGCATCAATGAAAAACTGCGGTCGCTTCAAAACGAATTGAAAATAAACCAAGAAAGGCTCAAAGAAGCGGGGCTCAGTTCAGAACAGACGCCCGAAGAATTGAGAAAGCATCTACAAGCCTTAGATGAACAACTGCGGAGCATCGGAGGCGAACAAGAGGCCACAAGAAAAGAGATGCGGGAGGCGCAGAAAAAACTTTCAAGCCTAAAAACCGAGAGCAAATGCCCCCTATGCCTGCAAGACCTCGCGGAAGAGTACAAAACAGACCTACTGGACAGACTGAACAAGGCAAACAGCGAAGGAGAACAAAAACTGTCTGAACTTCAGAAAAACCTCGACGAACTCGAAGGTCTGCGCAACCTGGTAAGCAATGTCGCCTTAAGCCTGCAGACGCTGGCTCCCAAAATCGAAGACCTTAAAACCCGTGTTTCAGATGTAAGTCAAGAACTCGAAAAACTATCTAAGGAGTTTGAAGAGAAGCAGCTGCTTGAAAAAACGCTTCGAGAACAGTTAAGCATCATTAGAAGAGAAATCGGCAAATTCGACTTGGCTCAGTTGGAGACCGCCCGCAAACTGCGTGACCAAACCTTCATGGAATACTCGGAAGTAAAAAACAAGCTGGAGACCACTGTCACAAGAAAGACGGATTTAGCCTCAAGAATGGAAGAATTGAAACAGCGCCTAGACAACGCCCAAGAGAAAATGGACCGCATGAAACGAATCGAAGACCTGCTCGAAATCGTGACAGGCGTGCGCGACGCCTACAGAAGCATCCAACCCCGAATGCGCAGCGAGTTTGTCACCTTTCTGCAACGTATGATCCAACAGTTCCTAGACGACCTGACAGGTGGCGTTGGTCCTTCCCTGATAGTTAAAATCGACGAGACTTACTCACCGATTGTACGAGGCGAGGAAGGGTTTGAAAGAGAGGTCACCAACCTTTCGGGTGGAGAACGCACCCTCCTAGCCTTTGCCTATCGGTTGGGACTGGGGCAACTCATCATGCAGTCGAGGACCGGGCATGGGCTTTATACGCTTCTCTTAGACGAACCCACCGAGAGTCTAGGACGAGAAGACGGCTCAATCGACCGCCTCGCCGAAGCCATTTCCCGCCTGAAAGCCATAGAACAGATAATTGCCGTGACGCACAGCGAAGCCTTCGCCGAAAAAGCCGAGCACGTAATAAGGTTGGAGAAGGAAGCGGGCGCCAGCCGAGTCTCGGTCGAAAAATAACTGCTAGCTGCCCAAAAGATTTATCACAGTCTCAATGTTATTCAAACCGAGTTTCCAATTACCTGTGAGACAATCAGAAATGCACATGGAAAAAATCACTGGCGCCATCAAAACCGCAATGAGTCACTTGGAGAATTCCATTGAGG
>Ga0315314_1003548_pt1 | contig 12108 bp, 10 predicted proteins | sample TDP9_MG_FD_203631 | JGI IMG/M metagenome (GOLD analysis project Ga0315314, IMG submission 203631) | Freshwater sediment microbial communities from Lake Towuti, South Sulawesi, Indonesia - TDP9 | ecosystem: Environmental > Aquatic > Freshwater > Lake > Sediment | place: Indonesia: South Sulawesi...
GCGTTCCCTGGGCATCCCCTCCCGGTTGGCCATCGGATTCCTCAGCACCGACTGGAACGAATACGGCCAATTCTTTGACGTCCGGCAGAGCGATGCCCATGCCTGGGTTGAAGCCTATATCCAGGGCAAAGGCTGGATGACCTTTGACCCGACACCGACTGACATCTCAACTCTGAGCGCGACATTTGCCTTCTGGAAAAAAATCTCTAAATTTTTTAGTGCCCTGGAGCTGCGCTGGTATCGGTATGTCGTCGGATACGATATGTTCACCCAGAGGAATTTCTTTTATAATCTTCGCCTCCGCTTCGAACGCCGGCTGGTTATGAATCTTGCCGGGCTGGCGGCAATCGTTGGCCTTGTCCTTCTTTTCCATTATCTCAAGCCCTGGAGATGGAAAAAAATCTGGGCTGTTCAAAAGCAAAAAAGGGAAAATTTTTATTACGCTATCCTGGACAGGCTGGAAAAAGCCGGATACCGGCGCAAGCTATGGCAGACTGGAAAAGAGTTCACAGAAGAGACAACCGGCATGAAACCAGAATTACAGCCCCTGTCCGTTTTAACAGAATATTTCTATCTCATCCGTTATGCTGGACAAAAACTATCGACAAGGGATAAGCAGACGATAGAACAAATTCTCCAACACTTACATAAAGTCATGCGTCAATTGAAAAAAAACAAAAAGAATTCCCACTCTGAGTGACAAACTTCATCTAGGAGAAAGACACGGCCCTGGTCCCATTGACAATGTCGCTAATCATCTTGAGCGGACAACCCAGTTTTTAAGAATCTCTATTAATTTACAGACCAAGCACTCCTGGCAGTTTGGCAAAAAATCTCGTCTCCTGAATTTGACGAAGCCCGCAGATAAAGCGGGTCAGCCTTTCGATGCCGATCCCGAAACCTGCTGAAGGAAAAAGCCCTTTCCGGGCAAATTCGAGGTAGATTTCATAGGCTTTGAGGTCAATTTTCTTCTGTTCGATTCTTTTTTTAATTTTTTCATACTCGAATTCTCTTTCTCCTCCTGAGAGTGCCTCTCCATAACCTTCTGGATAAATCAAATCCATGTCCTTGAGAATTCCCGGCTGTTCAGGATATTCCCGGTCGTAAAACTCTCTACTGGCGGCGGGAAAATCGAGCAGCCAGACTGGCTCCAGAGATTCCTGGGAGAGCTTAGTCTCATAATCCAGTCCATAACGTGTCAAGGCTTCGCCATAAGAGGTTTTCTTAAAGGGGAATGTCGGAACTCTTAGTTTCCTGGCAAAAAATTCTAAGTCAGCCGAACAGCTTTCTTTGATTTTTTTTAGAACAAAAACAAGCAGGTCTTCGCCAAGCTTCATGACCTCCTCCCGTGTTGTTTCCCTCATCTCCAAATCAAGCTGGACAAATTCGATCAGATGTTTCCCGCTTGTTTGCCGCTCAGCTGGTTCAATCCTGACATTGGGTGAAAAACAGAAAATGCGCGGCAGAGATAGAAGAGAAATCTGCTTATGGAAGATCATGCTTTTTGTGATTTGATACTTGAAGCCATAGCATTCTATCTCTCCTCGAACCCTATAATCTGTTAAAGGGTCAGTGATGGGCGAGATAACCACTGGAAGTATCTCAACAAATCCTTTTTTGATCAAAAAATCCCGTGAAAATTGAATGACCTGGCTCTGAACTCTTACTGATCGTTTCAGTCTTTCTGATTTCAATCGTCTTAAATATTCATCAATGTCAAACATTTTTATCTCCTTTGTTGATGGATAGCATAGAATTCTAGATTTAATGGAAAAAATAGAGAAATCCAGATTTAAGGCGTGTGTCCCCTTTAGAAGGGGACGTTATTGTTGGAATTAACAAAAAGAAATTGAAGGAGAGTCGAAAGAGAAGCTTTGTTTCCATTCCTTCGCATCAAAACAATCAAGCATCTCTTTTCCATTTCTTCTATTTTATATAAAAAATATTACCAGGAGTCAAGACAAGTCCGCATGGCTTTTGTTTTATCTTGAAAGACGAGTCCTGAAGGCCTTCCTTTTTCATCGAAAATAAATTTTAGTTTCATGATTCTGACCAGACCCAGGTCGTAGCCTATAAAATCTGAGTCTGTCTGTGGCAAGAATTTGGCTTTGACCGGCGAAGCTGGGAGGCGAATTCCCAGGAGCCCCTTCTCTCCCCATGTGTATTGAACATACTGAGACCCTTTTTCAAACACAAATTTGACAAATGTGGCAGCGTCTCCTTCGAAAGGAACTGTGCCCAAGACCTGAAAGCCTTTGAGTGCGCCGTGAAAACTCTGCCGCTCTTCCCTGCAGAGACTTCAAGCTTTGCACCCGAGGGAAATTGATAAAGGCCTGCGTATCTTGAAAGCTTTTCTGTTGCAGAATTGACGATTTATATAAAATATTTTTTGAAATTTCAATGGTTCTCTTTGACATTTCTTTGATTTTGATATATTTATAAAAATAGGAAGAATTGGTTTAGCTGGAAAAGGAAAAAAATTTTGTTTCTGATGAAAGTTTGGGGAATAAAATAAATCAAGAAAAGGAGGCAAGCTCATGAGCCAAGAAGACCTTGAAAAAAGAGAATGTGTGAGGTTTAGAATACCAGGTGCCACAATCAGTTTTCGAAAGGAAAAAGCGCTGGGAAAAAAAGAAGAACCAAGCGGCGAATTCTGCCCTATTTTGGATATCAGCCGGGGTGGTGTCCGTTTTCTATCTCAGGAATTGATAAAATTCAACACCAAGCTGGAGCTTGAAATACATGTTCCTGGAGAAAAAATCCCCTTGATCCTCAAAGGAGTTGTCCGCTGGTATTGTCCTAATCCCACCAAAAGTTATAAATATCAAATCGGTGTTCAATTTAATCCTTATGGCGAGAAGAAGGACCAGAATTATCCAGGGAATCTGGTGAAAATTATCGCTCTGGAACAAAAATTCCTCGATGAAAGCACAAAGGTGAAGGATGAATCAGACAAAAGCGAATTCAGCATCTGATCATGATTTAATCTTTAGTCTTTGCAGCTTTTTCCCCTTCAACAACAATCTGGGAATAATCGGCAATCTGAATCAAAATCTTGCTGATGGCTTGAAGGAGAGCCAGACGATTCTTCCTTAACCTTGTCTCTTTGGCCATAACTAGAATATGGTCGAAAAAATTGTTCAATGTAGACTGGATGCGGAAGATAATTTTTTGCGCCTGAGAAAAGTCACCCTTGACTATCAAGGGCCTGATGTTTTTGTTGATGATTGCAAAAGTGGAATAGAGTTCCCTCTCTTCTTTCTCTTGGAACAGACTGGGATTGATAGTCGAGGCAGGCTGGCCACTGATAATATTATTGACTCGCTTGGCGATTAGAATGAGAGGTTCAAACTGGGGGCTGGATTTCAGCCCATCCAGAGCTTTCAGCCGCAGATAAGAATGATAGATATTATCGACGCCAGCTCCCAGGGCTGCATTGATCAAATCATAGCGATATCCCTGCTTCTCAAAAATGTACTGCAGCCGACCAATGAAAAATTCTTGACAATAAGCCAGGATTTCCTCTTTTGGTTTCTTGAATTTTTCTCCGTAAATTAAAATAACTTTATCCAGAAGTCTTAAGAAAGAAAGGCTGAGTTTTTTATCCAGGATAATCTTACAAACTCCCTGAGCATTACGCCTGAGTCCAAAGGGGTCGCTGGAACCTGTGGTCTGGAATCCAATCCCCACGACTCCAACAAAAGAATCGAGCTTATCCGCCAGAGAAAGAAGTGCTCCGCCCAAGGTCGATGGAGATTCATCTTCCAGGCTCAGAGGCTGGTAATGCTCATAAATGGCCTGGGCGACGAGTGCTGGCTGGCCTTCTTCTTTAGCATAAAGGCCTCCTATCTTGCCCTGCAAGGAGGGAAATTCCCTAACCATTTCTGTCAGAAGGTCAGCTTTGCAAAGCTCGGCTGCCTGGATAAGTTGCTGACATATCTTTTTGGCATCGACCTTTTCGCAGAGATAGGTGGCGATTTTTTTAAGCCTCTGGGATTTGTCTTCATAGCTCCCGAGTTTCTCCTGAAAGAGAACCTGCTTTAATCCCGAAGCTTTTTGCTTCAAACTTACTTTAAGGTCTGTCGCCCAGAAAAAACGCGCATCTTCCAGCCTAGCTTTGAGAACTCTTTCATTCCCTTTTTGGATGAACGATCTGGGGTCGCCAGGATTATCAGCAACTCCTAAAAAATTTGGAAGCTGCTTTTTCCCTTTGACCACAGAGAAAAGTTTTTGTCCCTCTCTCAGGGCCGTGCTCAGTACTTCCAGGGGCAAGCTTAAAAATGCTTCAGGAAAAGAGCCCAGAAAAACATGGGGAAATTCAACATCAGAAGCAAGCCTTTCCAGAAGTTCTGGGTCGGGATGGAGCTGGGCTTTAAGAGGAGCGAGCCTTAATTCTGCCTGGCTGAGAATAATTCTTTTCCTTTCTTCTGGTTCAACAATGACTTTTCTCTCTTTTAGAGCTTCCTTGTATTCCTTAAAAGATTTTATGTTGACCGGCTGAGGTGAATGGATTTTATGGCCTATTGTCCAATCCTTGGAAGTGATCCCCTCGACCGAAAAAGAAAGAGTCTCACCGCCAAAAAGACAGAGGATATTTCGAATCGGCCGGCTAAATTTAAAAGTCCCTTCTCCCCACCTCATCATTTTGGGAAAAGAAAAAGAAGAGATGATTTGAGGAATGACTCGGGCCAGAATCTTTGAGGTTTCTTTCCCCTTTTCTATTTTCTTCAGACCGATGTATTCACCGCGGCTTGTCTTTATCACCTCGAGGTTACTGACATCGACTCCCTGTGCTTTGGCAAATCCGAGAGCCGCTTGTGTCGGTGAACCGTCCTCAGCGAAGGCCGCTGCTTTTGGCGGCCCGGTAATTATCTCTTCCCTGTCGGGCTGTTCAGGAGCAAAATCTCCAGTAACGATCAAACGACGGCAGGTTCCAAGAACCCGAAGCTCGGAGACAGCGATGTTGGCCGAGCCTAGCTCATGCTCAAATCCCTCCCTCATTTCTTCGAGAGCTATCTTCAGATGAGAAGATGGCAGCTCTTCTGTGTTAACTTCTAGAAGGAATTCCATCAGGTTGAAGCCTCGCTCGACTGATATTTTTGAGCTATCTCATTCACCAGAGCTCTGATTTGAGCAATAATCTTGACTCTCTCTGTGACCGAGACAGCACCCCTGGCATCTAAGAGATTAAACAGATGAGAGCACTTCAAACACATATCGTAGGCTGGAAGAAGCAAATTCTTTTCGATGAGCTGGGACGCTTCTTTCTCAGCCAGGGCAAAAGACTCCTGGAGAGACTTGATATTGGCCTGATTGAAATTGTATTCTGAAAATTCCCTCTCATCTCTGAATCTCAGGTCGCGGTAGCTGACATCCTCTGACCATTGCAAATCATAGATATTATCTTTTTCTTCAAGGAACATCTCCAACCGTTCAAGCCCGTAGGTGATTTCAACCGGAACTGGAAAAACTTCCAATCCTCCCGCCTGTTGAAAGTAAGTAAATTGAGTAATCTCAAGGCCGTCGAGCATTACCTGCCAGCCAACGCCCCAGGCTCCGATAGTGGGCGCTTCCCAGTCATCCTCATCAAAACGAAGGTCATGATCCTGGAGCCAGATGCCGAGGGCGACCAGGCTTTCAATAAAAAGCCTCTGAATGTCTGAAGGAGATGGCTTAATAATAACCTGAAATTGGAAGTGTTTTTGAACTCGATGGGGATTCTCTCCATACCTCCCGTCTCTGGGACGCCTCGAAGACTGAACATAGGCAACTTTCCAGGGCCGCTTGTCAAGCACCCTGAAAAAAGTATCCGGAGTCATGGTGCCGGCGCCCACTTCCAGGTCATAGGACTGAGCTAGGTAACAGCCCTGGTCAGCCCAGTATTTCTGCAGGCTCATGATCAGGTTTTGAATGCTCATCTATTTTTTCTCTTTCTCCCACTTTAACACAGGGTTTCTGGCTGCTGAAGTCTCGTCCAACCGCCGCACATAAGAAAAGTGAGGGGCGGATTTCAAGACTTCTGGATTCTCTTTAGCCTCCTGAGCAATTTTTTTCATAGCCTCGATAAACAGGTCTAAGTCTCGCTTGCTCTCTGTCTCTGTCGGCTCGATCATCAGAGCACCATGAACGATCAAAGGAAAGGACATCGTCGGCGGATGGAGGCTGTAATCAATCAGCCTTTTGGCGATATCAATGTTCTGGACGCCGTACTCTTTTTGAAATTTATCAGAAAATACACACTCATGAAGAGTCGGCGTCCTGTATTTGAGGTGATACTCGTTCTCCAAGCTCTGGCGAATGTAGTTGGAATTGAGGACAGCCACTTCAGCCATTTCTTTCATCCCGCGAGGCCCGAGGGACAGAATATAAGCCAGAGCTTTGACCACCACAAGAAAATTTCCATAAAAAGCGTGGACCCTGCCTATGCTCTTGGGCCGTTCAAAATTCAGAAAATATTCTTCTCCTCTTTTCTCGATAAGGGGGAGAGGAAGATAGGGCTCCAGCTCTCGCTTGACGCCGACAGGTCCTGCGCCAGGACCTCCACCGCCATGAGGAGTAGAGAACGTCTTATGCAGGTTAAGGTGGATGACATCCACACCCATATCTCCTGGCCTGCATATTCCAGTCAGGGCGTTCAAGTTAGCACCGTCCATGTAAAGAAAGCCGCCCTTGGCATGGACGATTTCAGCAATCTTCTTTATGTCATATTCAAAAATCCCCAGAGTGTTGGGATTGGTGACCATTAAGGCAGACACATCTTCATTCATTCTCAAAGCCAGGTCATTAATGTCAATCGTGCCGTTATCATTCGATTTTATCTCCTGGATATGATATCCGCAGAGATGGGCACTCGAAGGATTAGTTCCATGGGCTGAATCCGGGATGAGGACAATCTTTCTTGGATTGCCGCGTTCTTGAAGGAAAGCTCGGATAAGCATCATTCCCACAAGTTCTCCCTGGGCGCCAGCTGAAGGCTGAAGGGTGAAGGCATCCATGCCGGTAATTTCACACAGGAAATCTTCTGTTTTCTTAAGGATTTCCAGGTTTCCTTGGATTAGTTCTTGAGAAGCTAAGGGATGGGATAAAAGGAATTCAGGAAGTGTAGCCACTTTTTCATTGACTTTAGGGCTGTACTTCATGGTGCAAGAACCCAGAGGATAAAATCCGAGGTCAACACAGTAGTTAGCCTGAGAGAGCCGGGTGAAATGGCGGACGATTTCTGGCTCAGAGACTTGGGGAAATCCTTCAATCTCGGTTCTTATAGGCAGTCCCCGGAGCAAATCCTTCTTCTCTGGGACATCGAGCTCGGGTAGAACGAATGCTCTTTTGCCCTTGTCACTTATTTCAAAGATCAATGGCTCGTGGGTCATTTTAAACTCTCTCCCACGAGCTCAACGAGCCTCTGAATCTCTTCTTTTTTATGCATCTCTGTCACACAAAAGAGGAGACAATTTTTAAGCTCGGGATAATAAGGCGCAAGGCTTAAACCACTGATGACACCTTTGTTCTTCAGAAAATCACCAATCTTGCTGGTATCCTTATTGAATTCAAGGACAAACTCATTAAATATGCTTCCTGAAAATTTTCTTTTGACTCCATTAAGTCCTGTAAGCTTCTCCAGAGCATAATTAGCTTTCTGGATGTTTTGAGAAGCGAATTCCCTCAATCCTTCTTCGCCCAGAGTCTCCAGGAAGATCGCTGCTCTCAAGGCGCACCAGGCCTGGTTAGTGCAGATATTGGAGGTAGCTTTTTCGCGGCGGATATGCTGCTCCCGTGTGGAAAGCGTCAGGACAAACCCGCGGCGACCTTCGACATCTTTAGTCACGCCAGTGATCCGGCCAGGGAGCTGCCTGACAGATTGTTTTCCACAAGCCATGAAGCCCAAATAAGGTCCGCCAAAACTCAAGGGAAGCCCGAAAGACTGTCCTTCGCCGCAGACAATATCAGCTCCTAATTTTCCAGGTGCTTCAAGAAGGCCGAGGGAAATGGCTTCAGCCACGGTAACAGCGAAAAGTGCCTGATGACTGTGGACGAGCTCTCCAATTTTTTTTAGATTCTCCGCAACCCCGAAGAAATTCGGTGACTGGCAGATAAAAGCACTGACATCCTGCCCTAACTTTTTTTCTAAATCTTTGATATCAACTTCGCCATTTTCTGAATAGGCAACTTCTTCAGTCTTTAAAGCCAGGTTTTTAGTATAAGTTTTGATCGTCTCGCGGTATTGAGGATGAAGAGTCTGTGCCACCAGGACCTTTGATTTTCCATTAAGGCGCTGGGCCATCAAAACCGCCTCGGCTGAGGCCGAAGCTCCATCATAGAGAGAAGCATTGGCGATGTCCATGCCTGTGAGCTGGCAGATAAGAGTCTGGTATTCGAATATTACCTGGAGCGTTCCCTGGCTGACTTCAGGCTGATAAGGCGTATAGGGTGAAATGAACTCTCCTCGCAAGCTCAGATAATCGACGACTGAAGGGATAAAATGCTGGTAAGCACCTGCTCCAAGAAAAGAAAGATACCGGGGGAAGCTGCTGCGTTTGGCTGTTTCTTCAAAATGATGAACAAGTTCGGGCTCAGTCAGAGGCTGAGGAAGCCGAAGGACTGTCTTCAGCCTGACCTCATCAGGAAGGCAGGCAAAAAGCTCTTCCACAGAAGAGACGCCGATTTTGTGGAGCATCTCTTTTTTATCTTTATCGCTGAGAGAGATGTAGCTCATTTTTTATCCTTCAAGCCCTTCCAAAAATTTTTCGTAATCCGCGGCATTCATTAAATTATCCAGATCGGCTTTATTCTTCATCCTAAGGCGGACAATCCAGCCTTGACTATGAGGGGCCTGATTGACAAGTTCAGGAGAGCTGTTCAGGGCCAAATTAACTGCGATGACCTCACCTAAAATTGGGGAGTAGATATCAGACACAGCCTTGACCGACTCGATGGTTCCGATTGTCTGCTGGGCTTCAAGTTGAGTTCCAACAGCCGGGAGCTCAACATAAACAACATCTCCAAGCTGTTTTTGAGCAAAATCTGTGATGCCGACTACAGCTTCTTCTCCTTTGACCTGAACCCACTCATGATCTTTGGTGTAGTAAAAGTCATTAGGATACATTTTTTGGCCTCCTTGAAACCATGAGATGGCTAATCGTATACATTCCTGCTTTGAGAGTCAATCGTTTCGCGCTCTTCTCTGCAAAGTTTATGATTTAGTTTTATTCACAACCTAAAAATTTTTATTTTATTCCCTTCTTTCCCCCATTGAGGGGGAGGCTGAAGGTCGCTAATAATTTCTTTTATAAAAAGGTGTAGCGACGACTCTGGCTTTTGTGTTCTTATCTCTTATTCCGATTTCAAATTCTGTCCCGACTTCTGTCTTCTCCACTGGAAGATAGACGAAACCAATGCTCTTTTTGAGGTAAGGTGAGAATGTTCCTGACCTCACTTCTGAAACTTTCTGGCCGTTGATAAAAACAGGATAATGAGGACGGGCAATTCCTCTGTCCATAAGCTCAAACCCGATGATCTTTCTTCGAATCCCTTCTTCAGATTGTTTGAGAAGAACATCCCTGCCCATAAAATCTCCTTTTTGAAACTTCACAATCCATTTCAAATCTGCCTCCAGGACAGTAGTTGTCTCGTCAATGTCATTTCCGTAGAGCATGAGCTTGGCCTCAAGCCTCAGCGTATCGCGCGCGCCAAGTCCTGCAGGCGAGAGGCCGAAAGGCTTCCCAGCTTCAAGGATGGCCTCCCAAATAACTCCCGGCTTGGGAGAGACGGTATAGATTTCAAAGCCATCTTCACCTGTATATCCTGTGCGGGAGACCATGGCTTCCACTCCAGCAACTCTGCCCCAACCTGCCCAGAATGATTTCATCTCCTCCAATTTTAAATCCGTTAAAGGCTTGAGAATCTCAGTGGCTCGACGTCCTTGAAGGGCTATTTGAGTGTAGAAGTCGCTGGCGTTTTCGACTTTGACATCGTAAGAGGTCTTATGGTTGAGAATCCATTTATAATCTTTATCTGTATTGGCGGCATTGACCACAAGCAAAAATTGATCGCTGGCCAGGCAATAGACAAGGAGGTCATCGACAAAGGTTCCCTGGGGAGTGGTCAGGGCTGTGTATTGAGCCTGATTGACTGCAAGCCGAGAAACATCATTGGGAGTCAAATACTGAATAAAAGCCAAAGCATCTTTTCCGCTGATGAGAATCTCTCCCATATGGCTGACATCAAAAAGTCCTGCCGCCTGGCGGACAGCCAGGTGCTCATCAATGATACCTGAGAATTCGAGGGGCATTTCCCAGTCAAAAAATTCAATCATTTTGGCGCCGAGTTTTTTATGGTTGGAATTAAGGCGGGTTCTTTTCATATGATGGCTTCCTTGTTATTATGATTTTTTAAGACTTTGAAATAATTTACTACCATAGAATCTTATTTCTTTCAAGATAAAAATAGCTCGAGAAATATTTTAATAAAGAGAACTTTGAAAAGTTTTTTGGTAGTAAAAAAAGATTTGTTTCTAGAAGAAAGCATCTTTTTTCTGTGATAGAAGCAAGTTGAGAAAAACCATGCCCGCTCAGCCTTCCCATGGCTTTCTGCACCATCCAGCCTGACCAATCCTTTTCATCACAGAAAAAATGATGCTTACTTTCTAAAAAAAATGTGGAAGGAAAAACCAAGAATTTGTAAAATAAAATAACGAATGGTCCACGAAGAAAGTCTTAAAAGAGAGGTTTCGGTCATTTTCCCGACTTACAATGAAAGGGATAATATCGGCCCTCTCATCCAGGAAACGCTCAAGCATACTCCTGCTAACACAGAGGTCATCGTTGTTGATGACAATTCTCCAGACCTCACCTGGCAGGTTGTCGAGGAAATGGCCAAAGCTCAGAAAAATATCACCCTCCTGCGACGGATCGGCAAAAAAGGATTGGTCTCAGCCTTGATTGATGGCATAGCGTTTTCTAAAGGCGAAATTGTTGTCTGGTCGGATTGTGATTTTTCAATGCCGCCAGAGAAAATCAAAGACCTTCTCCAAGGGATTGCCCGCGGCTATGATCTGGTCGTCGGCAGCCGTTTTATTCAAGGCGGCGGCAAGGAAATCATCACCGGGAGCAGCGACTCTGTTCTCGCCTTTCTCATGAGCCGAACTTTAAACTGTTTTCTACAAACTTTTCTTGGCCAAGGCTTTAAAGATTGGACGAGCGGCTTTATCGCCATCCGGAGAAAAGTTCTCGAGGAAATTCCTTTAAAAGGAGATTACGGAGAATACTTTATTGATTTAGTCTACAGAGCCATCAAACTCAGCTATAAAGTGATTGAGATCCCCTATCTCAACAAGGCCAGAAGCGCTGGCACTTCAAAAACAGGGGGCAATTTCTTTGATTACATCAAAAAAGGCTGGAAATATGTGTGGCTAGCCTCAAAACTTAAGTTCACAAGAATAAAAAGAGATAAAAAGGGATAATCGGAAAATGGCAAACCTCGAAAAAATTATGGAAGGCGCCCAGGTCTTTGCCATCGTGCTCCGCAAAGAATATTCTGAGCCCGGGCCAAGCTTTTTCACGCCGGGTGAATTCTCCCAGCAACTGGGCATGCTTGTTCATAAAAAAGGCAAAATCGTCAAGCGCCACAGACATAAACTTGTCAGAAGAGAAATATTCAGAACCCAGGAAATCCTCGTCCTCCTTGAAGGGAAAATAAAAGTTGACCTTTATAACGACAAAGCCAAGAAGCTCAAGACAGTTATCCTCGACTCTGGAGATTCTATCCTGCTGGCCAGAGGCGGACATAAAGTCAAGGTGCTTGAGGACGCCAAGATCATTGAAGTCAAACAAGGCCCCTATGCCGGGTTCGACGACAAGGAGTTTTTTTAAGAGCTATGATTCCTGTCAATGAACCTCTCCTGGCCAAAAATACTCTCAAATATGTCACGGACTGCATTCAATCCGGCTGGATATCCTCAGCCGGAACTTATATCCAGAAATTCGAACAGGAATTTGCTCGCTATTTGGGCGTGAAACACGCTGTCACCACCACCAGCGGCACAACAGCCCTTCATTTAGCCCTGGCCACTCTTGGCCTTGGACCAGGGGATGAAGTCGTCATCCCTGCCTT
>Ga0315314_1003549_pt1 | contig 12107 bp, 12 predicted proteins | sample TDP9_MG_FD_203631 | JGI IMG/M metagenome (GOLD analysis project Ga0315314, IMG submission 203631) | Freshwater sediment microbial communities from Lake Towuti, South Sulawesi, Indonesia - TDP9 | ecosystem: Environmental > Aquatic > Freshwater > Lake > Sediment | place: Indonesia: South Sulawesi...
CTTCGTGTTTGGCAGCCCGCTGTCCCTGGCGCGGAAGCTAAACTCGGTTATCATGACCGGCCGGCCTGTGAGCCGATGGATCTCCCGCAGAGTGGCCGCCGGAGGATGCACGTCATAGTGGTTGAAGGAGACGACATCGGCGTACGGTTGCATCGCTTCGAGCACTGGGCCGGGGGCGTAGCCCGCAAACCGACAGCCGAGTATGAGATGCCGCTCATCCACGGAGCGAATGGCCTCGTGGGCGATGCGAAAATACTGCTCGGCCACGAGGCTGAGGAACTCCTGCTTGTCCCAATCGGGCATGTGGGACCCCACCTGGGGGATACGGCCAACCTGGGCGAAAGAGTCGTAGCTGGTCTCCCAGGCGTCGTTCAGCTCGGAGATGTTGAGATAGCGCCCCTCCAGGAACTCCAGCACGGCCTTTCGGCCGGGAGCATTATCGCTGAGTCCCAGGAACTCCTCGAAGAGCGTCTGGGGGCTGCGCCAATCAGGACCCCACCGCAGCTCGTTGTCGGTGAAATACCCGATCAGCCACGGATCGCTGGCCTGCGCCCCACATACGCGCCGCGCCAGCCGCTTGACCGCGGCCTCATAGGCCGGATCGAAGACATCTGGAAAAGTCTGGCGCTCCACCAGCTTCACTACCCCGGCGAAGTACAAGATCACTGTGTATGGCATCTCTTGGTGCCAGGTGGTCCTATCCGACCACGCTCCCAGGGTATTGAACCGCCAGCCGCGCAGTCGCTCCACCACCTTCTGGGCCCACACCTCGGGCCGTCTGTATTTCTCTGCCGTCGTCTCCCCGTAGGGACTCCGCTTTGTCCCTTGGATGACGTCCTGACGGAAGCTCACCGTGTTTACGCCCACACTCAAGAAGCAATGTCCCTGCGGATCCACCAGCCACCAGCGGCCCTCTGTCTTGGCGACGCGGAACCAACCTGTCGCGGCAGTCGTCGCGGCAGTCCATCCTCCGTACCGATCGAACTGCCCTTCCTCTTGGCCACCGGCTCCCGCCAGTCCCAGCACCAGCAAGCAAGCTAAGACCAGTGGTGTCCTCCTCAGCATCGGCCAAGCCTTTCAGTTCTCGCGGAACGGATTTTCGCCAGGGGGGAAGGCTTGCCCTGCTGTCTCACAAATGGCGGTCACCTGTGGAATAGGCGATGTTGGCAAGTGGTAGGCCACATGTGCAGCGGGCTGTCTCGGAGGGCCGACTTGCCTGCTCAGGGGGCTTGGGCCAGCTCCGGGACAGCCCGCTGCACCCGCAATTTTCCAGCCAGAATGGCTCTTGACGCTGGGCTTGGAATATGATATAAGATCAGCCCCCCAGGACGAGGGGCGGTCCTAACTAAGTAGCTGACCAAGTATCATCTGCACTCTTCCGTCACACCATCGTCCCCCCAGCAGCAATCGCTCCAGTCGCACTCTGCGCCCATCTCGCGCCTTCCGGGTGCGCCACAAGGGGGCCGACCAAGCTGGCCCGCCAAAGGCGGGCCGGGAAATGGAGTGTGATGCGAAGAGCTGCCATAGGCATTGTGTTCGCGGCCGTCTTGCTGGGATGCCCCATCCAAGCGGGCACAAACTCTGGCCAGGCCGGGCACAGCGGACAACTTCCCCAGGTGGCGGTGTCTGTGGGCCGGGAGTTCCGCGAACTGCCCACCTCGGCTGGGACCGTGGGTGAGCTGCTGTCTCAGCTGGGGATCACTCTGAGTCCGCTCGATCGGACCGACCCTGAGCCAGGAACCCCCGTCACAGACGGCCTGCATATCCGCGTCACCCGTGTCATCTGCCGCGAACAGATAGAAGAGACAGCCCTTCCGGCCCGCACCGTAGTGCTGGCCGATCCCGACCGCCCTGCGGGATTCACCGAGATCGTCTCTCGCCCCCAGGATGGGCTGGTGCGGCGCGTCTGGCGGATCTGGGAGATGGATGGCCTGATCAGCACTCGAACTCTGGCGTGCGAGCAAGTGCTCGCCCGGGCGCAGGAGGGCGTGGTGCTGCGCGGCAGCCGCGACCTGCCCAGCCGCGGAGGCGACTGGCGCCAGTGGCGCCGGCCCATGGTGATGGAGGCCACCGCCTACGACCCTGGCCCTCGGAGCTGCGGGAAGTGGGCGGATGGATACACGGCCACCGGGGTGAAGGCGGAGAAGGGCGTTGTCGCGGTGGACGACCGGGTCATCCCGATGGGGAGTCGCCTGTACATCCCTGGCTATGGCTTCGCGGTGGCGGCCGACCGCGGGAGCGCGATCAAAGGGAGGCGCATTGATCTCTGCTTTCCCACCTATGGGGAAGCCCTGCGCTTCGGCCGGCGGCGGATCAAAGTCTACCTGCTAGACTGAGACATCTCGGCGGGGCACGGCGGGCGTGGGAACGCCCGCCCTACAGCACGGTTCTATGATTGAGTGCAAAGATGTCTAGATTTTGAACTCGATCACCGCGGAGACGCCTACTCCTTTCGCCCGCTCGGGATTGCCGGAGGCGGTGCGCGTCGTGGTGGGCACCAGGATCTTCGCCCCGAAGTTCCCGAACTTGCCCTCCAACTGAACCACGACCTTCACCTGCTTGACGTTGTCTGGGTTGCCCACCACCTGGGCCGCGCCGATGTGGGTGCCGCGGCCGAGAGAGATGATCGGCACTACTTTGGTGGCCCCCTGCGCGGCGGCCTCGCGTTCACCCAGCGCGCTGGTGATGAAAGCATCAATCTGCTCGCCATGCTGGCTCACCAGCCAGCCGATGCCGAGAACCTTGGCGATGCTGCCCAGGTCAATCGCATATGCCGCGGCCGCCACAAGTGCCAGAGTCAGCAGGCCCACGACGAGCACAACGGCAATCCCGCGTCTCTGTGTCTTCATCTTTTCTCTCTCCTCCGGCGCTCGCTCAGAAGTTGACCAGCTTGACATCCGCGATCGCCCACACGCTGACCCCTTGAATACGCTGGGGCTTCATGCTGATGCTGGAGACTGGGATATAGGTGTATATTCGGCCGAAGTTCTGGAAGTTAAGGCGCAGCTCGGCCACGGCCTTGACCTTCTCCATCTGTGCCGTCGGCCCTGCCACCTGTGCCATGCCGGCTGATACTCCCTCACCAGTCAGGCTGAAGATGGGCACCCACTTCTGTGCGGCGCCGGTCCAGTCCACGGCCGCTGGTGGGGTCTCCGCTGGTGGAGTCTGCTCGGCCGCAGGTGGAGCTTCGGCCGCGGGTGTTGCCGCGGGAGTCTCCTGCGCTGGGGGTGGGGCCTGCTCGGAAGCCCCTGGCCCGGGCACCTCCAGACCGAGGGCGAGCAAGAGGTTGTCTCGCCACTGGCGTGCCAGGGCCTCAGTTGTGGCCCCGTGGGCTTCGGCCTCCGACTCTGTGACCGCCACGGTCAACCCATCGGCGATGAAAACGCCGTGGCCGGAGTCCAGCGGCCCCACCTCGACCTGCTCCGTCTTGATTTCCTCAGCCATGGCCGCGCGGAGACGATTGGCCACCACCTCGGCGCGCTCCAGCGGAGTGTATCCGCCGGCGGCCGTCCGCAACACTATCACCACGCGCTCTCCGATGAGCACCTCGGCGACGCGGTTTCCATCCCGCTGCGCCGAACGAAAGGAAACACTGGCGTTCGAAAGGGCTGCCGCTGCAGCAAGGGCCGCGAAGAGCCCCAGCCCAACAATGATTGGCACCCTCAGACGTCTGTCCATTAGCTCACTCTCCTCTCTCGGCGGATGCTGGGACTATTATACCCAGTGATCAGAGAAGAGCAAGCGCGGCCGGTGCAATCTCGTGCTTCCTTGTCGCCCTTTGCACCGCCGGGCGCTCGCTGCTGTGTGGCAGGGAGGCGGCCCCCAAAGACCGAATCCTGCCCAGCAGGATAGCACGCGATGGACGAACCCGGCAATTTTTTCGCAGGCCTGACACGGGCGAACGTACACCAGTATCTCCTGCGACGGCTGCGGCCAGGCGGAGGGACGCGTCCCGAATTGCTGCTCCTCGAAGACCGGGGTCAGCGCGCGGTGATGAAGGACTACCGGGCCAGCGGGTGGCTGCTTCGCTGGCTGGTTGGGCCCTGGCTGATTCGACGGGAGGAGCGCATCTACCGGATCCTGGCTGGCGCGCCAGGGGTGCCCCGGCTCATCGGTCGGCTGGATCGCCACACCCTCATTGTGGAGCACATTCAGGGGCGAAGCTGTACTGAGTACCCTGATGGCAGCCTGCCGGTGGAATTCTTCGCGCGGCTGCAACGTGTGGTGGAGGGCATCCACGCGCGGGGAGTGGTGCACTGCGATATCAAGAATCGCTCGAACATCGTAGTGGGTGAGGGCCTGCAACCCTACATCGTGGACTTCGCCTCCGCCTTCACCCGCCGCGGCGCGTTCGGCCCCCTGCGGCGATTCCTCTTTGAGCGCTTTCGCCACGACGACCTGCGGGCGGTGGTAAAGGCCAAGCTTCTCGTGGCACGCGTGGGGAGCGAGTCGGAGGCCCAATTCGCCTTCCACCGCGGTCCTGTGGAGCGGATCATCCGCGCCCTGCGCGACTTGGCCCGAACGCTCTTCAAACTCATCGCAGGGAGGTAGGAGAGGCCGATGGAGCGGCGTATCAACTTCCTCACGATCCGGCTCATTGCAGGCGACATCTGCGACCGAGAGGTTGATGCCATCGTCAACGCTGCCAACAATCAGCTCTGGATGGGCGGGGGCGTGGCAGGAGCAATCAAGCGCCGCGGCGGTCATGAGATCGAGCGCCAGGCTGTCGGCCAGGGGCCCATCGCTGTAGGGGAATCCGTGGTCACTGGCGCAGGGGCGCTCAAAGCCCGCCATGTCATCCATGCGGCAGTCATGGGTGCGGACCTGACGACCACCGCTGAGTACATCCGCCAGGCAACCCTCAGCGCCCTGGCGCGGGCAAAGGAGCTTGGCCTGCGGAGCATTGCATTCCCTGCACTGGGCACCGGAGTGGGCGGCTTTCCACTCGAGGAGTGCGCGCGCATTATGCTCGATGCGGTGGCCGAACACGCAAAGGCCGATACCTTGTTGGAGAGAGTGGAGTTTGTGCTGTTCGGCCAAGAGGCCTATGGCGCATTCGCCAGAGTGGTGGGCGAAAAGTGAGCCCCTGAAGGGCTTCCCGTCAGTTGTGCACTGGCAAGGGCTAGTGCTCGAAGACCCGGGCCCGGATGCTGCCGAAGAGCCAGCCCCCCAAGAACCCGAAGAACACGAAATTGCCTGACAACAGATACACTGCCCTCCGGGCCTGTTCGGGCGCCAGCAGCCCGAACCCCACCGTCATGACCGCGCCCACCAGGAGCGCGATGACGATGGAGAGAGACACGTGTTCGTCGAGAAAGGCCACGGCCGCATAGCAGAGCGGGGCGGCCCAGAAGAATACGATCCCGGGCAGGGCCACCAACACCCCCACTGGGGTCGTCTCCACTCCGAATCCCATCACCTGATAGGATACAAGCTCATCGTCAAAAGCACCCAGGACCCCTGTCGCCGCCAGCACCAGCCCGAGCAGGAACCCGTCTCCCAACGCCCAGTAGATCAGGTTGGTCGGGATGCTGAAGAATGCCGGCTCTCCCCAGTGTGCCCGCAGATAGAGTATGCTCAGTTCCACAAAGATCACCGCTAGAGCCACGCCTACCCAGGCCGATGCCGGCCTGTTCAGCGCGGTGGTGGGTTCCCTCCGGAAGCGCCGCGGAATCTCTCTGCCGTCCCGCAGCGCAGTGATCTCCTCCAGCAACTGCCAGTAGCGGCGATTGTTGGGGTCGAACTGGATGGCATAGTTGTACATGGTCAGCGCGTTGGGATACTTGCCTTGCTCCCGCAGAACATTCCCCAGCAGTGCATAGGCCTCCGCGTTCCGGCTTTCTCGCTTGGCCGCCTCCTTGGCCAGCTCCAAGGCATCTTTCAGCTTCCGCTGCCAGAAAGCTACCTGGGCTTCGATCAGCAGCCGGCCGGCCTCAGACAACCCACTCACCGCATCGGCTGGCTGGTCTCGGCCGCGGCTCTCCCGGAGGCGCCTATCGTACTCCCGTCGCTCGGGGCCCAGCAGGAGCAGGTAGGCGTTGGTCCACCGCCGAAACTGCTCTTCTTCCAGTAGCTCTCCGGGCCGTAGCTCCGTCCGATAGTGGCGCGCAAGGTGCCGATAGCGCGCTCGGATCTGGACCGGGGTGGCGCTGCGCGGGAGGCCCAACAGATCATACGCGTTGCGCGGCTGTCGAATCTTGAGCATGGCCGTCCTGGCGAGTATAGTAAGGGCCGTCGCTTAGTGTCAAGGAGAGGACCCCGTGAATCGCATCGTCTTTCTCGGCACCGGGGGCGCCCGGGTCCTGGTCTTCAAACAGCTCCTGGCCTCCGGGGGTCTGTGGATCGAGCAGGCCGAGGCTCGCATCTCGCTCGACCCCGGCCCTGGCGCTCTCCTTCAGGCGACCAAGCGAAAGCTAGATCCAACGAAGCTCGACGGCATCATTCTCTCTCACCGCCACCTCGATCACTCCGCTGACGCCAATGTGATGGTCGAGGCCATGACCACTGGTGGCTTCAACCGCCGCGGCCTCCTACTCGCGCCCGAAGACGCCTACGAGGACGATCCTGTGATCCTGCGCTACCTCCGCGGCTACGTCAGAGAGACCGTTGTTGTCCGCGAGGGCGGCGAGTACCAGATCGGCAACATCACTATCCATTCGCCCGTCCGGCACGACCACCCCGGAGAGGTTTTCGGATTCATCTTCGAATCGCCTCGTTGCCGCTGGTCCTATATCGCCGACACGCGGTACTTCCCAGAGCTGGCCGAACACTACCGGGCCGATGTGGTTGTCATCAACACCGTCCGCCTCGAAGAGAGCGAGATCTACCATCTCTCCATCCCAGATGCCAAGCGCCTGATCGAGGCCATCCGGCCGCGGACCGCGATCATCACCCATTTCGGCATGACCATCTGGCGAGCCAAGCCCTGGCTCGTGGCGGAGAAACTCAGCCAGGAGACGGGGATCAAGGTGATCGCCGCCCGCGACGGCATGCGCTTCCAGTTGCCTCCGGCCGAGGCCGCGCAGGAATAGCGCCCATGCCAACATACCCTCCAGTCATCCGAGAAATCCCTAGCCCGCCCTCGGCGCTGGCGGGCTTCTCGGGCATCAAAGAGGGCGCCGGCAGCATCTTTCTCGAAAGCGGGACCCGCGAGCCCAAGCTCGGCCGCTGGTCCTTTCTCGCCTGCGAGCCCTTCCTCACCTTCCGCAGCAAGGGGTTCCGCGTCGAGATCCACCATCCCACGGGAGTTGAAGTGCGTCAGGCAGATCCTTTCGCGCTCCTGGGCAACCTGCTCGCCGACTTCCGAGTCGAGCGGCCCCCCGATGCTCCGCCCCTCATTGCAGGGGCCGTCGGCTACTTCGCCTACGATCTCGGGCGCTTCGTGGAGCGCATTCGAGAGGAAGCGGTAGATGATGTTCCCATCGCCGACTGCCACCTCGGCCTCTACGGTGCGGTGGCAGCGATAGATCATGTGCAGAACCGCGCCTTTGTCTCTGCCATCGGCGCGCCCGAGGTCGATTCGCGCACCGCCCACCGCCTCGCCGAAGCGCGGGCAAGCGATCTGAGCGCGAGATTGGCCTCGGCTTCTGCTAGTCCGCGAGTGGCAGTGCCACCAGGGATGAGAAATGGCAGGAGGCAAGCTCCTGCCCTACGAGTATCATCTAGCTTCACCCACCGCGACTATCTCAAGGCCGTGGCTCGGGCCAAGGAATACATCGCGGCGGGTGACATCTACCAGGTCAACCTCTCGCAGCGCTTGTCCGCTCCACTTGCCACCACTCCATTTGACCTCTACCGGCGGCTCACTCACGAGAATCCCGCGCCCTTCGCCGCTTTCTTCGAGACCTCAGAGGCCGCGATTGTGAGCTGCTCCCCCGAGCGATTCCTTCAGATCCGCGGCCGCGAGGTCGAGACCCGCCCGATGAAAGGCACCCGGTCCCGAGGGGCTACGCCCGAGGAAGACGCCCGCCTCGCCGCCGAACTCCTGGGCAGCGAGAAGGACCGCGCGGAGAACGTCATGATCGTGGACCTGGAGCGCAATGACCTCGGCCGCGTCTGCGAATTCGGCTCGGTCCACGTCCCCGAACTCTTCACCCTGGAAACCTACGCCACCGTCTACCAGCTCGTCTCCACCGTCCGAGGGCGGTTGCGACCAGACGCCACCTCGCTTGACTGCCTGCGTGCTTGCTTCCCAGGAGGCTCCATCACTGGCGCCCCCAAGGTGCGCGCCATGGAGATCATCGAGGAGCTGGAACCCACCCGCCGCGGTGTCTACACCGGAGCCATCGGATACCTCTGCTTCTCCGGCGACATGGACGTCAACATCGTCATCCGCACCCTGGTGATCAAGGACGGGATCGCGCACTTCCAGGTCGGAGGCGCTATTGTCGCTGACTCCGATCCGGAGGCCGAATATCAGGAGACCATAGATAAGGGGAAAGCCCTCGCCTCTGCCCTTGCCAAGGAAGCGAGAACCGGGAGGGTGCAATGGCCGGAATAGCGTGGGTGAACGGCAAGCTGCTGCTCCCCGACCAGCCGGTCATTAGCCCGCTTGATCGCGGCTTTCTCTACGGCGAGGGCCTCTTCGAGACCATGCGCGTCTACTCGGGGAAGGTGTTCCTCCTCAGCCAGCACCTGGATCGGCTCTTCGCCGGAGCAACGGAACTCGACTTCACTCCCCCTGACCGCAACTACATTACTCAGGCCGTCGAGCAAGCGCTCGCCGCCAGCGGGTTGGCCGATGCCTCCGTCCGCCTCACGGTGACGCCGGGAACGGCGCCCTCGTCGCCCACCCTCGTGATCCTAGTTCGCGCCCTCGCCCTTCCGCCGCGCGAACTCTACGAGAGAGGCTGCCTTGCCGTCTCCGTCCCGGCTGCGCGTGTTGGCGCCACCGCCTTGCGCCGCGTCAAGTCCCTTAACTACCTCGCTAACCTCCTGGCCCAGCGCGAGGCCCGACGCAGAGGCGCGCACGAAGCGATCTTGGTGGACCCCGACGGCTGCATCGTGGAAGGCGCGATGCGCAACATCTTCGCCGTGATCGCAGGCGAGCTGGTTACCCCTCCTCTGTCACGCGGCTTGCTTCCCGGTATCACGCGTGCTGCCGTCCTCGAAATTGCGGAGAAGCAGAAGCTGCGCTGGAGCGAGCGCGATATCCCACTCACCGAAGTCTACCGCGCGGAGGAATGCTTTCTCACCAGCTCGCTCGCGGAGATACTGCCAGTGGCCTCGGTGGATGGGCGCTGCATGGCTGCCACCGTTCCCGGTGCCATCACCGAGGCGCTCACAGACGCTTACCGCTACCTTGTGCGGGAAGAACTTGACCTCCCGAATTGCTCCGGGTAGAAGGCCCTCGCCATGGCCTCCACCGCCCGCACTATCCGCGGCCCGGGGCGCATGATGGGATCGGCCTCGAGGACAACCAAGCGGCCATTCTTCACGGCGGATAGCCCGTGCAAGGCAGGGCTTGCTTCCACCTCGCGCTTCATCCGCTCCGGGTCGCCCTCCATGGTGGAGAGTAGCGGGAAATCCGGGTCCGCGGCCGTGAGAGACTCGATACTGTAGGGCTTGAATTCCTTCACGTCGGCCGCGACGTTCCTGGCGCCGGCGGCGCGAATCGCGTCATCTTGAAACGTGCCCGCGCCGGCAGTCCAGAGCGGACTCACCTGGAGCACGATGAAGGCCGTCGGCCGCTCACCCTCTGGGACATCCTCCACCCGCGCCGCCACCGCGGCCAGCCTCTCCTGCATCCGGCCGACCAACTGCTGTCCCGCCTGGCGCGCGCCGACGATCCGAGCGATCTGCTCGATCGCCTTGAAGATATCCTGCAGAGTCTTCGGATCAATCGTGAATACCGGGCAGCCTGACTTCCGCACCACGGCCAGGAAATCGGGGGGATTGCCCCGCGAGCCGATCAGCAGATCCGGGCGCGCGCCCAGCGTCTTCTCCGCGCTGGGGGTCCAGTATCCTCCGATCGTTGGCAGCTGCTCCACCTCGGGGGGATAGTCGCACTGCTCTGTCACCCCCACCACTCGATCCCCGACCGCGAGGGCGAACAGGATCTCCGTCACCGTTGGCGCCGCCGATACGATCCGCTCTGGTTTCGTCTCCACCCTCACCTCTAGCCCCTGCGCATCCCTTGCCACCACAGGGAAACCATCTCCGGCCGGGGCGGAAGGCCGGGGCGCGGGTGGCCCCGTCTCACCGCATCCCGCTGCCAGGAGCGCGATGGCGGCCAGTGCTGTAAACCACAATGCTTTTGGGCCTCGTGGCTGCATCGCCGCGATCTTCTCTCGCCGAGCCCTCAGGTCTGCCTGCCCAATATCAGCGCGGCGGCGAGCAACGCAAGAAGCTCGACCAACTCGTTGATGGCTCCGTAGACATCTCCCGTCAGGCCTCCCAACCGGCGCGAGGCGTACGCGCCTGATAATAGAGCGAGCAAGATTGCCATGCCAGCAAGCGCCAGGCCTCCCCATCGCATGAGGGCCAGGGCGGTGGCCACCGCAATCGTCGCCGCCCCGATGCTGTGCCATAGCTTGGTCTCCGCAGCGAATCGCGCGCCCATCCCCGTCTCTCGCGCATAGGGGAAGAGCGCCATCCCCACCACCAACCCAAGCCGCCCTATCAGCGGAGTGACGGCGATCACTCGCCAGTGTTCGACCCCCTCCAAGTGCCCGTAGGCCGCAAACTTCGCCACTATTACCGAGAGCCCGGCTGCCACTCCGAGCGCCCCGGCCCGGCTGTCCCGCATGACCTGCAGCATTCCCTCTCGATCGCGGTGGCTGAAGAACGCGTCTGCGGTATCCATGAGGCCATCCAAATGCAGCCCACCTGTGAGAAGAAGTGTCGCCCCGATCACCAGCGCGGCGGCGATGTGGCTGTCCCACAGAGCGCGCCCGCACCAGTCCACCCCAGCAGCGAGGAGGCCGATCAAGAGGCCGACCAGCGGAAACCATACCACCGCCCGGCCAAGATCCCCCCGCCGGGGCTCCCCTCGCGGCCCCACCGGCAACACGGTCAAGAACCCAACTGCGGTGAGGACTCCCCTCATTTCGGCTCCAGCTTTCCCGCCACACCGGCCTCTTCGAATGTGGCCATCTCGTTGAGCGCCTTCACGGCTGCCTCCACCATGGCCATCGCCAACGCTGCACCCGTTCCTTCTCCCAGTCTCATCCCGAGATCGAGCACCGGCTCCAGCCTCATATGCGCCAGCGCCGCGCGATGGCCCGGCTCCGGAGAGAGATGCCCGGCGATCAGAAAGTCTCTAGCCTTCGGCTCCAGCTCGGTGGCCACCAGTGCTGCCGCCCCGGAGATGAAACCGTCAATGACTACTGGCACGCGGTGGGCGGCCCCGGCCAATATTACTCCGGCCAGCCCGCCGATCTCGAAGCCGCCCACCTTGCTCAACACGTCCAGCGGGTCTTTCGGGTTGGGGCGATTGAGGGCCAGGCCCTGGGCGATGGCCCTCACCTTGGCCGCGAAACGCACATCATCTATCCCTGTCCCCCGTCCGGTCACCGTTTCTACGGGGAGGCCGGTGAAGGCGGCCACCACCGCCGCGGAGGGGGTGGTGTTGCCGATCCCCATGTCCCCGGTGCCCACGATCTGGAGGCCCTTGTTCAGCTCGGCCTCGAAGACTTGGATCCCGGCCTCGAGGGAGAGGATCGCTTCCTGCCTGCTCATGGCCGGGCCCTGGGCCAGGTTCTTTGTCCCGTAGCCGATCTTCTTCACCACGATTTCGGGATGCGGCTCCAAGTCACTCGCCACCCCCATGTCCACGACTACCACTCGCGCGCCGACATGCCCGGCGAGCACGTTGATGCCCGCCCCGCCGCGCACGAAGTTGTACACCATCTGGGGGGTGACCTCTGAGGGATAGGCGCTCACTCCCTCCTGAACGACCCCGTGGTCGCCAGCCATGGTGAAGATCACCTTGGCCGAAACATCTGGCCGCGCCTTTCCCTGGATGCCGGCCACCAGGATGGAGAGTTACTCCAACCTCCCCAGGCTTCCCAGGGGCTTGGTGAGCCGATCCTGGCGCTGCCGCGCCGCCTCCATCGCCGCTCGGTCCAGCGATCCGATGCTGCCGACCAACCGCTCAATCGCTTTCA
>Ga0315314_1003550_pt1 | contig 12106 bp, 12 predicted proteins | sample TDP9_MG_FD_203631 | JGI IMG/M metagenome (GOLD analysis project Ga0315314, IMG submission 203631) | Freshwater sediment microbial communities from Lake Towuti, South Sulawesi, Indonesia - TDP9 | ecosystem: Environmental > Aquatic > Freshwater > Lake > Sediment | place: Indonesia: South Sulawesi...
CGGTTGGGAAATCCACGATAGCAGGCATAATTATATCCTCCCTAATTTTTTCCATTGTCCTACTATCGATATTTGTCGTCAAAACAGCCATTTAGAGTTCAATTTTTCAATTTTGCAAAAGTTCAGTCAGAAGTCAGATATTCTGTCTTCTGTCTTCTGTCATCTGCACCGTCAAGGCTTGAGTTTTTTTAGTCAACCCCGGCCCAAAAAAGGAGTAAACGTATCGACCAATTGCTCCGGCGCAGCGAATTCGCCTAAACAATCGAATCTTTGATCGAGACACTGGCTTTGGCGAGCACCCCATTGAACCGTTGAACCGATAAGACCGTAAAACGGGTAAATGCTAAAACCGCCAGCCGATAAACCGAGGCACTCTTAAGGGCCGGCCCAACGAACTGTTAAGGTCTGTGTAGCTGTATATGTGCCGGCGTCAGCAAGGTCATTTGCGTAATTGCTTGCCTTGACGTGAAGAGTTACTACTACGTCATTATCGTCTGTTATATATGTCACTCGTACAGCAGGTGTCAGGAAACTATCATAAGTTTCATAGTCTGTATCGGTGCGTCCAGTCTTGCTGGAACCATCGCCGTCAAACGTCAACCTGTATTCTGTAATAAGTGTGTCCCCGGCAGAAGATAGCTGAGCTGCGGTCGAATTGTCCGCGGAGATTTCCACATCTCCATCAATTGAAAGATTGGCGGACGAACTGCCTTCGCTTGGCAGACTTTTGCTTGTGATGTTTGGTAAAACTATAGGGCCAAAATTAGAACCCCAGTACATAATTTCGCCAATAAGCAGCTCGGTCCACACAAGAACCAGTATGAGAACCACAACCAGAGGTCGGATGACGGATGACGAGGGACGGACTTCTGTTCCCTCGACTGAGCTCGGGACAGGCTTCTGTCTTCTGTCTTCTGTCTGCTGTATTCTGTCTTCTGTCATCTGTCTTCTGTCATCTGTTCAGCGAGAGGGGCAGGGTTTTGCAAGCCCTTAAGTTCGTTCTCGATGTTTATCTTGTTGTGGCCGTCGAAGAGTGGGTCCCGGCCTTCGTGGATCAATCGTGGTGTAATGAATATTACGACTTCTTTATTTACCGTGCTGGCTTCTTTAGCAGTGAACAAACCACCTATGAGCGGAATTGAACTAAGAACAGGCACACGTTTGTCCTCGGAGCGCTGCTGAGTCTCGATCAGACCGCCTATGACTATTGCATCGCCTTCTTTGACGCGAACGCACGTGTCAACTTTGCGGCGCCGAATTAGCGGCAAATCTCCCGAAGTGTTACCCTCTATTTGATTCTGACGAGAAGCGACGTCGCTGACTTCGGTGGTGACGTCAACAGTAATGTCCCCGTCATCACCTATGTTTGGTGTAATATCCAGGGTCACGCCAGATTTGATCACCTCAAGCTCCGTCCGCAAGCGTGCTGGGGCACCGTACAGATCGGTGACGATGGTGAAGTATTCCTCAAGGGATATGTCTATAACGGCTTTTTCACCATTTTGCGTGGCTACGCGGGGCCGAGACCGTATGGCAGCTTTGTTTTGGCCAACCAGCGCCCGTAGGGTGAACAGCAGACGTGTCAACTGGCTCTTTGGTACGCTTGTGTACTGCGCGATCCCGGTGAAAAATCCCAAACCCTCTTCCATACTAAGGTAGTTGTGGCGGTCAGAATACTCCCAGTCAAGGCCGAATTCCTTGCTGGCTTCTTCCCAAAGCTCCACAACAAGCACCTCCAGTACCACCTGCTGGCGGGCAACGTCTAGCGCGGCAACAATATCCATAATGTGTCTGGCAATTTCAGGGGCCGCGTAAATCAGCACTTCATTTCCTCTTTCCCCGGTAGATACGTACTGCTCGACAGATTTTGGTAGAGAAGACCTTAAATGCTTTGCGCTTATGTATTTTAGGGGTAACCGTTTATAGTCTGCAGTTTCAAGAGAACTGGGACATGTCGCAGAACCGCAACTAACGATGTAAAACTTCTCATTTTTTTTGTGAGCAAAAAGGCCTCGCCCCGATAAAAGCTCCTGCATACAGTCTCGAAACGGTTTGCCTGGACCAGTATCAAGCGAAACGAGCGGGTCAGGGACGTGTGGGCAGGTTACGATAACGATACCTGTTTCCATTGATATGTCCCGGAGGACCTGCATAAGTGGCACATCAGCCCAAACATTCTTGACCATTATCGCTTCGTTGGCATCCGTCATCGCGATAGCAGATACATCTGCGTAGGTGGCACGATGAGCCAACGCAGGCGATAGCACAAGGGGCACCAGCGCAATCATTTTCCAGAAATCAAGCTGTCTTCTGGCCGTCAATAGGGTCATTAACCGCTCTCACTTGATAGCCCCCCAATATGCTTAATGACTGATATTTTAACCGGAATTTCGAGTACCACAACATTATTTACGGCTTGTTCGGTCAGGCCCGAACGTTCCGCTTCTATCTGGATGGTTGCGTTATAATCCTGTGGTTGTGCATCTGCTGGTATTCTCACTGCGCAAACTATGTTCCGTCGGGTGTTTGGTGCCAGCGCAAACTCAGAGCAATCCAGCCCCGTCCAGCCTTCCTTCAGTTGCTCGCTTTTCACCCGACAGCGAACAGAAACAGTACCACAGCTTTTGTTGGCAATGAGGAATTTTGTCACTGTGAACCTTCCTGGGTTCAGCGTCAGGTCAATCTTTTGTGGGTTTAACTCAAGCATCTCTCTGTCATCACCTGTAAAATTCTGGGCCCATTGCGCAGCCAGCTCTTGGCTTATCGAAAACTCCAGGTCCTTGGTTTTCGTGCGTCCGTACTTCGAGCCGGATTCAAAGAACACTCGCACACTATACTGGCCTGCAACTAATGGTTGCGGCATCACGCCGGTAAACCACCGGCAATGACCGGGCAGGATTTGTCTGCGACTTGCATATAATGGGATGTAGCCGATGCGGCGTGATTTTCCAGTATAAAGAAAAGCTTTTCCGTTTGGCTCCATTGCTACTAATCCATCATTTTTCAACTGGGCATTTATTCTGAGCACGCCATCGCTCGTCGCTCGTCGCTCGTCGCTCGGGTCACGAGTCACGGAAGACGAGGCCGCATCTTTTGCACATCGAGGCAAAGATACATTCACGTCGGTAATACTTGCCTGTTCAATATAGTTTCTTCTCGCTACGCGTACAAACACACCAGATGCGGTTCTCAATACGACGTGAACGTTCGTTTTTTTATTTCTTGAATTGCCCAGCGTAAACATAATTGCGGCCCAGTAGTCTCCGTCAGCACTGGCGGGAGCTGATACCTTTGCTCTCAGCTCTTTAGATTCGCCCGGCTCGATGACAAATTCGCTTGCGTCAAGAGCGATCCACGGGACCGCTGACCGACCGTGTTTGTGCTCTTGGCCAAAGGAAAGCTGTCCGTAAGCAGAGACCGTGAAATCCACGACGTCTGCATAAACAGTGCAGGGCCCTGTTTGCGGGCCCCTGTTTGCATTTGTTACAGTCACGCAGATATAAGCATCCGCACCAGGCTTGACTTCGACCCACTGTTTTAACGGACTGACCGCCATTCCAGCAATGGCATCGCCCGAAAATGCGGACAAAACAATCAGTGCAGATACTACCGCTATCCGTTGTATTGTGTTTGACCGGCTTTGCATTTTGCCTTCCTTGTCTCGTTGCGCGTCGTGCGTGATACGTCGTGCGATACGCAATACGCAATAGGTTGTGCTAATCGCTTGTCCAGGATGCTGTCAATGTCTGCGTGGCGGTGTACGCACCCGCATCGGCAACTCTACCACCAGGATTGCTGGCCTGCACGTATAAGGTGACGTCAACAGCGCCGTCTGTGTCCTTGTGTGTTACCGCTGATGCGGTACTTAAGAATGTGCTGTAATCCGTCCAGGTAGCCACGCCGGTGCCGCCTGTAGCAGTGACGCCATCGCCATCGTACGACAGTTTGTATTTTGTGGTAAGGACGTCGGTAGCAGATGACAACCGAGCTGTCGTGGAGGTGTCGGCGCTGATCTCCAGATTGCAATTCGTGTAAAGCGTTTGCACCTGGCTGCCCTCCGGCGTGTCAGCTTGACCGGAAATAGCGGTCAAGCTAATATTCGAGAAGTCGCCTGCCCACTCCATAACGGTGTTAACAGTTATAGATATGGCGCATGTTGCTGGATCGTCTGGTGGCGGGGCCCATACCACATTGGCATCCATTAACAACACTAAGCTCATTAATAGTACAATTCGTCTGGTTAACATTCTCATACTACACCCCTTCTCATAAACGGTTGCGGTTGCGCTACTCGTCACGGTTACGTATAACGTTAAACGTTTGACGAAACCAGCTGCGCAACCGTTAAACGAAAGACGTAAACCTGACAATACTATCGGTCTTGAAAGACCTCCACTTTACGTATAGTCGCTACTGAGCGAGCTACCCCACGATGGCCCAGCTTATGGTGTTTTTATGGGACGTCACCCGCCAAAGGCGGACCCCGATTTGCGATTTGCAATCGAAAATCGACAATCGGCAATCGAAAATCGGCAATTCGTTTGTTGACTTTTTTGCACTGTTTTGGTAAAATAATAACTGGTAACTGGTAATTACCAATCACCAATTACAAGAGGAAGAATACTAAAAGATGAACCGCAATTTCTTGTTCTTGATATTGTGCGTTTTTTCGATGCAAAGCATAGCGCTGGGTTCCCGCGAAGCGGGGTCCCTATCAGACCACAGCTCTGTTAGTGCTACCTGCGACATATCGTGCACTGTTGTGGACATTGTTGAGTGGTCGAACGATAGTTTCCCGGCAATCAATCTCGGAAACCTCACAGCGCAGGTGAGCCAGGTGCAAGGCAGTGCCTCCTTAGTGCTCTACACTAACAAAGACGTACAAATCGTTGCCGACAACTCAGACGCAGCTGTGCTCTCAAAGGATAGTGTGCACACGCTTGTCACCCAGTATAAGCTGCAGTACGATGGGCTAGGTGAGGACCAAACAGGTGGCAGAACAGCAGGATGGACTGATTATGATCAGTTTCTGGTCAATGGTTCTGGTGTGACATATATTCCTGGCGATGGGGCTGTCGAAGTAATCTTATCCGTAAAGGCTTTGAGACCCTGCCCGGCGGGAACCCTCGAAAATACTGCCCCCGTGTCTTCTGTCGAAGACAGAAACGGGGGCGCCGTGTCTGGGGACTACACCGCCAGACAAACCCTCACAGTCTGCTGGAAGTAGAATTGTGCTTTTTGAACAGCCACGTCGAAAATACACTTAACCCTAATGCTTGTCCCCGTGAAAACGAAGAGCGGAGAGTTTCACAGACACGACCCGGCTAATGATGCTCCAACAAGTCCACTTTACTATGAGGCAAAAATCGCCGCCCCGCCCAGCGCTGGGTGGGAGTAAAAATGGTAGGACGCCAAACGCACGACAAAATCGTTAGCCTTAACGGAAAAACCGCCCGCGCCTGAGCATCGCCAAATCGCGGATGAACTTGTAAAATGGCTGCCTAAAATAAATTATTAGCAGTTATGAATCTTTTCCTTTCATAGCAGTGCTTAAATGAGATGCAAAACCTATATGTCCAAAGCGGGTGGCGGGAATCGAACCCGCGTAACCAGCTTGGAAGGCTGGAGCTTTACCCCTAAGCTACACCCGCAAACAGTGATTATTGATTATTGATTATTTTCTATTTATAATTTGACAATAAATCATTAATAGCAAATAGTCAATAGTAAATCGAGTGGAAATGAGTATGGACAAACCTGTTCTGAGCGCGGTCGAAGGAATAGCTAAAGCAGCCAAATCAGCCTCAATTCAACTGGCAGTGGTCAAAACCGATGTCAAGAATAAGGCATTAGCTGAGATTGCCAGAGCCTTAAAGCAACATGGTGCTGAGATTATCTCAGCCAACAAAAAGGATTTGGCAGCCGGCAAAAAGAATAATCTGGCTGCACCTCTACTGAAACGCCTCAAGTTCGATGAAGGCAAAATAGCGGAAACTGTTGCCAGCATCGACAGCCTGATTAAGCTCGATGACCCAATCGGCAGAACGCTCAGTGCGATGGAACTCGATAAAGGGCTCGAGCTTTATAAAGTCACCTGTCCGATCGGCGTTATCGGCGTTGTTTTTGAGTCACGCCCGGATGCACTGGTGCAAATCTCTACGCTCTGCTTAAAGAGTGGCAACGCAGTCCTGCTCAAAGGTGGGTCCGAAGCCGCTAACACAAACCGCATCCTCGCTGACATTATCGTCCAGACAAGCGAGAAAGCAGGCCTTCCCAAGGGCTGGTTCCAGCTGCTTCAAACCCGCCAGGATGTCGCCCAGATGCTGGCTCAGGATGATTATATTGACTTGATTATTCCACGCGGCTCGAATGAATTCGTCCGCTATATTATGGATAACACAAATATTCCTGTCCTCGGCCATGCCGAGGGTATATGCCACGTCTATGTAGATGGCCAAGCCGATTTAGATATGGCCATCAAAATCGCCGTCGATTCCAAATGCCAATACGTTGCCGTCTGTAACGCCGCTGAGACTTTGCTGGTAGATAGCAAAATCGCACAAGCATTTTTGCCAAAAGTAAAATATGCTTTAGAGCAAAAAAACGTCGAGCTACGTGGCTGCCTAAAAACGGTGTCAATAATAGATGTAAAGCCTGCAACCGAAGAGGACTGGTCAACCGAATATCTCGATTATATCTTGTCGATAAAGGTTGTGGATGGTGTGGATGAAGCGATAGAACACATAAACCACTATGGTTCGGCTCACACCGATGCAATTGTCACCAATAATAAAGAAAAGGCCGAGAAGTTTACGAACTTAGTTGATTCTGCTAATGTGTTTTGGAATTGCAGCACGCGGTTTAGCGACGGCTACCGCTACGGCCTCGGCGCTGAGGTTGGCATAAGCACCAACAAAATCCACGCACGTGGCCCGGTCGGCCTGAAAGGCCTGGTGATTTACAAATGGAAACTATTCGGCACCGGCCAAATCGTCGCGGATTATACCGAAGGAAAGAAGAGATTTAGCCACAAAAATTTGTTATTCGGCAGCAGTATCTGATATAATCAGGACATGAGAAAACTTACATTGTATCTTGATACATCGGTCATAAGTTTTGCTTTATCGGAAGATGTTCCCGATGATGACAGAGATATTACACTTAAGCTACTTGAGGAAATCAACAAAGGCAGATATGAAGGATTTATTTCCGATGTCGTAATCCGTGAGTTGGGAAATACACAAGATTCAGACAAACGCGATAAACTACTAAAGTTTGTTAATGATATGGAGTTGGATGATGTTTTATCAGTCGATGAAGAAACCGACAGGTTGGCCGATAAGTATATCAAAGAGGGTATCATACCAGCGGTTTATAGAGGCGATGCTTTGCATATTGCCTTAACCAGCGTCAAAGGACTTGATATTCTGGTAAGCTGGAATTTTAGACACTTAGTAAAACACAAGACAAGAATCGCGGTAGCCGGTGTTAATACGCTGCTTGGATACAAGACGATAGATATTTGCACACCTTGGGAGGTGATAGAAGATGTATAAAGAGCCAAAACCAATGCGGGAAATCCATCAGATCCAGGAAAGATTTTTTGAAAAGGAAAAGAACCTGTCCTCTTATGAAAGAATCAGCAATCTTCGTAAGGAAGCAAATAAGATTATAAAAAGATATGGCTTAAAAATCAAAACAGCCTCAAAAGACTTGTGATTTACAAATTTATCCGCCTCCCGTAAGGGACGCCTCATGGCGTATGGCAGATGGAAACTATTCGGCACCGGTCAAATCGTTGCCGACTACACCGGCCCGAATGCAAAGAAATTCACACACAGGAAGATTCAGCGTTCAGCGGACAGCGTGTAGCGGTCAGGAAACAATGGACAGCGTGTAGCGGACAGGTAACAGCGGACAGCGTTCAGCGTATAGCGGACAGCAGACAGAAAAACCTATTAAGAAACGATTGTCATTCTTGCCATTTCTTCTTGACATACTCAGAGATTTGTCTAACCAGTTCTCTGTTTTTTTCGATGAATTCAGCATCGCAAGTAATCTTGAAACGATTCCTCTTTTGAACAAAAGAAATGTTCTTCTCGTCGATTAACTTTGAGACATCATCAAGATGTTCTTCAGATATTTGGAAACCAAAGAGAGATTTTTTTGCGCTACGCTTTTGGAACCAGAAATAGTTGTTACCGAGAACATCAATAGCTACATAGTTCTGTACGAAGTGAATTGTGGGCGAATCAAACATATCTCCAATAACATTGAGTAGTGCTCGTGCTGTTTCAAGAGTCCAAGGTGCTTTCTTTTTCCAAAAAGTCTCGTCGTAAGTCTCCTCGTTTCTGGTGCCGTCGTCAGGTTCTTCGTATGTGTCGAGAACCTTTGAGAAGTGAAGGGATTTGTGCCCCTCAGAGTCGATTAAATTCACCTGTATAGCGATGATGGGGATTGACTGACTTAGGAGTTGGATGACATTAAAGAACCTGCGAGTTATGCCCTCAGCCACAAGAACAGCATAATGCTGTCGTTGCGGCCATTTACGTTTTTCGTTATCCCAATATTCGATTGTACGAATAATGTGCGACTCGTCGGTTTCGCCAAGCATGATTTCAACTTCGTACATTGAGTCGTCTTCCGGATCCTTGAGGAGAATATCGAGTCGACCCCCAGATGCCTGCTGTTGTTCTTTAGCAACCGGATCTAATTCACCAAGACCAAGACATATAGGGTTCCTATATATCTGGTTTTGCAGCCAATGTTCGTCAAATCCGGCCTCGCGTATACTTACTGCTTTTGCAATTGGTATTTCCATATTCTTTCTCCATTGCTAATATTGTATATTGAGATTTGCATAACCACTATACCCTTTTTATCGGCAAATTAGACAGCCAAATTTAGCTAACCATTAGGCGTAGCAAACTCTCTTACCACTTGTCATTCCACACTTGACGCGGAATCCAGATCATAAATTCTGGATTCCTGCTTGCGCAGGAATGACATTCAGCGGTTGCAAAACACTATTGAACAGTGTGAGACAATGTTGTATTATGCAATCATAGTCAGCGGACAGGATCAGCGTTTGGCGTACGCTGTTCGCTACACGCTGACCGTTGTACATAGGTGAACAAAATGAAAACAAAAACATTTAGGGACTTGATTGTTTGGCAAAAGGGATACAGCCTGGTGCTGGAAATATATAAGATAACAAAAACTTTTCCAAACACTGAGCAATATGGTCTGGCCCAACAAATGAGAAGAGCAGCTGTATCCATACCATCTAATATAGCGGAAGGATACGGGAGGAAACATAAACCTGAATACAATCAGTTTTTACGCCATGCTTATGGCTCATTACTTGAATTGCAAACGCAGTATCTTTTATCTGTGGATTTGGGATATACTGATAAAAACGCAAAAATAGAACCGCTTTTAGATGAGGTGGGTGCAATGTTGTATAGAATGTTTAATCCTGAACGCTAAACGCTGAACGCTGAACGCTGTACGCTGATAAAAATGAGAGACTTTAGTAAGACAAAACGAATTGTAATAAAAATCGGCACAAATACGCTTGCCAAAGAAGGCACAACAGAAATCGATACTGCCTATGTCCGCCGAATTGTTGGCCAGGTAAATTCTCTGCTAAAATCCGGCAAACAAGTCGTAATAATCACCTCCGGCGCCATCGGAATGGGCGCGGGGCAGCTAAATATAGCTGGCAAAGTACAGGACATAAAGATGCGGCAGGCTTGTGCCGCAATCGGCCAGCCGCTCCTGATGGCTGAGTACAGAAAATCATTTGCCCGCTTCGGCGTCACCGTCGCCCAGGTCTTGCTTACCGCCGAGGTGCTCAGTAACAGAAAGACTTACTTGAACCTTCGCAATTCCATCGAGACGCTGCTGCGATTAGGCGTGGTGCCCATCCTGAACGAAAACGACAGCGTGAGCACCGAAGAGATTGGTTCGACCTTCGGCGATAACGATAAATTAAGCGCACTGGTCGCCAGCAAAATTGATGCGGACCTCTTAATTATGCTCACCGATATCGACGCACTTTATGATAAAAACCCTCGAGAGTTTACTGACGCCAAGCCGATACACACTGTTCACGAAATAACCACCGATATTATGCGAAGTGCCGCAGGCACAGGCAGCAAGTACGGCACCGGCGGAATGAAAACCAAAATCGAAGCTGTGAAGATCGCCGCTAATGCAGGCTGCCGAATGGTCCTTGCCAACGGCAGAGCAGAGAATGTTATCAGCCGCATCGTTGCCGGCGAGGTAATCGGCACTATCTTTATGCCCAAACGAAAGCTGAGCAACCGCGCAAGATGGATTCTCAACAGCAGCCCTGCCGGCGTAATAAATATTGACGAAGGTGCAATGAAGGCTGTAATAGCTCACAAGAGCCTTCTACCGCGCGGCGTGACATCGGTTGAGGGGACATTTGAGGCCGGCGACGTCATTATGCTCAACGACAATGCCAAGGCCGTTACGAATTTAAGCAGCTCTCAACTAAAAGTTCTGGCCGGCAAACATAGCTCCGAGATTCGCAGGATTCTCGGCCCCAGCCACCGTGACGTTGTTGCAATCCCTGACGATATAGTGATGATTGAATAGTGACTATTTTCTACTGACTATTCAGCGTGTTAGGGGTTGTTTGGTTCTTTTAGACGAAGTGTTGAGATTAAATTTACTAGTGCTCTGTTACCACTGAAGTGATGGGCAGTCATTGCGAGCGAAGCGAAGCAATCTCAATTCATCGAAGGCCTGAGATTGCTTCGTCGCTTACGCTCCTCGCAATGACAATTCCTCAAATTACAAGTAACAGAGCACTAGGTGTCGGCGCCACCTAGTGCTCTGTCTACGCGTAAATGACGATTGTCATTCTGAGCGCAGCGAAGAATCTCGCTCCTGAAGGCCAGATGCTTCGCCTTCGGCTCAGCATGACAACCCCTCAAATAGCCTGCGACAGAGCACTAGTTGATAAATCAAAGGCCGAGTTATTATTGGGTAATTCAGACAGGAGAGCACTTATAGGAGCGGCCCCTTTTTTGGTCGGCAAACATAGCTCCGAGATTCGCAAGGTTCTCGGCCCGAAACACCGTGACGTCGTCGCAATTCCAGAAGACATCGTTTTCCTTGACTATTGAAACACGGATGGACACTGACAAAATAAGACACTGACTAACACGGACTTTTTACCACCGATGACACGAAGAAAACAGAACACAGGAGACAGAATACAGAAGAAATACAACGTTTATCCGGCACACTTGCTGTGCTGGTTCACGAGAGACGAAATACGAGCGACGGAATTTCCTTGACAGCAATTTCAGCTTCCGCTATTATGTGACTTGAAAGATTAAAACATGCCAGCAAAGCCAAAGAAGGAATAGACCGGTTTTCCTGTGTTCGGTTGAAGGGGAAACATTTTTATGCATTTTAAAAAAGATACATTTATGCATAACGTGATTGCACTTGTATATGACTTCGATGGGACATTGACTCCTCAACCGATGCAAGAATATACGGTTCTTCCAAAAATCGGCATAAAAAAAGGTAAGAATTTTTGGGACGAAGTTGGGAAAGAAGCAGTGCAAACAGACGGAGAGGAAATAGTGACTTATATGCGTCTGATGATTGAGAAGTCGAATCAAAAGCATTATCCTGTTACGCCCAAAATATTGAGGTAGCGTGCAAGAAATATTAATTACTATTCTGGAGTCAAGACATTTTTCAAAAGGATCAGTGATTATGTGAAAACACAATTCGATGTGGATATCGAGTTACGTCATTACATAATTTCATCCGGATTGAAAGAAATAATTTCAGGAACAAATATTGCCAAATATTTTTATAAGATATTTGCATCAGAGTATTATTACAATGAGTATGATCAAGCAATCTTTCCAAAAGTGATAGTCAATGACACTTTAAAAACTCAGTTTATTTTTAGAATTAATAAAGGGAAAGGTAAGCGTTCAGGCAGATTTGGCTAAAGTGGCCGATGCTTTTATTAACGATGGAGCAGCAATACAATCCAAATGACAGCGACACGCATCACGCAGATATTCAATAATACTCCGCTCCTGCAAGC
>Ga0315314_1003551_pt1 | contig 12102 bp, 8 predicted proteins | sample TDP9_MG_FD_203631 | JGI IMG/M metagenome (GOLD analysis project Ga0315314, IMG submission 203631) | Freshwater sediment microbial communities from Lake Towuti, South Sulawesi, Indonesia - TDP9 | ecosystem: Environmental > Aquatic > Freshwater > Lake > Sediment | place: Indonesia: South Sulawesi...
AGTGTTTCTGGTGGCCGTGGGCCTGTTTGCCTGGCGGGTGGTGTTTCTTGTCCGGCTGCTAAGGCTGGGCGGACCGGAAAACCGCGTTGACCGTGTTCCGGAACGGCTGAAGCGCGTGCTCGTTTACGTTTTTGGGCAGCTCAGACTGTTCGACGAGCCCTTGGTAGGCATCCCGCACCTGTTCATCTTTTACGGCTTTGTGGTCTTTCTGCTGACCACCACGGGAATGCTCTTCCAGGGATTGCTACCATGGTTTCATTTGCCCACCGTGGAGGGGAACGGTTACCTCGCTCCGGTTGTGGACATCTTTGCCGTGTTGGTGCTCGGCGGGTTGGCGGTTTCATCTTTCCGACGCTTCGTGATTCGTCCCGCGGGACTTCAACTAACGTGGGATGCGACGCTGGTGAACACCCTGATCGCATCCCTCATGGTCACTTATCTTCTGGCCGAGGGATTCCGGTTGGTGGCGCTTCCGGGCGAGAAGGCCATCTGGCTTCCGGCTGGCGGCCTCCTGGCAGGTTGGATTGCCAAGTCGGCGACGCCGAGCGCCAGCGCGCTCACCTCCTATCAAGCATTCTGGTGGGCGCACGTCCTGATCGTCCTGTTCTTCCTGGCGTACCTGCCTTACTCGAAACACTTACATCTGCTCGCGGCACCCTTCAGCGTCTTCTTCAGCCGGCTCGATCCGCCGGGGCGCTTGCCTTCTCCCGCCCGCGCCGAGATCCTTGGCGCCGAACGCTTGCAGGAATTCACGTGGCGGCAACTGCTTTCTGCCTTCGCTTGCGCAGAGTGCGGTCGCTGTGAGCGGGCCTGCCCCAGCAACCAGTGTGGTGAGCCGTGTTCGCCTCGCCAGTTGATCCACAAGCTGAAGGAACAACTGCTCGGCTACGGTCCGGCGTTGCTCGACAAGGGCCGCGCCCCTGCCAGCGGCGGGGAGCCGGCGCTGATCAGCGGGCTAATTGCCCCCGCCGAGCTTTGGACCTGCGCCACCTGCCTTGCCTGCGTGGAGCGATGTCCGGTCTTCAATGAGCACCTGTCAATCATGGTGGACTTGCGACGACGCCTGGTGGAGCGCGGGGAGGTTGACCCGCGCTTGGAAGAAGCATTGCGAAATCTCACCCGCTATGGGAACTCCTTTGGTCAGTCGGAGCGCAAGCGCGCCGCGTGGACACAGGGGCTCGATTTCAAGCCCAAGGATGCCCGCAAGGAGGCGGTAGAATGGTTGTGGTACCTGGGCGAATACGCCTGCTATCACCCCGCGCTCCAGGGTGTGACGCGGACGCTGGCGCGTGTGCTGCGGGTAGCCGAGGTGGATTACGGCATCCTCTACGAGGCGGAGAGGAACTCTGGAAACGACACCCGGCGCGTGGGCGAGGAAGGCTTGTTCGACCTGCTGCGGGAAAAGAACACCGCCGCGCTTCAGGACGCAAGATTCAACAACCTGTTTTCCACCGACCCGCACGTTTACAACACGCTGAAGAACGAATACCCGGAACTGAACCATGGACGGCATCCGGTATATCACTACGCGGAATTGCTGGCGGACCTGCTTGATCGGGGCCGCTTGAAAGTAACCCGCAGGCTCCACTACCGCGTGACGTATCACGATCCGTGTTACCTGGGGCGTTACAATGGCGTTTATGAGGCGCCACGCGGTCTCTTGAAGGCTCTCGGAGTGGAGTTGAAAGAAATGCCACGCTCACGCCGCAACAGCTTCTGCTGTGGCGGCGGGGGCGGGCGCGTCTGGATGGAAGAAACCGGCGAAGCGCGCGCGCGGCCGAGTGAGAGCCGGGTGCAGGAAGCTGTGCGCTTGGACGGCGTCGAAACCTTGGTAGTGGCGTGTCCGAAGGACTATGTCATGTTCTCGGACGCCCTGAAGACGACTGGCCTCGAGGGCCGGCTGGCGGTCAAGGACTTGACGGAACTGGTAGCGGAAGCGCTGGGCTTGGCACCCGAGGCGGCGGTTGCGGCGGCGCCGCGGCAGCGCGCAGCGTAAACTGAACGGCCGCCACGACCTCCGACTTGGCTGATTCGGGCGAAGCGGAGGCAAAGAGGATACAAGGATGAAGAGCAACGGGAGCAAGGGAGTGAGGGTGGGGGTTTACATTTGCCATTGTGGAACGAACATCGCGGGGACGGTTGATGTGAAGGCGCTCACAGAGTATGGCGCGACCCTGCCAGGGGTGGTCGTTTCCCGGGATTACAAGTACATATGCTCTGATCCCGGGCAAGAACTTATTAAGGAAGACATCCGTGAACATCAGCTTAACCGCGTCGTGGTGGCTTCGTGCTCCCCTCTACTGCACGAACAAACGTTCCGCAGCGCCGTGGCCAAGGCGGGTCTCAACCCATTCTATTGCCACATGGTGAATATCCGGGAACACGATTCCTGGGTTCACGAAGATCGAGACGAGGCCACAGAGAAGGCAAAGGATTTGGTGCGCGCGGCGGTGCGCCGCATCGTCTTCCACGACGCCCTGGAGAGGAAGCGGGTACCCATCCACCCCGATGTCATGATCGTGGGGGGAGGGATTGCCGGCATTCATGCGGCGTTGACCCTCGCCAACTCGGGCAAGCACGTCTATCTAGTGGAACGGGAGGCGACGATCGGCGGCCATATGGCGAAGTTCGACAAGACGTTTCCCACCCTCGACTGTGCCGCCTGCATCCTGACGCCGAAGATGACGGCGGTGAAGAGCCACCCCAACATCACCCTCTGGACCCTCTCCGAGGTCGCGCAAGTGGATGGCTATGTAGGCAACTTCAAAGTGACCGTCAAGCGGAAACCCCGCTACATATATGAGGACTTGTGCGTGGGCTGCATGGAGTGCATCGAAGCGTGCGTGTATAAACAGGCCAAGTACCCCGATGAGTTCAATCTTGGGTTGGGGAAGCGGAAGCCAATCTACATTCCCTTCCCGCAGGCTGTGCCGCAGGTTCCGGTTATCGATCGCGAAACCTGCATTGAATTCAAGACTGGACGATGCAAGAAGACCTGCGTCGAGGTCTGCGGCGAGCGCAACGCCATTGATTTCCGGCAGGAGGAATCGACCGAAACCGTTGAGGTGGGCACCATCATTCTGGCCACGGGATTCCAGGTCTTCGATGCCCGCCGCATCCCTTACTACGGCTATGGTGTTTACCCGGGTGTCTACACGGCGCTGGAGGTAGAACGCCTGGTGAATGCGGCGGGTCCAACCGGCGGAGAGATTGTGCTCCGTGATGGCCGAAAGCCCAAGGCGATCGGCATTGTCCACTGTGTGGGAAGCCGCGACGAGCACACCAACCGCTACTGTTCCCGCGTTTGCTGTATGTACTCGCTGAAGCTGGCGCACCTCATCAAAGAGAAGACCGACGCCGAAGTCTACAGCTTTTATATCGATATTCGCGCCCCCGGCAAAGCCTTCGAGGAGTTTTACAACCGGGTGGCGGAGGAGGGGACGAATTTCATTCGGGGCAAAGTGGCTGACGTCTTTCCGGACCCGAACGGGAACGGTCGGCTGATCCTGGAAGCGGAACATACCCTGCTGGGCATGGTGCAGAAGATTCCCGTGGACATGGTGGTGCTTTCGGTAGGGCTGGAGGCGCAGCCAGACGCCCAGGAGGTGCGCCGTTTGTTCAACATTTCCTGCTCCACCGAAGGCTTCTTCCTCGAGCGCCATCCGAAGCTGGCCCCTGTGAATACGTTCGCCGACGGCATTTTCCTCGCGGGCTGCTGTCAGGGACCAAAAGACATTCCCGACACGGTGGCGCAAGCAGGCGCGGCGGCGGCCGAAGCCCTCGCCCTGATCGACGCCAAGTTCGTGGAACTGGAGCCGAACACCGCTTACATCGTCGAGGAGGCCTGTTCGGGCTGCCATGTCTGCGTTGGCATGTGCCCTTTCACCGCCATTCATTTCGACGCCGAGAAAAAGCTGGCTGTCCTGAACGAAGCCCTGTGCAAAGGTTGTGGGACTTGCGTGGCCGCCTGTCCCTCGGGCGCTGCGCAGCAAAACCTTTTCGGAGATGAGCAGCTCTTCGCGGAAGTGGAAGGAGTGTTGGTATGAACAACGGTTTCAGCCCCTCCATCGTCGGATTTTTCTGCAACTGGTGCACCTATCTCGCCACCGACCTGGCGGGAACCTCACGGATGAAATACGCCCCGAACGTCCGCGTGGTGCGCACGATGTGTTCGGGGCGTGTGGACCCGCAAATGGTTCTGTGGGCCTTCCGTCATGGCGCCGACGGCGTGCTGATTGGCGGCTGTCACCCGGGCGATTGCCATTACCAGGAAGGCAACTACAAGACATTGCGCCGGACTATCATGTTGCGCAAGATGCTGGCGCAGTTCGGCATCGAGCCGGAGCGCTTGCGTCTGGAATGGATTTCGGCCGCGGAAGGCGGCCGGCTGCGCGACGTGATGAACGAATTCACCGAGCAGATTCGGCGGCTCGGTCCACTCCCCGAGAAGGTCGAGAAGAGAGAGGCAGTGGCTGCTTAGTTAGTATTTGGGTAAGCGAGGGCTTTGCCCTCCCGCTTGACCGCGCCGGGATTTCGGATGGGCTTGGTGCCCGTCCCCAGAAGGAGCAAAGAAACCATGGCCAAACCTAAGGTCGCGTTTTATTGGTGCGCAAGCTGTGGGGGCTGCGAAGAGGCTATCGTGGATCTGGCCGAGGGAGTTTTGAAAGTCGTCGAGGCCGTGGATATTGTCTTCTGGCCTGTTGCCCTCGACTTCAAGCGCTCCGACGTCGAAGCCATGTCGGATGGCGCGATCGACGTTGCCTTCATCAACGGCGCTATTCGCTTGAGCGAGCAGGAGGCCATGGCGCGCCTGCTGCGCCAGAAGTCGAAACTGGTCATTGCCTACGGCGCCTGCGCCTACCAGGGAGGCATTCCCGGCCTGGCGAACCTCACGGAGAAGGAGGCCATCCTGGAGTACGTTTACCACCAGTCGCCTTCTACGACCGATGGCGCCGCTACGCGGCCCCAGCAGCACATCAAAGTACCGGAGGGAGAGCTAGAGCTGCCTGAGTTTTATGACGCCGTTAAGACCCTCGACGAGGTCGTCGACGTGGATTACTACCTTCCCGGCTGCCCTCCGACCGGGAAGATCACCTTCCAGGCCATTGAGGCCATCTTGAAGGGCGAGCTGCCGGAGAAGGGCGCGGTGTTGGCGGGCGACCGCGCGCTATGCTACGAATGTGAGCTCAATCCCACAAAGCCCGAGAAACTCCTGGTGAGCGAACTAAAGCGAGTGCACCAGGTCATCCTGGATCGCGACAAATGCTTGTTGGCTCAGGGCATTCTCTGCCTGGGACCGGTCACTCGCGGTGGCTGCGAAGCGCAATGTGTCAAAGGGGGGATGCCTTGCACCGGTTGCTTCGGGCCCGTCGAGCGCGTCCGGGACTACGGCGGCAAGGCGCTCTCCGCCGTCGCCTCGATCGTGGATTCGACCGACGAAAAGGTTCTGGCCAAGGTTTTCGAGGCTATTCCCGACCCCGCAGGAACGTTCTATCGGTACTCCCTGCCGTCCTCGCTGTTGCGACGCAGGAGGATGGCGGTGTCGTCGAGACAGGAGATAAGCTAGGTTTACACATTTGAAGAGGACGCGCCAGCAAGCGTCAAGCGGTGCCACTGGGAACGGTGTCATGAGATCGATAGCGACCAAGTTGATGGTGACCTTCCTCCTGGTCATTGTTGCCCTCAGTCTTTTCATTACGCTTGTGGGTGTACGTTTCATTGGCAGCCGGATCGTCGCTGAGGCCCAGTCGAAGGTGGCCACAGACCTGAACTCCGCCCGCGAGATCTATTTGGGCCACTTGCAACATGTTTACAACGCGGTTCGGTTTGCCGCAGACCGCTCTTTCCTGAGGGAGGGACTGTCGCCGGTGAACATGCGGCGGGCCACTACGGAGCTCGGGATGATGAGGGAGAGGGAAAAACTGGACATCCTCACCGTTACGGACAAATCTGGCATTGTGCTTTTGCGCACCAGCAATCCGGGGCTTTCCGGCGATGACCGGAGCGGGGATGAACTCGTTCAGCTTGTTCTCAAGAAAAGAGAACCGGTCAGAGAAACGGCGATCGTTAGCGTGGATGAATTGCGGAAGGAGTCCCTGCTTCTCGCGGAAAGGGCTTATTTCAAATTTGTTGAGACACCGATGGCAAGAGTCCGGCCCGAAACCGAGGAAACAGCAGGGATGATGCTGAGGGCCGCGGTCCCCATCTTTGACTATCAGGGCCGCTTCGTTGGCGTCATCTACGGGGGAGTCTTGCTGAATCGAAATTTCGAAATCGTGGACAAGATCAAGCAGACTGTCTTCCAGGATGTGAAGTACAAAGGCGCTGATATCGGCACGGCCACCGTTTTCCAGGACGACGTGCGCATCTCCACCAATGTGCGGGACGCCAGTGGTTCACGGGCCGTGGGAACCCGGGCGGCGGAGGACGTGTACAACCAGGTGGTGAAAGAAGAAAAGTCCTGGATCGCGCGCGCCTTCGTGGTCAACAATTGGTACATCACGGCCTATGAGCCCATCCGCAACACCAATCGAAAGATCATCGGAATGCTATACGTCGGCATCCTGGAACAGAGGTATGTCGACATCCAAAGGCGCAGCACCCTCCTCTTCCTGACGGTCACTGTGCTGGCGGCGCTAGCCTCGATGGGGCTCGCCTACTACATCTCGCAAAAGATCTCCGTCCCCATCCGCCAACTCGTAGCCGCCTCCAGTGAAGTGGCGCATGGCAATCTGGACGCAAGAGTGGAGGTCGAGTCCAGGGATGAACTGCGACAATTAGCAGACGCGTTCAATTCCATGGGGGCTGCCCTAAAAGCCAGGGACCAGCAGCTGAAGGAGTTCGCAAAACGCAAGATCATGGAGTCGGAGCGGCTGGCCATCGTCGGGCAGCTCGCTGCGAACGTAGCTCACGAACTGAACAATCCGCTCCAGGGAATTGTCAGTTACTCGCACTTGCTCCTGGAGAAACTGCCGCCTGAGACTCCCACGCGGGATTTCGTCGAAAGGATCGTTGTCCAGGCCAACCGCTGCACCACCATCGTTCGGGGATTGTTGGATTTCTCCCGCCCCCGGACCCCGCAAAAAAGATCGGTGAATGTGAACGCCCTTTTGGGGGAGTGTGTTTCCCTGGTGGAAAACCAGGCCATGTTTCACAACATCCGCGTCGTGAAAGATCTGAGAGACGACGTGCCGCTGGTCGTCATCGACCCGTCGGAAATGCAGCAAGTCTTCATGAATATGATCATCAATGCAGCGGAAGCGATGAATGGCAGCGGGCAACTGACCTTGGCAACCCGGCTGGACCCTGACGACAACTGCGTCGAAGTGGCCATTGGCGACACCGGTCACGGAATCAGTCCGGAGAACATGGAGAGGGTGTTTAACCCGTTCTTCACAACCAAAGAGGTGGGACACGGGACAGGATTAGGGCTGGCCATTAGTTACGGAATCGTCAGAGAGCACAAGGGCACTATTTCTGTGGAGACCGAGGTCGGCAAGGGAACCACCTTCACTGTCCGGCTGCCGGCGGCGATGGAGGTGGCAGCGTAGAAGATGGAAACGAAGTCCAAGATACTTATCGTGGACGACGAGGAAGTTGTCCTCGACTCCTGCACCCGCATGTTGGAGAGCGGCAACTATCAGGTTGCCACCGCGAGTGACGCCAATCGCGGACTGGAGCTCGTGCGGGAATTCGGCCCGGACCTGGTTTTTGTTGATCTCAAGATGCCCGGGAAGTCTGGCCTGGAACTCCTCGAAGACGTCCGCACCGTTGATGCGACCATCGTTCCCATCGTCATCACCGGCTATGCGACCGTGAGTTCCGCCGTCGATGCGATGAAGAAAGGGGCGTACGATTTTCTTCCGAAGCCCTTTACTCCCGACGAATTTCGTTTGATCACGCAGAGAGGACTGGAGAAGAGGAAGCTCGTCTTGGAGACCCTTGCCCTCAGAAGAGAAAAAGAAATCCTGCGAAGGAACTTCGCTGCCATCGTCTCCCACGAGCTGAAGGCTCCCCTGAGCGCGGTCCAGCAGAGCCTTTACGTTCTGGCCGGCGAATTGGCGGGCCACGTCACCGAAGACCAGGAGAGCCGTCTGGCGCGAATGAAGTCCCGCATTGACGGCCTGCTGAAACTCATCCAGACCTGGCTCCGGGTGATTTCCGCCGATATCGGGAAGATCAAGGAAAGCTTCCGGCCCGTGTCTGTGCAATTGGCGATCTCCAACGCGATCGAGAATGTCCTCCCGCTGGCGGCGCGGAAAAACATCGAGATTGTCAGTGCCGTGCCTGACCGTGCGGTGTGCGTTTACGGAGATGAGGGGACGCTGGGCGAGGCGCTGGTGAATATCCTTAGCAATGCAATCAAGTACTCCCACGCAGGGAGCAAGGTCTTGGTCGCGGCCGAAGAAACGGAAGCCCGTGTCTCGATCTCCGTCTCCGACAAGGGTGTGGGAATCTCGCAAGAGGATCTGCCTTTTATTTTCGATGGCTTTTACAGCGGTAAATCTGCGCCGGATGCCGAGCGGGGTTGCGGACTGGGTTTAGCGATTAGTCGGCGCATTATTGAAGCGCACAACGGAACGATCTCAGTGGAGAGTGAATTCGGCGAGGGGAGCACCTTCGTGATCCGTTTGCCCCGTCTAGAAGGCGCTCCGCAAACCCCGCCCAGCGAGAACGCCGGAATCCGCGAAGAGGCACCGAAAGGAGGATTGGAATGAGTTCGGGAACAAGGCTTTTGATCATCGACGATGACCCCGATTTCGTTGATGCCATTAGGTCCATTCTGGAGGGTGCGCAGTACGAGGTCGACGCAGCGTACAACCCCAAGGACGGCTTTCACGCCTTGCAGAGCCAGCACTACGATCTCTTACTGTTGGACATCATGATGGGGCGAGGTGCGGAAGGCATCATGCTGGCACGCAAGCTGCGAAAAGACCCCAAACTGAGTCAAATCCCCGTCCTGATCATCACCGGAATTCGGGAACAGATTGCTTTCCTCTTCCCAGACCAACCGGTCCATCCGCACCTTGTTCCTGTCGACGAGCTGGTTGAGAAACCCGTCGAGCCGGGGTTGCTGCTCGAAAGGGTGAACGCGTTGTTGCAGGCGGCAGAGGCAAGAAAGGCGCGTAGTTCGCAACGGGAGAACCCATGGTAACCCGGCCGTCTTTCAGGGAGGAAGTCGCTCACCTTCTGTATGCCACGGAGGGGAGTCCGGTCCATCACTGCATCCAGTGTGGCCTGTGCACCGCGAGTTGTCCAGCCGCGGAGTTCATGGAACATTCCCCCCGCCAAATCATCGCCATGATCGCTGCCAACCTCAAGGATGCCGTGCTCTCCAGCAGCAGCTTCTGGTACTGCGCTTCTTGCTACCAGTGCAGCCTGAGATGTCCGCGAGGCATCAATGTTGCCGATATGATGTATGCATTGAAGCGCTATAGCATGTGGAAGAAGCGCTACAAGAGAGGTCTGATTGGACCGGATTTCTCCAAACGATTCGTGAAGATGATCATGAGGACAGGGAAATCGTATGAACCTGCCCTGGCTCCCTCCTTCATCCTCAAATACGGATGGCGCGGCGTGCTGCACGACGCGCGCATGGGGCTTGCCCTCTTTCTTAAAGGCAGGCTGCCTTTGCTTCCGGCGCGCATCAAGCGGGTGAAGCCGTTCCGGCGCGTGCTGGGCAGAGTGATTCCTTTGGGTGAGGTCGCATGAGAACGTACGCATACTTCCCGGGTTGTTCTCTGGAGACCATGGCGGAAAGCTATAACGTTTCCGCGGTTGAGACTGCGCGCGCCCTGGGAGTCGAGCTTAAAGAATTGGAGGACTGGAACTGCTGTGGCGCGACTGCTTACTTTCATATTGACGAGATCTTGGCGCATGCGCTCTGTGCGCGGAACCTAGCTATGGCGGAAAGAGAGAACCTGGACTTAGTTGCCCCATGCAGCGGCTGCTATAAGAATCTGTACTTTACGAACGCGCACCTGAAGAAAGATGCCGAATTGGCGGAGCACATTAACTTTGCTCTGGAAGCAGACAACTTGCACTTTTCCGGGGCCATTGGAGTGCGACACCTTATTGAGGTGTTCGTCAAGGATGTGGGAGTGGGCGAGATTAAGAAACGTGTCTGCAACCCGCTGAAAGGCCTCCCGGTAGCGCCCTACTACGGGTGCCAGCTGCTCCGGCCCCAAAAGGACAACGACCAGGAGCAGATCGAGCGACCTCAGTTCTTTGAGGGTCTGTTGTCCGCCCTCGGGGCCGAGCCTGTCACTTACCCTTACAAGCTGCGGTGCTGCGGCGGCTCCTTGATCATCACAAATCGAAAGGCGGCTCTGGCCATGGTGCACAGTCTGTTGCAGAGCGCCGTGGAGGAACACGCGCAAGTGATTGCGACCATATGCCCCTTGTGCCAGATCAACCTGGAGTGCTATCAGAAGCAGGTGAACCGAGAGTTTGGTACAAGGTTTTCCCTGCCCGTTATGTATTTCACGCAACTTCTGGGATTGGCTTTGGGGATTCCCGCAAAACGCTTGGGGATCGGGACAGAACTTGTTCCCGCAGAGGTCGCATCATCCTTTGGCCAGAAGTAGTACGGCGCGATTGATTCCTAATTATTCTCACAGGGAAGAGAGGATGTAACAACGATGACCGATACCGCTGAGCAAGCACGGAATGAAGGGCAGAAAAGGGGGAGCGAAGCCTGTATGCAGAGGAGAATCACCATCGACCCCATCACCCGGCTGGAAGGCCACGGCAGGATTGAAATCTTCCTGGACGACTCTGGCAAGGTGAGTCGCGCCTACTTCCAGGTGCCGGAGCTCCGGGGCTTTGAGCAGTTCGCGGTTGGACGCCCTGCGGAGGAAATGCCGCAAATCACTTCGCGGATTTGTGGCGTCTGTCCCACCGCCCACCACATGGCAAGCACTAAAACTCTCGACGATCTTTACCAGGTGGATCCGCCGCCCGCGGCGAAGAAGCTGCGCGAGATGATTTACAGCATCTTCATGCTGGAAGACCATGCACTGCACTTCTACTTCCTGGGCGGACCGGACTTTGTCGTCGGCCCCAAGGCTCCCAAGGGCGAGCGAAATATCCTCGGCGTCCTGGGCAAAGTGGGACTGGAGGTGGGCCGCCGCGTCATCGGCATGCGCCGGGAACTCCGTGACCTGATTACCTATCTGGGAGGCAAACCGATTCATCCGGTCTTTGGCCTGCCCGGGGGCGTTGCCAAACCCCTGGCGCCAGCCGACCAGCCGAGATTCGTTGAAGCTGCGAAGAAGGGTGTGGAGTTCGCTCTGTTCACCCTGTCCACCTTCGACCAGATCGTTTTGCAGAACAAAGAATATGTGGGCGCTATCACCTCGGACATGTACACGCACCGCACCTACTACATGGGCTTGGTGGACGAACGAAACCGCGTCAACTTCTATGACGGCCACGTGCGCGTCGCAGACCCGCAGGGCAGGGAGTGGGGGAAGTTCACGGCGCGGCAGTACCTGGAAGCCATTGCGGAGCACGTCGAACCGTGGAGCTACATCAAGTTTCCGTATCTGAAGAAAATCGGCTGGAAAGGGTTCGTGGATGGGGCGGATTCCGGCGTTTACAGTGTGGCGCCCCTGGCCCGCCTGAACGCCTCCGACGGCATGGCGACGCCCCGCGCCAACGAAGCCTACGAACAGCTCTATGCCACGCTGGGCGGCAAGCCCGTGCACCACACGCTGGCGAACCACTGGGCGCGGGTCGTGGAGATGATTTACGCTGCTGAACGCTTCCTCGAGCTTGCGAACGATCCTGAAATCACAAATCCCAAGGTGCGGACGCTGCCCACCGCCATTCCCAAAGTGGGAATGGGTGTCGTCGAGGCGCCGCGCGGTACGCTCTTCCACCACTACGAGACCGACGAGGCCGGGCTCATCACCCGCGCTAACCTGATTGTCGCCACACAAAACAACGCCGCGCGCATCGCGCTCTCGGTGGACAAAGTCGCGCGGGCGCTCATTGACGCTTCGACAGCCAACGACGAGGGCCTGCTCAACATGGTCGAAATGGCCTTCCGCGCCTACGACCCGTGCCACGGCTGCGGCACGCACTCTCTGCCGGGTTCGA
>Ga0315314_1003552_pt1 | contig 12102 bp, 12 predicted proteins | sample TDP9_MG_FD_203631 | JGI IMG/M metagenome (GOLD analysis project Ga0315314, IMG submission 203631) | Freshwater sediment microbial communities from Lake Towuti, South Sulawesi, Indonesia - TDP9 | ecosystem: Environmental > Aquatic > Freshwater > Lake > Sediment | place: Indonesia: South Sulawesi...
GGTTCTGTCTCTGCGAAACCGCTTGCTCAAAATCTTCGGAACGGCGGTGAAGTGGGGATACTTGGAATCGAATCCGGCGCAAGGAGCGCAGATTCCGGCTTTGGTGGACACGCGAGATCGGCGAACCCTCACGCCCGACCAGATGCGGCGGTTGCTGGCGGTTCTGAAAGAGCCGTATCGCACCATGGTCTTGCTTGCGGCTCTTTCGGGCTTGCGCCGGGGAGAAATCTTCGGTCTGCGCTGGAAGTGTATAGACTTCCAGGAAGGTTCAGTTCTGGTCATGGAATCCAGCTTTGAGGGCCACAGTGCGCCAGTGAAAACGCGGGCCTCGCGCCGCAAGGTTTTTGTGGACGCGATGATCCTCGACGCGCTGGCGAAGCTACGTCCTTCCATCTATCAACCGGATGATTTCGTTTTTCCCACTGAGAAGGGCACGGCCTTGCATCCTACGAATGTTCAACGGCGCATGCTCGATCCGGCGTGCGAGCGGGCGGGGCTTCCTCACCTCACGTGGCACACTTTCCGGTACACCTACGCGACGTGGGCCGATCCGACGGGTGAGAGCATCAAGGCGTTGCAGGCTCAGTTGGGGCACACTGATTCCAAGCTGACGCTTTCCGTGTATACGCAGCCGATGCCCGAAGCGCAGCGGCGACTTGCCCGCAAAGTGGCGGGGGTTTTGCTCCGTTTTGCTCCCGAATCGGAGCCTGACCCGAAGTTGGTCTCCGAGTTAATTCAGTGAGGCGTGAGGATTTAGCTGGCGGGGACGACGGGACTCGAACCCGCGACCTCATGCGTGACAGGCATGCGTTCTAACCAGCTGAACTACGTCCCCGGACCGGGACCGACAAGGAATACCCGCGCGCGGTCTTTAGCGCAAGCATCCTCCCGCGGTCAGCGTCTCGACCGGCTGCGCTCTACCCGCCGAAGCAGGTGGTGGGCGGTATCCGGCTCGAACGGATGACCTTCTGCTTGTAAGGCAGACGCTCTGACCAACTGAGCTAACCGCCCCCGGGCCGTTCGAAACTTGGCGCCTTGCCCTCGGCGTCGAGACACCCGGTATAGCGCGCCAACCTTGACACTTCCCAATGCACAAATATACACTAGCGGGCTTCGAGCGTCAAGGACGGCGCCGATGCTAGCATGCACCTGCCGCGCGAATACGTGGCCTACATGGCCAAGCAGCTCCTGAAACGGCTCACCGCCTCAGGCTATATTCAATACGAACAGCCCGCATACGTGACTGAGGTCGTTACCCAGGTGATGTTAGACGAACTCACCATCGAGGACCGCATTGACGAGGAGGTGCGGGAAATTCTCGAGGAGCACGGCAGTGAAATGAAGGCGATGGGTGCTTCGTACGAGGAGATGTTCAAGAAGGTGAAGAAGCAGTTGGTGCGAGACCGGAAAGTTATCCTGTAACCGCGCCCCTCAACGTGCCCATGAAACTGACCCATGAAAAGGTCATTCAGCTTTCCCACCGGATCCTGGCCGCCATTCAGGAACTTGACGAAATCGAAATCTTCGAAGAGCCCAATGCCATTCGCCAGGAAGTCGTCAAAGTCCTCAATGACCTGCTGCACGAGGAAGAGAAGATCGACGCGAGCGTCCGCCTGCGGATTACCTCCCAAAAGCGCACCATCCCGGAAGGCGGCGCGGAGTGGGATATCCTATACAGGAAGTACTACGCGGATGAACTCCGCAAGCTAGGCATCACTTCCGTTCCTCAGGCGCGCCCCTGACCTCCCCGAGGTTGTCCACCAAATTGCGCGCTCCGCAGTTCCCGGTTGACAAGCGATGTGGTCTGCGCGGCTGAGTCGCGACGCCCAAAAAAAGAAGGGCAGTCGCCACAGCCAACTGCCGGGAAATTCCTGGAGTCAATTGCGTGAGGCTAGTCGCGGCGCCGCAGCACTGGAGGCTTATCCTCGCCCTCGTCCTTGCTGGGCCGCCCGGTTTCGGTTTCCGTACCGGTCTGGTCGGTCGTCTCGCGCTTCCGGAGCGTCGGGCCCTCTTTCTTTTCTCCCTTCTTCTGGAGGCTCATCACGGTTTGCAGGCGGGCCTTGATATCGTCGAACTCCGAGGTCGAGACGAGATACTGTTCCCGTTGGGGAAGGATTGCCTTGATCTCCTCTTCCGATTTCAGGATGCGCTCCGGGGTCTGCGGATGGGAGGCGAAGATGGTGGGAACACTTCCGGGGTTGCGCCGGTCCTGTTCGATGATCTTCGCAAAAAACGTGACGTACGCGTTCGGATCGTAGCCCGCCTTGTACATGTACTGAAGCCCGAGCATATCTGCTTCCGCTTCCGCGCCGCGAGAAAACTTGAGGAAGGCGAGCGGCACGACAAACCCAGCAGCATTCCACACACCGTAAAAGACCGGATAGGAGAGTCCGCCGGTAAGGATCATGAGCGGGAATTGGGCTAGTTGGGCGATGGTCTGTTTGGTCGCCTGCGAGGCCCAGTGGCGTGCCGCCACGTGGGCGATTTCGTGCGCGATCACCCCGGCGACCTGCGCTTCCTCCTCGGCGGCCATGACCAGTCCGGTGTTGACGTAGAGAAACCCTCCCGGCAGGGCAAAGGCGTTGAGGTCCGGGGAATCAATCACTTTCACGGTGAGGGGAATCGTCAGGTCCGAATTGCGGGCCACGTTTTGGGCTACCCGATTCACGTACTCGTTGACCACCGGATCGGCGAGCAACTTTGCCGAATGGTCGATTTCCGTGGCGTACTGTTTGCCGATGGCGATTTCTTTTTCCTGGGAAATGATGCTGCGCCGGGCCACCCGGCGGGTCCCGATAGCGTCCACGTCTTTCTTCTTGTCCTTCTCCGCGCCGGCGACAGGCAGCATGGACGAGAGCAACACCGCTGCCACCATAAATGCCACAGACCATGTTCGGCTCATGGGAACGCTCCTACCGCAACCTCTGCTGTCATTATATACCAGATGCTTCCGCGCGGCTGCGGGTTTTCGCACCGTTCAGTAATGTCAATGCCTTGGTCGCTACCGCGCCGGCCCTGGGGGGAGGTCCCCTCAACAGAAACACCTCCCCTCGCCTCTGATTGCTCGCCACTGGCTTGGATTGGCGCTAGCGCGATAAGGTTGCCTTGCTTGACTTCCACCTGCCATCCGACTTCTCCTCCTCGCAAGCCGTAGAAAGCGAAGGCGCCAGGCTTCAGCCGGTCCCGGGAAAGTATGGCCGAACCAGACTCAGCACGAATGCCGGGGCCATTTCACTCCGTCCCCGCCTTACTCATCGCGCGCCGTAATTGCTGTCCTGGACTTCTCGCCGAGCCCGAGCTTACCCTCGCTTTTCCGTCGAAGCCCCCGGCTATTGACTCTGGGGGATGGAGACAGCTAAATTAGCTTCCTCCTTCTTCACCCTGGAGGCTGGGCTCGTCGCCAGTTGCCAAGGGTGATTGCCAATCCTGATTCAAGGGGCGTGAACCTGTGGCAGTTTCAGCCATTCAGTTGGGTCAACTCTGGAAATTGAATGAGACCGGTGACACCTGGTTGGTCACCAAGATATATTCCGAAGTCTTTGCTTCGTACGCTGTCCTCAGGAAGGTCGGCGGGGGCGACGCGGAGGTACGCCGCGTCAAGGTGGACAGGACCGCCGACGGTGTGGCACTCCCCGGCTTTACCTTCACGCAAGAATCGGAGGCCTTCTAGCGCGCCGGGGGCGTGGTGCGCCTTGTGGGGGCGTAACGCCTTTACGCCTGGACGAGCGATTTAGCCGCCTGTATCCGGCCGCAGCTTCGCAATGGTCACAGCCACCCTGGAGATCCTCGGGCGCTTCATCATTTCCGTCATCTCGACTGCGGGCTACCTGGGCATTGTGCTGCTTATGGCCATCGAGTCGGCCTGCATACCGCTGCCCTCCGAAGTCATCATGCCGTTTTCCGGGTACCTGGTTTCCGTGGGGCGCTTCGATTTGGCCTGGGTGGCAGTGGCCGGGGCCTTTGGATGTAACGTTGGTTCGGTGGTGGCTTATTACGTAGGCTCGCTGGGCGGGCGGCCACTGGTGGAGAAATACGGCCGGTACGTCCTCATCACGCGGCATGACCTGGAAATGGCTGACCGGTTCTTTGCGCGCTACGGGGATTGGGCGGTTTTCATCGCCCGCTTGCTGCCCGTCATCCGCACTTTCATCGCCTTGCCCGCCGGCATTGCCCGGATGAATTTCCTCCGCTTCAACATTTATACGTTCCTGGGGTCGTTGCCCTGGTGCTGGGTGCTGGCTTACGCCGGGCTGAAACTCGGCGAGCGCTGGACCATCCTCCGCCACTACTTTCACCGCTTCGATACGCTGCTCGGGATTCTGATCATCGTCGGCGCGGTTTGGTTCATCCACAACCGCTGGAAGAACCGCCTGCGAGCCGCCTGATTCAGGCCGAAGTTTCCCACAGCCCCCCTTTGTTTTCATAGACATAGCGGCTTTGTTTCTTCATTTTTGATATTGTTAGGGGGCGTCGCCGGTTGGCTGATAGTCGGCCACAGGACGTTCATTCCCTGACCGTGCGAGCTGGGAGCCCGCAACCGTCCCCTGACGACCGCCAACTGCCGCCCCTCCCTACCGGCCAGGTGTGGCTACCAGGATAGGCTACAACAATGGCGCGGAAAAGTCAAGCCGCTCAGCCCTAACGGGAGGCGGCGGGGGCTACACCGGGTCGCCGTCAAAAGACTTCCCTTGAGCAAGCTACGGGGGGATTCCCGCGTGCGACACCACCCGTGGAAGCCCCAGGCGGAAGACCGCCCCGGAAGTCCTCCCACAGTGAGCCGCCCAAGCCAGGCCCGGCCGGGGTCCCCGGATAGCCGAGACCTGGCGCCTGAAGCCAGATTCTTGCCTGCGGCTTCCGCTACTTCTCACCCAGGACCCGCTCGTAGAGTTTTTCGTAGAGGGGAATGATCTTGGTGCTGCAGAAGTTGTTGGCGGCACGTTGGCGGGCGGCCTTGCCCATCTGGGCGCGCCGCGCAGGGTCGGTGAGGATGTCCAGGGCGCGTGCCGCCATGGTTCGCACATCGCGCGGCGGGACGAGGTAGCCCTCCACGCCATCCTGGATGACCTCCGGGATGCCGCCCACGCGCGAGCAAACCGCGGGAACCCCGCAGGCCATCGCTTCCAGTGCCGCCAACCCGAAGGACTCAAGGTCGCTCGGCAGGAGAAGCACATCCGCAGCATTCAGGAGCTCGTGAACCTGGTTCTGCTTGCCGAGGAAAACGACGTCGCGGCCCAGGCCCTTTTCGCGAACCAGCCATTCAGCCGTGGTGCGCTCCGGGCCGTCGCCAATCATGAGGAGCTTGGCAGGGATCTCTCGCCGGACCAGGGCGAAGATTTCCACGACGTCAGGCACACGCTTCGCGGGCCGGAAGTTTGAAAGGTGCACGAGGACCTTCTCTTCGCCGCTGATGAATTCCTCCCGCCGTGACTTGCCGTCGGCCGGTTGAAACATCTCGCAGTTGACGAAGTTGGGGATCACCTCGACAGGCCTGCGGACGTCGAATTCCCGCAGGGTTACGCCCCGCAGATATTGCGAGACGGCAGTCACGACATCGCTCTCTTCGATGGAGAACCGTGTGATGGGCAGATAAGAACGGTCCATGCCCACCAGCGTGATATCCGTGCCGTGCAGGGTAGTTACAAAGGGGAGCTTGCGCGGCGCCAGCATGGCCCGCGCTAAATACGCGCTGACGGAGTGCGGGATAGCGTAGTGGACGTGCAGCAGGTCGAGCGCTTCGTTCACGGCCACGTTGCGCATCTGCGTCGCGAGTGCCAACGTGTACGGGGGATGATCAAAGAGGGGGTAGTTGAGCATTTCCACTTCGTGGAAGTGGATGCGTTCGGAGGCTTCACTCATCCGCACCGGGACGGCGTAGCTGATGAAGTGAACCTCGTGACCGCGCGCCGCCAGCTCCAATCCGAGCTCGGTGGCGACGACGCCGCTCCCGCCGTAGGTGGGATAACACGTGATGCCGATTTTCATGAAGCTGTGGTGGGTTCCGCCCTGCCCCGTGGGATGCTACGACGGAGGCGGTGAGGTTTTCTTTTCTTCCGCTGGACGTACAGCCAGCACCACAATCTCGCTCACCGTGCGCCGGCCGCCCTTCTGCTCGTAATAGACGAGCACGTTGGTCCCCGGACTGAGCTGCGTGAGTTTCAGCTTCTCGCCATACGCTGTCGAGACCGTCACGCCCTTCTTCACGGGAAAGATCTCAGTGACGCCACCTTCCACGGTGTCCACGTTCAACAGGTTACGTTTCAGGTCGAGGGATTGCACCTTACCGCTGAAGGCCTGACGCGAGGTTCCGCCGCTGATCTTGCTTGGGGCGCGGGTTCGGCTCGCGGGTTGTTCCTGCGCGTGGGACCGCGCGACACCAAGCATGTTGGCCAGTACGATAGCCAGAACGACCACCGCCGCGCGGCACCACCCGCGGTCCGCCCCGCACCGGTTCGTGCCCTCTGCCCGTCGCCGGGTGCCGCGTCCCCCTCGGCTCCGCAGGTCGAAGCGGCACGTCTGACGCGCCGCCGCACGAGCTGAGAAACGCCAAGTCACCGGGTCAATCCCCTGTCGCAGAGCCATACTAGAAAGGTCGGCGATAACTGTCAAGCGTTGGCTGCCGCACATCTTCGACAAAACCTGCCCGCTGCCAGCTCACTCCGGCGATTAGATGGCGCGCCAAGGCCCATGAACCAGAGTGGCGGAATTCAATGGTTGTCGTTTTCCGGCAGGCCGCTCGCGCTGCCGCTGTTCCTGAAGTCCGGATCCTTGTACATGTATCGCACTGCCGACTTCATGATCAACAGGTTGGGCTCATTTCCGCGGTGCACCTTGATGCAGTTCTTGTCGTACCATTCGATGACCCCGCGGATGGTTTCGCCACTGCCCAACACCACAACCATGGGGGTGCGGGCTTGCATCTGCTTGATGTAGTAAAAGTTTTCCGCGTTCGTCTGTTCCGGTGGGGCAGGTTTCTTGCGCGGCGGGCGCGCCCCCAGTTGGTCCTGCACCTCGGACAGCGTTGGCCTGATAAGTTTTCGGTTCACCTTTCCATGCTCCTTTTGCCCCTCCGCCGGGGCAGATGTTCAGAGCTCGCCCGGGCAGAATCCGCTATCGAGACACCCAAGAGGTCGAAATCAACTCGAGCGGCTCGGCTTCTCGCGAGGCAAGAATAACCGGGCAAGGGAGATGACTACGAATAGAAGACAGTTTACCACACCCCTCCTCGCACCGCAATCGGGTTTCAGTCAGAGGACTGGGCCTGGGTGGTACGAGGCCCTATCTCGACCCATATGCCGCAGACGTAGTGGCGTTCCCCCTGTGCCGTCTACTTTGATTCGATGCGAAATTGGCGGTCGGCGACTGCGCTTTCCGCATTTTTCCGCAGTTGGTACAGCCGCCGGTAAGCGTGGTCAGCGGTCACCTGGCACCCTGCGGGCTGGCGGACAACCTCTGACGGCGGGAGAAGCGGGTGGGGTTATTCGCTTGGGGATGAGCCCGCCCTGGGGACAGCCAAAACGTCCAGCGCCAGCGTGTCGAGACCGAGTTGTGGGTTCACGTTTCGCGTCTGGAGGCGGTAGGCGTCGTCGAGGCCGGTTTTGAGCTTCTCGATGCCGGCCCATCCCAGGCTGGGCGCCCAAGCTCTCAGCCGGCCCAGGAGGTCTATGTGAACCACGCTGGCGTCCGCCCCGGCGGCGAGGATTTGCGCCAAATCTTGCAGCAGGAGATAGCCAATCTTGAGGATTTCCTCGAACTCCTCGCGCTTTTCGGTGAGAGCCCGGGTCGAGTCGAAAAGGAGCCTCCAGTCAGACGCGGCTGTTGCATCCGCAATCTTACCGGCGACAGCATCGAGGAAGTCAAGCCAGGGTTGGCGACGGCGCTGGAACTCGGCGGGGTCAAAGGTTTTGGCCTTGGCCACGCTTCCACCAACCACGCGCGCCGCCAGGGCGCGCTGGGCCTTGCTCAGGTGGATCTCTTCCTCCAACAGGGCCTCGATCAGGGAATTCTCGACGGGCAGGAATGTAACCCGTCGGCAGCGGGAACGGATGGTTGGCCGTAACTCGTAGGCGTTGGGGCAAACCAGGATGAGCGTGGTGGTTTCCGGGGGCTCTTCGAGGACTTTCAGCAACAGGTCGATGGCCTGCCAGTGGATTGCCTGCGCTTGGTCAATAACAAACACGCGTCTGGGCAACACGAAGGGGTGCGTGTACGCCACGCTGCGCAAATGGCGAACCTGCTCGATCAGGATGTAGCGGGTAATCGGTTCAATGAGTTGGAGATCGAAATAGACCAGGCCTTCGACCCGCCGCAATGGGTCCTTGATCTCGCGCCGGCGGGCCAAGTCCTCCTGCGCCGCCACGAACATCTCTTCCGCCTTACGGCAGCGGTCGCAGACATCGCAGAAGTCAGCGCGGCCCTGGCCGCACACCATAGCTTTGGCCAGCATGCGCGCCAGAGTCTTTTTGCCCACGCCATCCGGGCCGGTAAAGAGCAGCGCACCGGGCACGCGGCCGCTCGCGAGCATGCCGCGCACTTCAGCGACGGCTTTCGGGTTGCCGAGGAATGATTCGAAGCCCATCGTTGTCGGGGTCCGGGATTAGCGATTCGGAATTCGGCTCACGCGTTCGGTCGCGTCCCGAAACCCGAATTCCGTCTTATCCACGGCGCCGCGCGAGGAATCTATCAACCAGCGCCCGGATCTCCGCTTGAATCTCGGCGATGGGGCGGTTCGCTCGCACCAGCTTCACCCGCCGGGGATCTTGCCGGGCGATGGCAAGGTAACCCGCACGCACGCGCTCGTGGAACTTCATCCCCTGTGCTTCAAACCGCCCGCGGGTGGAGTTCCGGCAAACCTCGCGCCCCTGTGCTCGCACCAGGGCCAGGCGCGGGGCGAGGTCGAGCACCAGAGTCAGATCCGGCTGCGTCCGGCCGCAAATGACTCGGTCCAGGGCACGGACCGTTGCCGTCCCCAACTTTCGCCCGTAGCCCTGGTAGGCGAACGAGGCGTCGTTGAAGCGGTCGCTCACCACAACTTCGCCGCGGGCCAGGGCTGGCCTGACAACTTCCGTGAGGTGCTGGGCGCGGGCGGCGTACATGAGCGCCAGCTCCGCAAACGGCGCCAGGCCGGCCGTGCGCGAAGCCAGGAGGATACGCCGAATCTGTTCGCCCACGCGCGTGCCTCCTGGCTCCCGCGTCGCGCAAACGCAGTGGCCGCGGTTGCGCAGATGCTTGACGAGCAGGCGAAACTGCGTGCTCTTTCCCGTGCCGTCAATGCCTTCCAGCGTGATGAAGATTCCGCGATGCCTCGCCTTCATGTTCGTCCGGTGTCAGTAGTCCGTTGTCCGTGGTTGGGAGACCCGCAGGCTCACGCGTGCTCTTGCCAGGTTCTGTCGCGCGGCAACTGACAACCGACCACGGACTTCGGACAATCCGGGGAAGCATCCTAGCACTAGAGTTTCCTGCGTAACAAGCTGCCAATTCGCGAGCTGGCGGATGGTAGAATGGCTCGCCATCTTGCTGGCAGGTGGGGAACGTGGCCACGGAGCTTGAAGAAAATGTCGCGCGGGTGCAGGAGCGAATCACCGCCGCCTGCCGTCGCTCCGGGCGGCGTCCGGAAGATGTGAAACTGGTCGCAGTTTCAAAGACTGTCCAGCCGGAACGCATCCGCGAAGCCTACGAAGCCGGCCTGCGGGACTTCGGCGAGAACCGGGTGCAGGAAGCGCAGGCAAAATGCCCGGCGCTCTCGGATTTGGCCGTGACCTGGCATATGGTGGGACATCTCCAGAGTAACAAGGCCAAGCTTGCCCGCGAGCTCTTCCACTGGGTCCACTCGGTTGATTCGCTCCGGCTCGCTGAGCGATTGGATCGCGCCGCGGTATCCAGCGGGGAGCACCTACCGGTGTTGCTCCAGGTGAATCTGGGCGAGGAAGCGACCAAGTCCGGCGCGCGCGAAGCGGAGCTTCTGAGACTGGCCGAACAGGTCGGACAACTTCCTACTCTCGCGCTGCGCGGCTTGATGGTTCTCCCGCCTTTCTTCGATGATCCCGAGCAGGCGCGCCCCTTCTTTCGTCGTTTGTGTGAACTGGCCAGAGCGATGGATTCTGCCAACCTGGCGAACGTCTCCATGCAGGAACTCTCGATGGGCATGAGCCACGATTTCGAGGTCGCCATCGAAGAGGGCGCAACGATGGTGCGGGTGGGCACGGCGATCTTTGGGTCCAGGTAGGGGAGGGCCGGCGCCTGTCCCGACCTTGTCGGGACGGCCCTCCGGTTTTCCTGACTGCGGGAGCGCTGCGGGTGCTCCCCTAGCGAATGCAGAAATGGCGCTGGATTTCAGCATCGACCGCGAAAACGTCTCCTTCTGGCTGAAAGTCAAGCCTCGGTCCGCCCGGGAACGCCTCACCCTGGATTCCGCAGGCGAATTGCGGCTGGAAATTCATGCAGCCGCCACCGAAGGCCGGGCTAACGACGCGTGCGTCCTGTTCCTAGCCCGCGCCTTGCGCCTGCCGCAGGCGTGCGTGGTGATCCTGTCCGGGAGGAAGTCTCGGCGCAAACTGGTTCGCATAACCGGGCGCTCAGCGGAGGAGACCGTCGCGCAACTCAAGAAGCTGGCAGCAAGGTAGTGCGGGCCGGCAAAGCCACAGGGAACAGCAAGAAAAGCAAAACGCCGAGGGCAAAAATCAAAAGGCAAAAATGAAGCCGACAGACAATCGGCCACTGACCACGGAACGTTGACGGAGGAAACGAGCTTTGCTCTACGCTGCCGTTCTCATCCTGATTGTTCTCGCGCTCCTTACGGTCAGTGTGATTCGCACCCGGAGACTGAAGTCTCATGCCGACTTCATGGTGGCGGGCCGCAAGCTTCCCGCCACGGTGCTGGTCTTTACGTTGTTGTGTTCGTGGATCGGCGCCGGAAGCCTGTTTGGCGGGGCGGAGTTTGCCTACCACCGGGGATTGGCGTCGTTGTGGCTGCCGGCGGGTGGGTGGGCAGGATTGCTGGTGGTCTATTTCGTTGCGGGCCGCGCCCGCGCCTTTGCGCAATATACTGTGCCTGACCTGCTGGAAGTGCGGTACAGCCCCATCGCGCGCGTCTTGGGGACGCTGTGCATCATCGTTTCCTACACGGCTATCGTGAGCTATCAGTTCCGCGGCGGCGGACGCATCCTGAACTTGGCTTTCGGGATTGACGAGCGCCTGGGGACGATCATCCTGGCGGTGTTTGTCATCCTGTTCACCGCTTTGGCGGGGATGTCGTCGGTGGCTTACACGGACCTCGTCATCGGCCTGCTCGTGACCTTGGGTTGCCTGATTGCTCTGCCGGTGATGATGGCCCAGGCAGGTGGCTGGAACGCGCTGCGCGACGCCCTCCCCGAGAACCACTTCCAGCCCATGGGTGGAATGACCTGGGTCGAAGCACTAGGCTACTTTTTCCCGACTTTCACCCTGATGGTAGGGAATCAGAGCTCCTACCAGAAGTTCTTCTCCGCGCGCAGCGAGCGCGACGCGCGGCTCTCGGTGGCGGGATGGGTGGTGGGGACGATCCTCTTGGAGACCGTCATCGTGGTGCTGGCCATGGTCGGCGGCGTCATGTTCCGCCATGAGATTCTGTCCGGCGCCTTGCCGGCCTGGGGCATCATTCCTTACACGGCTCGTCATGGCGTGGTGCCGCTGGTCGGCGCGGTTTTCCTGGGCGCGGTCTTTGCCAAGGTCATTTCGACGGGCAACAACTACTTGTTCTCTCCGGCCACGAACGTGGTCCACGACGTTCTCCAGCGCCTGACGATGAAGGGCGCCAGTGACCGCGCGCTGTTGCGGCTGTCGCGGATGGTCGTCATTGTTCTGGGCCTGATTGCCCTGGCGCAGAGTTTTCAGCCCTCTATCCTGGCCACCGCGGTGTACGCCTACGATGTCTATGGGGCGGGAATTACGCCGGCCGTTGTGGCAGCATTCTTCTGGAAGCGGGCTACGACGGCTGGCGGGCTCAGCTCGATTTGCGCGGGGACCGGGGTCGCGGTGGCGTGGAAGCTCCTCGGGCTGGAAGCGTACGCCCCGATGATTTTCCCGGCGCTTGCGGCGTCGCTGGCTGGTCTGGTTGGGGTCAGTTTA